>Ga0074045_10000144_pt1 | contig 63545 bp, 56 predicted proteins | sample BogForMeECP23OM2_FD_94442 | JGI IMG/M metagenome (GOLD analysis project Ga0074045, IMG submission 94442) | Bog forest soil microbial communities from Calvert Island, British Columbia, Canada - Bog Forest MetaG ECP23OM2 | ecosystem: Environmental > Terrestrial > Soil > Wetlands ... | reverse complement strand
TCAACGAGAGGTAAAAAACGATGTCCTTGGAGTCCAGCACGCCCTTGGCGAAGTTTTCGAAGTGAGTGACGATGGACACGTAATTGATCACTTGATACGGGACACCAGTGTCGAAAGCCGTGGACCAGCTCAGCACCCACAGCAGCAGGCAAACGAAAAACGTCACGCCGCCGGCAATAATCTGGTTCTTCGTAAGTGTGGAAATGAATTCGCCGATCGCCAGCAGGCAGCCGCCCTGCAGGATCAGCCCCAAGTAGGCCACCAGAACCGGCCTCCAATCGGGCTTGCCCCAGGCGAACAAAATGCCGACATCGACGGCCGACACGCCCAGGATGCAGAGGAAGAGAAGCATGGCGGCGAACCATTTGCCGAGGATAATCTGGATATCTCTTACCGGCGAAGTGAGCAGCAACTCGATGGTGCCGGTCTTCTTCTCTTCGGCGATCAACCGCATGGTAATCATGGGGATCAGGAACAGCGATATGGTACTGGCGAAACCCAGTAGCGGACGGATGATCATGTCATTCAGGTTCATGGGCTGCGCCTGGCCCATCATCTGAGCCTGGAATCCGATTCGCACCACGTCGCGGGTCGCGGTAAACATCGCGAAGCCGAAGATCAATCCGAAAAATGCCATCAGCAGGTAGGCGATGGGGGAAGTGAAGTAACTCTTAAATTCCTTCTTACAAATCAGGAAGACTAGCTTCATTGCTTTGCTGCCTCGCTTTCCGCGGGCGCGCCGCCCTTTTTCTCCGCCGCGGTCAGTTGCAGGAAGACTTCTTCCAGGCTGAGCCCGACCGGGCGCAATTCATTGAGGTTCCAACCCGCGTTGACCACGCTGCGCGCCAGGTCGGAGCGGATCTGGCGGCCTTGCAGGCTTTCCACTTCGAATGTGAGGCGGCCATCCTTGGATTCCTTCATCACCACACGGCTAACGCCAGCCACCTTCTCCAGGCGTTGTTGCACGTCGGTCGGGTCCGGAATACCGTTGGCGGCTTCCACTTCGAGCGCCACCGATTCGGAGCCACGCAGGCGATTGGTGAGGTTAGCCACCGAATCGATGGCGACCAGCTTGCCGGCGCTGATGATGATGACGCGCTGGCAGGAGTGCTCCACTTCCGACAGGATGTGGGTACTGAGAATGATGGTGTGGTTGCCGGCCAGCGACTTCAGCAACTCGCGGATTTCGATGATCTGCTTGGGATCGAGACCCGAGGTCGGCTCGTCCAGGACCAGCACGTCCGGATTATGGATAATGGCCTGCGCCAAGCCCACGCGCTGCCGGTAGCCTTTCGAGAGCTTGCCGATGAGCTTGCTCCGTACGTCGCCGATGGCGCAGCGGCCGAGCACATCGTCCACCCGCTTCTTGATGTCGGAGGAGCGGATGCCTTTCAGCTTGCCGGTAAACTCGAGGTACTCATCCACCTCCATCTCCGGGTACAGAGGCGGCGACTCCGGCAGGTAGCCGATGCGCCGTTTTACTTCGATGGGGTGCTCGTGCACGTCGAAGCCAGCGACCGTGGCGGTGCCGGCCGTGGGGGGCAGAAAGCACGTCAGCACACGCATGGTGGTGGTCTTCCCGGCGCCATTAGGCCCCAGGAAACCGACGATTTGCCCCTTTTCGACCTCGAACGAAATGTTGTCCACGGCGACCGTGCGTGCGTATCGCTTGGTGAGACCTTCTACCTTAATCATACGGTTGTGTCCCCGACTAAAGAAGACGCAGTAGTTGCCATTTTGGCAGCGACCGGCTACCCGAAAGAGCAGCCGGAACTAGATCGACTTTGAGTAACTATGATAGAAACCGCACACGAGGCTTGTCAAATGAGATGGGCTGACGCTTAGGGGCGCCAACTCGTTCGATCCCGGCTTCCGGCGCGCCGGTGCCCAGTCATTTCGGCGTCATCCATTGTTCATCCGGATGCAGTACTCTGGGACGAACGGAATCCCATGCCAGGGCTTCGCATAACAGTTCGGTTGTTGCCGTGCTTCATTGCGCTCACGGTTTGCGCAGCGTTGCTGCTGCGCTGGCTGGCGCCGGTGGTCCTGCCCGGGCAGTGGTTTGCCGCGTCCGTCGCTTTGGGCCTCGCCGGCACAGCCGTGTTGGCGGTCTTCCTGGCCATAGATGGGCGGCGGGCTCTCGCATTGCGCCGCGATCTGGAACGGCTCCTCGAAATGAGCACGAGCGATATTGAGCGCCAGCCAACCGGCGACGCGCTCGGAGCATTGGCAGCCACCATGGAGCGCGCCACGCGGCGTGTGCGTGCCATGATCGAGACGCTGCAGCGCGAGAATTCGCGGCGCGAGGCCATTCTGACCAGCATGGTGGAAGGCGTGGTGGCGGTGGACACGCTGCTGCGCATCACATTCGCCAATCGCGCGTTCGCCGAAATGATGGGCGCCGCCACGCTGCCGGCGCCCGGTACGCCACTGGTGCAGGTGTCGCGGGATCACGCGTTACACGAAATGTTCGCCGCCGTATTCGCCGACGGCCAGCCGCTGCAAAAGCGGCTGGTCCTTTCCGCCAGCACGCGGTCGTTCGAGGTGCAGGTGGCGCCGCTGGCCGGCGACCCCAAGCGCGGCGCCATCGCGATGCTTTACGACATCACCGGTCTCGAGCGTCTGGAGCGGGTGCGCAAGGATTTCGTGGCCAACGTTTCTCACGAGTTGCGCACGCCGCTGGCCGCGATTTGCGGTTATGCCGAAACGCTGATCGAAGGCGGCCTGGAAGATCCCGCCAACAGCCGCTCGTTCGTCGCCATCATTTTGGCCAAGGCCCGCCAACTCACCAACATCGTGCAGGACCTGCTGATCGTCTCCAGTTTGGAGAGCGCCAAGCCGCCCGCCGCCGAACCCATTTCGCTGCGGCAGAGCATTCAATCCGCGCTGCGCACCGTCGAGCCACTGGCCAAAACCCGTGGCATCAGCCTGGTGTGCGAGTCGTTTCCGGATCTGGAAGTGCTGGGATATGAGATTCGCCTGGAGCAGGTCTGGGTGAACCTGCTGGATAACGCTATCAAGTTCAACCGGCCCGAGGGCGAGGTGCGTGTGGACGTGGTGCGCGATCCGGAGCGCGCCCTGGTGCGCGTTTGCGACACTGGTTCCGGAATCCCCTCGCGCGACCTGCCGCGGATATTCGAACGCTTCTATCGTGTGGATAAGGCGCGTTCGCGCGCCACCGGTGGCACCGGCCTCGGCCTAGCCATCGTGAAACACGCCGTGGAGCAGATGGGAGGCTCGGTGAGTGTCGAGAGTCACCTGGGCCAGGGTTCGGTATTCACAGTAGCACTACCCCCGTTCGAGAATAACCTCACCGCAAACGAACGTTAATCGTTTAGTAACATCCGGCCGATATACTCACTGTTCTGCTTATGAAACTCACTGTCTCTACGCTCAGCGTGTGTATGCTCGCCCTGACTTTCCTGCCAATCGGCAGGGCCCAGGGAAGCGATCCAAACGATATCGAGGCCTTAAAAGCGAAGCTGGCCGAGCAGCAAAAGCAACTCGAGATGCTTCGCCAATCGGTCGACGCCCAGCAAAAGGCGATCGAGCGCTTGACCGCACCGGCTGCTACGCCGGCCCCCGCACCGGCTGAAGCAGCCGCGGCACCGCCGGCTGCTCAGGCGGTAGTGCCCCAGCAGGCCACGCCACCCAGCGCCCCGCTGCAACTCCAGATCGGCAATGTGACCATCATGCCGGTGGGCTTTATGGATGCCACCGCTGTGTGGCGCAACGAAGCACCTGGCTCGGGTATCGGCAGCAGCTTCGGCAGCGTTCCGTTCAGCAACGCGGTTCCCGGCGGCAAACTCGATGAGATGCGCTTCAGCCCGCAGAACTCGCGGCTGGGCTTCCGCATCGACGGCGACTGGAAGGGCCTCCGCATCATCGGCTATAACGAGTTCGACTTCCTCGGCACCAGTGGTTCCAACGCCATCGGCGTCACCAATGGCGCGTTCGTGCCCCGGCTTCGCCTGTTCTGGGTGGACACCCGCAAGGGTCCCTTCGAGTTCCTCGCCGGCCAGAGCTGGAGCTTGTTGACCCCCAACCGCACCGGCCTTTCGCCGCTGCCGAGCGACATCTTCTACTCCCAAGTCACGGACGTCAATTACGTACTCGGGTTGACGTGGACTCGGCAACCGGGATTCCGCTTCGTGCTGCACGCGCCACAGGATAAGGTGACGTTCGGACTCGCGTTCGAACAACCCAACCAGTACATGGGCGGCTCGGGAGGTGGTCCTCAGATCACGCTGCCATCGGCTCTCTCCGGATTGTTGGGCACCCAATTGGATAACACTTCAACCAGCTTCCTGAGCACTCCGAACCCGGTGCCGGATATCATCGCCAAGCTTGCGTTCGATCCGATCAAGAAGGTTCATTTCGAAGTTGCAGGGTTGGTGCGGGACTTCAAAGTGTACAACCTGACCACCGGCCAGCCGACCTCGGGCGAGACCTTCTCGAAGATAGGCGCTGGCGGATCGCTCAACGGGAACTTCGAAATCTTCAAGAACTTCCGCCTCGTTACCAACAACTTCTGGAGCGATGGCGGCGGGCGCTATATCTTCGGCCAGGCTCCGGACTTGATTATCCGCGCCGACGGCAGCATCAGCCCGATTCACGTAGCGAGTATGGTGGATGGTTTTGAAGCGAACGTGTCGAAGAAGACCCTGCTGTACGCCTATTTCGGCGGTATCTGGATCGACAAGAACGTGGCGCTCGACGCCAACGGCACCACCAAAATCGGTTACGGTTTCCTGGGATCGGCGAGCAGCCAAAACCACATTGAGCGGGAGTATACGTTCGGCATCAACCAGACGATCTGGAAGGATGCGCGGTACGGCGCCATCAACGTGATGGGCCAGTACGAATACCTGACGCGTAATCCCTGGTACATCGCTCTGAACGCTCTGAACCACGCTTGCGATAGCACCATCTACTTCAACGTCCGGTATACCCTGCCGGGTGGCACACCAGCCAAGAAGTAACTGGGACTTCATCCAAGCGTAACTGATTTGTAACAGTGTGCATTCGAAAATAGAGGAGTCATCATCGATGAAGATACCGATTGCAGTGGCAGGGATCCTGCTGGCCGGCGCGGCGCTCGCGTCCGCGCAGGCCATCAACGGCGCGGGAGCGACCTTCCCGTATCCCATTTACGGCAAGTGGTTCGAAGAATTCCGGCAGAAGAACCCGTCGATCGAAATCAACTACCAGTCCAAGGGTTCGGGTGCGGGCATCGCGCAGCTTACCGAGGGCACGGTGGATTTCGGCGCGTCCGACATGCCGATGAAGGATGAGCAGATCGCGGCGCTGAAGGTTAAGGCGTTGCACTTCCCGACCGTGCTGGGCGGCGTAGTGCCGACTTACAATCTTCCCGGCGTGCCGGACCTGAAGTTTTCCTCCGAAGCGATGGCGGGCATCTTTCTGGGCCAGATCACTAAGTGGAACGATCCCAGAATCGCCAAAGCCAACCCGGGCGTCAAACTGCCGGCAACCGACATCATCGTGGTGCACCGCGCCGACGGCAGCGGCACCACGTTCGTGTTCACCGATTACCTGTCCAAGATCAGCCCGGCTTGGAAATCGGGTCCCGGCGCCAACACCTCGATCAAATGGCCGACCGGGGTCGGGCAGCAGGGCAACGAAGGCATCGCCGGCATGGTGAAGCAGACGCCCGGCGCCATCGGCTACGTGGAACTGATCTACGCGCTCAAGAACAAGATGGAGTATGGGAGTGTCGAGAACGCGGCGGGCGCGTACCTGAAGGCCACTCTGGAAACCGTAACCGCGGCGGCGGCGGGCGCGGCGAAGAATATGCCCGCGGATTTCCGCGTCTCCATTACCAACGCGCCGGGCAAGAATGCGTACCCCATCGCCAGCTTCACCTGGCTGCTGATCCCCACGCAGATTCAGGACCCGCAAAAGCGCGCCGCCTTGACCGGCTTCCTGAAATGGATGCTCACCGACGGTCAGAACGATTGCGCGTCGCTCGGTTACGCGCCGCTGCCGAAGGAAGTAGTTTCGCAGGAAATGAAGCAGATCGCGCAAGTTCGCTAACATGTCCGCCACGGCAACCGCCTCCGTATTAACTCGGCGCAGTTCCACCGTGAAGGGTGACGAGATCGCGCATCTCGTCACCCTCGCTTTTGGCGCAACCGTGGTGCTCATCACCGTTCTTTTGGTTTGGAACTTGTGGGGCGCTTCCGCCGCCTCACGCAGTAAGTTCGGCATCGGCTTTCTGTGGGGCACCAACTGGGATCCGAACGCGGCAGACTTCGGAGCCCTGCCCTTTATCTATGGCACCGTCATGACCTCGCTCATGGCGTTGGCGATCTCGGTGCCGCTGGGCGTGGGCGCGGCGATTTTCCTGGCTGAAATGGCGCCGCCAGGGTTATCTTCGGCCTGCACGTTTCTGGTAGAACTGCTGGCCGCCGTGCCGAGCGTCATTTACGGAATGCTGGCCATCTTCACGGTGGTCCCCATGATGCGCGAGTACATCGAGCCGGCGCTCAAAGGCGCATTCGGATACCTGCCTCAGTTTCAAGGGCCGATGCTTGGCGTCGGCTACCTGACGGCGGCTGTCGTGCTGGCCATCATGACGTTTCCCTACATCATCGCGATTTCGCGCGAGGCCCTGCTCGATGTGCCACACGATCAGCGGGAAGCCGCGCTGGCCCTGGGCGCCACGCGCTGGGAGACTACGTTCAAAGTGGTGGTGCCCTATGCCCGGCTGGGCATTCTCGGCTCGATCTTTCTCGGCTTGGCGCGCGCATTGGGCGAAACCATGGCGATTACCATGGTGATCGGCAACGACAGCACGCTGCACGCGTCCTGGTTCGCGCCCGGCTATACCATCGCGGCCGTGCTGGCCAACGAATTCGCCGAAGCTACCGGCAAAATGTACACCGGAGCGCTGGTCGAACTCGGCCTGGTGCTGTTCCTGGTCACCATCGTCATCAACGCCCTGGCGCGCCTGCTGGTGCTTGCCACCACGCGGAAAGGATCCGCCAAGGCCGCATGAACCGCCTGACCTTCCGCAAGATCGTCAACAACGTGATGCTGACGGCCACCGGCCTGTGCACGCTGCTCACCGTCTCGATCCTGTTCGTGATTCTCGGCTATCTGATCTATAACGGCGGCAAATCCCTCGACTGGGGATTCTTCACCAAGCTTCCTCTTCCGCCCGGGGAAGATGGCGGCGGCATGGCCAACGCCATCGTGGGCAGCGCGGAGATGGTGGGTCTGGCGGCACTGATCGGGTTGCCGATCGGTTTCCTGGGTGGTCTCTACCTGGCCGAATTCAGCGGCAAGTTCTTGGGCTTCGCGATTCGCTATACGGCCGACCTGTTGAACGGCGTACCCTCGATCGTAATCGGCATCTTCGCCTGGGCTTTGGTGGTGGTGCCGATGCACAGCTTCTCGGCCCTGGCCGGGGCCATCGCGCTGGCCATCATGCTAATTCCGATTTCCATGCGCACTACCGAGCAATTCCTCTCCACCGTGCCGAATGCGCTGCGCGAAGGAGCGCTGGCGCTGGGCGCTCCCAAGTGGAAGGTGCTGGCCACGGTAATCGTGCCGGCGGCCATGAAGGGCATTCTCACCGGCATGATTCTCGGCGTCGCGCGTGTGGCCGGAGAGACCGCGCCGCTGCTCTTCACCGCGCTCAACAACCAGTTCTGGCCGCGCGGCATCGCGCAGCCGGCCGCATCGCTGCCGGTGATGATCTACACTCACGCCATCGCGCCTTACGACGATTGGCACCGCCAGGCCTGGGCGGCGGGCTTGGTGCTGCTCGCGATGGTTCTGGCGACCAACATTGCCGCCCGTTGGATACTCTCGCGAGGCATCAGTGTGCAGAAGGGATAATGATGGACGCCACGCCAGAATCGCTCGCGCCGGAACACAGAGTGCAAATGCCCGCGGTCGCGCCGCCGGCTTCCGAACACAAGCCCGCCGGGCGTACCAAAATCTCGGTGCAAGGCCTCGACTTCTATTACGGCACCTACAAGGCCCTACACGACATCAACATCAATATCCCGGAAAAGCAGATTACTGCGTTGATCGGTCCTTCGGGTTGCGGCAAATCGACATTCCTGCGCACGCTGAACCGCATTAACGATATGGTGCGCCAGGCGCGTTTCGAAGGGGCGGTCACGCTAGACGGCGAGAACGTGCTTGAAATCGACGCGACGAATCTGCGGCGCCGCGTCGGCATGGTGTTCCAGCGGCCGAATCCGTTCCCCAAATCGATCTTCGATAATGTCGCCTATGGCATCCGCGTCAACGGGCTCCGGGGACACAGCACAATGCACGACTGCGTCGAGCACAGCCTGCGCCGCGCCGCGTTATGGGATGAAGTGAAAGACAAGCTGAACGATTCGGCCTACTCGCTTTCCGGCGGCCAGCAGCAACGGCTATGCATCGCGCGTGCCTTGGCGGTAAACCCGGAAGTGCTGCTGCTCGACGAACCGTGTTCGGCGCTGGACCCGATCGCCACCGCGAAAATCGAAGATCTGATGTTCAGCTTGAAGGATCAGTGCACCCAGGTGATCGTCACTCACAACATGCAGCAGGCGGCGCGCGTGGCCGAGTTCACCGGCTTCTTCCTGCTCGGCAAGCTGATCGAGTTCGATCGCACGGCGGTGATTTTCAAGCGGCCCAGGAAGCAGGAGACGGAAGATTACATTACCGGCCGCTTCGGGTAGACTAGATGCAAACCGAAGTCGCGACGCAGGAACACACGATGCTTCATTTTCGCGAAGAGCTCGAAGAGCTGCAAAGCAAACTGCTCGAAATGGGCGGCCTGGTCGAGGCCGCGATCCACAACAGCGTTTTGGCGCTGGTCGATCGCGACGAAGACAAGGCCAAGGAAGTGATGTGGAACGAGGCGCTGGTCAACCAGAAGGAAATCGAGATCGACGAGCTCGCCACTCGCATGCTCGCGCTCTTTCAGCCGATGGCGCGCGACCTTCGCTTCATCACCGCCGTCATCAAGATCAACAACGACCTGGAGCGCATGGGCGACCTGGCCGTCAACATCACCGAGCGCGCGCTTACCCTGATGCGCGAGCCGGTCGTCAAGCCGCTGATCGACATTCCCCGCATCGCCGACCTGGCCGAGAGCATGGTCCACCGCGCCCTGGATGCCTTCGCCAAACACGACGCCGAAATGGCGCGCGACGTGCTCCTCGCCGACGATGCCGTCGACCGTCTGCGCGACGCCGTCTACGACGAGCTGCTCAGCTTCATGCAGGAAGAGCGCAGCACGATTAACCGCGCCGTCTCCCTGATGTTCATCGCGCAAAACCTGGAGCGCATCGCCGACCATTCCACCAACATCGCCGAAGACGTCCTTTTCGCCGTCAAAGGCATCGACGTCCGTCACCACGCCGAAACCGTCGAATAGGTGGGGCGGGTTGCAACCTGCCAACGCCCGCACGCGTGGCCCGCGTTCTTCACACCAAGCTCAACGCGCAGTAAAGCCGAGATGACTCTCGGCTCCGCTGGCCGGACAGCCGGCGCCACGAATGGCTGCCGGCTCTATTCGTACCGCAGTACTTCTGCCGGTGCGATTCTGGTCGCGTTACGTGCCGGATACAACGTCGCCAGGAAGCTGACCAGAATCGCCACGCCGGCGATCCAGACGCCATCCAGCCAGTGCGCTTCAAAGGGGACGAAACTCAACGAGTAGACCGCCTCATCCAGTCGCACCCAGTGATACTTGTCGGCGAAATACGCCAAGGTATACCCACCCACCAGCCCGATCGCGCTACCCACCACGCCGATCAGTACCCCCTGCAACATGAAAATGCGGCGCACTTGCGCGGTCCGCGCGCCCATCGACATCAGGATGCCGATGTCGCGGTATTTTTCCATTACCATCATCACCAGAGTGATGAAGATGTTGAGCGCCGCCACCATCAGAATCAGTCCGATCACAATCATCGCCACGATGCGTTCCATGCGCAATGCGCCGAGCAGTTGCTTATTGCGCTCCTGCCACGTGGTGGTCGTGTAGCGGCTGCCAGCCACCCGTTCCACGTCGTGGGCGATCTCGGGCGCGCGGTTCATGTCGTCCACTTTTAGTTCGATCTGGTTGATGACGTCGTCGAGCGACAGCGCCTTCTGCGCGGCGGCGATGGAAGTGAACGCCCACGTGTCGTCGATATCGAAAAAGCCGGTCTCGTAAATGCCGCACACCTTGAATCGCCGGACCGCGGGACGTGGGCCGAACGGCGTCAGCTCGCCTTCCGGGCTGACCAGAGAGATGTTGTCGTTCACCCGCATGCCCGTGTCTTCGGCCAGCCGCGCACCAAGTATGATGCCCGGCGGCGACGCATCGGGATTCCGCAGCCGGTCGGTTGAGCCCGCTTTCAAATGCCGCAACGCGTCGCTGATGGCCAGTTCGGAATCCACCTCCACTCCCTTCAACACCGCGCCGTGCGACTGGATGGCGCCCGACAGAAACACCGGTGTATAGAGCGCCGGCGAAACCGCAGTGACGTGCGGCGCCGCCCGCAGGCGCGCCGAAAGCTCGCGCCAGCCCTCGATGCCGTTGTTCAGCTTTTCCGATACGTTGATGTGCGCCATCGCGCCCAGCAGGTTGCGCTCCAGCGTGTTGCGGAAGCCCGTCGTGACGGCGATGGCGATCACCAACGCCATCACTCCCACCGCCACGCCGAGCACGGAGATGGCCGTGATCACTGAGATGACCGATTGGCCGCGGTGCGCTCGCAAGTAGCGCGTGGCGACGAATAGCTCAAAACGGTATCGGCTCATGGCCAAGCCAGGCGCGCTTACCTTACTCATCCAGGTCCCGCATAGTCCGCACCAGATCGATCGGACCTTCCGGCCGCAGCAGCGGGAAGAGAATCACGTCGCGGATCGAGCGGCATCCGGTCAGAATCATGGTGAGCCGGTCGATGCCAATTCCCTCGCCACCAGTGGGCGGCATGGCGTAGGCCAGCGCGCGGACGTAGTCCTCGTCCATCTGGTGCGCCTCCTCGTCGCCGCGCTCGCGCATGGCGATCTGCGATTCGAAGCGCCGCCGCTGCTCCTGCGGATCGTTGAGCTCGGTGTACGCGTTGCCGATCTCCATCCCCGCCGCATAAATCTCGAAGCGTTCGACGAAAGCCGGATCCTCGCGCTTGGTCTTCGAAAGCGGCGACGTCTCGACCGGGTAATCGTAAATGATCGCCGGCTGGATCAGTTTGTTCTCCACGCGCTGCTCGAAGATGTCGGACAGCGCTTCTCCGGCGGTGGGCCTGCCGGAATGCCGCCGCAGCCACTCCGGATTGGCCACGTCCTCGAGCGTCGGCCGGTCATCGCCTTCCCAAAACCGCACCACGGCTTCGCGCATGGTGTAACGTTCCAGGCGGCTGAAATCTAGCCGCCGCCCCTCAAACTCCACATCTGTCGAGCCGCCGGCGTCGAGCGCCGTCTGCTTCAGCAGCGCATCGGTGAAGTCCATCAGCCCGCGGTAATCGGTGTACGCCTGGTAAAACTCCAGCATGGTGAACTCGGGGTTGTGATGTGTCGAGAGCCCTTCGTTGCGGAAGTTGCGATTGATCTCGTACACCCGCTCCAAGCCGCCCACCACCAGCCGCTTCAGGTACAGCTCCGGCGCGATGCGCAGGTACAGGTCGATATCGAGCGTGTTGTGATGCGTGACGAACGGCCGCGCCGCAGCCCCGCCGTACAGTGGCTGCATCATGGGCGTTTCCACTTCGACGAAATCGCACGCTTCCAGTTGCCGCCGCAGCGAGGCGATGATGCGCGCCCGCGTCACGAACACCTTGCGCACTTCCGGGTTGGCGATCAGATCCAGATAGCGCTGCCGGTAGCGCGTCTCCACGTCTTCGAGGCCGTGCCACTTCTCCGGCATCGAGAGCAGCGTCTTCGACAGGAACTCCAGCTTCTCCGCGTGGATGCTCAGTTCGCCCGTTCGCGTGCGGAACAGGTAGCCGTCCACACCTACGATGTCGCCGATATCCAGCATCTTGAAGAGCTGGAAATCGCGCTCGCCCACGGCGTCTTTCTTGACGTAGATCTGCAACCGCTCGCCGTTCTGCTGCAAATGCGCGAAGCCCGCCTTGCCCATGTGGCGAACCGTCATCATGCGCCCGGCCACGCGCACCCGCACTTCGGGCGTCAGCTCCTCGGCGGTCTTGGAGCCGTATGCGCCCAGGATCTCCGGAATGGTGTGGGTGAAGTCGTAGCGCCGCCCGTAAGCCCGGTAGCCCAGCGCCTCGATTTCGTGGGTGCGCTCCAGGCGCTGCTTGAGTAGGTCGTCTTCCAGCGACAAGAATCTCTCCTGTGAACGAAAACACCTATTATAAGGCTATGGTTCTCCGGAATCGTTTGCATCGATTCCGCCGGTGCTAAAATGGTATGGTTTGCCCGGCAAGCTCAGTGGCTGGGTTCCGTGTCCTTATATGTCCAGTTTTTGTTGGGCCCTGCTGGTCACTCCGTCGGCGTCCGCTCGCTTGAGCCAGATGTTCGTCAAGACGCCGTTTGCCGGCATCCACCAACTCGCGTGGTTCGATTGGGCCATGCTCATCCCTTACTTCACTGTGCTGGTGATTCTCTCCGTCTATGGCATTCACCGTTACGATATCATCCGCACCTATTTCAAGTATCGGAAGAAAGCCACCGGCGAGCCGCCCGTTCGCTTTGAGAAGCTGCCGCCGGTGACCATCCAGTTGCCGCTTTTTAACGAGCGCTACGTCGTCGAGCGCCTGGTGGAAGAAATCGTCAAGATCGACTACCCCAAGGAGCTGCTGCAAATTCAGGTACTGGACGATTCGACCGACGACACCGCGCCGTTTGCGGGCGCGCTGGTCGAACGCAACCGCGCGCTGGGGTACCCGATCGAATACCATCACCGCATGAATCGCCACGGGTTCAAGGCGGGAGCGTTGCAGGAAGGTCTGGAAACCGCGACCGGCGAATTCGTCGCCGTGTTCGACGCCGATTTCTGCCCGCCGCCCGATTTCCTGATGCGCACCATCCATCACTTCGCCGACCCCAAGGTGGGCGTGGTGCAGACGCGCTGGAGCTACATCAACCGCGATTACAACTTCCTCTCGGAAGTGGAAGCCATGCTTCTGGACGGGCATTTCATCCTGGAGCACGGCGCGCGTTCGCGTGCGGGTTACTTTTTCAACTTCAACGGCACAGCGGGAATCCTGCGCCGCGCCATGATCGACGATGCCGGCGGCTGGCAACACGACACGCTGACGGAGGATTCCGACCTAAGCTACCGCGCGCAGCTCAAGGGCTGGCGGTTTGTCTACTTGCCGGGCCTCGATTGCCCGTCGGAATTGCCCGTCGATATTCACGGCTTCCAGGTGCAGCAATCGCGCTGGGCCAAGGGGCTGACGCAGGTTGCCAAGAAACTGCTGCCGCAATTGATGCGCGCCGACATCCCCAAGCGCGTCAAGGCCGAGGCGTTCCTCCATCTCACCCCCAATATTTCCTACCCGTTGATGATCGTGGTATCGGCGCTGATGCTGCCGGTGATGATCGTCCGCTTCTACATGGGAGTCTGGCAGATGGTATTCATCGACCTGCCTCTAATCGCGGCCTCCTTCTGGTCGATCTCGGCATTCTACGTGATCGCGCAGCGCGAGTTGCATCCGAAGACCTGGAAGCGGTCCATCCTGATGCTGCCCATGCTGATGGGGGTGGGAGTGGGCCTTACGATCATCAACACGCGCGCCGTGCTGGAAGCGCTGTTCGGCGTGGAGACCGCTTTCGTCCGAACGCCGAAATACGCCATCGGCGATCGCCCGGTGAAGCTCGAAGTCAAGAAATACCGGCGGCGCAGCGGCTGGCTGCCCTATGCCGAAATCGTGGTCGGCACGTATTTCCTCGGCATGGTGGTCTTCGCCATCCAGACGTTCAATCTCCTCGCCGTTCCTTTTCTGTTGCTGTTCGTCTTCGGCTACTATTGGGCCGGTTTTGGCACGCTGTATCAGGAACAGCAGGGTCGCCTGCGCTGGATGAAACAACAGCGCCTGGCGCTCAATGCTGCCCGCCAGGGTTAGCCGGCGTCTCTCCGCCCGTCCCCGCCGCGCTACCATATGCGGTGGATTTGAGGCCCGGATGCACTCGAGCCCGCCGGACCTAAGGAGGCCAACCCATGACTACCGGTTTTACCCGTCGCCAATTCACCCGCGCCGGTGCTGCGGCAAGTTTGGCTGCTGTGCTGCCGCAAGGCGTATTCGCCGCGCCCACAGCCAACCACAAGGCAACCATCCGCGCCGATGACACGATCGGTCTGGTGCGTCCGGAATTTCATTCCCATTTCGCCGAGCACCTCGGTTCGTGCGTGTACGGCGGCCTGTGGGTCGGGCCCAAGTCGCCCATCGAAAACGTGGAAGGCTTCCGCAAGGCGGCCGTGGATTACCTCAAGGAACTGGGCGTGCCCGTGCTCCGCTGGCCTGGCGGCTGTTACGCGGACGATTACCATTGGCGGGAAGGCATCGGTCCCGCCGCTCGCCGTCCCAAGCGCGTCAATATTCACTGGGGCAATTATGTCGAAGACAATAGCTTCGGCACCCACGAGTTCATCCGGCTTTGCCGGCTGATCGGCGCCGAACCGTATTTCGCCGCCAACGTCGGCTCCGGCTCGCCCGAGGAGATGCGCGACTGGATCGAGTATTGCAATTTCCCCTCGGGGAGCGCGTTGGCCGACGAGCGGGCCGCCAACGGATCGCCCGAGCCCTTCCGCGTGAAGTATTGGGGCGTTGGCAACGAGCTGTGGGGCTGCGGTGGTAACTTCCGCCCGGATGGCGCCGGCGCCGAGTTCCGCCGCTTCTCGAGCTACGCGCGCGTCTTCGGCGATACCAAGCCATACTTGATTGGCTGTGGCCCGGGCGGCAACGACGCGAGGTGGACGCGCGGCTTCATGGACGTGCTCACCGGTAGCCGCCTGCCCGATGGCTACTCGATCCACTATTACGTCAATAGCGACCACGCTCCGCTCGAATTCACCCCCGAGGCCGCCATGGCTCAGATGAACGTTTTCCCGCGCGTGGAGCAGGCCATCATCGAGCAACGCGCGTTGCTCGATGGTTACGACCCCGGCCGCCGCATCGGCCTCTTTCTCGATGAATGGGGCGTCTGGGACCGCATCCCCAAAGCGGACCAGGATCGCTACGGCGCTCTCTGGCAGCAATCGACGATGCGCAGCGCGGTCGCGGCCGGCCTCGGATTGAACATTTTCAATCGCCAGGCCGACAAGCTCTATATGTGCAACATCGCGCAGATCGCCAACGTGTTGCAGTCCGTGTTGCTGACCGATGGGCCCGAAGGCAAGAACTGCGTGCGAACCACCACCTATTACGCTTTCATGCTCTTCAAGCCGCACCGCGCCAAGACCGCCGTGCCGGTGGCGGAGGATGCACGGATGCTGGCTGGAAACTTCTCGCCAGACTTTGTAATGCCACCCGACGTTTCCATCTCCGCCTCGAGAAGCGACTCCGAGCTGGTGGTGAGCCTGGTGAACCCGCGCGCCGGCGAAGATGTCGGAGTCGAGTGCATGCTACGCGGCGCCAGGGCCAAACAGGGCCGCGCGCAGATCCTCCACGACTCCGATCTCAACGCCTATAACAGCTTCGACCATCCGGACCGGGTGGTCATTCAACCGCGCGAGGTTGCCGTGGAACCGGACCGACTGCGGATCATGCTTCCGGCGATGTCCGTGGCGACGGTGACTCTCGACATCGAGTAAGTGGTGGGGCATGCTTCAGCTTGCCCGTAAGAGGAGGATTCGCGTGCAGCGCGCTCCTTCCCGCCGATGCTATCCTGTAGGGGCGTCCCTGTGCCGCCGCCCGGCGCGAGTCATCCTCGCGCGGCCATTTCGTAAGCACGCACCACACTATGTTTCAGAATCGTTACACTCGGCCAGGGGTGCGTCAATCGAGAGTTGAATCAACCGGGTACCATAATGAATCGATGGAAAGTGCCGCTCGCGGCCACGCTGGTGCTACTTTCGGCAGCTGCGGCGAGCGCTCAACAAACCGCCAGCCAGGCCAGTGCCGCGCCGGACGACGCGAGCCCTGCCGTGCCCGAGCGCTGGAATCTGTACTTCCAGGCCACTTCCATCGGCGATGAGCACGGCACGTTTTACGCCCCGTACACGGGCCCGCTCAGCTTGCAAGACTATCCCGAGCACGACGTCTCGCTGACAACGACGCTGTTTTTCACCGCGCTGCTCGGTACCAACACGCAACTCATCTTCGATCCGGAGGTTGCGGGAGGCAAAGGATTCAGCGGCGTGGACGGAATCGGCAATCCGCCCAACGGCGAAATCCCGCGCGTGGCGAGCGCGACTCCGAAGCCGTATATCGCGCGCCTTTTCGTGGCCCACGATTTCGGTTTCGGTACTGACAAGGAGAAGGTGGAAAGCGACGCCAATCAGCTCGCGGGCGTTCGTCCGGTAACGCGCTACTCCATCTACGCGGGCCGCTTCGCGATCACCGATTATTTTGATAACAACGAGTACACGCACGATCCGCGGGAGCAGTTCATGGCGTGGGGCGTGATGTACAACGGCGCGTGGGATTATCCGGCCGATACGCACGGTTACACCTGGGGCCTGGTGCAGGAACTGCACACGCACAACTGGGCGTTTCGCTATGGCATCGCAGCCGAACCGCGCGTGGCCAACGGAGAGCAGATCGATCGCCGTTTGTTCCGCGATCACGGCCATGCGTTCGAGGGCGAACGCCGCTACTCGCTGGGCAGTCACGCCGGCACCGTGCGCTGGCTCGGATTCGCCAACCGCGCCGATGCCGGCACCTACGCCACCGCGCTGCGCCTCGGCGCCGAGACGGGCACCACGCCGGATGTGGTGGCGACCCGCCGTCCCGGAACGCTGAAGTATGGCGTGGGAGTGAATCTGGAGCAGGAAATCACGCACGACATTGGCGTCTTCATGCGGCTCGGCTGGAATGACGGCAAGACTGAGAGCTTTGCCTTCACGGCCATCGACCGGCTGGCCAGCGGCGGCGTATCCGCCAAAGGCACGCGCTGGAAGCGCAAGAACGATGTGGTGGCCACATCGCTTACCGCCGGCGGAATTTCCGGCGTGCATGCGGAGTACCTCGCGCACGGCGGCCTGGACTTTCTGATTGGCGATGGCCGCTTGAACTACGCGCCCGAGTACGTTTGGGAATCGTATTACAGCGCCCGCATCTGTCCCGGGCTGTACGCGACGTTCGACTTGCAGCACGACACCAACCTGGCCTTCAACCAGGATCGCGGCCCGGTCTGGATTCCCTCCATCCGTCTGCACATGGAATTCGGCCTCAAACCGCGCAAGGCGGAGTAAGCCGACTCCGGAGTGTGGCGTTCAGCCGCCTTCAAGCCCCGCGCAGTTGCGGGATGCGCGTTTCCATCGGGGGCAGGGTTGGGAAATCGGTGTAGGGCACGGACTGATACCAGTAGGCAACCGAGTAGAAATTGTCGCCGCGGTCGTTGGCATGGCCGTGCTCGATCGTGTGTTTCAAATAGCGTTCGAAGGTCACTGGATTGTCGCCGTGCCAGCGATAGCAGCAGTATCGGCCTCCCTTGCGCTCGGCATTGGCAATCAGCGGCGCGCCGTACAGTTGATGTCCAAACGGCTGCGCGCCGCCGGGCCCCATGAAATCCCAGCTTCCCAGGAAGTAGTCCTCGGACCCGGTGCCGTTGATCAGCGGCTTGGACTCGTCGTCGACGAAAATCATCTCGTCGCCTTCGCCCCACCAGCCGTCGGCGTTTTCGAGCACGCCCAGCGTCACGCCCATCAGGTGGCCGCGCCCGCGCGTCTCGGCGAACACATAATTGGAACCGCCGAGCAGGTTGAACTTGGCGGCCTCGCCGGTGACCGCAATACACGGCGCGGCCTGCCGGTACTGCGCATGAAAGTAAAGCGCGTCGGCAGGGAGCGACGGCACCGCCATGTAATCGATGTTCGAATAGAACGCGCCCACTGCACGCTTGCCCTCGTTGGTCACCGTCAGCCGCGCGCCATTGCGGTACGGCATGGCGAAATAGCAGTTGAGCGATTTTCCGGGCGAGCAGGCCAGGTACCTGGATTCGTAAATCCGGTAATCCGCGAGGTTCAGCCCGAAGAAATCGCCGATGGGCGTTTCCACGCTGGGCTTGGCGTTGCCGTCCCAATAGGCGCGCAGCACCAGTTCCTTTAGATGATCGTCGCTCCTGGCGGCGATGGTGAACCAGACGTGGCTGATGACGCCGGCGCCCTCGGCGAGAAAGACCTCTTTCGAACCGCCGGCTGGAATGTCCCAGAAATCGTGGTTGCCGCCGGTGCGGTCGTAGCTCGATTGCTTCAACGATCGGTAGTGCTGCGCTCGCGCATAGGAGGGCAGCAGGGCCACGCCGCCGCTCCCGGTTTGCGCCTGCGCCGCAGGCGATGCCACGGCGCCGATGCCGGCCGCCGCCAGCGCGCCACGCATGAAATCGCGTCTTGGATTGTCGCTCATAGTCTCCTGCCTTTCCGGTCTATTTGGCCAGCGCCTGCGCGATGGCCTTCTCCGCCAGGGGTGTCATCACCTCGTAACCCGCCGCATTGGGGTGAAGACCATCGTACGTCAGCTCCTTGTGGAACATGCCTTTGTCATCCAACATGGCGCTGAAATAATCCAGATACACGCAATTGTTCGTTTCGGCGTAATCCTTGAGCCAGCGGTTCAGCGCCAGAATCTTTTCCGGCGGCCGCTGCGCCGTCTGCGGCTTGAAATAGTCGCAGACCGGCATTACCGAGGACAGCACCACCCTGATGTTCTTGGCGCGCGCCATATCGATCATGGAGAGAAAATAGTCCTCGGTGGCCTCTAGAGTCATCGGGCCGACATTGCCGCCAATATCGTTGGTGCCGGCCAGTATCACCACGACCTTAGGCTTGAGCGCGATTACGTCCTGGTGGAACCGCAGCAGCATTTGCGGCGTGACCTGGCCACTGATGCCACGGTTGATGTAGGGTTTGCCAGGGAAGAAGACACCCACGCCGCGGCCCCAGGCATCCGTGATGGAATCGCCCATGAATATCACGCGGTCCTCGCCCGCCGCCGGCGGAAGAACTTTGGCATCCTCGGCCGAATAGCGCGCCGTATTGCCATAATCGTTGACCATTCTTGCCAGTTGATCGAGCATGTGGACGTGCGGTGGCGCGACATCTTGGGGAGGAGCCTGCGGTTGCGCACGCAGCAGAAGAGTGGAGAGCACGAACAGAGCGATCCGCATAGGCCCTATTGTAGGGCAGATTTACAAGGCACGGGCGAACCAGGGAGTGCCAGGCCGGCGGCGGCAAGCCCTACATGTATTCCGGGATCTGGATTCCCAGTATGCCTGCGGTCCGTTCCAATTGCCGCCGGAAGAAATCGGTCATCCACAACAGGAAGACCTTCTTCTCACGTTGCTCTTCCTGGAGGATTGGATACTGATGATAGAAGTTGTTGAAGGCTTGCGCCAGTTGGAATGCATAGCGGGCGACGTGCGCCGGCTCGCCGGCACTCAGTGCGCCTGCCAAGGCTGAATCGGCCTTAGAAGCCGCCAGCAGCATCTGCCAGAAATCCTCGGTCTGCAATTGCCGACCGAGCGCGTCGCGGGAAAGCTCGGCCGCGAAGTCCGGTAGCGTTTCGCCGCGCTCCTCCAGCTTGCGCAGAATGTTCCGCGCACGCACTGCGGCGTACTGCACGTAGGGGCCGGTTTCGCCCTCGAAGCTGAGCGCTTCCTGCAAGTCGAACGCGATCACCGAATTGCGCGTGAACTTGAGCAGGAAATAGCGCAGCGCGCCGATGGCGATTTGCTCGGCCACGCGCTGGCGTTCGGCAGCGGGCTTATCCTGGTGTCTCGCGTCCACCTCGACCAACGCCTTCGCGATCAGGCTGTCCATCAGGTCGTCGGCCTTGACGCCGAGTCCCTTGCGCCCGGAGACTTCCACATACGGCCGCGCGCGGTCCTCTTCGGAAAGCGGAATTCCCAGATCGGCGCAGCAGCGCGGCGATAGCGCCACCATCTCATACGAAAAGTGGACCGATTGCTCCGCCTGCGCCGCATAGCCCAAACCCCGCAGCCCGGCCGCGACCACATCCTGCAAGTAAGACTGGCGCGCGTCGATCACGTTGTACACACGCGCCCCGTGCCCGAACTGGTGTTCACCCGTATAAGGGGTGTCCGTGCTCACCCAGAGTACGCGCCCGTCGGCATAAGTCATCAACGGCCGGTAATGAAAGTCCTTGCCGAGCAAACCAAATTTCCAGAGCTGATATGCGATGTCCTTGCCTACGTAGGTGACCGTGCCATTGGAGCGCACGATCACTTTGCCCTCTTCAGAAAGTCCCGGCATTACCCAGCAGCCGGCGTTCTTACCTTCCGATTCGAGGTAAATCGCCTGGCGCTGCTTGAGCTGCTCGAATGCGGCGGCCCAGAATTGCAGGTGCAGGATCTCGCTCTCGCGCGGCAGCACGTCGTATTCCACGTCGAGCCGCAGCATGGTCTTCAAATGCGCCTGGACCACCGCGTCCGCCACCAGGTGCGCCATCCGCGCGAGTTCCCCCTTGCCGGCTTCGATCTCGTGCAGTGTCTCGCTGCGCCAGGCGAGCGATTCCGGATGCTGGGTGTAGTAGCTAGAAGTGCGCGCGTACAGATCCCAGCAATAGTAATCGAAGCGCACAGCAGGATCTGCCAGCAGAGCTGCCACCTCGGCGGGCGTCTTCTGTTCCAGGAAATGGAAGCCCACCACTACGTCGGCCACTTGCACGCCAGTGTTGTCGATGTAGTTCTGCACCTCAACCTGCGCGCCGGAGGCGCGCAACATGCGCACGAATGTGTCACCCAGCGTGGCGTTGCGCAGGTGGCCGATGTGTGCCGCCTTGTTTGGGTTGATGTTGGTGTGCTCGACGATGATCTTTCCGCCCGAGGACTCACCATAGGGTGCGGCCACTTGCAGCAGATCCGCATATGCCGCGCGGTCGAGTCGAACATTGATGTAGCCGTTGCCCGCCACCTCGAGCGCCGCCACGCCCGGTATCGGCCCGATCTCGGCCACCAGTTCAGCCGCGATCTTCTTCGGCGCCTGACGCATTTGCTTGGCAAGCTGGAACGCCGCCGGCACCGCGATTTCGCCAAAATCGCTCTGCCGCGGCTGCTCGGTGGTGACACTCAAGTCCACGCCGTAGCGTATCTGTATGTGCGCGTGAAACGCGCTGACGACCTGCTGTTGAATGGAATGGAACACTGGAAACTACGAGTATAACAGCCGCGTGAAAAATAGCTGGTTTGGCTGTCCACAAACGGCGCTTGGCCAACGTTTCCAGTTTGAGAGCAATAATTGTCGTGGCAACCTCTTTACCGGAATTGAGTCGTCGCGAAGAAATGGACTCCATGAACGATCGGCAACAGGAGTACGAGCGGCTGATTGCGCCCATCGAGGACCGCATGATGCGAACCGTGTGGCGAGTCATCCGGGACCCCAACGAGGTGGACGACGCTTTCCAGGAAGCCCTCCTTACGGTGTGGAAGCGTTGGGACCGCATCTGCGCGCACCCGAATCCGCAGGCCCTGGTCGTGCAGATCTGCATTCACGCGGCGCATGACGCGCTCCGGCGCAAAGTGCGTCGCGCGAAACGGTTCGAATCGGGCGCCATTCTCGAAAACGTCGTCGATTCCTCACCGTCCGCCGCCCAGAATATCTCGAGCGCGGAGGTGGAGCCCGAGGTGCTGCGGGCCATCGGGGGGTTGCCGAAGAACCAGGCGCGGGCCATCCTTATGCACACGGTCGAGGAGATCCCTTACGGCGACATCGCGGCGGCGATGGACTGTCGCGAGGTGACCGTGCGCAAGCACGTGGCGCGCGCACGCGCCAAGCTGCGAACTTTGCTCTCGCATTTGATCCCGGCGACCCAAAAGGAGGAAAGCAACCATGCGTGACCAAAACGAGAACGACGAGATGGACGACCTGATTCGAAGGAGTACGCAAGTGGAGATACCAGCGGAAGTGGAAGATCGCTTGCGCCACAGGCTGTCCGAGTTCCGGAGCAGGATAGAGCAACGGCCGCCGAGCCGCTGGCGGTCTCTGGCATATTCTCTGACTCACCGTCCGGCGGTGCGGGTTATGGCGATGGCCGCGGCCGCCCTGGTGTTCGTGGCCGTGGTGTTGGTGCTCATTCCGAGAGAGGCCTGCGCGAGCCGCGTATACGCCGAGGCGGCGGCGCAACTCAGATCGTCTCAGTCGCTCGAATTCTCCATCGTCTTCAACGAGGCGCCCTATGTTGGAGTCGATTTCAGTTACGCCGCTCCCGGTTACCGTCGGGTGAATTGTTCCTGGGGTATCGAGGTGAGGGCCGATTCGAACGCCCGAAAGCAAATTGTCCTGATGCACCTGACGCGGATGTATGCGGTTGAATCGGGCAGGCAGGTGGAGAGCTTCGCAAACTCGGAGGACTGGGTGGAGCGGTTGGAATCGCTCCCACCGGCTGCGGACCAAGTGCTCGGCGAGCGGCACGTGGGTGGCAAGCGGCTGATCGGCTATCGTTTGGTGAAAGCGCCGGCAGGTACTTCAATTCCAGGGCTCAAGTCATTCGATCTATGGGTGGATGCCGGAACGCGGCAGGCCGACCATGTCGATATCACCATTGAGGAACAGGGCAAGCCGGTTTACTGGATGCACATCAATAACATACGCGCGGGCGGACAGATCAACCCATCGTTGTTCGATCTGACTCCACCAACGGGATATACAGCGATCGCGGCGCCGAGCGTCGGGCCGAGCGCCAGGAAGCCCCCTTCGATTCCAACTGCAATGGCGCTGCGGGCGCAAATCCGGGAGGCTGACGCGCTGACGGCGGTGGTGCTGCCGATGACGGGGTCCTATGCGCAAACGCCAACCGCCCTGCGGAGGGTTGACTCGTACCTGAAGGCACGGAGCGTGACTCCTGCCGGCCTTCCCTTTGGGCGTTTCCCATCCGAGCAAGGATGGGATGCGGGGTATCCCGTGCCGCTGGGAACGAGCGTCGAGACGCCTTTTGAGATCGTGTCTATGCCAGCAGCGCAGGTCGCATCGGTGGTCGTGAACGGAGCCTGGGGTGCGGACTCCGGCGCCCGCTGGGGAGCCTTCCTGAAGTCCGTTGTCGAGCAGGGCTACATCCCCGCCGGCCCACCGATGGAGATCTGGTCCGGCGAGGATGCCAACGCGCAAACGCAATCGACCGAGATGCAGATTGCGGTAACGAAAGCGAAGTAAAGCCCAATCTTGTAGCAGACGTACCGACCACTCCCGCACAGTCGCGGCTCCGATCTTTCAGAGCCGCGACTGTGCGGGAGTGGTTGCTTGTGGGCCCAGCACGGAGACAGCCCGATTCCAGGCGGAGCTACAATGGCGGGGACTACCTGAGGTGACGGCAATGAGTGGAACGATGTCCTTGGCATCTCTGAACGAGCTATTCGATTACAACTATTGGGCGCGCGACCGCCAGCTTCAAACCTGCGCGGGCCTCACCGAGGAGCAGTTCCTGCGTCCGCTGGGGAACAGTTTCCCTTCCCTGCGCGACACGCTCACCCATCTGCTCGCCGTCGAGTGGTTGTGGCTGGAACGCTGGCGGGGGAAGTCGCCGCGAACCTTGCTGGTGCCCGAGGAGTTCCCGACGCTGGCTGTTCTGTCGCAGCGCTGGCAATCGGTAGAGCGCGAGATGAGAGACTACGTGGCCGGTCTGAGCGAGGAAGCGCTCGAGCGCCCGATGACCATCGTCAACACCAGAGGGCAGGAGTGGACCTATTCGTTGCACCGCATGATCCAGCACCTGCTCCATCACCAGAGCTATCATCGCGGCCAGGTGACGGCTCTGTTTCGACAGTTGGGGATACAGCCGCCCAAGGTCGATTTCCTGGACGGGTGCGACGCGGAGTTTCGCTGCTGACAAAGTCGCATCGCGACTCGCCGCCTTCTCGAAGACAAGATGTCGGCATGACTGCCGACACAGCAGGCTGAAGCCCGCGCCACGAAGCATCTCCACATACGGTAAGCTCAATCAAATGGCGAACTTGCTCGACCGGCTGGACGAATGGAAACGCCGCTTCGGGCCGCCGGAGAATGGGCAACTCGAACGGCTGCTGGCTGCCGCGGCGAAGTACCGTGTGCGCGATGCGGCCGGCCTGATTCGCCTGCATGAAACGCTGCTATTCCTGCGCGCCTATCCGCGAACGCCGGAAGTCGCGCGGCTTGCCGACGCAATCCTGTTCGCATTCGCGGACCGGGTGGACCGGTTGCGGAAGGCGGGCGTGGATCTGGAGCCGTTCGCCGAACCGGCGGTATCCGGCATCGCCGGCACGGAGCTGACCGCGGTATTCAGTTACGAGGTAGCCCGCAGTCTGGTCGAACGCCACGGCCGGGCCATTCGTTTGGCTTGGGACGCGCACGACGAAAGTTGGCGTGTCGGCCCCGGCTCGCCGCAGTTCGCGCCGCTCGTCGCCGAAGAGTGGCCCGTGGAAGCGCACGTCCCGTTCGAGCGATGGCTGGCGGCGGCCCGTCCGCGCACCCAGAGCGAGCTACCCTGGCTGCTCAGCCGCGTGGGTGCCCTCACGCCGGATCGCGCTCCCGAGCGCTACAACGCCATGGGCCTGCCGCTCACCTTCGCCGTCGGCAGCCGCGTGTCCCGCTCCCGCCAGCGTGCGCCCGCGCGCACACTGTTCTATCACACTGAGCCACTGGTTGCGCGCCGCGACGTTTCTCTCGCCCGCGAACTGGCCGCGCCGCCGCTCCGTGTCGAGCGCCTCGTTCCAGCCGCCGCGCGCAAGATGATCGAGTTGATCGTCGACACCTCAGCCATGCGGTTTCGCGAGTTGTATGGCTTCAGCCATCCGGACGAGGCGAGCGTCTTCCGGGCGGACGCGGGCCGCGGAGTCGAAATCGTCTTCTTCGGTGTGCCACCGCGATGGCGGCTTCCGCTGCGCGCTTACCATGCCGGCATGTTCTTCAAGAACGGCGTACCCGCCGGCTACGTGGAAACGCTCTCGCTGTTCGACCGCGCCGAAGTCGGGTTTAACCTGTACTACACATTCCGCGAAGGCGAATCGGCGTGGCTCTATGCGCGGCTGCTGCACCTGTTCCACCAGGTGCTGGGCGTTAACTGCTTTTCGGTCGATCCCTACCAGATTGGCGACGAGAACCCCGAGGCGATCGACTCGGGCGCCTTCTGGTTCTATCGCAAACTGGGCTTCCGGCCGGTGGACCCGCAACTTGCGGCGCTTGCGCTTCGCGAGGAGGAACGCATCGACCGCACTCCTGGCTATCGCAGTTCGCGCCGGACCCTGCAACGGCTGGCGAGAGGGTGCGTGCTGCACGAAGGTCCCGGAGCCGAAGCCGGCCAGTGGGACAGTTTTTCAATTCGCAATGTGGGGATCGAGGCGACGCGCGCCTTGGCTGCGCGCTTCGACAGCGATACCGAACGTATGCGCGACGCCGCCAGCCGCTTCGCCGCCCGCCAATTCGGCGTGGAATCGACGGGCGGCCTGGCGTTGGTGCTGAGTGTGATTCCCGGCGCGGCGAATTGGAGTTCAGCGGAGAAGAAAGGGATGGTGGACATTCTACGCGCCAAGGAACGCGGATCGGAAGCGCGCTACCTGCGGCTGATGCAAAGGCACGGGCGGTTGCGCGCGGCGTTGCTGAAGCTGGGACGCCCATAGGCTTGGCGAATGGCCTACCGCCGCGGCGGCTCTTCGTCCAGCACCTTTGTCTCAGTCCCCCGGTCCTGCCATGAAATCGACAGCACGAGTGTTCCGGCAATCGGCCGCCGTCGCCACCCGATCGTCGTGGGCCGTAGCTTCCATGCCCTGATGGATTGCATTGCCGCCGGGATCATGATCGGGTGGCCTGAGATCGCTCGAATGCAGGTCACGTTGCCGGCTTCGTCGGTCCCGATCTTGAAGACCAGAACCACATTCCCGATCCTGAAGAGGGTGGCGAGCCCTGGCGATAAGATAGGCATGACGCACTGGAGACGAGCTTTCGTCTGAGCCGCTCGCAATTGAACCGCTCCAGCCTGCCAGCAACTGTCAGCGGACGTTTGAGCCGGCGGACTTTCTGACTGCCCGACGCCGCTTCCGGTCATGATCAGCAAAGCCAACGCAACCGCAGGAAACCCCGCGTGCATGCTACCGAGTCTTCTCACTTCACGAAGATAGACACCGGCCAAGGTGTGGAAGTTCCGCCGAGTGAATCTGCGAGTGGCGTTGCTCACGCAGGTGGATGGGTGACAACGGTTCGGGACAGCCGCCTGCCCAGTAGGGGAGAAAAAGCGCGCCCGCAAGCGGGCGTTGGCAGGTTGAAACCTGCCCCACATTAGGCGCGCTCCACGCCATTGCGGAACGGCAGTGTCTGTCCCGATCATCCTCTCGCAGGTAGCCGGCGCGGCTGGGTTTTTCAGTGGATGGCGCTCGGCTCACGGCTCGAACGGATGCAGCAGGTGACTCTCAAAGCTACAACTGCTGGTCGAGCGGTCGGCATATGGGCAGTTGCGGCAGAAGCTCAGTTCGGCCGGGGTATCGCGGATGGTCCTGCGCACGGCCCGGGCCTGCGCTCCAAACCAGATCTCGGCGAATGACGTGTCGCGGGCCATTACGCCATAGGGCCGGATCGCATTGTAGTCCTGCTCGCAGGAGACGACGGTGCCATCGGCCAGCAGGGTGGGAAAGGTGAAGGCGTGCTGGCAGACGAAGTCGGTACGGCGCGCGCGCTGGCCGCCTTCGTAGGAGTAGGCACGGAGGCCGGCCGATTGCGGCAGCAGGTCTACATGAGTGCGCTGGTCGGCGGAATCGATGATGGAGAGGCTGCGCAAGGAGAGCATGTCGAAATCGTGGTCGGCGGCGAACTGGCGGAGGCGCGGAACCTCGTGCTCGTTGTGGCGCATCACCAGCACGCGCATATGGAGAATCGGGAGGCGTGCGCCGCTGCGGCGCTTCCATTCGGCCAGCGCGCGGACGCCCGCCAGCGCCGGAGCGAGGCGCGCGCCTTTACGGTAGACGGCGTTGGTCTCGTCGGTGAGTCCGTCCAGGGCGACGATGAGGTAGGTGGGCGGGCTCAGCCGCAAGGCGCGCTGGACGCTGGGTTGGTCCAAACTTTGCCCGTTGGTGGAGATCAGCGTTGCGAACGGATAGCGCGCCGCGATGGCCAGTACGCGCTCCAACTCTGGGTGCAGCAGCGGCTCACCCCAGGCCCACAGGGCTGCGATCAGGAGATAGGGTCCGACCTCCGCCATCGCCCGCTCGAAGAGGTCCACGTCCAGGAACCGCGCTGGCCGGGCCAACTCTCCCGTGCCCACCGGACAGACCGGACAGCGCAGGTTGCAGCAGCTAGCCAGCTCGAACTGCATGTTCAGCGGCCAGGCCCAGGGCGACAGACGGCGGTGCACCAGGTTCAAACCGGCCCGTAGCGTGTTCAGGCGTTGGCGCCGGCTCATGCCGCGCACCGTCACTGGCATGTGGTCGAAAACGAAGGAATGACGGCCACGCAGCGCTAGCTCCCAGGCGGTCCGCGGCGCGTCCGCGAAGTGCTGCCAGCGTTCCCAGGATCTCACTCCGAACCTCTGGAATTAAACCGATCGGTGCGCACGCATGAGGTGGAATGGAGCCGAATGGCTTTGATCACGGTCGGGCTCGAATCAAGAAGCTCGTAGTGCCTCGGTGGCATTGAGCAGGACACTACCCGCGCCTGGATCTGGCAAAGCCGCTGCGAATCCGATCCACCTACGCCGTCGGCTGAGCCTTCTTGGCGTCGCGGGAGACTTTGTACTTCCGCTCGAAGCGGTCGATACGGCCGGCGGTGTCCATCAGTTTCTGCTTGCCAGTGAAGAACGGGTGGCAAGAGGAGCAGATTTCCACGCGGATGTCGCCCTTGTGCGTGGACTGGGTCTTGAACGAGTGACCGCACGCGCAGATCACATTGATAGGGGCATACGCGGGATGAATTCCAGCCTTCATTTTGTTGCGGGGATCCTTTCGAGAATTTCAGTATAACAAAAACGGAAAACCCCCGTGGCTCCCTGCCGGAACCCACGGGGGTTAATAGCCTTCGAAAAAGCCTGAGGCTTTGGTTGCGCAAGAGGCAGCCGGTCCACAGGAACTTGACCCCACTCACTGGAGAGCGGGCGTCGGCTACGTTGGGAGGCTCGACTTCAGCAGTCGGCCACCTCCTGCGGTCGCTTATGATAACTCATCTTCTCTGGACCACCTCCTTTCCCAGTGATAAAAAAATATTCGCACGGAGGCGCGGCAAAGTCAATACTGTTATTGTCCAGATGCGGTGCCGCTCCACGTTCCGGCCACGAGATGTAGTATTGCGGTTACAGATTGTGCGCTGCGAAACGGCACATGGCAAGGCCATCCATCAGCGCGAATGGCATCCGCCCCGTTGTGTAGTGGCCACAGGGAAGGGTGTAGACCTGGTGCGGCAGATCCATCTCCCGGAAGGCACGCAACACCTGCTTCGAGTACACCGGCAGAAAGCTGGTGTCGTGCTTGGCCCAGATCAGCAGGCTGCGCATCTTGCGGTTTTCCATGCGGCCCAGGTAAGCGGCCGGGCTGATCATAGACCAGTAGCGGCGCAAATCGTCCTGCGAAACGTCGTCGGCGAACCCTTTCCGCACGTGCTGGGTGGACAGGCCGGTCCAAACCACGTCGGAAAAGTACATCGACACGTGATTAAAGATGCCGAGTTTGAGGCGGCTGTCGTGAGCCGCGGCGATGAACGCTACGCACGACCCCAGGCTGGTGCCCAGGATGGCCAGGCGCTCGTAACCCTGTGCGGCCAACCAGTCCACACACGCGCGCGCATCGATCACCGATTGCCTGGACGCGTGGATCGTGCGTCCCACATTGCTCGATACGTGGTAGTCGGCGCGCTGCAACTCGGCCGGCATGCGCTCGGCGTGATACGCCATGCTCATGCGCAGCGCGCTCACGCCAAAGCGATTCAGCAGTTTGGCCAGCCCGACGTGGCCATCCACGCCGGCGTTCCATTGCGGCAGCACCAGCACGGCGCGGCGTGGCCCGCGTTTGGCAGGAAACCACTCCGCATGCACCGTGTTGTTCTCCGGGTAGGGCGTCTCCACCGGACTTGTGAAGGTCAGATGTCCGTCGCGCAATTGGTAATCCGCCGGTGTGCGGTAGCCGAAGAAACGATCCGAATCGGTTAGCGCCTCTTCCGCGAACCGGTCGAGCGCTTCGCGCGCATTTCCGTTCACGTGATCGGGCAGCCGCGGGAATTCCAGCGTGCCGAGCCAGTCCAGCCCCCATTCAAACGGTCGCACCACGCGATTGGTGTCGCGCATTGCCAGTTTGCGCTCCCAATTGTCGATCCAGCGGGCGTATATCCGGGGCATGTTCTTGGTCGGTAGTTTTCAGTGTAACGTGAAGCGAACTGCCGGGACACATTGGCGTTGGCAATGCGAACGCTTCACCGCGGCGGCGCGCTACGCGATTCCGTCACATCATAGACGTCGGCTCCGTTCGCCGAATAAACTCGCCGGCATGTGGCATCCGATTCGAGCGCCGCGGACAGCTCGGCTCGGGTCACGCTGGGGTCGAATTCGGGATCCGTGGGGCCGATCAAGACATAACGGTGACCGCGCCGCCGGGCAAGCTCCGCGATATGCAAAATGCGCGACACGTTATTCTCCCCGATTGTGGAGTGCAGCCCTTCCGCATGGTGCCCCGTATAAAGGTAGAGCAGCGGATCGCGAAACGCTACTACGCTGGCGGTTGGCGGCACGTTGCGGGCGATCCAGACATATGCCCCTGTGAGTGCTCGCCTTTCGCGGCGCGCGACCGTCGCGTCGTGAGTGGCTCCTGCGGATTGAACAATGTAAAAACCCGTGAGAATTTCCAACGCCAATCGTACCCACCTAGGTGTGCGATCCGCTGGCCGAACTCCGGCGGCTGCTGGCCGGAGGTACGGCGTCAGAGTCAAAATGCCAGCGATCCAAAGCGGGACTACCGGTAGGACATACCGGGAAAATAGCTGGCAGGGGAAGATGCAGAACTCAGCTGCATAGAGAGAGGCAAAAGCCGCGTAATGCCAGGCCTTGCCGGTCCGGCACAGGCACACGATGCCGGCAACGCCCAGGAGACCCACGAGGCATCTCAGCCAATCGAGTGCCGCTCCCGGTAGGAATCCCGGAATCAGCCCGTCGCCGAGCCGCAGAAGGAACTCGCTCGTACGGGCGGCGAGGTACGGAAACAGCGCTGCAAGGGTCTGTTCGCGGGCGAGGTGAAGATAAGAAGAATAGAAACGGTCGTTGAAGTCCAGGACGGGATGCGCGTGAGCGAAGGACCATCCGCTCCAGATCGCCACTATCGGACCTGCAACCGCGCAGAAGGCCAGCGCGTTGCGCCAACGGCCTCTAAGGACCATCACACCGGAGACGCTCGGCAACAAGACGATCCCTGCGCCCCTGGCTAAGAACGCGAGCGCAGCCGCCAGCCCGGCTGCGACGGCGAGCCTCCAGTGCGCGCCGGACTCCGTCGCCCGCTCGGCCAACCATAGAGTCAACAGGACTGCGCAGCAGAACCACAGGTCCGACAACAGCGCTACCGAAAGCAGCAGAGTGTCTTGGTAAGCCAGAACGCACAGACACGCCGCGAACTGACTGGCGAGGCAAAACTCCAGCTTCGCCATCATGCGCGCCTGCAACAGGATCAACACAGGTAGGGCCAGCCACGCCACCATGAGAAACGCACTCGTATTCTCCGGAAAATGCTGGAAAAGCCGCCAGACTGGTGCCAGCGCCGACGGAAATGCAGGTGGAAACTTGGTTTCCCATCTCTCGTCCGGCAAGCTCTCGATGCGGTACCCTTTCCCTTCTGCGATGGCCTTGGCTGTTACTAAGTACACACCGTCGTCATGATAGGAGCCGAGCGACGGCAAATCCCAATGGAAGCATGCTACGACTATCGCCGGCAGCAACATCGCTATGAACGCCGCCGCAACCATTCGGCGACGCCGCGCCGAAGTTCGATCCGCGCCGTTGGGGATCGCCGGGCCCTCAATGTCGCAACTCATGGCAAGACGTTATCACACATCGACATGGCGCAAGTCCCCTGCACGTGGTTTGGAGAGCTATCGCTGCAACGGGAAGCGGTGGCGCGGCACCGTATAGGCATCGGAACAAGGGCGAAGAAGACCAGATGCAACCACGCGCGCAGGATTTGCTGTGATCGCTACGAATGCCCAAGCGGCGCTGGATGCGTTGGCGTCCTAAACCTACACGAACCGGCGCGGCCTGCCAATTCCTTATTGCGCGAACATCTCCGTCAGCACGCGGCCGAAGGCGCCGCTGGGAGTCTCCACGCGCAGAATAGTAGCCAGCGTGGGAGCGATATCGTTTGGAGCGATGTTGCCATCGTATTCTCCGGCGCGAATGCCGGGCCCCAGAAAAATCACCGGCACGTGCGTATCGTAACCAAACGGCAGGCCATGCGTGGTGCGCACCGCGCCGAAGATCCAGTACGGGTCGGTCACCACTTCCAGATCGGCGCCGCGCCGCTGGTTATACCCGTTGATCGCCGCGCGCCCCACCGGGTCGTCCGCCACCTGGCCCGCCGTCAATTGGACGCCTGTGTACACGCGGAAAATGTGCGGCACTTCGCGCAATGCCTCTGCCGCGATCCGTTCCACCTCGCCTAAGTCGAGCTTGCGGGCCGCGATCAACTCGCGGTTGAGGCAGAGCGCCGATTCCTCCACGGCCGTTATCCAGTCGAACTTGCCGTACTTGGCGCTAAGGGCTTCCTGCACCGTCTTGCTGAGCAGGTCGTCCGCCAGCCGTCCACCCGGCATATGGCGGGCCTGGTTCACCTCGGGCACGGGGGCTGCGCCATGATCCGCCGTCAAGACGATCATCACGCTGTTCAGCCCCACCGCGCGGTCCAGCGCGGCGAAGAACTTGCTCAGCAACTTATCGGTAGCCACTGAAATCGCCCGTGCCTCCGGCGAATCCGGGCCATAGGCGTGGCCGACGTAATCGTTCGAGGAAAAACTCACGGCCAGCAGGTCGGTGACACCGCGCTGCCCCAGTTGCTCGCCGGCCACCGCGCGTTCTGCGAATGCCTCTACCAACTCGTTGCCGTACGGCGTCGCTTCCAGCTCTCGATACAACCGTCCCGGTTGCGGCATTTCGTGGCCCATCCAGGTTTGGCCGGCGTACTGGTCGGCCGGGTGCGTAGCATTGATCTCCTTGACCCACGCCGGCGCTTCCGCGAGATAGTAAGTGCTGGTGACGAAGCTACCGCTCTTGGCATCGAACCAATAAGCCCCATTCGCCATGTGGCCGGCCGGCAGAATAGCGGCCCGGTCCTTGAGCGAAATCCCGATCACGCGCGACTGGCCGTCGTCGGCGATCTTCAACTCGTCGCCCACCGTGTCCACCAGCAGCCGCCGCGGCGAAGCTCCCTCGCCCGGCGCGCCCACAAGCGTGGTCTCCGGATCGGAGACGCTGGTGACCTGTTTGCCCTCGTCGCGGTCGTACCATGCGTTGCCGATGATGCCGCTGACCGATGGCATGGCGCCGCTCATAAAGATGCTGTGTCCCACTGCCGTCACCGTGGGAAAGTGCTGATAGCGGGCGTTGGTGAAGACGGCTCCCTTGGTCAGCAGCAGGTCGAAGCCGCCGTGATAGTCCGCGCGGTAGCGCGTCAAATAGTCGTAACGGAACTGATCGATGACGATCGCCACCACCAGTTTCGGTTTCTTGGGGGCGGCGCTCACGAGACTGCCCGCCACCAGAATTAAGGCTAGGATCTTGTTCATAAACACTCAGGCTACCACTCGAATATGACGGAGAAATGATTCCCGACTACTGCCTGACGTGTCCGGCGTCAGCAACGCAGCTAGGCAAACCGTGGAATGGCGCCCGATGCTAGGCTGAACTAACGGACGGCGTCTCTCGATTCCGCCCGCAGCCTCGAGTTGCCGATGAATCTGATCGAATTCGTATTGCTTGCGATCGCCGCCGCGCCGCTGGCATATTATGCGATCGCCATTTTCAGCACCTGGCGTTTTTTTCGCACCGCGCGAAGAGCGCCGCCGGTTGGTTCCGGCTTCACACCAGCCGTCAGCAATCTTAAGCCTATCCGCGGTGTAGATCCGGATGCGTACGCAAACTTCGCCAGCTTCTGCCACCAGGACTACCCCGAATACGAGCTGCTGTTCTGCGTTGGCGATCGCGACGATCCCGCGCTGCCGGTGATCGAGGATCTACGGCGCGCCTTCCCGGAACGGTCGATCCGTGTGCTTTACGGCTCCGGCCGCGATGCCACCAACGATAAGGTGGCCAAGCTTGATCGCCTGGTTGCAGAGGCAGCGCACCAGGTCGTCGTAATCAGCGACAGCGACGTCCGCGTCGGTCCGGATTATCTGCGCACCGTGGTAGCGGCGCTGGCCGATCCAAAGGTGGGTGCCACCACCTGCTTCTACGTGACGGCGCAGGAGAAGACTTTCGCCGACCGTTTGCACTCCACCGGCATGTTGTCGGATTTCTACGCCGGCATTATCGTCGCCTGGCAGTTGGACGGCGTTAAGTTCGCACTGGGTCCGACCATTGCTACCACGCGGGAGCGCCTCGCCGGATTCGGCGGATACCGCGCCATCGAGAACATGCCCGGCGACGACCTGCTGGTCGGCCGCCTGATCGCCGAGCAGGGCTACGAAGTGAAGCTCCTGCCGTACACGGTGGAAACTGTGGCCGATTTCGCTTCCATGAGCGAGCTGATCCACAAGCGCCTGCGCTGGATGGTGGTGATGCGGCACATGCGCCCGGCGGGACACTTCGGGCTGTTGTTCACGCAAGCGGTGCCGTGGCTGCTGGCCGCGGCTGTTTTCGCGCCCCCAACCTTTGCGCTGGAGTATTTGGGAACATATCTGGCTATGCGCTGGCTGCTCACGTGGATGATCGCCGTCTGGGGATTGCACCAGCCTGGTGTCGTCCGCAAGCTGTGGCTGGTGCCGCTGTGGGACGCGGTAGCCTTCGGCATCTGGGCCGCCAGTTTCACCCGCCGCACACTGCGCTGGCGCGGCCACGATTACACCATTCAGGATGGCGCGCTGGTGCCTATCGCCACGCGCGAGTAACCCCGCGCGATCACCGTGGCGCCGGCTGTCCAGCCGGCTGTGTCGAGAGTCATCTCGACATTTCTTGATCATGCACATCACTGTGCCGCGAGAAACGCCCGCTTCAGCGTGCCAGCAGCACAATGCCGCAGAGCACCAGCAGGGTGCCGGCGGCGCGACGCTTTCCCACCTGTTCCCCCAGCACCAGTTTGGCGGCGATCGTCTCCAGGATGAAACTGGCCGCGCTGGCGGGCACGGCGAAGCTCAGCGGCTGCGATTGCACCAGCGCCATGAAAGCGAAGAACGAAAACGCCAGGCAGACGATCGAGAGGATCAGGTACCGCCGCCGCACCACCATCCCCGCCAGCCGCGCGATGCCGCGCGCGCTGACCGATTGCTCGCCAGCCCGCTTCAGTTCGTAGCTCTGCAACAGATCGCTCAATGCCGTCGCCACTACCGTGATCGCCACCAGCAGCCACTTCATTTCGCGCGGGCCTCTTGGGTGGTGTTCTGCGGCGTCGCTCCCACCACCGCCACGCCGGAGAATATCAGGCACGCCGCCAGCCAACGGATCGCCGTCACTTCTTCGTGGAGAAACACCTTGCCCAGTGCGGCGGCCAGCACGTAGCCCACCGCCGTAACCGGCAGCACGAAGCTCAGATCGGCGACGCTCAGCAGCGCCAGGCGCGTGAACATGGAGAAGATCAGCATGGCGATGCCGGCCGCCACCGCAGGATCCAAGATCGATTGCAGATAGGCCGCCGGATGCACGCCTAGCACCGCTGGCAGCCGCTTCGTCCCATACGCCAGCAACAGGTTGCCGAATCCTCTGAGGCCGATAAAAAGCAATACCAGCAGGTAAGTGCGGGCGGTTTTCGCCTGATCCACGCCCTGATGATAGCAGCCCAGCGTGGCCGCATCGCGCGGAAGGTGTGACAGGCCATCTACGCTGGAGGTCTGTCACTGCCGGCCTTGTGGCCTGCCGCCGACCCGCCGGAAGATGGTCGGCAGGATCCCATCGACTCACCCGCTTCCGGAATTGGGGGCCATGGCATTTCCACCGCAGCCAGCAAGAGAACAGAGGCTAAGTGTTCTGTTACCGGTGAACATCTGGGTAATTTTGCGGGAATTCAGCCGCGGCAAACCCGGCCGAGCTATCCTTGATAAAGCATGACGCCCGTGGCCCTCACCATCGCTGGAGCCGATCCCACCGGCGGGGCCGGCTTGCAGGCCGACCTCAAGACCTTCCACCAGTTCGGCGTTTATGGCGAAGCTGTGGCCACGCTCATCACCGTGCAAAACACCGTGCGCGTCTCGCGTGTCGAGGTGCTGGCCGCCGACCTGGTGCGCCAACAGCTTGAGGCCGTCCTCGAAGACATGCCTCCCGCAGCCGCCAAGACCGGCGCGCTCGGGTCGGCCGCGATCGTGCGCACGTTGGCGCAGGCCGCACGGCACTTCGATTTTCCGTTGGTGGTCGATCCGGTTTTGCTCAGCAGTCAGGGCACCGCGCTGCTAGCCTCGAAAGCGGTCCGTATGCTTGCCGATGAGTTGCTCCCTCTGGCGGCGCTCGTCACTCCCAACATTTCCGAAGCCGAGGCGCTCACTGGCATCGCCATTGGCGATGCGGACGCGGCCCGCCGCGCCGTCCTGCGCCTGCACGAAATGGGCGCCCGGGCCGTACTCCTCAAGGGAGGCCACCTGCCGGGCGATCCCGTCGATCTGTTGTTCGACGGCTTAGCGTGGCACGAGTTCGCCGCGGAGCGCATCGCGACCCCGCACACACACGGCACTGGCTGCGCATACTCCGCGGCCATTACCGCATGCATCGCTCTCGGTATCGCCATCCCCGAAGCCGTTGACCGTGCCAAGCGGTGGCTCACCACGGCCATTCGCACGAACCCGGGATTGGGCCGCGGCGCGGGGCCACTCAATCTTCACGCTGCTATTCTGTAGTTGAGTATGACCAGGGTGCAGATCCACTTCCGGCTCCGCCAGCCGCTCAGCGATCAACTGTTCCCGACGATTGCCAACGCGCACACACTTTATGGCATTCAACGCGTGCGCCTGTCGCCCGCCATGGACAGCCTCACGGTGGAATACGATGCTACCCGGCTGCGCCCCGCCGAGGTCGAAGCCGCTCTCACCCGCGCCGGGATCGCCATCGAACAGGCGTAAAGCGCGGATCGTTGACAGACGAAAGCGTCTGTCCCACTTCGCCGCCGAAGCGTCGGCACAAGTGTGGGGCAGGCGCCTCCGCCTGCCAGCCGTTGATGCCGCCCCTCAGTCGATCAGCCCGTTTCGCACGGCGAAGCGAACCAGCTCGTTGATGCTGTGCACGTTGAGCTTCTCCATGATGCGGCCGCGATGGGCGTCCACGGTGTAGACGCTCAAGTTCAAAATGCCGGCGATCTCCTTGTTGGTCTTACCTTCGGCTAGCATTTGCAGAACCTCGCGCTCGCGGCTGCTCAGCAGGTCGATCGGGTTGGTGACGTGGCGCCTGTAGTCGTCCAGCACGGCGTCGGATACCGCCGGGCTGAGGTAGCCTTCGCCAGCGGCCACCGCGCGCACCGCACTCACCAGGTCGCCGGCCACCGAATCCTTCAGCAGATAGCCGCGCGCGCCGGCGCGCAGAATCTCGCGCACGTACACCGAGTCCTTGTGCATGCTGAGCGCCAGCACACGCGCATGCGGCGCGTTCTCGGCCATGCGGCGCGTGGCCTCGATGCCGTTCAGCTCCGGCATGGCGACATCCATCACCACCACGTCGGGCTTCAGCTTGGCAGCCAGTTCCAGCACCTCGCGGCCGTTGCCGGCCTCGCCCACGATCTCCATATCGGTCTGCTCGGCGAGGATCATCTGAAAGCCGCGCCGCACCACCGCGTGATCGTCAGCCAGCAGAATGCGAATCTTTTTCATCGAGGATGGGGAGCCGAACCTCAATTAGAACACCCTGGCCAGGCCGCGAGCGTTCCGTCAACTCGCCGCCCGCGATGCGCGCGCGCGCGCGCATTCCGATCATGCCCATGCCGCGGCCTTCCGCCGGCGCTCCGTCGAGGCCCTTGCCGTCGTCCTCCACGCTCAACCGCAGCTCCCGCCTTTCGGCCGTAAGCTTCACCACCACTCGCCGGGCCTGGGCGTGGCGCGCCACGTTGGTAAGCGCCTCCTGCGCGATGCGGAACAGGTGCGTTTCGGTTTCATCGGGCAGCCTGCCGTCGAAGTTCGATTCGAAACGCGCGTCGATGCCTGTGCGCGCGGCGAACCCCTCCACCTGCCAGCGCAGGCTGGCCGCCAGTCCGAAATCGTCGAGGATGGTCGGCCGCAGGAGCTGCGACATCTGGCGCACGTTGGCCGTGGCTTCGTCCACCATGCGCAGGCAGTCGGCGATGCGCTCCGCGTTCGCTGGCCCGCCCGTCGCCAGCGCGGCGAGGTTCGTCTTGATGGCGGTGAGTGCCTGGCCGAGCTCGTCGTGCAGCTCGTGCGAGAAGCGGCGCGCGGTGACCTCCTGGTCCTCCAGCATGTGCCAGGAAACGCGGCCCAGCTCTGCCGTCTGCCATTCCATGCCGCGAATCAGCCGCGAGACCATGCGGACTGTAACGATGGCGAACACGAGCGCCAGTAGCACGCTCGCGCCGGCGAAGATCACTGTGGTATCGAGCAGCTCCGCCGTCCGTCGATTGAGTTGCGCCTGTGCCGTGCCAGCCTGGCGGTATTCCCGCTCTACCAGCCGCGCCACCACGCTCATGAAGTCTTCATGTTCGCGGAACAGTTCCACCGGGGCGAATGTTTCCGGCTCGTCTTCCGCAAGAATGTGGCGCGCCGCGGCGGAAAAGGCGAGCGAGGCCTGCCGCATGCGGGCCCACAGATCGCGGTCCGCCGTGCGCGCGCCTTCCTCCGCGATGCGGGCGGTATCGGCGTCGGCGATATCGAGCTGTTTGAGAATAGCGCCCGCATCCACCGAATCGGGATCGCGCGCCAGCACGGAGAATACTTCGCTCAGGCTGGTCTGCTGCCCCTGCAGTTCGCCGATCAGCCGCCGCGCCACTTCCTGTTCGCGAATCAGGCCGGCGGCACTCTGCCGAATGGCGTGGATATTGCGCACCGCCACCAGCGCCGCGGCCAGCAGCAGGATCACCACCAACGCGAACCCGGCCGTAAGCACGCGGAAGATGTTGGCGTGAGTGATCGGCTTCGGTTGCATCGCGTACTTGAGTATCGCAACTCGCGCGCCTGGCTTGCATCGCCCGGCCGGGCTACGCGGCGCGCCCAATTGACACTAACAAATCTTAACCGCTACCACCCCGGATGCGGGGTCTCCAATAGCCTGCCGAGGCTATCGTGGATTTTCCTCACCTGCCGCAAGATGAGATTGTAAGCGGGCGATGAGGCCCGCAGAGGAGAAAAGAAAATGAAGAAGACGCTGTTTGCCATCGCCCTCGCGTTTGCCACTATGTCGTTCGCCGCGCAGACGCCGGCCCCCGCGCCCGCCGCTACGCCCGGGCAAACTACCAGCACTGCCAAGAGCACTGCTAAACCGAAGAGCACCAAGAAGAACACGAAGAGTACCACGAAGCCTGCTAAGACTACCAGCTCTTCGAAAACCGCCGGCACTGCCAAGGTTGCCAGCACGGCACCTGCGGCCCCGGCCAAGAACTGAGGGCCTGTCACGAAACAGCCGGTAGTATCGCCGGCAACCGCTCCCTTCGGTCGCGGCTAGCAACGCGCACCGAACGCATCCGAGCCGCGACCGGAGCGGTCGGCCCAGTTGATTTACCATTTCCAGGCCCCGCCGCTCCCTGATCGAAGGGTGGCGGGGCTTTTCCGGTTTTCCACGATTGTTTACAAGACGGATGCGCCCGCCTGGCGCCGGATGCTGCGTATCTCGGTATGCGAATACTCGTGCTTCTCCCATTGCTGTTTGGGGCCGCTCTGTTTGGGCAGAGCCGCCCGGCCTGCGAGCTGGTGACACAGGACGAAGCCAACGCACTGCTCGGCGGCAGCGCCAATCAGTTGTCGATGGGGGCCATCGGTTGTGGTTATTCCGTGCGGGCGCTCGGGGTGCGGCTGACCATCACCGTGACGGACTGGGGTACCACGACCAAGCAGATCTGGGATGGCTTGAAAGCCACCAGCGCGAAGAAAAACTGGATGGCTGGTGACGAGGCGGGCATGGGATCGTACGCTTATGCCGAGCTGATCCGGCGCAGCGCGCAAAGCTCGGCCGGGAAGTGCGGTTTCGTCATCGTCAAAGGCGCCAAGATATTACAACTGTTCGTCACCGATTCGTCGGAGCAGCAGGACATCGCGGGTAGGAAGGAAATGCTCGACAAGCTGCGCCCGCTGGCGCGGAAGGCCGTCCAACGTCTGTAGCGCGAGCGCAGCGCCGTACGGTTGTTTTGCGGGTGGCAATAGCATTATCCTTGTGAACGCCATGACGCGGAACGATTTTCTAAAGCTTTCCGCCGCCGCCGCGCTTGCGAGCGCGGCCTCGGCCCAAAACCAGCATCCCAATCCGGACTTGGGGTTCACCGACACGCCGATGCTGCCAGGCATGCCCTGGCACGTGCATGATCCGGCTCGCCCGCATCCCAAAGTCGTGGTTCCGGGGAGCGCGCCCGGTGCGCCGCCTTCGGACGCCATAGTGTTATTCGATGGCACCGATCTATCGAAGTGGCAGCAGCGTGGACGGGGTGCCAACGCGGGCAAGCTGATCGACCCCACGTGGAAACTCGGTCCCGGCTATTTTGAAGTGGTGGGCAATTCGGGCGACCTGGTGACGCGCGAGAGCTTCGGCGACTGCCAGTTGCACGTCGAGTGGGCATCGCCCGCGCCGCCGCACGGCAACAGCCAGGGCCGCGGCAACAGCGGCGTGATCCTGATGAGCCGTTTCGAAATTCAAGTGCTCGACGCATGGGAGAACCCGACTTATGCGGATGGACAGACGGCCGCGATTTACGGCCAGTGGCCGCCGTTGGTCAACCCGGCCCGCAGGCCGGGCGAGTGGAACACTTACGACATCGTCTTCGAAGCACCGCGCTTCGCCGGCGATCAACTGACCAAGCCCGCGTATGTGACGGTGATCTACAACGGCGTGGTGGTACACAATCACAAAGAGATCATGGGACCCATGGTCTACCGGCAGGTGGCTCACTACACGCCGCAGCCGGCCGAAGCGCCGCTGCTCTTGCAGGATCACCACGACCCCGTGCGTTACCGCAACATCTGGATCCGTCGGCTGGGCGGTTATGACCAGCCGGACTAGCTGGGGCACGTTTCAGCCTGATTTGCCCTGCGCACCATACGCACTTAACTTTCGAGTACTGATGGTCACCTGACTTGTTCTGGTATTCTGATGCGGCGAGGCGAGGTTCAGCGTGTCCATTTCCGGGCAGATGACGAAATCGACCCAGTTCTCGATGAGGGCAATAGGAGTGTTCATAGGCTTGGTCTGCGGACTGCCCATCCCCGTGTTCGCCGTCATTCCAGTCTTCTTTCATCGGCAGCTCAATCCAGGTCTGGCGATCGCCGCTATCATCCTCGGCCCGCTTTTGTTCGCTTTCGGGTCCCGGTTCTGGCGGTGGCAGAATAGGGACACGGTCGTCGCGTTCGACTGCGACGGCAGCTCATTCCGATTTCGAAAAGCGTGGCGCGAAAACGTCGAGACGCGAGCTATTTCCGGTATCGAAAAGGTCTGGGGCGACACAACGAGGAACTATGGACTCTGGTATCGTGTACTCTTCCGGGATGGAACCCAGGTCAGTTTGTCCTGTGACGACCTGTCCAATGCCAAGGCATTCGTGGAGTGGTTTTACTCTCGCGTCCCGGGTGCGTAGTGCGGCGAATGCTCGACGCCCACGCTGAACTTCGCGCCCAAGCCCGCCGCCGATTTGTGATTGAATAGGGACTGGCAGCCTCCGTTGACCCAGACCCCTCCGCGCATCCTCGTGGTACGGCTCGGCGCGATGGGCGACATCGTCCACGCCTTGCCGGCCGTGGCTTCTCTGAAGCAGAGCTTCCCTGGCGCTGAACTCACCTGGGTGGTCGAACCGCAGTGGGCGGCGTTGCTCGAAGCGAATCCGTTTGTAGACCGCACGGTTCTTGTGCGGCGGCGCGACGCGGCTGGGCTGTTGGCTTCGTGGCGTGAGCTTCGTTCGGCGCGGTTCGATTTCGCGGTGGATTTCCAGGGTCTGGTAAAGTCCGCCGTGGTGGCTGCTATCGCGCGGCCTGAGCGCATTTTTGGATGGGATCGCGGCCAACTTCGGGAGGCTGCGGCGGGGGTTTTCTACACCCACCGCGCGTCGAGTTCCGCCGCGCACGTGGTGGATCGCAACCTCGATCTTGCCGCCGCCGCGGGTGCGCGCGACGCGCTGCGCGTTTTCCCGTTACCGGCGGGCCGGTCCGAAGCGCCGTTGCCCGATGGCGATTTTGTGCTCGCGTCGCCGATGGCCGGTTGGCGCTCCAAGCAGTGGCCGATCGAGAGCTACCTGGCGCTGGGTCGGCTGCTGCGGCGCGAGTTGCGACTGCCGTTGGTGCTCAACGGCCCGCTGGGAGGCCGCTGGGATGGCGGGTTGACAGACGGAAGCGTCTGTCCCACTTTGCCGCCGCAGGATTCGCAGCCAAGTGGGGCAGGCGTTTCCGCCTGCCAACCGGCTGCTTCACCGCTTCCCGCCGCGCTGGACGGCGTCTGGCTGCACGCTTGCGGCCTGCCCGGCTTGCTCGATGCAACGCGCCGTGCCGCAGCCGTGGTGGGGGTGGACAGCGGACCCATGCACCTGGCGGCGGCACTCGGCAAGCCCGGCGTAGCGCTGTTCGGTCCCACCGATCCGGCGCGCAATGGCCCGTATGGCAATTCGCTGAGCGTGCTGCGTTGGCCAGGGGCGGTGACCACATACAAGCGGCTCGACGCGGTTGACGAGAGCATGCGCCGCATCGCGGTCGGCGAAGTTTTCGAATCGCTGCGCGCCGCGCTCGGCCGCGCGCGCGGCGAAAGTTCGAGCGGACCCAGATGATCTTCTTCCCAAAACCTTACGCCGATGCCGTGGCGCGGTTGCGCGTGCCGTCCGGTTTTCTCATCGTGCTCGTCTTCGCCTGGCTGTCGCGACCGCTGCCGGCGTCGATCGCCTGGGGAGTTCCGGTCTCGCTGCTGGGTCTCGCGCTGCGTGGCTGGGCGGCGGGATGTCTCGACAAGAACCGCCAACTCTCCACCGGCGGACCGTACGCCCACACGCGCAATCCGCTCTACCTTGGGACTCTGCTCGTGGCGGCCGGGCTAGCCGTCGCCGCACACAGCCCGTGGCTCGCTCTACTGTTCGCGTGCGTCTTCCTGTTCGTCTATCTGCCGGTGATTCAGCTCGAGGAGCAGCACCTGCGCCACCTGTTTCCCGAGTACGCATCGTACGCGGCGCGCGTGCGAGCGCTGTGGCCGCGCCTCACCGCGGATCCGGAGTCCACCCCGGCGCCCTTCCGCCTCCGCCTGTACGTGCAGAATCAGGAGTACCAGGCCGGCGCCGGATTCGCCATCGGACTGCTGTACCTGATCTGGCGGCTGCCGCGCTGAGAACAGCGATACGCGCCAAAGTAGCGTTGCGCCCGGCCGCGTTCCGCCGCAATCGTGCACGGGTACAATAGGGGGGTGCAGCACTCCAAGTTCCGGATCGGGCTCATCCAGATGGCGTGCTCGGTCGATCCCAACGAGAATCTGGCCAAGGCGGAATGGCGCATCCGCGAAGCCGCTGGCCGCGGCGCGCAGATCGTCTGCCTGCCGGAACTGTTCCGCTCGCAGTACTTCTGCCGCGAGGAGGACACGCGCTATTTCGATCTCGCCGAGCCGGTTCCCGGGCCAACGGTGGAAAGCCTTTCGCGGCTGGCGCGCGAGCTGGCGGTGGTGATCGTCGGCTCCATCTTCGAGCGGCGCGCGGCGGGTGTGTATCACAATACCGCCCTGGTGTTCGATGCCGATGGATTGCTGCTCGGGATGTACCGCAAGATGCACATCCCGGACGACCCGCTGTATTTCGAGAAGTACTACTTCACGCCCGGCGACCTGGGTTTCCGCTGCTTCGACACCCGCTATGCGCGCATCGCGCCGCTGATATGCTGGGATCAGTGGTTTCCGGAAGCGGCGCGCCTGGCCGCGCTGGCGGGCGCGCAGGTGTTGTTCTATCCGACTGCGATTGGCTGGCACCCGGCCGAGAAGCGGGAATTCGGCGCGGCGCAACACGACGCGTGGCGCACCATCCAGCGAAGCCACGCCATCGCCAATGGCCTCTATGTGGCCGCAGCCAACCGCATGGGCTACGAAGGGCCGCCCGAGCGGGGCCTGGAATTTTGGGGCGGCTCGTTCGTGGCCGATCCGTTCGGCCAGGTGCTGGCCGAAGCCGGCCACGAAAAAGAGGAGACACCGATTGTCGAATGCGACCCGCGGCGCATCGAGGACGTCCGGCGCAACTGGCCGTTTCTGCGCGACCGCCGCATCGACGCCTATCAGCCCATCCTCAACCTGGTGATCGATTGAGCTCGGGCGCGCGCGGCTGGCGGATGCCGGCCGAATGGGAGCCGCACCGAGCCACCTGGATCGCGTGGCGCTAGCCGCGCTCGAGCGCGCGTTCCCGGACCGCGAAGTGGTTGGCATCAACTCGACCGACCTGATCGGGGGCCTGGGCGCGCTTCACTGCATGATGCAACAAGAATCCGCCGCGGGCTGATTTCTCGTCCTGGATTTGTCGTGCCTTTCCGGCGTTGCGCACGACTGGGTGCGCTACGGTTATCACGGAATGTGCCGCGTGATACTATTCCGGCTGAGTCGGATATTGGAGCAGCCGTATGCGGAAGCCGTCCCGCCGTTGTTTTCTCGCCGGAGCCGTGCTGGGCAGCGCGGCCTGCCGCCAGGATGCCGGAGCGCGGCTGGCGCTCTCGGGCGAAGAGGCGCGCACGCTGGAGGCGATTTGCGATCGGTTGATCCCGGGCGACCGTGACCCGGGCGCGGTGTGGGCCGGCGCAGTCGAGTTTATCGACCGCCAACTGGGCGGCCCGTACCGCCGCTACCGGCGCGCCTACGGCGAAGGACTGGCGCGCGCTGAAGCTCTGAGCCGCAAGATGTTCGGCAAACCGATGGACGAACTCACCGACGACGATCGGCTGGCGGTGGTGCAGCGCATCGAACAGGACGCACGGCCGTTCTTCGAGATGGTGCTGGCGCACACGATGCAAGGCTTCTACGGCAGCCCGCGGCACGGCGGCAATCGCGATTATGCGAGTTGGGCCATGCTGCGCGTACCGGCTTCGCCGGTGCGTGGGCGAATTCACTACGATCTTCGCCAGGGGAAGGAATCGTAGCCGTGGCGCTGGCCGGGGTGGATGCGGTAGTGATTGGCGCGGGCGCCGGCGGCGGCGTGATCGCCAAGGAGCTTGCCACGGCGGGTTTGCGCGTGGTGCTGCTCGAGCGGGGACGCTGGGAGACGGCCTGGGACGACCGCAAGGACGACCTGCGGAACCAGCGCACCAGCGTCCTGGGGGCGCCCTTCGGCCCGGATGACGAGCGCAATCCGCGGGTGGCCGTGGACCGCCGCGGCCGCGAGCTGGTGGTGTTGCCGAGCGATGGCGCGTACCAGAACAACGCCGCCTGCGTGGGCAGCGGCACGGTAAGTTACGGCGCGATGGCCTGGCGGTACATGGCGCAGGACTTCCGCATGAAGTCGATTTATGGCTGCCCGCCAGGGAGCACGCTGGAGGATTGGCCGATCGCGTACGACGATCTGGAACCGTTCTACGAAAAGGCCGAATGGGAGATGGGCGTCTCCGGCGATGTGGCGCCGGATCCTTTCCACGCGCCGCGCCGCCGCGGGCTGCCGATGCCGCCGCTGCCGCCGAATCGGGAATACGAAATTCTGAAGCCGGCCGCGCTGCGCAAGGGCTGGCATCCTTTCGACATTCCGATGCTGCGCAACAGCGTACCCTACAATGGCCGCGGGCCGTGCATGCGGTGCCGCTGGTGCGTGGGATTCGCCTGCGAAGTCAACGCCAAGAATGGCACGCAGAATACCGTGATCCCCACCGCCCTGGCCACCGGACTGTGCGAGCTGCGCACCGGCGCGATGGCGCGGGAGATCGTGCTGGATTCACGCGGGCACGCCACAGCCGTCACCTATTTCGATAGCGATGACCGTCTCCAGACGCAGCCAGCGCGGCTGGTGGTGGTAAGCGCGGGCGCGATCGAAACCGCGCGCCTGCTGCTCAGTTCGAAGAGCCGCTTGCATCCGAATGGACTTGGCAACCGCTACGACTGGGTGGGCCGCAATCTGCAAGGGCACGCCTATCCGCGCGCCGTGGGCCTGTTCGATTTCGATACCTACGACGATGTCGGCCCCGGCGCCAGCATTGCCATCTGCGATTTCAATCACGGCAACCCTGGCTTGCGCGGCGGCGCTATGCTGGCCAACGAGTTCATTCGCCTGCCGATTCAATTTACTGGGATGACGCCGCCGGACACGCCGCGCTGGGGACGCGCGCACAAGGATTACATGCGGCAGTTCTACCGCCGCTCGATTGCGGTGATGGGCCCGGTGCAGGAAATGCCCGTGTTCGAAGCGCGCGTGGAATTGGATCCGCGGGTGAAAGATTTCTGGGGTATTCGAGTGGCGCGCCTTTCCGGCGGGCGCCATCCGCATAGCGTGGAAGTGGCGCGCGCGGTGGTCCAGAAAGCAGTTGCGTGGCTGCAGGAGGCCGGCGCCATACGCACCTGGAACAACGTTCCAGGTTTGGAGTTAAGCGCCGGCCAGCACCAGGCCGGAACCTGCCGCATGGGCAACGATCCGCGGACCAGCGTGGTGGACCGCAACTGCCGCATCCACGAAGCCGATGACATCTACCTCGCCGACGCCAGCGTGCACGTCACCAACGGCGGGTTCAATCCGGCGCTGACCATTCTGGCCAATGCGTACCGCGTGGCGGCGGCAATCGTCAAGGAGCGGCGCGCATGAAGTTCCGGCTGGCCGCGCTGGCGGTGATCGCGATTGCGATCGCGGCGGCGATCGTTTACCCCAGAATGCGCCCGAAGCCGCGGAGCGTGGGCTATTGCCGGGACTGCCACGAAATGGGCGATTCGAGCGAGGCGTGGCTGGGTTCGGCGCATCGCGGCGTGGCGTGCTCGGATTGCCACGGCGGGATGTTGCAGGCGGGCAACGCCCGGCGCCTGGACGAGCACGCACGCGGCGTAGTATCCGAGCAAATCCGGTTTCACCAATGGTCGGACGTGGAAGCGGTGGTGGAGCGGTGCGGCAACTGCCACCAGGAGGAACTCGCCACCTGGCGCGCCGGCCCGCACGCGATGACCTACGCTCAGGCGTTCACCGACCGCGAGCACAACCGCAAACGCATTCTGATGGAGGATTGCTTTCGCTGCCACGGGATGCACTTTGAGGGATCGCTACGCGACATGGTTACGCCCATCGATACCAAAGGGCCGTGGAAGCTGGTGGACGCGGGGTGGGCGAAGCGCGCGGCGATTCCCTGCCTGGCCTGCCACCAGATGCACCGGCCGGGGCAGCCGGAACCGGAGCGCGAGCGGCGCCCGGAATCGGCCGGAAGCTTGCAAGCCATCGCCGCGCCCTCGCTGGCGCTGTTCGACCGCCGCGCGCAGGGCCACATCGGGCTGTACGTGCTGCCGCTGCCGGAAATGATGGCGGGCAAGCGTCGGGTGAAGATGAGTCCCGATCAGCGCCAGGCGCTCTGCTACCAATGCCACGCCGCCAGCGCCGCCATGCAGGCGGGAGATGGCGACGACCGCACGCCGGTCGGCATCCACGAAGGCATCAGTTGCCTGGCCTGCCACCAGGGCCACGGCGAGCGGACGCGGGCTTCCTGTGCCAACTGCCACCCCAAGATGTCCAACTGCGGATTGGACGTGGAGAAGATGGATACCACGTTCCGCTCGCGCTCCAGCCGCCACAACATCCACTTCTTCCAGTGCGTCGAATGCCACGCGCACGGCGTACCGAAGAAGCGCGACGCGGCGCCTGGAACATAGGGCCGTCGCTCCGGCCGGCTTATTCGACTGCGAGGCTGATCGAGGGGATGCTGATCTGCGTTCCGATCTGGACGCGGATTTCCGGGTTCGTACCAGTGTTGGCGGGAAGCGTGAAATTGATTTGGTACAAGCCCGAGAATCCCGGGGTCACACCGGCGTAGAGTACCAGCCCCGGATCGATTGCCGCGCCGTTCAGCAGCACCTGCAGGCTCGCCAAGGCAGTGATATAGGCTGCGCACTGCGCCACCGTTCCGGACGCCCAGGGAGGATTTGTGTGGCCCAGGCCTGTGGCGTACAGCACGACTATATCGCCCGCATGCGCCGGCGAGGCGCCCGTCATCAGTGAGTAGTTGGTGTTCCAATCCTGCGCGATGGCAAAGCCATCGGTCACAAACAGCGCGGGCGCGGCCTCGACCAGCGTGATCGTCGCCGCCGGGCCGCTTACGCCCTGGCGCACCAAGACCACCGAGACATCGCCTGGAATCTGCTCCGAGGGCACCAGAAAATTCACTTGCGTGGGAGAAGCGTACAGCAGCGGCACCGGCACGTTGTCCACGAAGACGCCGATCGCCGCCAGTTGCGTGGGCAGCCGGCCGGCCGCCAGGTCGGCGGCGGTGACGGCTTCCGTGGTCCAGGCCAGGTTGGTGCCGAACAGCGACAGCACGGAGCTGGGAGCGAATGGTCCCGGCGAATAGTCGGACGCGTTCACAATTCCGGCGGAAGTGTAATCGGGGGCCTGCGCCCACAAGCCGCCACACAGGGTGACACCGGCCACTACGCCAGCCTGCACCCAACGGAACGGGCGGAGTTGTAATCCGGACATATTCGATTTCCGTTCGTGGTAGTGGCGGAACCAAGAAAAGTCTCTCGGCCTCGGCGGTCCTTCTCCGCGTACTACTGCGCCTAACTGCGTACTGTAAGTAACTCGGCTGCGAATGGACGTACCATTACTAGGCCGCGCTAGGAATCGGTACTATTGAGGCCTGAAATTCCGCTTGGCGCATGCGCCGCGTGTGTAGGCTAGCCCGCCGGGCAGGCTAAGACACGCCCCGCTATTAGCTGCCCACGGTCTGCGCGACGAGTTCCTGCGCGGCGGTTTGAATCTGGCGCAGGTGCGCTTCGCCGTCGAAGCTCTCGGCGTAGATCTTGTAGACGTTTTCGGTGCCGGAGGGCCGCGCGGCGAACCATCCGCGGCGGGTCACCACCTTGAGGCCGCCCAGCGGAGCACCATTCGACGGCGCTCGGTTGAGTTTGGCGTCGATGGGATCGCCCGCGAATTCGCTAGCCGTCACCTGCTCCGGCGAGAGCGCGGCGAGGCGCGCCTTCTGCTGCGGCGTGGCCGGAGCGTCGATTCGTTCGTAGACCGGGGCACCGAATTGTTCGGTGAGGACGCGGTAGATCTCGCCGGGGTCGCGGCCCGTCCGCGCCGTCATCTCCGCCGCCAGCAGGCCCAAGATAAGGCCGTCTTTGTCGGTGCTCCACGGCGTGCCGTCGCGGCGCAGGAACGATGCGCCCGCGCTCTCCTCGCCGCCAAAGCCAAGCGAGCCATCGAGCAGGCCGCTCACGAACCACTTGAAACCGACTGGGACTTCGATCAGCGGGTGGTCGAGATGACGGGCGACGCGGTCGATGATGCTGGACGATACCATCGTCTTGCCCACGCCCGCATTTGTCCCCCATCCCGGCCGGTTGAGGAACAGGTAGGAGATCGCCGCCGCTAGGTAATGATTCGGATTCAGCAGGCCAGCGCTGCGCGTCACAATGCCGTGGCGATCGTGATCGGTATCGCAGGCGAACGCCACGTCGAACTGATCCTTGAGCGCGATTAATCCGGCCATCGCGTGCGGCGAGGAACAATCCATGCGGATGGCGCCGTCCCAATCGAGCGTCATGAACCGGAAGGTCGCGTCCGCCCAATCGTGCCGAACGGTTATGCGCAGGCCGTAGCGCTCCGCGATGCGGGCCCAGTAACCGATGCCCGCGCCGCCCAGCGGGTCGGCGCACAGCGAGAGACCGTCGGAGCGAACGGCATCGAGATCGAGCACGGCGCCCAGGTCGTTGACATAGCTCGAAACAAAATCAAAGCGCTGAGTGGTGGCGGCATCGATTGCGCGTGTGTAAGGAATGCGCCGCACCGGCCGTAAGCCATCGGCCAGGATGGCATTGGCGCGGTCTTGAATCTTGCCGGTTACGAAAGTATCGGCGGGCCCGCCGTTGGGCGGATTGTACTTGAAACCTCCGTCGGCGGGTGGATTGTGCGACGGCGTGATCACGACGCCGTCGGCGAATCCAGACGTGCGGCCGGCGTTGTAAGTTAGAATCGCGTGCGAGAGCGCTGGCGTCGGCGTGTAGCCCAGGTCCTGGTCGATCATCGCCATCACGCCGTTGGCCGCCAGCACTTCCAGCGCCGTCGCGAAGGCCGGCTCGGAAAGCGCGTGCGTGTCTTTGGCCACGAAGAGCGGCCCTTCGGCGCCGAATTCGCGCCGGAAATCGCAGATCGCCTGCGTGATCGCCAGGATGTGGTCCTCGTTGAAGGACCCCTTGCGTGACGACCCGCGATGTCCCGAGGTGCCGAAGGCGACTTTCTGCGCGGCCACGGAAACATCGGGCCTGGCCGTGTAGTATGCCGTTACCAGGCGCGGCAAGTTCTCGAGTTCGTTCTCACAGGGAGGTTGACCGGCACGCGGATGAATCGCCATGGACAATAACTTAACCGTTTTGCCGGCCCGGCGCAAATGGGCGCAAATTACAATACTGTTCGCTCCGGCTCTGCTGCAGGCTGCCAGTCCGTGCCACGCTGGCAAACGCGAGAAAGGCGCGCTCAGTCACTGCGGGCGCCCTCCAGCAAACTCGTGATAGCCTGAAAACCGAAGACATGCCGAAGCGCGCACATAGAAACACCGGATATGTACGCGGGCTCAAATGCCAAGCCGTCCTCCGCGTTGCGGTTTTGACGCTGCTGGTCTGCACGCTTTCCGCAGCCACGCGCCCGCGGTATGGCGGAACGCTGCGAGTGGAGATTCACGCTTCCATCGAGACCGCCGATCCGCCGCAGCTCGGACCGGGCATGCCGGAACTGGCGCCGGCGTTTTCCATTACGCGCTGGGAAGCGGGCCGGCGCGCGGCCTATGGCGCGAATGAAAATGCGCCCGGCGGGCGGCCGTTTCTGGACGAGGTGCAGGTCGAGCTGGCGCGTCCGCCGCGCGATCAGGCCATCGACCTCGACGTGGGCAAGGCGGAGATGATCGAGATTCCTCCTAGCGAAGCCAGGCGCCAGCCGGCCGGACGCCGCACCTGGGTTTCGCAGCCGGTGCGTGTGTTGTTGCTCGAATTTGGCGCGCGGGTGGACGATCCGCGGGCGAGGGAAGCTCTGGCGCTGGCGGTGGACCGTACCGCCATCTTCAACGTGCTGCTGCAGCGGCAAGGCGAGATTTCGGGCGCGCTGCTGCCGCAGTGGCTTTCCGGCTATGCGTTCGTATTCAACGTAGCGTCCGATGCCGCCAAGGCGCGCGAACTGGCCGCGGCCATTCCCGCGCCGGCGCGCAGCTTCAGCATCGGCGTGGAAGATGCGTCGCTGCGGCCCATTGCCGAGCGTATCGCGCTCAACGCGCGCGACGCCGGCCTGGCCGTCTCCTTTGCTCCGCAAGCGGGCGCCGCCGACGTGCGCCTGCTGGAGGTGCGCATTGCCACGGCCGATCCGGCGCGCGCGCTGGCCGCGGCTGCCACCATGCTGGGTCTTGCCGTGCCGCCGTCGCGCCTCGATTCGCCCAGCGCGCTCTACAACGCCGAGCGCGACCTGTTGGACGGATTCCGCGTGGTTCCGCTGTTCCATCTTGCCGACGTCTATGGAGCGGCCGCGCGCGTTAAAGGCGGACCGGGGATTTCTCCGCTGGGCGAGTGGCGCTTGGAAAACGTGTGGCTGGAAGGCGGCCGCCCGTGACCTTCCGCACGCGGCTGTTGCTGGTCTACACGCTGGCCGTGGTCGCGTCGGTGGGGATGGTGGAGTGGCTGGTCACGCGCGCTACGCGCGAAGCCTTCGAACGCATAGAGAGCCAGCGCGCCGACGCCCTGGTGGCGCAATTTCAGCGCGAATTCGACCGGCGCGGCCGGGAAATCGTCCGCGCCGTGAAGGATATCGCGCTTTCCGATGCCGCCATCAACGTCGCCATCTCCGCCGACGACTCCGCCTATTACAACGAGGCCTCCGCCATGGCCCGCGCGCACGGGCTCGGACTGCTGGAACTGGTGGGCGACGATGGCGCTATCGTCTCTTCGGCGGAATGGCCGGTCCGTTTCGGGTATAAAGAAGATTGGCTGACCGCTTCGTCGTCGTGGAAGCCGGGCGTGGCATTCCTGCGGCGCGAAGAACTTCCAGACGGTTTCACGCTGGCGCTGGCGGCGGTGGAAACAGTGAACGCGGGCGGCCGCCAGTTGTACGTGGCGGGTGGCCAGCAACTCGACCAGGGTTTCCTCGACACGCTGGTGCTGCCCGCGGGGATGCGCGTGCTGCTGTACCGCAATCTGGAACCGCAGTTCGCGCCGCATTTGCTGGCCGGTGCCGCCGATGCGGCGCCCGACGCGGCGGAGTTCCAGTCTTTGATCGAACGAGTAATCCGCGAGCGGCGTCCGCGCGTGACCACCTTGGGCAGCGGCGCGGCGGCGGAGACGGTGCATGCGATTCCGCTCACCGGCATGGAAGACAACCTGCTGGCTGTGTTGCTGATCGCCAGCTCGCGCCGCGATCTGGTGGAACTGGAAAACTCGCTCGGGCGCAACGGCGCGTGGGTGGCGGCGGGCGCCATCCTCACCGGCATCCTGATGGCGGGCTGGGCCACCGCGCGTGTTACGCGGCCGGTGCGCCGCCTCGCGGAGAGCGCCGGCCAGGTGGCCGCTGGAAATTGGGATTCGACGGTCGAGGTGACGTCGCGCGATGAAGTCGGCCAACTGGCGCAGGCCTTCAATCGCATGACGCATGAGCTGGTGGAGCAGCGTCAGCGCCTGCTGCAAACGGAGCGCGTGGCTGCCTGGCGGGAGCTGGCCCGGCGGCTCGCGCACGAGCTGAAGAATCCTCTCTTCCCGCTGCAAATCACGGTCGAGAATATGCAGCGCGCCCGCGAGAGTCATCCGCAAGAGTTTGACGAGGTCTTCCGCGAAGGTAGCCGCACGCTGCTCGCCGAGTTGGCCAATCTCAAGCAGATCATCGCCCGCTTCTCCGATTTCGCCAAAATGCCCGCGCCGGAAATGCAGCCGGTGAATCTGAACGCGCTGGCCGCGGAAACCATGAAACTGTTCGAGGCGCAATTCGCCCAGGCGCGGGTGAAGGCACGAGCGGAATTGGCGCCGGAGTTGCCCATCGTCGCCGCCGATCCGGAACAGATCGCGCGCGCGTTGCGCAACCTGGTGCTCAACGCCATCGATGCGATGCCCGAAGGCGGCACGCTGACGCTTCGCACCATGCCGCAAGGCTCGGGCGCGCGCCTGGAAATCTCCGACTCCGGCCAGGGCCTGAGCCACGAGGAATGCGAGCGGCTCTTCACGCCATACTACACCACCAAGACGCACGGCACCGGCCTCGGCCTGGCCATCGTGCAATCGGTGGTCAGCGATCACCACGGCCGCATCTCGGTGGAGAGCCAGCCGGGCAAGGGCACCACCTTCCGCATCGACTTAGGCGATAGGTAGGACAGACCATCGCCTTTCGTGTTCTGTCGCGCCTCGTTCGATCGCGAGAGCTTGACAGACGACAAAAACCGATCGTCTGTCCTACCTTCGGTGCACGCTCCTTTGCGCGACGCCCGATGCTGGGCTAATCTCAGATTTGGCACACTTACTGATTGTCGACGACGATGCCAACACGCTGGCATCTCTTTCACGGGCGTTTCGCCTGGCCGGGCATGAAGCCACCGTGTGCGACAATGCCGCACGCGCTCTCGAGCTGGCGAAGTCGCAGCCGTTCGATCTGATGATGTCCGACGTGGTGATGCCGGGCAAGGACGGCCTGGCGCTGCTCGAAGACCTGCGCGCTGCCGGCATCGCGTTGCCGGCGGTGATGATCTCCGGGCAGGCCAATATCGAAATGGCGGTGCGCGCCACGCGGCTGGGCGCCATCGATTTTCTCGAGAAACCGCTCTCCACCGACAAGCTGCTGCTGACCGTGGACAACGTGCTCAAGTTGAAGCGCCTCGAAGAAGAGAACCGCGACCTGCGGCAGCGCGTGGGAAAGCACGAGATCGTCCACGCGGGCGAAGCCATGCGCCGCGTGATGGCGCAGGTGGATCGCGTGGCCGCCAGCGAAACGCGCGTCTGCATTTTGGGTGAAACCGGAACTGGCAAGGAGCTGATTGCGCGCGCGCTGCACGACCGCAGCCAGCGCAGCGCTGGGCCGTTCGTCACTCTCAACTGCGCGGCTGTGCCGGGCGAGCTGATCGAGTCAGAACTCTTCGGCCACGAAAAGGGATCGTTCACCGGAGCCGCCGCGCGCCACCTCGGCAAGTTTGAGCAGGCCCACCACGGCACGCTGTTCCTGGATGAAATCGGCGACATGCCGCTGGTGATGCAGGCCAAGCTGTTGCGCGTGCTGGAAGAGCGGCAGGTGGAACGGGTGGGCGGCGACCGCGCCATTCCGGTGGATGTCCGCGTGATCGTGGCGACGCATCGCAACCTCGATGAGTTGGCCGTCAAGGGCGCATTTCGCCAGGACCTATATCATCGCGTCTACGTCTATCCATTGCTGTTGCCACCCTTGCGCGAGCGAACGGAGGACATAAAGCCTCTGGCCGAACATTTCGCACGGCAGGTAGCAGAGATCAACGGTTGGAAAGTGAAGCCGCTGACGGCGGAGGCGATCGCGGAGCTGGTGCGCTACCGTTGGCCTGGCAACGTGCGCGAGTTGCGCAACGTGGTGGAGCGGCTGCTGCTACTGGCCGATGGTCCGGTGGATGCGGCGGCTGTGCGGCTGGCACTGCCCGCACTCGGCGATGCGCCCGCGGCGGCCGGTGCGCCGTCATCCGCCTGCTCGCTGGCCCAGCGGGTGGACGGTTTCGAGCGCGACCAGATTCTATCTGAGTTGAAGCGCCACGGACAGCGCATGACCGACACTGCCAAAGCGCTAGGCCTGGAGCGCAGCCATCTCTACAAGAAGTGCCAGGCACTCGGCATCGATCTGCGCGCGCTGCGGCGCAGCGGACCCGAATAATCGATCAGCGCGGCTTGGTACCCGCTGATTCACGAAAGGTGTGGCGGGTTTCTCGTCTGCCAACGCCCGCTCGCGGATGCGGCCCCTTACGGCTGTGGCTGTGCGGACGTCGTTTTCGGCGGCGTGGCTTTTCCCGGCACTGGTTTCGAGGGGGCCAGGAGCGCGTCAATCGACGAACGCAAACTCTGTTCCTCCCGATCGCCGAAGTAATCCGACTCAGCGCCGTCGTGTTGTTCCCGCACCATGCCTTGCCGGTCGATGAACAGCAGAATTGGCAGGCGGGGCAAACGGGCCGGTAAGTAACCCGCGAAGGTCAACACGGAGTTGGGTTCGTCAAAGCCAACCGGAAATGGCGGGTGCATATACTTTATGAACACAGGTACGGCAGTTGCCGCGTCGCGATCGATGGCCGAGGTCAGGATCGCGAGGTTGCGCTTCGCGTACTCGGGTTGCAGTTTGTTCAACAGTTCCACGGCATGCCGGCAATGCGGGCAGGTAGTGAGGATGAACGCGAGCACTACCGGCTTGCCCTTGTAACTGGCCAGCGAGATCGGCTGACCATTAGGAACCTGGATGGTCCACTCGCCCGCCTTGCGAGGGACCTCCTGGCCGGCCAGCGGCGCGCCCGCCGCCAGGCACAGAACCATCAACCAAATCGTCAGCTTGGACATCGAACGTTCAGTTTAACAGCACCGAACGCTGCGGCCAGCGGCAGGGCGCTTGTCTCTCAGAATTGAAAGTAGACAAACGGGACGGCGCGGCCGGTGAAGCCGATCAGTTCCAGGCAGAACAGCACCGCAGCGATGGCGGAAGCGTAGGCCCAGGCCGGCGCCTCCGGCAAACGTTCAAACCAACCATAGCTTTCTTCGAGAACGGCCAGCAGCAGCGCCGCCAGCACAAACCAGAGCTGCCAGTGCCACCAAAGAATGTGGCCATGCGGGCCGCGAAACAGGCGGCCGAGAATATAAAGGCTGTCGTGGAGCGTCGCAGCGCGGAAGAATACCCAGCTAATGGAGGCGAGAGCAAAGGTGAGCGCGACGCGCAACGGATCGAAGAGCGACCAGCGCTGGCGCTCGCGAACGCCGAGCAGCCGCTCGACCGAGAGCAGCGCGCCGTGATAGCCGCCCCAGATCACGAAGTTCCAGCTCGCCCCGTGCCATAGCCCGCCGAGCAGCATGGTGAGCATCAGATTGCGGTACGTCTGCCAGCGGCCGTGGCGATTGCCGCCCAGCGGAATATACAGGTAATCGCGCAGCCAGGTGGAAAGCGAGATATGCCAGCGCCGCCAAAACTCGGTGATGCTGCGGGCCAGGTAGGGGCGGCGGAAGTTTTCGGGGAAATGAAAGCCGAGAATCTGCGCCAGGCCTATGGCCATGTCGGTGTAGCCGGAAAAATCGAAGAAGATCTGGATGGAAAACGCAATCACGCCGCTCCACGCGGCCAGGTATCCGGGATTTGCCGCTGGGTCGCGAAAGAAAGCGTCGGCGAGGCGCGCGAACTGGTCGGCGATGGCGAGTTTCTTCAGCAGGCCGAAGACCACCAGCAGCGCGCCGCGCAAAATCTCCCGCGCGTCCGGCGCGCGCCAGTTGTAGAGATCGGCGAAGAAATGACGCGCGCGCACGATGGGACCCGCCACCAGTTGCGGAAAAAACGCTATGTATAGGGCGTAATCGACCACGTCCGTGATCACTTCCTGCTCGCCGCGGTAGACATCGATCACGTAGGACATGCTCTGGAACGTGTGGAAGCTGATGCCCATCGGCAGGATGATGTGCAGCGCGAATGCATCGAGCGGCCGCGCCAGCACCCACGCCAGGTTACTGGCCAGGAAATTGTAGTACTTGAAGAAGCCAAGAAAACTCAGGTTGGCGGCCAGGCTCATCACCAGCGCGGCCTTGCGCTTGTGGCCGGCGGGAAGACGCCGCATCCACATGGCCGCCGTGTAGTCGATCGCGGTGAGAACGAGAATCAACAGGACGAACTTGGCGTTCCAGCACATGTAAAAGAAATAGCTGGCGGCCAGCAGAATCCAGCGGGCGGCGGGGCGGGGCAGTGTATAGAACAGCACCAGCACCACCGCGAAAAACGCGAAGAACTGCGGCGTATGGAAGAGCATCAGCGGGACCCCGGGGCGGAGGCGAGCACGCGGCCGACTTCGCTGGCCAGCATGATGGAAAACTGGTAACCGCCTTCCTCATTGACGTGAAGCGCGTCGCCGAACAGTTCGGGGCGCTCGAGCGAATCGAACAGGTGCTCGGGCAGAAGTTCGATGCGGCCGGAGGCGGCAAACTGGCGGATCGAGCTCGACGCGTCTGGCGGCTGCGGATCGGGGCGTACCACCGGTCCGCGCGGCAGCCGCAGGAACAGGAACCGAGTGCGCGAGCCATGGTAACGGTCCAGGATGGAGCCCAGCCACTGGCGCCGGTACCGCGCGTAATCGGCCGAATCCGGAGGCGGATCGTCTAGCAGCGCGTGCTCGATCTCGTGCCGCTTTTCGGGACCCAGCCAGGCGGGCAGCACGGCCGTCCTCGCCTGCCAATCCACGCTCATGCCGGCAAGGCTGTGCCGTTCCCAAACCGCGTTGTAATACCAATCCCGCGCGTGTTCCTCCTGCAAGCGCACGTACTCGAGGCGCGTGCGCGGATGCTCCAGAAAGGCCTGAAAGTCGTGCTGGTAAACCAGACCCTTAAACAGAACCGCTTCGGCGGCGTGCGCGCGGTTGGGCCAGCTCGGATAGGAGAGTACGAACCGCGGCAAGTCCACCACGCGCAGCAGCGGCGCCAGGTAATTGATGTCCAGATCGCGGTCGGCCGTGTTTTCCCAACTGCGGTCGTCGTAGCTATCGACCGGCACCAGGATGGCGTCGTAGCGATCGCAGTCCGGATCGATCTCACGCAGCATGTAAAACCAGCAGCGGGGCGTGGTGCCCGGCACGGAGATGGTGCCGAACGCGCAGCCCGTATTGCCGGTCAGCAGATTGGCGACGCGGCTCTTGAGCCCCATCCGGGAATCGCCCACGGCCACTACCTGCCGGTAGCGCCCGACCGGGCGCCGCGCTTCGATGTTGAGATACGTCTCGAGAAATCCGGCGGTCGAGTTGGGTTCGAGGATCGAAACGTACCAACCGGTGCGAAACGCCAGCGCATCCAGCGCGAAAAAAAACAGCAGCGCAAGTCCGAGCCGCGCCGGAACGGAGAAACGACGGGTCACCAGCGATATTATAGCGGCGTGCGGAGAGACGGCGGTGAGACAGGGGCGCAGCGCATAGCCTGTCACCGGTTTCCTGAGGCGAGCCATCGTCGAACCGGTGTGCGCCCAAAGCAAAGAGATCCGCGGCCTGCGAAAAGTGAAAGCCGAGTGGCAGTTGATCTGCCTCACTCACAACCCGCTGAAGTAATCCGCCACCGATGGGCACTGCAACAGTGGGCGTGATCCTCTCGACGCGCCTTTTCGCTTCATCGCTAGGCAAGCAGGCTCACCCAACAGTTCCGACCGACGGTGTTGCATAGAAGAAAACCGAAGGCGCCGCCGGAGTCAAGTCAGATTCTGGCGCGTCCACGAGGACGTTCTCTCCGACAGGCTCAAGCTTTGAAATAATCGGCTTTCGGTTCGTTTTGAACAGCACAAGTAGCTGAAAACATTTAGGGGCGAAAACGGTTTGCCGATTATTTCACACCTTCCAGTAACCAATTACCCTATCACCGAGACTGCAAGCCTCGCCATCGCAGGTCGCGACGGTGCGCAATCGCCACCGCGGAACCTCGCGCGCCTATGGCTGCAAGATTACTTTCATCAAGCCGGGCTCGTGGGCGAAGAGGCGGTCGAACCACGCGGGGCCTTCGGAGAGCGGGGCGATGGCGCTAATGAGAAGGTCGACGCGGATGGCGCCGCGCGCCAGCAGGTCCATGCAGGCCGGGTATTCGCCCGACGATGCGCAAGAGCCGAACAGGCGGAGCTGGCGTGTGACTACGGCCTGCAGCGGCAATTCAACCGTAGGCGCGATGTTGCCTACCAGGGTGAGCGCACCGCCCTTGCGCAGCGCGGCGATGGCGGTCTGCATCGGTTCGGTGGCGCCGACCGCTTCCACGGCGACGTCCGCACCGCGCCCGCCGGTACGTTCGCGGACGAATTCCGACACATCTACTTCTTTCGGATTGATCACGGCGGTGGCGCCGAGCCCACGCGCCAATTCCAATCTGCCGGCGTCCACATCGGCGACGACGACCTGCGTGCAGCCGGCCAGTTTGAGCGCCTGACCGACAAGCGTGCCGATCATGCCGGCGCCGACCACCAGCGCGCAATCGCCCAACCGCACAGGCGTCAAGCCCACCGCGTGCACGGCTACCGAAACGGCTTCGATCATTGCGGCGTGTTCGAAGCGCAGTGCATCGGGTAAGTGGTACGCGATGCGCGCCGGGGCCACCACGTAATCGGCGAACGCGCCGTGGCGGCGGTAGTCGCCACAGGACACCCCCAGCACCTGCCGGTTGTCGCAGAGGTTGACTTCGCCGCGGGTGCAGAAGATGCACGCGCCGCAATACACGGTGGAATCGAACGTGACGCGGTCGCCTTCGCGGAAGCCGGCGACGCCCGCACCCACACCAGCCACCGTTCCGGCGGCTTCGTGCCCCATCACCAGCGGTGGCTGGCGGCGTCCGGTGCTGCCATCGAACCCATGCACGTCGCTGCCGCAAATGCCACAGGAATGCACCCGCACCAGCAATTCGCCCGGCCCCGGCGCTGGGGCGGCCATGTCCACCAGCTCCAGTTGCCGGTATTGTTTCAACAAAAGTGCGTGCATGACGGTTATGCCAGCAACTCGGCGCGCATTACCGTCACTGCCTGGCCGCCGAGGATCACGCGCTCGCCGTTCACTGTTACACGCACCACGCCGCCGCGCGCGGAGGCCTGGTAGGCGGTGAATTCACGTTTGCCCAGACGCGCTGCCCAATATGGTCCCAGCGCGCAATGCGACGAACCGGTGACCGGGTCTTCGTCGACGCCCACGCCGGGAGCGAAGAATCGCGAGACGAAATCGTACGCGGCGGTGGAGGCGCGGGCAGTGACAATGACGCCGCGCGCTTCGACCTTCTTCAGCGCGCCCGAATCCGGCGCCGCCGCGCGCACTTCCTCTTCTGACGCCACTTCAACCAGGTAATCGAACTGGTTCCGCGAGACGTTCGTGGCCTGGACGCCGAGCGCGGTGAGCAAACCCGGCGGTGGTTCCGTGGCGGCCGCGATCTTGGCCGGAAAATCGAGCTCGATCCACCCGCCGCGCCGGTCCGCCAGCAGCAGACCGCTGCGCGTGTGGAAGCGCGCCTGGCTGCCGCGCGCCAGGTGGCCGTCCTCCCACAGCACATGCGCGCTGGCAACGGTGGCGTGGCCGCACAGATCCACTTCCACTGCCGGGGTGAACCAGCGCAGGCTGTAGCCGTCGTCTTGCCTGTGCAGGAAGGCCGTTTCCGAGAGGTTCATCTCGCGCGCCACATCGCGCATCCAGGCATCCGGGCGCGGTTCGGAAAGCACGCAAACCGCCGCCGGGTTGCCGGCAAAAGGCCGCGTGGTGAAAGCGTCGACCTGGACAATGTGGATAGGCATCAAAGGTGGCTGGATCGGCTCCAATCTGGCGCAGCGCTGTAATCAGTTTACTGTAGCCGGCGGGCGTGGTGGATGGAACGCGACGATCTCGGTGGGGCGGTGCGCATCATACCAGGGAGCGCAGCCGGCTTCACCGGATGCGTGCCGCCCCGCAGCGGGCAGGCGGAATTGGCCGACTGAAGCGCGAAATGGATGGCCTATGCGTCGGCTAGGCCGGTGGTGCTGGGCACGGCGGGCACAATCGACGTTACACCCGAACCGTCGCCGGGGTTGGACCAGATGACGGTGCCGAGGGGCAGCGCGGCGGAAACGGTGACATCGCAGGTCGCGGTGCCGGCGGTGATGGTGACGTACCCGGCGGCGAGCGCGGTGAGCAGCGGCGGATCGTCGGGCGACAGGCTCACGATGGTCGGATCGGTCGTTGCCCAGGTGAGTCCGGTCACGGTTTGCCCAGAAGCGTTGAGCGCCTGGAGGCAGGCGGAAAACACGCAGCCCGCCGCCGCTCTTCAGGTTTCCCTTGCGGGCGCGGTTTACCCTCCGACGCAACTGTGCCCAGGTTCGGCGGGGCTGAATCACACGCCCGGATATGGCCAAAACCAAGCGCCCCGTACCTTGTTCCAGTTAAGCCGAAAGTAGTCCCAGCGGCTCTGAATCAAGGCCGCCTCTATTAGGACCGGCCCGTTTGGGCCGACTCCACCAACCACGACGACAACGTGCCGCCGGTACTGATAACTGCAGCAACCGGCGGCCAGCCGCTGCCACCGCCCCTCTGGATCAGGAAAGGGCTTCATAAAGTCCACGCCGTCGGTGGTCAACTCGAAGACGCTTGTGCAGACAGCCACCTCCTGCAGAGCCAGGTGATAGCGGGTCCCTTGGGCCTCGACGATACGCATCAGGCCCGGAGGCGTTGGACCGCCAGTTGTGCATTGGGACGGGATTGGCATCATACTCGTGGTCGTAGGACGAAGGAACTCGCCGAGCGACTGCGTTGCACCAAGCGGGCCGCCTATCCACAGCAGCGCGAGCATCGCCATCGCCGCTACCCCCGCCAACGGCCAGCGCGCCGCTCTTCCAGCCGTAGTGAATTGGAGCGCCAGGCACCAAGCGAAGTAGGCGACCAGCGCGCAGGCCCAGGCCATACCGAAAGCGCCAATTTGCCTCTGCGGAAGGGAGTCGCTAGCAATCATCTGATCGGCGTAAGCCGCGGTTAATACACCGAATGCGACACCGCACGCGATCCCGGCGAGGCTCGCCCTGCGGCGTCCCTTTGGCGCGGGACTCGGGCGTCTCCGTCCGTCCAGCGTCCACCCTACCCAGCACCAGAAGAACACGATGCCCAAGAAGAAGCCAACGTCCCGGGGACAGATCGCAACATGCGTGAATCCACCGTTGTAGCCGTAGAGCACGGGGCTGTAATCTTCCCGGAGTGGATAGTCCAGAACAAGAGCGGGAAAGTTGACGCCGCGAGATATCCTGCCCGCCAGCGCCGGACTGTGCTGAGAGTAGTACCGGAGGTTGTTGACGGCACGATCCCGGCGGGCCCACACACGGTACTCGTGGACATCGTATACGTGGCATGCCAACGCCAGGATAAGCTGCGCGATCGGCAGGAACCACTTCCAGGCGAAGCGTTTCATTGCAATGGCCTCAGGCAAACGTTGGTGGTCGAAGGCATCATATGGTTCTCGACGTATACGCACGTCGCCGGCGCGCTCGGCGGCGGCTGCGAACCGACGAACTGTTGCAGGTAGATAGTTATGTCGCGCGTGTCGTAGCCGGAAAGTGGGTTACCTATCGGTTCCGTGCAGCCCAGAAAGCTCTGGAGCTGCGAATCGTTCATCTTAGTGAACCCGTGCAGCGCTTCATGAAATACCATCGCAACGTTGAAGTCAGTCGCGCCCTGATTATCGAAACTGATCGCTCTTGGTTCGAAGAAGCTCCTGAGTGGCTTTGTCGGATCCTCGCGGCATGTCATCACGGAGAGGTAGCACCAACTGGCGTTGTTGCTGTCCTGAAAGTAGCCCTTCACGGTGCCAGTGTCGCTGCTGCAAGCCGCCGTAGTAAGCTTCGCAGTTGATTGCTCGCCATCGTAAAACTCCGGGCCTTGGCCCAGCCCCAGGTAGGCTGTGAACAATCCGCGGTTCACGGTCCCCAGGCCGGATATCTGGCTTGTAAACACGTACTGATCGAGCGAGGAGGCACGGGTGCTGTCGCTGAGCCTCTGCTTCAGCCAATACCACGCGGAGAAAATGGCGTCCTTGGGGCCGGGGCAGGCGGGCGGTGGGTGGAGGGTCGAGTCGGTGCAACTTTGGAGCTGAGTAAACTCCTGCTGCTGAACCGCCGCGCTGTTACCGGAGCTATTTGCGTTGGCGAACGGCCACCAACTGATCGCAATCCAAAGCGGAGTTGCTAGCACTTGGTCTATAGATCCGACCTGGTATGCGTATCCGAGCCGTGAGAATGTTGGCGCGGGTATCATCCCCGTCGCATTCCCGTATTGGTCGTAGGTGATGCCGGACTTGCCCGTTACGCCGCCGTCGGCGGTGGCGATTTGCGGGGTTTCGTTGGGCACGATCCAGCGCACGTTGCCGACCCCGTCGAAAGCGATCATGTCTTCCCCGACTGTGCCTAGGAACGAGCCGTCCTGCGCTTGCAGCACCGGGTACACCTGCGCGTTGCCGGGTACCAGCGGCGCGAGGACAATGCTCGCGACGCCGCCGGTTGTGATCGCCATTTGGGGCCAGTTGCCCGGCACACCCCAGGTGAGCAGGATTCCCTGATCGGCGTTGGTGATCATGCTGGCCTCGACCGAAAGGATATCGCCGCTCCAGCTTGTCCAGTTGAAAACACCGATGTTGTCGGACGCCCCACTGCTGTTTACGCGGAACACCGAGAGTTGCCGGGTGAAGGGCGGGCCCGTCTCCGGATTGGTCACATACACGTAGGGGAAATAGGCATAGCCGTCGCCCGCGATGATGACGCCGTAATCCGTTTCCATTTCGTTGACCGGTATCGGCACGCTGAACGTTTCCGCGCCCGTGGTGGGATCGATGCCAACCACCGAAAAGGGAGGGTCCTGGTTGTAGCATTGCATGGCGAGGATGGTGCCATCGGGGTGCACGGCTGCGGCAGTGTCGCCCAAACTGGTGCAGGACCACCCGTTCCAGGCGTACGCCGGATAGGGCTGCCCGGTGATGCCATCCAGCTTCTGGATGGAATTAAACCCGAGGAGCACCAGGCCGCCCTGGAAGTCCGGCAGGAAATCCAGCGCATTGCTTACATCCGCGGTCCAGGCGGTGCTGCCGTCGCTGGTGATGGCTTGGACGGTGCCGTCGGCTTGGAAGGCGAAGACGTCGGCAACTCCGGTTGTGCTGGGCACGGCTGGCACAATCGATGTTACACCCGAACCGTCGCCCGGGTTGGACCAGATCACGGTGCCGAGGGGCAGCGCGGCGGAGACGGTGACATCGCAGGTCGCAGTCCCGGCGGTGATGGTGACATTCCCAACAGCGAGCGCGGTGAGCAGCGGCGGATCGTCGGTCGAGAGACTCACGATGGTTGGATCGGTCGTTGCCCAGGTGAGTCCGGTCACGGTTTGCCCAGAAGCGTTGAGCGCCTGGAGGGTGCGGGTG
>Ga0074045_10000143_pt1 | contig 63545 bp, 56 predicted proteins | sample BogForMeECP23OM2_FD_94442 | JGI IMG/M metagenome (GOLD analysis project Ga0074045, IMG submission 94442) | Bog forest soil microbial communities from Calvert Island, British Columbia, Canada - Bog Forest MetaG ECP23OM2 | ecosystem: Environmental > Terrestrial > Soil > Wetlands ... | reverse complement strand
GTCGTCTTCATTTGCCGCGTGCTCCTTTGTTTCCTCTAAACATATTTATCGTAAATTCATACAACAATTATATACGTATTTCAAAGGATAAATTCAGCGCTTATTTCTTACTTCTGTCATTGCATGGCTTGGAGACTGTGTCGTAATAGCTGTTTGTCATTGCGAAACGGCTCTCAGCCGTTGTGGCAATCTAATTATTTTTTGTTATTGCGATGAATCCGCATCTATAGACACGAACAAAGAAACAATCTATCTTTATAAATAGACAACTGTGAACTGTTTTTTCTTGCATTGTTTTTTAAAAGTTGTAACGTTTTGCAGTATAAAATAAAATTCTACTGGAACAGAAAAACCTTTCTCATTTTGGAATTGATGGATGAATCGAGCTTACTATTCAGAAACCATTAAAGATTTTCTCAATACTTCTCCTGAAGAAATATTTCAGGAAATAGCGCTAAAGAACGAATTTCCCTTAGAACAAACCCAGAGAGATGCTTGGCTGGCAGAAATCATAATTTTGAAAGAAGTTTTGACTGCTTATAAAGGATCAATATATTTTGAATATTCTATTCCTCGCATGGGGCAACGAATTGATGTGGTGGTTCTAATTGAGGCAGTTATTTTTATCCTTGAATTCAAAATAGGTGAAAAAGAATACAATGCCAATGCAGTAGATCAGGTTATGGACTATGCTTTAGATTTAAAGAATTTTCACGAATCAAGTCATGAACAATTTATTGCACCTATTCTCATTGCTACAAAAGCGAAAAATATTGTTACTTCGATAGATTTAACATTACAGAACGATAAACTACTCATTCCAATAAAGAGCAATGTTGCTTTGCTTGGGCAAGTGATTAAAGAAGTATTACTTCTGAGCGCAGGAAATGAAATTGACATGAAGCAATGGGAGCAAGGTCGATATTGTCCAACCCCAACAATCATCGAAGCAGCGATGGCCCTTTACAGTAATCATTCTGTTGAGGACATATCACGCAGAGATGCCAGCGACATAAATCTCACTCAAACATCAGATGCAGTATCTGCCATTATTCGTTCATCAAAAGATAATTCCCGCAAATCCATTTGTTTCGTCACTGGTGTGCCCGGCGCTGGAAAAACATTGGTCGGACTCCATATAGCAACTACGCACATTGACAAATCCAACGATCTCTACAGCGTTTTTCTTTCTGGGAATGGACCTCTTGTAGCAATTTTACGCGAAGCATTGGCGCGTGATAAAGTTAAACGAGAAAAAGCTAAGGGGTGTAAAATCAAAAAAGGCGTGGCGATGAGTGAGGTTAAGATGTTTATCCAGAATGTACACAATTTTCGCGATGAATGTCTTGTTGATTTAACATCACCCCCAATCGAGCATGTTGCTCTATTTGACGAAGCTCAGCGCGCTTGGAATTTAGAACAAACATCAAGTTTTATGAGCAGAAAAAAGAATCGGCATAATTTCAATCAGTCTGAGCCGGAATTTCTTATATCATGCCTAAATAGACATAAAGATTGGGCTGTAGTCGTTTGCTTGGTAGGAGGTGGTCAGGAAATAAATACTGGTGAGGCAGGAATCAGTGAATGGATTCAATCACTAGAACGCTCCTTTACTGATTGGGATATTTATATTTCTGATATGCTAGCCGATAGCGAATATCGTGCAGAAGAGACGTTGAAAAAAATAGAATCTCGCCGCAATGTGAAGTATAACGAATCATTACATCTTGCTGTTTCAATGCGCTCTTTCCGCGCCGAACATGTTTCTTTGCTTGTGAAACAATTGCTTGATCGTACGAAGAATGACGCAAGAAGCACCCTTGAAAAAGTAAAAGAAAAATATCCTATTGTAATCACACGTGATCTTGACAAAGCAAGAAAATGGCTGAAGCAACAAGCACGTGGCACGGAGCGGTATGGCATTGTTGTTTCGTCGCAAGCTGAGCGATTAAAACCCCATGGGATATTTGTTAAATCACCCATGAATCCTGTTAATTGGTTCCTTGAAGGGAAGAATGATGTTCGCTCTTCATACTATCTAGAGGATGTGGCTACTGAATTTGATGTGCAAGGGCTAGAACTTGATTGGGTATGCGTAACTTGGGATGCTGATTTCAGATACTCAGAAAAAGGTTGGGAACATTGGTCGTTCATTGGGACTAAATGGAAGCATATTAACAAAGAGGAGCGGCAAAACTATCAGAAGAATGCTTATCGTGTACTTCTAACACGTGCTCGTCAAGGGATGGTAATTGTTGTTCCTCCAGGTGATATAGAGGATTATACCAGACAACCAAAGTTTTACGATACCACTTTTGAGTATCTAAAAGACATAGGCTTTAAAGTGATTTGAAATAAAAAGACACAATAGGACAAGTATCTAATATTATTTTTCTGGATTCCCGATCAAGTCTGACATGACAGTGGTTGGGTCTAATTAATTATTTCCCCGAACAGGTCATAAACATCTGCGGCTAATATTTTGCATGTCACAATTTCGCCGATTCGAGATTTAGATTTTTTAATGTAAGTTACTCCGTCTATTTCCGGCGCCTGTCTGCGGCATCTGCCTATGTACATATAGTCATCCCGGTCACTTTTCCCTTCGATGAGCACTTCCTGAATCGATCCGACCATGGTCTTATTGATGGCATTGGAAATTGTCGCCTGCTCATTCATAATTATTTCATGGCGGCGTTCTTTTTCCTTTTCGGATACATGTGATTTGAAATTCGCGGCAATGGTGTCATCTTCTTTAGAATAAATAAAGACGCCGAGATGGTCAAACTTTGTTTCGTTCACGAAATCAAGCAGCCTGTTAAATCTTGTCGGCGTTTCTCCCGGAAATCCGACAATCAGCGATGTTCTCAGGGCGACGCCGGGAATTATTTGGCGAGTCTGAGCAATAATGTTTTTGATTTTCGCGCTGGTAACTTTGCGGTTCATTGCTTTTAGAATATCATCGTCAATATGCTGGATGGGCAGATCAATATAGCGGCAGATTTTTTCATTGGCGGCAATAATTTTCAGTAAATCCGGGGTGACGCGCGCCGGATGGGCGTAAAGCAGCCGTATCCATTTCAAACCTTTAATTTTCGCCATATCGTTTAACAGGGTGGATAATTGCGGCCGGCCGGTTAAATCCCTGCCGTAAGCTGTAGTGTCTTGAGCCGTGATAATTATTTCTTTTATTCCCCTGGCGGCCAGAATTTCTGCCTCCTTAAGAATATCATCCGGTTTGCGGCTGCGTACCGGGCCGCGAATAGAAGGTATAACACAGTAGGTACAGTAATTTGAACAGCCGTCGGAAATTTTTAAATATGCGCTCGCGGCGTTTGAGGATAAAAGCCGAGGGTGTTGATAGTTCATTAAAAAATCCGGTTTGGTGATTACTGCGGATCTTTTAAATTTTTCCTGATTTAATTTATTGATGTGATTGACTATGTCGCCGACTTGTCCGGTGCCGATAAGCAAATCGATTTGGGGTATCTGAGCAAGAAGTTCTCTGCTGTAGCGCTGAGCAAGACAGCCGGCGACGACAATCCTAAGCTGCGGGTTGTTTTTCTTTTTTTCTTCGGCCAGAGTTAAAATTTCTTCGAGGGCTTCTTCCTTGGCCGGATTTATAAAAGCGCAGGTATTAACGATGACAATGTCAGATGAATCGTTATGGTCAACCAGTTTATGGCCTGCTTGATTTAACAGGCCTCCCATTACTTCGGAATCAACCAGATTCTTCGGACAGCCTAAAGAAATGATATGCACTTTGTTTTGGTTTATTTTTTTCAACTGGGGAGCTTTCTAATCAGGACTTTTCGTGGTTTCGCGCCATCGGAAGGACCGACTATACCCTCGGACTCCATTTTTTCAATGATGCGCGCCGCGCGGTTATAACCGATTTTCATGTAACGCTGAACAAGGGATATGGATGCCTGCCCCAGTTCGCCAATCAAGGCTACGGCTTCGTCATATTTTTCATCAAAACCGTCATCATCGTCATGCTGAGTCTGCGCGGCGGCTAACGCGAATTTATCAATGGAAGAATCATATGCCGGCTGCGCCTGCATTTTAATGAAATCAACAATACGTGAAATTTCCTTGTCTGAAACATAAGCTCCATGGATGCGGGACAGTTTGGATGTGCCCGGCGGAATAAAAAGCATGTCTCCGGCGCCGAGCAATTTTTCCGCGCCCTGCTGGTCGATGATCGTGCGTGAGTCGATCTTGGAAGAGACCTGAAACGAAATGCGGGTGGGGAAATTTGCTTTAATCAAACCGGTAATGACATCTACCGATGGTCTTTGCGTGGCAATGATAAGATGAATTCCGGCCGCTCTCGCCATTTGCGCCAGTCGCGTCAGAGATTCTTCCACATCCCGCGGCGCGACCATCATTAAATCGGCGAGCTCGTCAATAATTACAATAATGTATGGAAGCTTTGTGTGCTTTATCTCCTGTTGGGCTTCGGCATCACCTGTTGTGTCGGTTGTCTTTGCATCTTCCACATCGGGATCAACTTGTTTTGGCAGCGCTAAAACAGTTTTGCTCTTCAGGCCTTTTAAGAGCAGTTCATTATAAGCGTCAATGCTTTTTGCTTTCAAATCGTTAAGTATCCGATAGCGTCGTTCCATTTCTTCCACTGTCCAGCGCAAAACCTGTGAGGCTTTTTTCGGATCGACTACTACGGGATGCATTAAGTGGGGTATACCCTCGTAAGAAGATAACTCCAGCCTCTTGGGATCAATCATCAGGAATTTGACATCATCCGGCTGGGCTTTAAATAATATGCTGCAAATCATCGCATTGAGCGCTACGCTCTTGCCGGAACCGGTAGTGCCGGCAATGAGTAAATGGGGCATTTTTGTTAAATCGGCAACCACAGGCGTGCCTACAAAATTAACGCCGAGGGCAATCGGCAGCCGGAAAGATGATTCCGAAAATGAATCGTTGTCGAGCACGTCTTTGAGAAAAACAGACTCCCTTTTTAAATTCGGTATTTCAATGCCGATAACCGATTTGCCGGGAATAGGGGCAAGGATGCGGATGCTCGGCGCCATCAGAGCCAAAGCCAGATCATCAGAAAGGTTGACTATTTTGTTGATTTTAACTCCGGGTGCCGGTTCCAGTTCATACATCGTGATTACCGGACCCGGCAATACCTCCACCACTCGTCCTTCAACGCCGAAATCGGACAACTTTTTCTCCAAAATGCGGGAATTGGTAACCAGAGAATCCCGTTTTACACGGACATCCTTTTGCGGGGATTCTTCCAGTAATGTGTATGGCGGCAGTTGAAATTTATCATCGGTCTTAGCTCTAGTAAAATCAAAACGGGTCTGCTCTGTTTTTTTTGGAGGCGCTTTTTTTACGACCGGCGTTGTATCTTCGATGATGACCGGTTGCGGTTTCTTTTCCGTTTTCATGGTGTTGAAAACAAAATTCATAAAAGACGAAAGACGGTTTTTAGGAGGAGTGATCAAGGCCAACATAAATTGAGAGATCCGTTCCGTCACAGACACAATTGAAAATTCAACCATGAATGTCAGCGCCACTACAAAAATCAGAAATAATATTATATAGGTTCCCGCAATATTGAAATAGATGCGGAGCAAATCGACTATATTCACGCCGATAAAGCCGCCGACACCATAATTCAGCGATTCTCCATAAATAGTTACGCTTCCGCTGATAAGAATGGACATGATTCCGGCAACGGAAAGAACAAAAAATAAAAATCCCAAAGACCTATGGGCGTTCATAGTAAATTCCAGCCGTAAAAAATATTTAAAACTGCAGACAAGAAGCATAAGAGGTAAAAGAAAAGAAGCAATACCAAAAAGACGAATAAAGGAATCGGCGGCATAAGATCCGGCCTTGCCGGTAAAATTATGCGTTGCCTGACCACTGGCGACAAAGTGGGTAAACGAAGGGTCCTGCGGATGGTAGGAAGCAAGGCACAAAAGTAAAAAGAAGGCCAGGGAAAGGCAAACTACTCCTTTAATCTCCCTGGGTCTTTTGTTATCCGTTTGTTTTTCTGCCATACCGTATCATCGCCGTACATTAAAATAATTTGTCAATATTAATTATTATTTCAGAAAAAAGGATATTTGACAAGTAAAGTAAACAATCCAAAAATCCTGCAAAGAAAAGAGCTGCAGACAGGAAAAAATTCAGTCAAATATTGAATGCTTTCCAAAATTATTAATTCAGGTATGTTCAAGTGTCTAACTCTTTATATCTTTAATGTTCGATTCTTCCGTTTCCTGCCAGTCATTATAGTTTTTTATGATTTCATTCCTGACAGTTTCGATAAGTTCATATCGTTTTTCAATATCAAAATTTTGCACTTCTACGGGTTTACCGATGATCAATTTTATTTGACCTGCTTTTATTCTCAGTGATCTTTTGGACATTATTTTATCGCTCCCGACAATAGAAACAGGAACAATGGGCACGCCCGATGTAATAGCGAGATGAAAGGTTCTATGTTTGAAAGGTTTAATCTCTCCGTTACGGCTTCTTGTGCCTTCCGGAAAGGTCATGATAGATTTTCCTTTCCGGATGCGCAACGCGGCTTCATCAACGCTTTGCAGAGATTTTTCCCGATTACTTCGGTCAATTTCAATGTAACCGGCGCTTCTCATTGCCGCGCCGAAAACAGGGATAGAAAACAATTCTTTTTTGGCAATCCACCGGAATTGAACAGGGATGTATGCCAGAAGAATTAAAATATCGAAATCACTCTGGTGGTTGGACATGAAAATTTGCGGTTTCCCATGCAGCAGATTTTCAGCACCGATCACTTTTACCTTTATATTACATATTAAAAGTAAGATTTTAGCCCAGAGATTAGCTACTTTATGAATTTTATTGTCGGCATCGGGGAAAATTGAAAAAAACACGGACCATAAGGACATAAACGCGGTTATAGCAACACCTAATGTAACTAACAGGGCTGAATGAATCATAAAAGTCTTTCCTTATAGACTAATTTCAAAGTAAATTTTTACTTGATTATATGACTGAAGTCAATAGAGATATATGGAATGATTTTCGAAGGCAGGAGAAAAAAGCGTATATAATCCCCATGGATATCCGGAACGGTTGTACATTCGCCTATTTGTGGATTGTTAAATATTTTCGCAACAGTAATTAATAAGGTATAAAAGAATTACGCATGTGTTCAATCAAAATTATAACTATAAAAATTTTTCTATTCAATGGACATCAAAGAGTTCCATCGTTCCCATTCTGTGGAATAAGGAAGATTGTTTTTTTTAAAGATATTAATGATTGCTTCTTCATTGAATCGCAAATAAGGATTTATCTTACGTTCTTCAGCCAAGGTCGAATATATTATAATATCGGAATTATGAGCGTTTCGAAAAACCTCGATATCCTTGTTGTCTGGTTCCAGATGGCGGGCGAAGACAAGGGAATCGAGTACATAATCATGACCCGCGTAAATTATGGTTTCATCAGGCAATGTTATTAGTCGTTTAATGGATAAATAAAAATTTTTTTGATTGCCGGAAAAACAATTGCCAATTGTTGCGTTGAAGAGGGTGTCGCCGGTGATTAAAATATTACCGGTATAAAAGCAAACGGAGTCATCTGTATGTCCGGGAGTCCGGTAAACCAGAACTGTTTCTCCGCCAATGATAATTGCATGATTGTCGGAAAGAGTTGCAGAATTGAGAAAATCAGCGCCGGTCGCTTTGATCAGATGATCATTCCCTGAGGTGTGGTCGTAGTGAGAATGTGTGTTGGTGACAGATGTAAGTATGAGATTTTTTGTTTTAAGGAAAGAAAGTATTTCTTTCCACGCTCCACCGTCTATGGCCATTGCCTGTTTTTCTCCATAGATTATATAGGCAAGATTGTCTGTTCCGTAGCGAAATTGTTTAATATTTAACTTAGTCAAACCGTTTGAATTCATAAGCAATGACCTTCGCTTGCTTTTGGAGTAAGCAAGCTATTACAGAAATAATCTGTCCCATTGGAGTTTATAGGGGCTTGGTATTTTACGGAGTATATTAGGAATATATTATTAGAGTGTCAAGACAATCGTAAAAGCAAAGAAATTTATTTTCTTGCTGTGTTTTACGTTTTTAGAAAATAATTGACAAATTCAGGTCTTAGTAATAACATCACATCGCTTTTTTATAATGCGGGCGCGATAAGCGCTTTTTTTAATTTTGTAGTCTTAATTCTTTCAGGAGCTGTTTCCAAAAAGTGCACAGAATTTTAACAAAAAAAAGAGCGTTGGAAATTATTACTAATTTCTCCCGGGTTGGTGTTCTTGTGGTCGGAGATGTAATGGTTGACCATTTCATATGGGGAAACGTTTCACGTATTTCGCCGGAAGCTCCTGTCCCGGTTGTTGATGTTCAAAAAGACAGCATTTTACTTGGCGGCTGCGCGAATGTACTTAACAATATTTATGCCATGGGTGGTAAAGTTTATGTTGCCGGAGTTATTGGCGCTGATAATATTGGGAAAAAGTTGCTTACGGAATTGCGCAACCGGAAAATCGAAACAAATGGCATGGTTGTGGATAAAAAGAGACCAACTACTCTTAAAACAAGAATTGTTGCGCACGGACAACAGATGGTGCGGTTTGATAAGGAAAACAGAAAACCGATTCCCCAATCCAGTATCAATAAAATCCTGGAATACGTAGAATCACTGCGCAAAAAAATAGGGGCTATTGTTATTTCCGATTACAACAAAGGGGTTGTTTCTAAAGAACTTATCCAGGGAATAAAAAAAATAGTGGGGAATTCAAATATTTTCATCTGTCTGGATCCGAAACAAAACAATTTTTCCATATATAAGGGAGTAGATGTGATTACTCCCAATCACTATGAAGTCCAGCGCGCTGCCGGTATGGACGTAACAAGTGCCAATGATATTGAACTATTGAGCAAATCTCTTTTGAAAAAGTATGCCTTTCCGGCAATACTTGTAACACGGGGAGAAGAAGGCATGAGCCTGTTTGAAAATGGCCGGAAAATTGTTCATACTTATTTTTCATCTCAGGCCAAAGAAGTTTATGATGTGACCGGCGCCGGCGATACAGTTATCGGCACGCTTGCTCTTGGTCTGGCCGCGCAGGCTAATATGAAGGAGGCGACATGTCTGGCTAATCTGGCTGCCGGTCTTGTGGTCGAGAAAATTGGCACGGCCACAGTTTCCCGGAAAGAACTAATAGACGTGTTATGAGCAAACCGAATCCGGCCCAACCTGTAAAGCTGTTTTTCAGTGTTTTTGCGAAAGAGGCAACGCGATTAAATGAGACAATAGAAATTTTGTCTTCTGCTTATGGACAACCGGATTTTATAAGTGAGATAATACCTTTTGACTATACGGATTATTATAGCGCCGAAATGGGTGGATATCTTGTCAGGCGCTTTTTGACTATCGAAAAGTTAATCAGACCGGAGGAATTGCCCGATATTAAGTTGGCAACAAACGGGATTGAAGATAAATCGGCATTGAATTCATTGCGACAGGTTAACATTGATCCCGGTTATATATCCAAAGCTCATTTGATTTTAGCCACAGGCAAGAGTTACACTCACCGTCCCTATTTACGGGATGGGATTTATGCCGATTTGACGTTAATTTATCAGGGGAAAAAATTCTGCTCCTTACCTTGGACTTATCCGGATTATGCGGATGAAAAACAGCTTTTGATGTTAAGCAAAATCAGGGCGAAATATTTGTTGCAGTTAAAAATACAGGATCAGTAAAAATCATAAATATTAAATTGGTATGGGTGTATACATGATAAAAAGTATGACCGGTTATGGCCGGGTGGAAACAATTTGTCAGGGCAAAAGTATTGTCGTGGAGGCTAAGTCCGTAAATCATCGTTTTCTGGAAGTATTTTTGCGTACACCTTCATCGCTTTCTCCTCTGGAAATGGAGTATAAAAAGAAAATTACTGAACGGTTCAAACGCGGACGTATTGAAGCATTCATCAAGTTTGAGGGGGAAGGTGCGGATGTTTCTAAAGTAAATCTGAATATGGAAATTGCCCGTGATTATTTTGATGTTTTGAGCCGGCTTAAGCAGGAATTCAATCTGCAAACCCCCATCAGTTTAAAAACGTTGGCCAGCTTCCGTGATATTTTTACTCCGCCATCGGAAACCCAACTGGGTCCGGAATTTCTGAATCAAGTAGAAAAAACTTTTTTGGAATCGCTGGAGATGTTGGGCAATATGCGGCAAGAGGAAGGTCTTGCCATGTTTAAGGACATGCAGGTGAGGCTCGAGGCGATTACGGGAATCCTGGAAAATATTAAGTTGCGTGCACCACAAGTTGTTTGTGAGTATCAAAAGCGTTTATCTGAAAGGATTAAAGAATTAACAGACGGATTCGCAATGGACGATGCCCGTTTAGCTCAAGAGGTCGCAATTATGGCGGAAAGGACTGATATAACGGAAGAAATAGTCCGGATGCATAGTCATATCGGTCAGTTTGAAATGCTTTTGCAAAGCGATGGGACCGAAGGTAAAAAAATTGATTTCCTTTTGCAGGAAATGAATCGTGAAATTAACACCATTGGTTCTAAAGCAAGCGATGTCGAAATAACCCGTCAGGTGATTGAAGTTAAAAGTGAATTGAGTAAATTGCGTGAGCAAGCGCAAAATATCGAGTAATATTATGGCAAAAGGAATATTTATAATTGTTTCCGCGCCATCCGGCGCAGGGAAAAGCAGCCTTTGCCAGAGGCTTATGCAGGCATATCCGGAAATAAAATTTTCGGTTTCCTATACGTCAAGACCTCCGCGTCCTAATGAAGTAAATGGAAAAGATTACCATTTCATTTCCCGTAAAGAATTTAAGGATCGGATTGATCAGGGTGAATTTGTTGAGTGGGTAGAAAATTACGGCCACTTGTACGGATCGTCCCGAAATGTTATGAAAGAGTTTATTCAAGATGGCAGGAATTTATTGCTTGACATCGAACCGCGCGGCGCTAAAAAAATAAAACAGGAATTTAAGGGAGGCATTTATGTTTTTGTTCTTCCCCCGTCGCGTTCTGAACTTTTAAAAAGGCTTGAAAAACGCGGTCATGAAACCGATGAAGTTATTCAACAAAGATTCAGGCAGGCGGAAAATGAATTAAAAGAAATTTCATGGTATGATTATGTTATATTTAATGAAGATCTGGAAACGGCTGTAAATCAATTGATTTCAATTTATATAGCCGAGAAATGTAAAAGAAGCAGATTGCAAAATGAAATTAAAAAATTTAGAAGATAGTTACATATTTTGAGGAGAATTTAAATCTATGGCTAGAATTACAATAGAAGATTCTTTGCTGGTTGCCAAAACAAGGTTTGGATTGGTATCTTTGGCGTCTAAGCGCGCGCACCAGTTACTGAAAGGTTCGGCTCCGTTGGTGGCAAGTAAAAACAGAGAAATAGTTGAGGCATTGCGTGAGATTGCCGCCGCCAAGATCGTTTACGCCAATCCGGAATACTTAAACGGAACGAAAGAAGATTTCAAACCAATTCCGGATAATACGGAGTTTATTGGCGATGAAGAATACATCGAGTAAAGATGCTTGTGACAAACTAATCTTTGCGCTTGACGCCAGCAATTATGAAGAAGCTTTATCATGGGTGGAACTTCTTTCCGGCTATGTGGGCATGTTCAAAGTTGGCAAGGAATTGTTTACTGCTGTCGGGCCTGAGATAATTAAGAGCATCAAAGAAAAAGGTCAGAGGGTGTTTTTAGACCTCAAATTTCATGATATTCCCAACACAGTTGCCCGCGCAGCCCAAGCCGCGGTCAGTTTGGGCGTTGATATGTTCAATGTTCATGCCTCCGGCGGCCGCCAGATGATTAAGGAAGCGGTTTTTGCCACCCGGGCTTGTGCCGATAAGCTTGGTATGGCCAGGCCCGTTGTGCTGGCGGTTACGGTACTTACCAGTTTGAATAACGATGATTTAACGGAAATTGGATTTCAAAAAGATACAAGCGAATTGGTTCTTCACCTGGCTAAATTGGCAAAACAATCCGGCGCCTCAGGTGTGGTTGCTTCAGCGCAGGATATCGCAATGTTGAGGGAAAATTTGGGCGATAAATTTATCATTGTAACGCCTGGCATACGCAATGCGACTGAAACAAAAAAAGATGATCAAAAAAGGACTTTAAGCGCTTATGAGGCTATAAAGACCGGTGCCGATTATATAGTAGTTGGAAGACCGATTCGCTCAGCCGTTGACCCTCTGGCTGCTTGCCGGGAAATTGTTCAGGAAATTGATGCAGGTATTACGGCAAGATGATTCATACATGAAAACGGGAAAAAGAATATGGAGGTAATTTACGGTATAAATTCCATTAGGGACCTCCTCCGGCAGCAAATTAGCGGATTGGAAAAAATTATCATTGCCTCCGGACGGAGTGGATCTCCCGTTAAAGAAATAATAGAGATAGCTCGCATCAAAAAAATTCCTGTTGAATATAGCCCGCGAAAATATCTGGATAAATTGGCAGGAACGCTTGATAATCAAGGTGTTATCGGTTGGTGCAAAGATTTTACTTACGCAGATTTAGATGTATTAATAAAAAACCGCAACAATACTTTTAATCTTGATTTGATCTTAGTTCTCGATAGTATCATGGATCCTCAAAATCTTGGGTCAATAATTCGTACCGCTCATTGTTTAGGTGCAAACGGAATTGTGATTCCGGAAGACAGGGCAGCCCCGGTTACGGCGGCCGTTAATAAAGCTTCTGCCGGAAGCGTTAAGCAAATACCGGTCGCCAGAGTGGTTAATTTATCACAAACACTGGATTATTTAAAAGATAGGGGCTTTTGGGTTTTTGGCGCGGAAGCTCATGGTGGAAAAAGTTTAACAGAAATGGATTTTAATTGTTCTGTGGCTCTGGTGTTGGGAGGAGAGGCAAAAGGCATCAGACAATTAGTGAAGAAAAAATGTGATTTTTTAATAACCATTCCTCTGACAGGAAATTTTGATTCGCTGAATGTTTCCGTGGCTGCCGGAATTATTCAATATGAGATATTATGTCAACGCAGTAAAGCTCATGAAATACAAAAATAGAAAGTGGATGCTTCCAGTTTAATAATAAATTCCAATGGCTTGCGCTTAATAATCGGGGAATTTCGGTTATTGTCAGGGCGATTTTCTTCTGATGAAAATATTTTAAATAACCGGCAATTACTGATTTTAACTTGTTGAATTTCGATGCAAGCTGGTTTATAATCTAGATAAAAGTTATCCGATGTAAAGAAAGGATTTTCAAATATGCCAATTTTTCTTTGGGAAGGTGTAACAAAAAAAAATGAAGTAAAAAAAGGAGAAATAGAGGCGGCTGATGAAGTTGCTGTCCGCGGTCTTTTGCGTCGCCAGGGATTTAAATCCATTGAAGTTAAGAAAAAACCCAAAGACATTATGGAGTACCTGCCTTTTTTAAAAGGCAAGATTAAAGAAAAAAATGTGGTTGTCTTTTGCCGGATTTTTTCCACAATGATAAATGCGGGTCTTCCACTGATTCAGTGCCTGGATCTTTTAGCCCAGCAGGAACAGGATAAATCATTTTCTAAAATTATTCGCTCCATAAAAGAAGATATCGAAGGCGGTACCAGTTTAACGAATGCTCTAAAGAAATACCCCAAGGTATTTGATGAGCTTTTTGTGAATTTGATTGCCGCCGGTGAAGCCGGCGGTATATTGGATGTTATTTTAGAACGACTTTCAAATTACATGGAAAAAGCGATGAAGCTAAAATCACGCGTTAAAGGCGCGATGACTTATCCAGTGGCTGTTCTGGTTATTTCATTTTCGGTAGTCGCTTTATTACTCCTCAAGGTTATTCCCGTGTTCAAAAAAATGTTTGAGGGTATGGGCGGACAACTGCCCGGACTTACTCAAGCTTTAATTACCGCAAGTGAGTTTACACAGAAATATTTTCTTTTTATGGGCGCTGTAATTTTTGCCATTTATTTCGCTTTTAACAGATTTCATAAAACGGAGAAGGGGCGCTGGATAGTTGATTCTATATTGCTGAAATCTCCTGTTTTCGGGGATTTGTTGAAAAAAGTTGCTGTGGCCAAATTTTCGCGTACGTTATCAACAATGATGAGTTCCGGCGTGCCTATCCTGGAAGGGTTGACTATTGTAAGTAAAACTTCCGGTAATGTCGTTATAGAAGATGCTTTGTTAAAAACACGTCAGAGCATTTCTGAAGGACGTACTATATCGGAACCACTCGCCGAGACGGGAATTTTCCCGGCCATGGTTGTGCAAATGATTTCTGTGGGTGAGGCCACGGGTGCGCTGGATTCGATGCTCAGTAAAATTGCCAATTTTTACGATGATGAAATTGATGTCGCCGTGGATTCAATGACCGCGCTGTTGGAACCGGTAATGATGGTTTTCCTGGGAACAATTGTTGGCGGCATGATTATCGCTATGTACCTGCCGATCTTTAAACTTGCTTCGGTTGTTGGTTAATACAGGCAGCATATCAAAATCAGACACAATAAAATGGTCGGGATGGCGCGATTTGAACGCGCGACTCCTGCGTCCCGAACGCAGTGCCCTACCAAGCTGGGCCACATCCCGACACGAAACGGACGATATAAAATTTATTTGTAATTGTCCACTTTTTTATTTAGTCTGAATTCACTTTCTGTAATTTAACAAAAACATATCATCCCTTGTTGTAAATATTTTTCCTTTCTTTAATTTATATAGGCAATTGTATTTTATTTCAGGGCGTGTTATAAAAAGGTAAATTTGTTGTGAAAAGGATAATCTGCGGATGATCATTTACGATTTAAAATGTGAAAAAGGACATACATTTGAAGGCTGGTTTAAAGACCGGCAAGCATGGACTTTGCAAAATTCGCAAAAATTAGTTTCTTGCCCGGTGTGTAATAATTCAAATATCGAGATAATTCCTTCTTCTATTACAATTATGGGGAAGGATTCGCGGGTGGAAAACAAATTTCAGAACAAGGAAGTTTCTCCCGCTAATGCCCTGAAAATGTTGCATCAGTATATTGATAAGAATTTTGAAGATGTGGGCGATAAGTTTGCCGAAGTTGCCATAAAGATTCATTATGGTGATGAGAAAAAACGAAACATTAAAGGAACAAGTACGCCTCAAGAGGAAGAAAATTTAAAGGAAGAAGGCGTTCAGTTTATTAAAATTCCTCTACTGAAAATGGATAGTTAATCAATTTTTTGTCCGGCGTATTTTCCCAGAGTAAATTGATATTTCCCAACCCAACCCGGGTTTTTTTATTTTACAGGACTTCATTTATGAGTAAATTTTATAAAAATGTTATCGAAGGCATTGGCAATACGCCGTTGGTGGAAATTTGCAGACTTAATCCCAATAAAAAAGTAAAGATTTTTGCTAAAGTGGAAAGCGCTAATCCCGGAGGTTCCATTAAGGATCGCACCGCGTTATTTATGATTGAGAATGCGGAAAAAAGGGGAAGTTTAAACCATGATAAGATTATTTTAGAAGCAACCAGCGGCAATACGGGAATAGGCTTAGCGATGATTGCCGCAGTGAAGGGTTATAAACTTTGCCTGATGATGCCGGAATCGGCCAGTGAAGAAAGGAAAAAGATTCTGCGGGCCATGGGCGCTGATTTGTATTTCACTCCGGCCAATCAGGGGACTGATGGCGCAATCGAAGTAGCTTACAGGATGTTGCGCGAAAATCCGGATAAATATTACGGCACCGATCAATTTAATAATGAAGATAATATAGCCGCCCATTATTATGGCACGGCTCAGGAAATATGGGAGCAAACTGACGGTGCTGTTACTATGGTAATATCAACCCTTGGGACCAGTGGTACGGCCATGGGAATTTCTAAAAGGCTTAAAGAACTTAACCCGCAAATAAAAATTGTCGGCGTTGAACCCTATCTTCAGCATAAGATACAGGGGTTAAAGAATATGCGGGAGTCCTACCGTCCGGGGATATTTAATAAAAATATGCTTGATGAAAAGGTAAATATCCTAGATGAGGATGCTTTTGAAATGTCCCGCAGGATCGCCCGTGAAGAAGGTATGTTGGTGGGAATGAGTTCCGGCGCTGCCATGTTTGTAGCCGCGCAGAAGGCGCACCAACTCGAAGATGGGTTAATAGTTGTTATTTTTCCGGATGGCGGAGAGCGGTATTTAAGCACGGAATTATTCGCGTTTAAAAAAGAAATTTCTACTTTTAACCTTTACAACTCCTTCAACCGCCGGAAAACTCTTTTTAATCCGATTAAAATTGATGAAGTAAGTATGCATACCTGCGGACCGACAATTCATGATACCCCTCATTTGGGAAATTACCGGCGGATGGTGGTTTCCGATTTAATCTGCCGCTATTTAATTTATAAAGGGTACAAGGTAAAACATGTTTTAGATATTGTCGATTTTACCGATAAATCAATTACAGGCTCAGAAAAGGCGGCAATGGAACTTGCCGATTATTCTCAGAAATATTTGCAGGTTTTTATGGAAGATGCACGAATTTTGAATATTCGTCATGATAATATCTATGTGAAAACGTCTGAAAATGTTGAGGCGATGTTAAAGATTGTCGAGAAATTGATCGACAAGGATTACGCGTACGAAAAACTGCATTCAGTCTATTACAATATTTCTAAATTGGCTGATTATGGTATTCTTTCCAATATAGATTCGGCAAAAACCAGACAGGGGAAATCAATTGACCTTGACGATTATGAAAAAGACAGTCCGGCGGACTTTGCTCTGCTGAAGAGATCAAGCTTGGCTGAGTTAAAAAGAGGTATTTATTATAAGACTGTATGGGGTAATGTAAGGCCAAGCTGGCATTTGGAATGCGCGGCTATTTCTTATAAGTATCTCGGCGCGAATTATGATATTCACGTAAGCGGAGCGGATGAAACTTTTCCTCATTGCGAAAATATTCTAGCCATCAATAAAGCTTTTTCCGGCCATAATGGTCCTAATTACTGGATCAATGCCGAATTGGTAATGGTTGATGGCCGAAAGATGTCTCGTTCCCTGAATAACGCGTTGCCTCTATCCCAATTAATACAAAGCGGTTACAGTAGCAGGGATATACGTTTTTTCCTGCTGGGAGTGCATTATCGCAAGCCGGTTAATTATTCGGAGGGAGCTCTGCAGATAGCAAAAAATACTGTTAAGAAAATACAAACTTTCATTTGCCGGCTCAACGCTGTCAATAATGACAGCAAAGATGATTTTGCAGAAATCGATCAGTTGATCTATAATCTTAAGCATGATTTTGCGGCGGCATTAGATGATGATTTAAATATTGCCGGCGCGCTGGCGGCGCTATTTAATTTTATCGGTAAAATAAATTTTCCTTTGACCAAAGGTGTTGTAAATAACAGCAATGCCGGGAAAATTCTGGCGGCACTGGAAAATATCAACGAAGTGTTGGGGATAATGGATTTTGAGGCTCAGACAGCTCAAGGGAAAATAAACGATTTGATCAGTAAGAGAGATGCGGCCAGAGGCGCTCATAATTGGGAGGAAGCTGATTCCTATAGAGAGCAGCTGGCTGAACTTGGCGTTGAAGTTTTGGATACGTCCCAGGGTGTAATTTGGCGATTTAAGTAAAAACCATGAATGCTCTAAGAAAGTCAGTAATAGCCGGTTCCTGGTATCCCGGAAGTCCTTCGGTTTTGAGAAGGGATATTGAAAATTATTTCAATTCGGTATCCGAATTGAAATTAAAAGGCGAAGTTGTGGGATTAATTGCCCCGCATGCAGGATACATTTATTCCGGAAAAATAGCGGCACACGCTTATAACCTCATCCGCGAAGAAAAATACGATGTGGTTATTGTTGTCGGACCGAGTCATCGGGTTGCTTTTCATGGAGTGTCTGTTTTCAGTAGAGGCGGCTTTGAAACGCCTTTGGGAATTGTTCCAGTTGCCGAAGACCTGGCCGAGAAAATCATAAATTTAAGCAAAATAGCAGTAGATATTCCAAAGGCTCATTTGCAGGAGCATTCTGTGGAAATTCAGATTCCTTTTTTACAGGTTGCTTTGGGTGATTTTTCATTTTTACCGCTGGTAATGGGAGACCAGGACGCAAATACTTGTCAGGAACTTGCTGAGGCAATATATGAAGCTTCACACGGCAAAAAAATATTGATAGTGGGCAGTTCCGATTTATCCCATTTTTATAGCTATAATATGGCGAAAAAAATGGATGCTATTGCTTTGGAATATCTGAAAAATGGCGATGCTGCGGGTCTTTTGCGAAGTCTGAAAAATGGAGAAGTTGAAGCTTGCGGCGGAGGCCCGATGGCAGTAGCTATGTTAGTTGCACGTTTGATGGGGGCTGATAAAGCGCATCTTTTGAAATACGCCAATTCAGGAGATGTCACAGGTGATAAGAGCTCGGTTGTTGGATATGCGGCGGCAGTTTATTGCAAATAGAAACAGCTGTTTATGGCGTTCGAAGTAATTCAGCGGGAAATCATCTTATAACTTTATTATTACTCTGAAGATTGAGTTTAGTGAAGGAGCATAAAATGGAATTAACGGCTAAGGAAAAAGAAGTTCTTCTGGATATAGCGAAAAAGGCAATTGCAGCTAAAATTAACCATAAGGAAATACCTGAATTAAAAACTGATTCAGAAAATCTCAAGCAAAACAGAGGCGCGTTTGTAACTTTGAAAAAAAGCGGTCAATTGCGCGGCTGTATAGGTTATATTAAGGCGTATAAGCCGCTGGGGGAAACTGTACAGGAGATGGCAATAGCGGCGGCTTTTAACGATCCGCGATTCCCGTCTTTAAAATCAGATGAACTTCAGCATTTAACTTTTGAAATATCCGTGCTGAGCCCTTTTAAACGTATAAAAGATGTCAATGAAATTGAAGTGGGAAAGCACGGTTTATACATAGTTCGCGGATACAATTCCGGTTTGTTATTACCTCAGGTGGCTATTGAATATGAATGGGACAGGGAAACTTTTCTAAAGGAAACTTGTCATAAGGCCGGATTGCCGCTGCAGGCCTGGATGGATGAGGAAACGGAAATATATATCTTTTCTGCAGAATATTTTGGAGATACAGATTGACCATCGGATTCGTAAGCGAGTAAACACCTTCACCTGTCGCATGCGAAGTGAGCGAACATAGAATGATAATTTATCTCAAGAATCGAAGATTCTTCGCGACTTTCCGTAAAGAACGTCAATATTCTTTATTGAAATTGTATTTAACGGGGCGGAAGATTAAAGATGGAGCCCCTGATAAATGATCAGACATTTAATGTTTAAATATTTAATATAAATGACTATTCCAAGGGTATTCTTTTGATAAAACGTAATAAAGGCCTGGTCATCTTGATTTTTATTTTGGTGTTATTGGCAGGACTTATTTTGTACTCACCACGGTTTTTACTTTACTCTTCAGAGTATAAAAAAGCAGATGCGATAATCCTTTTCCTGGGGCCGGATTTTAAAGCACGTCAAAAAGAAGCTTATGGGTTGCTAAATGAAGGAATGGCCGATTACTTAATTATTCCGGCATATCATAAGACCTACGGAATTTATCATAAAGGGAAGGGGCAATATTTATTGCCTGATTTACGTTCAACCCAACCGGACAATGATAACCTTTTACATCCTCCGGGCTTTTATGAGGACACGCATGTGGAAATAATTGAAGCTCAAAAAATAATGTCCGGATATGGGCTGAAATCAGCAATATTTGTCAGTTCACCATACCATATGCGCCGGATCAAATTAATCGCCATGAAGGTATTTGATCCCAACAAGGGTAATTTTTATTTTGTCCCGACGCGTTACGAAAAAGTTCCAGTTAACTATTGGGAATTATCGTCGGCAGACTGGAAAAAAGTGAGGAGGGAATACGGCAAAATAATGTGGTTCTTTATTTATTTTACATGGTCAGGGTTAGTCCATGACTAATATCTCCAAAGTTAGTTATATAAAAACCCCCTTAAGACATTATATCTTAAGGGGGTTGCACTGAGATGCTATATTACAGATCATGTTATATACGTAAGCTAAACATCTTTTCTTTTTTCACAGGCTTCCTGATAGAGTCTCATGATGCAAAGAAAGAACCCCAGAAGAAAGAAGCCCAGCATGAAATCCGGAGAAGTTCCCAATACACCATCCAGTAAATGTCCAACGTAAAGGAACAGGAAAGAAACAACCACCATCGTAAAACCCCACGCGGAAAGCATCATTATCTGCTTAACACTGTTTAATTGTTCGTAGGGTGTTTTTTGTGCTGCAAACATTTCTCATTCCTCCTTCCTTGAAGAGATTTTGCTCGAACTCCTCTTAGCTGACGATAACCTTTACAGTTTCAATCACCGGATTGGTGAAAAGAGCCATCAGGATTGTGTACAGAGCAAATATTCCAACTACTTCGCCGATATACATCTTTTCATATTTGCGTTTTAAAGAAACCAGAATCAATCCGCCGATGATTAAGCAACCCAGTTGGAAGAACGGGAAATTGGTTGCTCCCGCCGCAGCGTATTCAGCAAAGCTGAAAGTTGCCGTTAAAAGAATAACTGCCGCCGTGACTATGATTGTTCCTAATGTTTTTTTCATGATCTGTTACCTCCTTTAGGGTAATTTGTTTATTTGCCTTTATATTACTGAAATTATCGTGCCAAAAAATAAGTAATAATTATTTATGCATGTAATTATTAGATAATATTAACTATATTCACAATAGTCCTTAAATTGTTTCCCTTAAAATTTCATCTGTTCCTTTTTCTTTTTAAATAAAATATTAAAACTCGTTTAACGAAATGTGGAAAAGTGTCAAATGAATTCGGTAGCAAACGCAGACACCTTCGCTTGCTGCTTAAGTAAGCAAGCGTTTATATGATTATACTTTTCCCTAAGAATCGAAGATTCTCCGTGGCTTGTCCTGGGAGAGCTTCAATCCGTAAACGAATAAAGACCTTCGCTTACCGCGGAGAACTTCAAATGTTTTTTAAAGGATTGACTCACCCAAATGGACAAATTGAAAAAAAAGATAAAAATAATAAGAATGTTCTATGTGAAGAAGGATGGCATTAAAAACAAATAACATTATTTAATACAAACACGGCGTACCTGTATAAAATCGGTAGTACCTTTCAAGGCTTTTAGAATACCGTCTTGTAAAAGTGTCGTCATACCTTCTTTTCTGGCTTGTTCCCGCATGACTTCAACGGTTTCATGCTTTTGCACCATTCTTTTGATATTATCAGTGCCGACTAAGAGTTCGTGTATGCCTAATCTGCCTTTATATCCGGTTCCATTACAACTGCTGCAACCCTTTGGTCTGTAAAGTTTGAAGTCTTCATTGTAAGGCACATTTAATTTATCAAAATCTTCCTGGCCGTAACTTTCGGCAATCTCATCATATTCTTCTTTTGTGGGATGATACTGCTCCTTGCACGATTTGCATAGTGTGCGCACAAGGCGTTGAGCGAGAATTCCCAGCAGGGCGTCGGCGAAATTAAGGGGATCAATGCCCATATCCAGAAGACGCACAATAGTTTCCGGAGCACTGTTGGTGTGCAGAGTGCTGAATACCAAGTGACCGGTAAGGGACGCCTCAACGCCCGTTCGGGCTGTTTCAAAATCGCGCATTTCGCCGACCATGATAACATCAGGATCAGCACGTAGAAACGCTCGCATAGCCGCGGCAAAATCAAAGCCGATCTTCGATTGTACCTGGACTTGACGCAATCCGTATTGCGTAATTTCAACGGGGTCTTCCGCTGTCCATATTTTTTTGTCTGGCCGGTTAATGTGATGCAGGGCCGCGTGCAGGGTGGTTGTTTTACCGGAACCCGTGGGGCCAACGCATAAAATCATACCGTAAGGTTTGGAAATAATGCCAACCAGTTCTTTGTAATTGCGCGGCGTTAAAGCCATGTCTTCTATCGGCATTGTTTCGCCTTTGGCTAAAATACGCATAACCACATCTTCCACTCCGCCCTGCGTTGGAATTGTCGCTACACGTAATTCTATTTCTTCACCCGTGTTACGCCTGAATTTAATTTTACCGTCCTGGGGCATTCTTTTAACGGTGATATCCAGATTAGACATAATTTTGATGCGTGAAATAATGGCGGCGCGGTAACTGAAAGGAACCGTCTGATAAAGGGCACAGTCTCCGTCAACGCGAAACCGGATCTCCACATTTTTTTTGCCTACATTCGGTTCAACATGTATATCAGAAGCACGGCGAACATAGGCGTCATTAATAATTTTATTGACCAGTTGCATAATGACGCTGTCCGAGTCTGTGACAGCTTCGCCGCCTTCCTCATCTTCCGCGGCCGCTTCCTCACCTTCCATCCTTCCCAATATCTCCGTAAAAGAATGTTCCTCATCGGGAGTATTGAAAAAAAGATTAATATATTTTATTATATCTTCCTCTAAGGCGACATCGTATTTTACCTGCTTGGTTTTTAAAAGACTTTCGATGGTGTCTTTCTTTATAAGATTGCTGGGATCATCTATGAGTACATGAATCTTGTCTCCGATCATTTCCAGCGGCACCCATAGTTCACGGCGTAGGAAATTTTTCTTTAAATTTTTAATTAAATGACCGGGGATCGGTATTTTTTCATTATATTTTATGAAACGGCAATTATAGAATTCCTCGAAAGCATGGCCAATATCATCTTTGGATATTTTGTGTTTCTGCATGAGGAAATTTTCTATGGATTCTTTCTTCTCACGTGATTCCTTCCATGCGTTTTCCAGTTCATCTTCTTTGATCAAATCATGGCTTAATAAATAATCAAACCGCGTTTTTCTATGACGCACGAAACGTTGTTGATTATAAAAGGCAACGCCCAAAACTTCGGCAATTTCAAGTGCCAGTCCTATTTCCTCTTCAGAAAATTTTCCTTCGCCGATTTTTTTGTTGATAATCTGAATAACGCCCATTAGCTGATTGTTATTGTAAATGGGAGCAGCAAGAATTTGTCTTGTTTTAAAACCTGTTTTTTTATCCCAACTGTCGTCAAAAGTTAATTCAACCTCAATATTTTTGAGTTCCTTTTGATTGTAGGCATTCTCAATGTTGATTACTGCGCCTGTGTTGGCCACATAGCCGGCGATACTTTTATTATTTATCGGCAATCTGATTTCTTTGAGTTGCGTGCCGGCCAGAAACATAGAATAAATTTCATTACGTAATTTATCAACGACGTAAATAGTTATGGAATTGGCGTTAAAAAGGTTTAAAATGCCGCTTTTTAAATCTACAAGGATTTGTTTGATATTTTGCGCCGCATGAATATGGTTTGTTATATCCAGCAACTCCTTGCGCATATTGGAGTTACCATTAACAAATTTTGCAGAGGGTGTATTTAAAGGACTGGCCATGGAGTAAATTATTCCTTGTTATCTAAAATCGTTTTTATCCTAGCAAGGATTTATATTAATGTCAATGCGCCTGATATTGCAATTTTTGATTTAAGTCAGTAAAAAATCAGCCGGTGGTGACAATTTTTGAAAAATCGGCAATTTTATGGAAAAGAGCTGAAATTTCCGCCAGAAGCGATAGACGGTTAAAACGTACTTTTTCATCTTTATCCATAACCATGACGTTGTCAAAGAAAGCATCCACAGGAGGGCGCAGAGCTGCCAGTTTGTTCAAGGCGGCGCTGAAATCCTCTTCCGCGATGCCTTTTTCCACACGGGTTTTGATGTTATCAAAGGAAGAAAACAGGTTGATTTCCGCATCGGCCGAAAGCAGACCGACATCAATTTGGCCATCGTGGAAGTCCTTCAAAATATTGTCCACGCGTTTAAAAGCGATGGAAATCGGTTCGAACTCAGGATTTTGACGGAATGCCTCCAGAGCCTTAATCTTTTCAATAACTTCTACAAGTTTATCAATATCCGCGGATAGAACAGCGTCCACTGTATCGTAAGCATATCCCTGAGTTATCAGTTGATTTTGCAGACGTCCCTTAAAGAAATCCAGAACATCCTTTTTTATATCGCAAGCCGGCTTTTTCAACACATCTTTGAGCAGCGCCAGACTCTCATCTATCAGGAAATTCAGGCCAAGCGAATAACGGCGGGATAAAATAATATTAATGATTCCCAAGGCCTGACGACGCATTGCGTAAGGATCGGCAGTTCCCGTCGGCGGCAGACCCACGCCGAAGAAACCTACAATCGTGTCAATTTTATCGGCGATGCCAACAATTGCTCCTTCATCCGTTTGAGGCAGATCACCGCCTGCAACTATCGGTAAATAATGTTCATAGATGGCATTGGCAATTTCAGGTTTTTCGCCGGCTAAAAGAGCATACTCACGGCCCATTATACCCTGAAGTTCCGAGAATTCGCCCACCATAAGAGATTCCAGATCGGCCTTGGCTAGAAGCGCGGCGCGGTCAACATTTTTCTTAATGGACGGTTTTACTTTCGACGCGATCTTTACCGCCAGTTTGCGGAAGCGCATAACCTTTTTGTGCGATGTTCCCAGGAGTGTATGGAAGACAACTTTCTTGAGTGATTCTACGCGATCTTCCAGAGGCACTTTTTTGTCCTCCTCAAAGAAAAAAGAAGCGTCGGCCAGGCGCGCCCGCAGAACCCTTTCGTTTCCTTTTGCCACCACTGCGATGTCGCGGGGTCTGGTGTTGCTGACTGCGATGAAATGAGGCAGAAGTTTTCCGTCATCGTTAATGACAGGGAAGTATTTCTGGTGAGAGATCATTGTTGTTGTAAGAACTTCTTTGGGAATTTTTAAATATTCCTTCTCAAAACCGCCACGCACGATCACCGGATATTCCACGATCATACTGACGGTTTCAAGTAAATCATCCGTGTAAAAAAGTTTTCCGCCAACTTCGGCAGCTGATTTCTGCGCTTCTTTGAGAATAAAATTTCTTCTTTCGGCGGGATCGGCAATAACAAAATTTTCTCTGGCCTTACTCAGATAATCTTCGAAACCGGTGACAGTAAAAGGAGCGGGGCTCATAAAACGATGCCCTCGGGAAGTGTTGCCGCTTTCAATATCTTCAATCTTCAGAGGAATGACATTACCGCCATAGAGCGCGAGAATCCAGTGTACCGGACGGGCGAAGCGCAAATCATAGCTTCCCCAGCGCATTGATTTTTTAAAAGGTATTGCCAGAAGGAAACTTGTTAGAATTTCGGGCAATAGTGTATCCGTCGGCTGGCCGGCAATGGTCTTGCGCGCTCCAAGATACTCGCCTTTTTCAGTGATGATAGTCTCCAACTGCGAGATATCCATATCCTGTCCCCTGGCGAATCCCAGCGCCGCTTTTGTCGGGTTTCCGTTTTCATCAAAAGCGGCCTTTTTGGCGGGCCCCATTTTTTCTATGGTTTGATCATCCTGTTTTAACGCCAAATCGGCAATATTGAGCACCAGGCGGCGCGGTGTAGCCATGCACTTGATTCCGGCAAAGCCTATGCGCCGCTCCGTCAGAGATTTGCGGATGATGTCTTCCATATCCACCACAGCCCGGGATAATAATCCCGCGGGAATTTCTTCGGTGCCAATTTCAAAAAGCAGTTCGTTACTCATTTTGTCTCCAGATATTCTAGTTGTTCCTTAAAAGGGGGTACTCCAGATCTTCGCGTTGTTTAAGATAAAGCTCGGCGCTGATTCTTGCCAGATTGCGTACCCGGCCGATGTAACTGGTGCGTTCAGCAACGCTGATAGCGCCGCGGGCGTTGAGCAAATTGAATGTATGCGAGCATTTCAAACAGTAATCATAAGCGGGCAGCGCCAGATTTTTTCCGGCAATACGCAGTGCTTCTTCTTCGTAAGTGTCGAAGAGTTTGCGCAGCATGGGAATATCGGCAACTTCAAAGTTGTAAGTGGAAAATTCCACTTCGCTCTTGTGATGAACGTCGCCATATTTAATTTTATCCGTCCACTGTAAATCATATACGTTGTTGACGCCCTGAATATACATGGCGATGCGTTCTGTTCCATAGGTTAGTTCAGCGCAAACCGGATGCAGATCGAATCCGCCAACCTGTTGGAAATAGGTAAACTGAGAGATTTCCATCCCGTCGAGCCATACTTCCCAGCCCAATCCCCACGCACCCAGGGTTGGTGATTCCCAGTCGTCTTCCACGAAGCGGATATCGTGATCAAGGGGATCAATGCCGAAGCTTCTGAGCGAATTGAGGTAGAGTTCCTGAATGTTTAAGGGAGATGGTTTCATAATGACCTGATATTGGTAATAATGCTGAAGACGGTTAGGATTTTCACCATAGCGGCCATCCGTTGGGCGCCTCGATGGTTGTACATAAGCCACATTCCATGGTTCCGGTCCCAATGCGCGCAGACAGGTCGCGGGGTGAAAAGTGCCGGCCCCGACTTCCATATCATATGGTTGTTGAATTACGCAGCCCTGAGAGTGCCAGTATTTTTCGAGGGCAAAAATCAATTCTTGAAAATTCACAATTTTCTCCTTGCTGTTATGAATGAAAAATTTATCAATACGGGTCTGTTGAAAAACGCTCATCCCTCGCCTTTGCGTGGACGGTGTCTGCTGCGTTGTAAACCGCACCGCTCAATGAACATCTATATACGCCTCGCGGTTCATTTTTTTTACGCGTCTTGCATCTGAGCATCCCGTATAAAGTTAGGGACAAGCTTTTGAACAGTCCCGAAATGCGGTGTCTTTAACAACTCCAGTATTGCCGGTTTTTATATTCAAAAGAATACGCGGATAAGTAACATGTTCAGTTGTATAGTGTCAATATAAAAAGGATAAAATCGTTTTTACTCTTTAGCTTTCAGATAAATATTTGCTTAGTGTGAATCTTTATCAATGGATTTGATGGGTTGCCTTGCTAAAACTCCAACCGGCACCTCGCGCTCAAAATGCATGTAAATTTCATAGCCGCTGTGGGCTTCCGAGAGTTTGTTTCCGTTTTGATCAGTCATGTCGTTTATTTTTAAGGCGACGGTATCTTCCGACAACAAAAGTTCCAGAGTGTCGCCGATTTTCAAGCGGTTCCGGACACCGAGCAGAATCATCTTTCGTGCTGGGTCATACTGAATCACTGTTCCTGCCGGCTCATGTGTTTGAATATATTTAATCTCCGGATTCGTTTCATTAATTTTTTCTTCGTTAAAGGCAAATCCGGAGGTATATCCGCGGTTTGAGATTTTCGTGAGTTCATCTATCCATTCCTGCCTGCATTTATATTTCTTTTTTTGTTGAATTAGCGCGTCCAATGCCTGCCGGTATGTCCGTGTCACTATTGCCACATAATAAGCCGATTTCATCCGGCCTTCAATTTTGAGACTTGTAACGCCGGATGCCAATACTTCGGGCAGATATTCAATGAGACATAAATCCCTGGAACTTAGTAGATAACTATATCGCTGGTCCTCCTGCAAAATCAGCGGGTCGTCGGGTCTTGTTGATTCGTGAAGTAAATACTCCCAGCGGCAGGGTTGACTGCAATCGCCCTCGTTGGCGCTTCTACGGTTGCGGAATGCCGATAGATAACAGCGTCCGGAATATGCCATACACATCGCGCCATGGATAAAAATTTCCAGTTCCATTTCGGGAACAGCCGCGGCTATTTCTCCAACATCTTTCAAACTCAATTCCCGTGCCAGAATAATTCGCCGCACTCCCTGGTCGAGCCAAAAACGTACAGCCTCAATATTTGTAGTGTTCGCCTGTGTGCTCAAATGCAGCGGCAATTGCGGCGATAAACTTCGAATAAGTCTGAGCATACCCGGATCACTGACAATCAGCGCGTCAACGCCTACTGCGGCAAGCGCGGGAATGATTTTCTTTGCCTGTTCCAGATCGGTATTGCGGGCAAATGTATTGACCGCCGCGAAAACTTTAACGCCTTTGGCGTGCGCTTTATTAACGCCCGCGGCTAAATCAGGCATAGACATTTCAGCCGAGCCAGCTCTTAGGCTAAGGCCTGCCACGCCTACATATATGGCATCAGCTCCATAGAGTAAAGCTGTTTGCAATTTTTCCAGATTGCCGGCGGGAATCAGTAATTCCGGTTTTTTCATTTCAAATCCCTTCAAAATATTTCATGATGATTATCTTAGCAAAATAATTGACTTTGCACAAATAAAGTGCAAAAAAATAGTGATTACAAATGAAACAGATAACAGAGCTTCAGGCGTCTGTTTTTATGAGGGATTTAAATTGCATGATTAAAGGAAACTGAAACTTGCCATGTTAAATAAAATAAATATTAGTCCCGAAAAGCAGAAGCTGATTATTTATATCGTTTTGATATTGGCTACACTTGCCGTTTTCTGGCAGGTGAATCAATATGACTTCGTTAATCTCGATGATCAAATTTATGTCACGGAAAACGGTAACATCCAGTCAGGAATCACACGGGAAGGATTTCGTTGGGCGTTCAGCACGATCTATGCAGAGTTCTGGCATCCTCTGACCTGGCTGTCATTGATGTTCGATAATCAACTTCATAGTCTGAATGCAGGTGGTTATCATCTGACCAACCTTATTTTGCATATCATGAGCACTTTACTGTTATTCTGGCTTTTTAACCGGATGACAGGAGCCATCTGGAGAAGCGCTTTTATTGCAGCCATATTTTCTCTGCATCCTTTACGGGTTGAATCCGTAGCCTGGATAGCCGAACGAAAAGATGTTTTAAGCGCATTTTTCTGGATGCTGACTTTATGCCTTTACGTCTATTACACGGAAAAACCTGTTATAAAAAGATATTTGCTCGCTTTTTTGGGCTTTGTCTGCGGGCTTATGAGCAAATCTATGGTTGTTACTTTGCCTGTAATTATGATCCTGCTGGATTACTGGCCGTTGGGACGTCTTGGGTTGAAGAATACTGAAAATAATCTGGCGGGAGTTGCACAGGGGAAACGTTTATTATGGTTATTGTGGGAAAAAATACCATATTTCATCTTATCAGCAGTCTTTTCAATCCTCACAATTTATGCCCAGCCCAAAGTGCACATATCGGGTTGGCCATACCCTTTGGAATCACGGATCATCAACGCGATTGTTTCTTTTGTAATTTATCTGGAGAAAACATTTTGGCCTTATGATCTGGCTGTTTGTTATCCTTTTTTCGGCCAAGTCCCTGTCTTGCAAATTTTAATTGCAATTTCATTGATTTCCGTTATCAGTGTTGTCATTATTTTAACACGGAAACGCCTGCCTTATCTATTTGTTGGATGGATGTGGTATTCAATAACTATTCTACCTGTAATCGGGATCATTCCAGTAGGGAACAATGCGATGGGCGATCGTTATATTTATCTGCCCTCTGTCGGCATTTTTATTATGCTGGCCTGGGGCACCCCGCTTTTATTTAGAAGCGAAGACTTGCGCAAAAATATTTTACTTCCTGCGGGAGTGTTTTTTATTGCCATATTGGCATTCTTAACATGGCATCAATGTATTTACTGGAAAAACAGTAGTGAACTTTGGAGCCATTCTTTGCATGTAACAAAAAATAACAATAACAACATATATCTGGCGCATAACGGGTTGGCTCTTGCCCTGTTTGCGGAAGGAAAAACCGATCAGGCTTTTGTTCATTACAATGAAGCCATACGCCTGAACCCGGCTTATGCCCGCGCATACAATTACAGAGGTGTTGCTTACGCTAAACTTGGACAATATCAACGTGCTATTGAGGACTTTAATGAAACCATCCGCTTAAGACCGAATTATGCCGATGCCTATAATAACAGGGCGACCACCTATGTTAACATGGGCCGGTATCAACTTGCCATCAAGGATTATAATATGGCCATCACCATAAAGCCCGATTATGCCGATGCTTATAATAACAGGGCAACTGCCTATGTTAACATGGGCCAGTATCAATTTGCCATCAAGGATTATAATATGGCCATCTCCGTGAAGCCTGATTATGCTGATGCTTATAAAAATAGAGAGTTTGTTTACTCTAAACTCGGTTGGCAGCATACTCTTGAAGATTACAATGAAGCCATCCGCCTGAGACCGGATTATGCCGGCGCATACAATGACAGAGGTGTTGCTTACGCAAAACTTGGTCAGGATCAACGTGCTATTGAAGACTATACAAAGGCAATTAGTCTAAAACGAGATTATGTCGACGCATACAATGACAGAGGTGTTGCTTATGCTAAACTTGGTCAGAATCAACGTGCTATTGAGGACTATACAAAGGCAATCAGTCTAAAACGAGATTATGTCGACGCATATAATGACAGAGGTGTCGCTTATGCGAAACTCGGTCAATATCAACGTGCTATTGAGGACTATACAAAGGCAATCAGTCTGAAACAAGATTATGCAGATGCCTACAATAACAGAGGGATTACTTATTTTAAGCAAGGCAGTAAAAAACTTTGTTGCGATGATTTACAGACAGCGTGTAAATTAGGAAATTGCAAAACATTAAAAGCAGCTAGAAATAGCGGAGATTGCCTTTGATTCAGGTTTGTAATTAACAGTATTTGATCTACAGATATTATGAAAAATCAAAGAAGAATCCCATCGGGCTTGGCGGTTGGCACTGGAATTGGAACAGCAAAAGAGATGATATCAGTTGTTGCGATGACGATTATTATAATTGGAGAAACTGCAACCAGCCATGTTAAATAAGATAAATATTAGTCCCGAAAAGCAGAAGCTGATTATTTATATCGTTTTGATATTGGCTACACTTGCCGTTTTCTGGCAGGTGAATCAATATGACTTCGTTAATCTCGATGATCACGTTTATGTGACAGAGAACAGCCATATCAAGACCGGAATCACGTTGGAAGGATTTCGCTGGGCGTTTTTTACAACAGATGCCGACTACTTATGGCACCCCCTGATATGGCTTTCATTCATGTTCGATTATCAATTCCACGGCCTGAATGCCGGCGGCTATCATGTAACCAACATTATTCTGCATATAATGAGCGCTCTGATGCTGTTCTGGCTTTTTAACCGCATAACAGGAGTTATCTGGCGCAGTGCTTTTGTTGCCTTTCTTTTTGCGCTTCATCCGCTTCATGTGGAATCGGTTGCCTGGATATCTGAACGTAAAGATGTCTTAAGCGCGTTTTTCTGGATGTTGACTTTATGCTTTTATGCATATTACACGGAAAAACCGGTTATAAAAAGATACCTGGTTGTTTTTTTCTGCTTTGTCTGCGCTCTTATGAGCAAACCCATGGTTATCACTTTGCCTGTAATTATGATTCTTCTGGATTACTGGCCGCTGGGACGTTTTGAATCCAAAGAAGGCAATTTTATTTTATGGCAGTTGAAGGAAAAAACACCTTTTTTTATCTTATCGGCAGTTTTTTCTTTTATCACGATTTATACTCAGTACCATCCATCCGTAAATGATTTTACATGGAGTTCCCGGATCGCCAATGCATCTGTTTCTTTTGTAATTTATCTGGAGAAAACATTTTGGCCTTATGATCTGGCCGTTTTCTATCCTTTCCCCTATCAAATTTCCATCTGGCAAGTTTCAGGAGCTACATTTTTGATTCTCGTTATCAGCGCCGCTGTTATGATAGCATTGAGGCGTTTGCCGTATTTGTTTGTAGGTTGGTTATGGTTCTCAATAACTCTTTTACCTGTTATCGGGATCATTCAGTCCGGCGACCAGGCCATGGCCGACCGTTACAATTATCTGCCCTCTATCGGTATAGCTGTTATGCTGGCTTGGGGCATTCCGCTTTTGATTAAACATGAAAATATTCGTAAAAAGATTTTATTTATGGCAGCAACGGCATTTCTTATAATCCTGGCAGTTTTAACATGGAATCAATGCGGCTACTGGAAAAGCAGTAGCGAGCTTTGGAACCATGCTTTGCATGTAACAAAGGATAACTATCTGGCGCATAATCATTTAGGAATCATTCTATGTGAAAAAGGCGAAATCAAGAAATCTTTTTATCATTTCAATGAGGCCATCCGCCTGAAACCGGATTATATTGATGCCTACAACAGTCGGGGGAAGGCTTATAGCAAACTCGGTCAGTATCAACTGGCCATAGAGGATTTCAATAAGGCCATCAGCATGAAAAAATATTCTGCCAATGCTTACAATAACAGGGGAGTTATTTACGGTAGACTCGGACAATACCAGCTAGCCATCGAGGATTTTAATAAAGTAATCGCTGTTAAGCCCGATTATGCATATGCGTACTACAATAGAGGTATTGTTTATGCTAAAACAGGGCGGTATCAACTCGCCATCGAAGACTATAACAAAGCAATCGCCATTGAACCCGATTACGTCGATGCCTACAATAACAGGGGAATTGCTTACTGTGTCTTTGGCCGGTATCGACGCGCTGTTGAGGATTTTAATGAAGCCATACGCCTGAAACCGGATTATGCCGGTTCCTACAACAACAGGGGAACTGTTTATTTGAATCAGGGCATCAAGGAGCTTGGTTGTTATGATGCACAAAAGGCGTGCGCACTGGGAGACTGTGAAATATTAAAAATTGCTAGAAGTAGAGGAAACTGCCGCTGATCTTTTGACACTACTCTTCTTTAAACTGCGATTCTCAAAAATATTATTCTTGAAATCATTTAGTAGTATCTCTAAATATTATATGCAGAGCTTGCGGACTTGTTCCATGACTTTCAGAGATTTTACTTCACGCCCCAGCACATGCGCAATGAAACCGATGAGGATGCTGCGAGACTCCATGGACAGGGAATCGGTGAGCGCGATTAATTTAATTTTATGAATATCCATATCCTTGCCCAGAAGCAATGTGCGCACGGTGCCGGCTGAAATCGGCTGTTCATGTCTTTGGGGCTTGGCGCAAACGCTGCATTTGATTCCGCCTTCGCCGGCGTGAAAGTAATAAGAATTGCCATTGGTCACCGGAGTTTTACAAATGATACAATGGTCGAGGACCGGTTCAAATCCGGTTAATTTGAGCAGGCGCATTTCAAAAAAGCGCACGATTGCATCGGATGCCTTTTCACTGCCAAGTATCAGCAGAAAATCCTGCAGGAGTTGAAACACTTTTTCATTCTTTTTCCCTTCCGGGCTGAAATGGTCCGTAAGGTCAATAAAATAAGAAGCGATAAGAGTTTTCTCCATATCCTGACGGATGTTGTGATAGTGGTCAATTATATCACAGGATTCGATGAAAGCGAGCATATCACGGTTTTTACGGGTGAAGATAATATCTGTCAGGGAAAAAGATTCAAAGACATTGGCAAATCTTTTCTTGCTTCTCTTGGCGCCTTTGGCGATTCCCTTGAGCTTCCCGAAATCGGAACTGTAAAATGTTACGATTAAATCTGATTCACCATAGCTTAAGGTGCGCAGAACGAATCCGGTGGTTTTGTGGCTTTCTCTAACGACCATCGTATTTTATTTCTCCGCCGACGATGGTAAGGATAGCCTTGCCCTGCATTTCCCGTCCATGAAATGGAGAATTTTTCCCGCGTGAGCGAAATGCCTTCACATCAACAGTCCATTTAATCAGCGGATCAATTACGGTGATATCGGCATCCGTGCCAGCCGCAAGCGTTCCTTTCGGTAAATTAAGTATGCGCGCCGGATTAACGCTCATCTTAGCGATTAACTCCGGCCAGTTCAGCGTTTTGTTGCGGATAAGATTCAGGCTCAAAGAAAGCGAGGTTTCCAGCCCGCTGATTCCATTGGCGGCATATTCAAATTCCACCTCTTTATCTGTGCGTCCGTGGGGAGCATGGTCGCATGCGATGACATCAATCGTTCCATCGGAAAGACCTTCTTTAATTGCCGCGACATCCTTTTCGCTTCTTAACGGAGGATTTACCTTGAAATTGGTATTGTAATTTTGCAGCGCTTCATCAGTCAAAGTGAAGTAGTGGGGCGCGGTTTCCGCTGTTACCTTCAAACCTCTTTTTTTGGCGTTACGAATCAGCCCAACGGAACCGGCAGTGCTGACATGCGCTATGTGAACACAGGTTTTAGTAAATTCGGCGATTAAAATATCGCGCGCTACCATTACTTCTTCCGCGATGCATGGGATGCCGCTCAATCCCAAAATCGTGGAATAATAACTTTCATTCATCTGGCCGCCGCCGGAAAGGTTTGTATCTTCACAATGCGAAATAACCGGTAGTTGCAATGAGAAGGCATACTCCAAAGCCCGGCGCATCAGGGCTGCATCCATTACCGGCTTGCCATCATCGGAAAGGGCGATTATGCCCGCTTCTTTGAGATCCCAGAATTCCGTAAGCAAAACGCCTGCGGAATCTTTGCTGATGGCGCCAATCGGGTAAACGTTGGCCAGCGAGGCCTCAATCGCTTTTCTTTTGATAAATTCGGTAACAGAGCGGTTATCGTTAATCGGGTTGGAATTAGGCATGCAGGCAATAGAAGTGAAACCGCCGGCAACGGCAGCGGCAGCGCCTGACGCGATTGTTTCTTTGTATTCGAAGCCAGGTTCGCGTAAGTGTGTGTGCATATCGATCAGGCCGGGAACAAGAATCATTCCGGCCAAATCAATAATCTTTGTTATTTCCCCCGAACTTTTTGATTTTACTGATTTTGACAGGTCTGCCCCCGTTTTAGCAATTTTTCCGTCTTCCAGAAAAATATCCATCTTGGAATCCATGTTTTGCGCGGGATCTATTATCCTCGCACCGGTTAATAATAGTTTCATTCATTACCTCCGATGAGCAGGTACAGAAGAGCCATTCTTACGGCCACGCCTTTATTCACCTGATCAAGAATTACAGAGTAAGAAGGATCATCGGCGATATCCGGTGATATTTCCACGCCGCGGTTAATAGGCCCCGGATGCATGACAATAACATCTTTTGCGGCCAGTTTAATGTTTTTACGATTCAGACAATAGTGTTGGGCATATTCACGAAGCGACGGGAAGATGTTTTGCTTCTGCCGCTCCAACTGGATACGCAGCATCATTACAACGTCGGCATCGGCAATGGCGTCTTCAATCCTGCTAAAAACTTTTACGCCCATTTGTTCAATATCCCGTGGTAGCATCATAGCCGGCCCGGCCAGAACAACATGGGCTCCCATACTGGACAGACCGTAAATATTGGAACGGGCAACACGGCTGTGCCCGATGTCGCCGACTATTGCCACCTTCAATCCGGAAATTTTACCTTTATGTTCCTTAATGGTCATCATGTCAAGAAGAGCTTGTGAGGGGTGTTCATGCGCTCCGTCGCCGGCGTTGATTATGGATTGTTTAACCAGCGATGCCAGTAATTGCGGAGCGCCGGCGGCGCTGTGGCGCAGGACAATGACATCGGGATTCATAGCTTCCAGATTGCGGGCTGTGTCAATAAGGGTTTCGCCCTTTACGACAGAACTGGTTGAAGCTGAAATATTAATTGTATCGGCGCTTAATCTTTTACCGGCTATTTCAAAAGATGTTCTGGTTCTGGTGCTGGCTTCATAAAATAAATTGATAATTGTTTTGCCGCGTAACGTCGGCACTTTCTTTATTTTGCGGGTGGAAATTTCCAGAAAAGATTCGGCCGTCTCCAGAATCAGATTTATTTCATCAATCGAAAGATCCTTTATTCCCAGGATGTCTTTTTTTTCAAATTTCATAACAGGCCTTAAAAAGTTTTAAATTTAAATTCCTTCTTCTATGACTACTTCATCCACGCCATTCTTTTCCACAAGGTCAACTCTGACCGCTTCCCACAGAGAAGATGGCAGATTCTTCCCGATAAAGTCTGCCCTGATCGGAAGTTCGCGGTGGCCGCGGTCGATTAAAACGGCGAGCTGAATCATTTTTGGCCGGCCAAAATCAATCAAGGCATCCATTGCCGCGCGAATGGTTCGCCCTGTAAAGAGAACGTCGTCAACCAGGACAACTATTTTATCGTCCAGGGAGAAATTTATTTTTGTTCCCCCCATGCGCGACTTTTTGTTTGATACGGAAATATCATCACGATAAAGAGTAACATCTAATATTCCCAGAGGAATTTTATCGCGTTCAATATCGGATATTTTTTTCTGCAATCTTTCCGCCAGATAAACTCCACCCGTTCTGATTCCTACAAGTACGAGGTTTTGCATACCTTTATTTTTCTCCAGAATTTCATAGGCAATTCTGGTAAGGCATCGGTCGATTCCATCTTTATCCATTACTATTTTAGTATTCTTGTTTTTCGACATATGAGCCAACCTCAATCCGGCAATGTTATAAAAAAAGCCTTTCCCCTGGCGGGAAAAGGCTAAACTAAAATTTAAAAAAATCTTTCATTGCACTTTCCTTTTTCAATCTCGCTGGATTAAATTAAAAGGGCTATTTTTTTCTTACAACTTCACTGCTTTGATGTCAAGGTAAAAAGTCGAAAATGCTTTCATTTAGAGATAATAACCGGTATTCGTCCACAACCTGAAGGTTATATCGGCCTTTTCATAGCTAATGCAGCAAATGTCCCAGCCGTTCCCAGCGAAGGCCCTGAAGTATAGGTTTATCGTAGTCCCACGACCAGTAAATTATAAATGCTTTTCCTTCCACATCCTTCAAATCTACAAATCCCCAGAAACGGCTATCTAGGCTTCTATCGCGGTTATCACCCATGACGAAAAGGGAGTTCTTCGGAACGGTCACGGGTCCGTAATTATCGCGTGTTTCTATGGCCGCCAGTAAGATGACATTGTCGGAATAAATACCGAAAGTATCATTATATGGTTTGTCATTGATGAATATTTTTTTATTTTTTATTTCGATTTTATCGCCGCCAACGCCGATAACCCGCTTGATAAAATCTTTGGACCGGTCTTTGGGAAAAATAAAAACTACTATATCATTTCTTTTAGGGTCTTTCCCTGGAATAATTATTTTTCTTAATAAAGGAATTTTTACACCGTACATGAACTTATTGACTAAAATATGATCACCGACCAACAATGTTGGCACCATTGATTCGGAAGGTATTTTATACGCGCATATTATGAATGTGCGAATAAAAAGAGCAATTAAAATAGCAATAATTATTGATTCCACGTATTCTTTAACCTTCGATTTTTGTTTTGATTTGTTATTTTCTGTCATATTAATTGAAAACCTCTAAGAATAAATGTTGGATAGAGAAAAGGCGATCATGCAAAGTGTAATGAATCCTTTAATTATCTTTTTTCCGGCCATAGTAACAATAACGCGATTAAGCGCTCGATGAGGAGCTTTTAATTTAGATTGCCGGATAACTTCTATGATCAATATACCGGCAAAACCTCCTGAAAAAAATCCTATCCATATGCCCGGTCCCCCCAAAAACGGTGTAAGTAAAAAAGTTCCTATAAAAGCTCCCAATACAACGGCTGCAAAAGATTTTTTTGAAACGAGCGATTGAGATGTTTCACCTCTAACTATAAAAAAATCAATTGTTTCAGCAGTTATAGCGGAGATGAGAAGAAACAAAATAATTTTCAATCCGACGCGGTCGAAGCCGGTAAAAATTGAGTAAAACAAAACGTCAAAAAAAATGACGACAGTTCCGGGCAGACCAAACAAATTTAAAAAAATGCCCGCAAACAATATCAAAATGAAAATTGTAAATCCCACCTCGGCGAAAAATGACAAATTATTTCTTCCTCTTCATTTTAGAAATTTGCAAATTCTCAAAAAGCAACACAATCGGACAGGAAATGAATACCGAGGAATAGGTGCCGAATACTACGCCGACCAGCAATGAAAAAGCAAAATCGTGGATGACCGCGCCACCAAACTTCCACAGCGCTAAAACTGTGAGAAAAACGGTCAAAGAAGTCAAGATGGTTCTGCTCAATGTTTGATTAACGCTCATGTTGATGATGTCGCCCAGCTTCTGTTTAGGATTAAGCTTTACATTTTCACGAACACGATCAAGCACAACGATGGTATCGTTGATGGAGAAACCAATGATGAAAAATACTGCCGCGAGAATGGATAAGGTGAATTCAATGTTAAAAATTGAAACAGTGCCGATAATAATGAGAACATCGTGAACCAGAGCGATAATGCCTCCCAGAGCATAACGGAACTCGAAACGCCATGTAATATAAATCAGCATGGCAATCCAGGAAAGCACAACGGCAAAAAGAGCTTTACGCTGGAAATCCATCCCGACTTTGGAACCGACTACTTCCACACGACGGATTTCATAGTCTTTGTTAAAAGCAGCGGTCAGTGGATTTTCCAGATTTTCCGCCAATACCTTTTGGTCGCTGAAGGATTCGTGCGTCCGGATCAGAAATTCTTTTTCACCGAACTGCTGGATTGTACTGTTTTCCAGTTTTGTCGACTTCAAGGCTGTCCGAATCTGATCGGCGGAAACTTCCTTCTGAAATTTTATCTGAATGATGGAACCGCCGGCGAAATCTATGCCGAGGTTCAAGCCGCCGTGAAAAATAATGGAGGCGATAGCGATGACCGCCAAGATAACCGAAAAAGTAATAGCATATTTCATTTTTCCGACGAAGTCTAAGTGAATTCCTGGTTTTATCAACTCCATGCTCATACTATATCTCCTGCCTGCGCTTGAATTTTAAATGCTCAATTTTTTAATATTAAAGTTCCAGACAACGTAATCAAAAATTACTCTGGTGACAAAAACAGCTGTAAAAAGACTGGCCAGAAGGCCGATAATCGTGGTTACCGCAAATCCCTTTATAGGGCCGGTCCCGAACATGATCAGAAAAACAGCGGCGACTATACCGGTGATATGTGTATCAATGATTGTTATAAATGCCCGATTGTAACCCGTTTCCAGAGACAGCCGGATAGTCTTTCCCGTCCGCAGCTCTTCCCGTATTCTTTCAAAGATCAGGATGTTCGCGTCAACCGCGACGCCCACGGTGAGCAGTAATCCGGCAATACCCGGCAATGTCAGAGTTGCCCGAAACGCGGCCAGAACGCCAAGCACCAGGAATATGTTGATGATAAGGGCGAGGTCGGCCACGGAACCCGCGAACCGGTAATAAAGAATCATGAAAATAATGACAAATAATGTGCCGATAAGTGTGGCCACTATGCCTTGTCTTATGGAGTCACTGCCAAGTGATGGTCCGACCGTTCTTTCTTCCAGAATATTGACTGGCGCGGGTAGAGCGCCTGCGCGTAAGACAATGGCCAGATCACGCGCTTCATCCATTGTAAAAGTTCCGGTGATCTGTGCCTGACCACCGGATATTCTGTCCTCTATGACAGGCGCGGAGTGCACCACTCCGTCCAAAACAATTGCCAATTTTTTACGGACATTTTCTCCGGTAATCCTTTCAAAATCAATAGAACCTTGAGAATTAAACTTCAAACTGACGGATGGTTCACCGAAGCGGTCGGCGATTTGCACTTTGGCGGTTTCCAGCGAAGCGCCCGTGAGGAGTGCTTTATTTTTTAACAGATAGGGAACGGAACCTCTCTCTCCGGTTGATTTATCGGTACGCATGCCGTAAGCGATAATATCTCCTTCCGGAACATTGCCGTGCAGAGCCTCTTCGAGGGAATTTTCCTCATCCACGATTTTAAATTCCAAAAGCGCCGTTTTGCCGATAAGGCTCTTAGCCCTTTCCGGATCTTTTATTCCAGGCAATTGAATCAATATACGGTTGTCGCCTTCCGGTATAATTTCCGGTTCGGCAATGCCGAATTGGTCCACGCGATTGCGGATGGTCTCCAACGAGTGTTCAACGGTAAGTTTTTTCAGTTCAATGGCTCTTTTATCATTGATTTTTAAAGTGACAAGTTGTCCGTTTTCGCGAGGGTTGGTATCTGCGATTTCCAAATCAGGATACTTGTCGCGCAGCACATTTTCCAGAGCGGTTTTCCCGGCAGAATCAGTTAATTCCAATGAAATCGTGGCGCCGTTGGCTTTTCCCAAATTACGGAAACGCACTTTGTTATCCATTAATGATTCTTTTAAATCATTGGAAGTCCGCTCCATCATGGCTTCCAGAGCTTTATCCGTATCAATTTCCAGAACAAGGTGCATACCTCCCTGCAAATCCAGGCCCAAATGAATTTTTTCTTTCGCCAGGTATTGGTTCCATGGGGATGGAATATTGGAAATAAACGTTGGTATTAAAAAGTACATAGCAGTAAGACACACAATAACGGTGATAGCTATCCTGATTTTTAAAGACTTGAACATGAGTTGCCCCTTTCTATACTATGGCTTTGTTGTCGCGGCCGGAGCAGGTGAGCCCGACTTCTGGAGAACAGCGCCAATGGCGCTTCGCGCGACTTTTATTCTTACCTTGTCGGCAATTTCCAGCGTGACGACCGCATCGGCCAAACCGGTTATCTTGCCGTGAATACCGCCGGTGGTCATGACCGTATCGCCGTAAGCGAGATTATCCAGCAGTGCTTTGAGTTCCTTTTGCTTTGTTTGTTGAGGGCGAATTAATAAAAAATAGAAAATAACGAAAATTATCACCATGGTGATAATAAATCTCCAATCTACTCCTCCACCGGCCGCTGTGCCGCCATCCGGGGCGCCGCCCATAGCATATGCTAATGTTATCAATTCAACTTCCTCCTTATACCGATTCTAAGAGAATATTTCGCCATATTGGCGAAAATTCTCGGCAATGTAGGGGTTCTCCTTATTATGCACTCCCTCGCGGGATTGCCTGCTTCCTTAATATATAATGCGCTTTGACGCGTCATTATCATCTTTGATTCAGAAATGGTATAGAATTTACTCTTTATCAGAATTTTTTATAAATTCATCTTTTTATTTAAAAAATCTTTTTTAAATTTTAAAAAAGATCCGTCTTTTAATGCCGTTCTGATTTGCTCCATGAGTCGCATATAATAACGGACATTATGAATAGTATTCAATATCATAGCCAGTATCTCACCGGCAACATAAAGATGTCTTAAGTATGCCCGGGAATAATTTTTACAGGTGTAACAATCACACGTTTCATCAAGCGGATTATTATCTTCCCGCCAGCGGGCATTTTTTATAACAATATTTTCTGTATTTGTAAACAATAATCCATGACGGGCGCATCTGGTAGGAATAACGCAGTCAAACATGTCTATTCCGCAGGAAATTCCAAAAACAATATCTTCCGGTTTGCCAACGCCCATAAGGTAACGCGGTTTATCGGCAGGCAGTAAAGGGGCTATGGAATCGGTTATTTTATACATTATTTCTTTAGGTTCACCTACGCTGACTCCGCCCAACGCGTAACCGTCAAAATAAATGGATGTGATTTGTTCCATCGCCTGTCTGCGTAAATCAGGATAAGAGCCTCCCTGAATAATGCCGAATAGCGCCTGATCATTATCTTTTTTAGCCTTTTTGCACAACTGAGCCCATTTTACAGTCAGGTTCAGAGATTCTTCTGCCTGAGATAATGTGGCGGGGTATGGCGTGCACTCATCGAGGCACATCATGATATCCGCGCCGAGCGCCTCTTGGATTTCGATTGCTTTTTGAGGAGTTAAAAAATGTTTGGCGCCGTCAATGTGTGAACGAAACATAACGCCATCAGGCATAATTTTACGCAGAGCTCCGAGACTGTAAACTTGAAAACCGCCGCTGTCCGTCAATATTGGATCCTGCCAATTCATGAATCGGTGCAGGCCTCCGAGTTTTTTGATGGTTTCATGGCCGGGGCGTAAATATAGATGATAAGTGTTGCCCAAAATAATTTCAGCGCCGCACTTTTTTATTTCTTCAGGCAGCATTGATTTGACAGTTCCCTGCGTTCCCACGGGCATAAACGCGGGTGTATGCACAACACCATGAGGAGTAATCATCTCTCCAAGTCTTGCAGAAGTATCAGTATCCTGTTTTTTCAGATCAAATTGAAAAGGCATCTTTTATGTGTCCTGACCCCGATAGACGGGATAGGTGCGTTAACGAAATTATTTTCTGCCAAAAATGCAAAAAAATTTCTAACTTGCTAAAGAATCAGCATGCAGTCGCCATAACTATAAAAAAGATAACGGTTTTCCACAGCATGCAAATAAGTTTTTTTTATCAAATCTCTTCCGGCAAAGGCGCAAACAAGTAAAAATAATGATGATTGCGGCAGGTGAAAATTGGTCAAAAGTCCGTTAACTCTTTTAAATTTATAACCGGGATAAATAAAAAGACTGGTAAAACCGGATCCGGCATTAATATATCCATCATTATTGGCGGCGCTCTCTAATGTGCGGGTAGATGTAGTCCCCACCGCAATGAGACGTCCGGCATTATTGATGATTTGGCTGCTGTCTGCGCTTATTTCATAATATTCCGATTCCATAACATGTTTTTCAACATCATCTGCTTCGATAGGGAGGAAGGTTCCATAACCTACATGCAAAGTTATCGGGGCAATTTGAATACCTCTGGATTTTAATGCTTGCATGACACCGTCTGAAAAATGCAATCCGGCAGTCGGGGCGGCAATTGAACCGGGATTCTTCGCGTAAATTGTCTGGTAACGTTCCAGGTCAGTAACATCCGGCAGGGAGTTTCTATTGCGTTTTATGTAAGGAGGCAGAGGGGCTCTGCCGAACCTGTTTAAATAAGCGTCAAATCCATATGGGGCAAAAAATTTCAACAACCATTTTTTATCTGATACGCGGGCTAAAACCTTTGCTTCACAGTTATCGCCCATAGCGATAACATCATTCTCGTGCAGTCTCTTGGCCGGTCTTGCCAGAACTTCCCATGTCTGAGAATCGTCCTGGGTTTCTTTCCTGGTTAAAAGCAATATTTCCAGAATGCCTCCGGTCGGTTTCTTACCGAAAAGCCTCGCGGGAATTACTTTGGAATTATTAATAACCAGAACGTCGCCGCTTTGTAATAAATCAGGCAGTTGGAAAAAAAATAAATCTGCCATTTTTTCTTTCTTTTTGTCCAGAAAAAGCATACGCGACCGATCGCGCTTTTGGCAAGGCTGCTGGGCAATAAGTTCATCTGGCAAAAAATATAGAAAGTCTTTTAATTCCATAGATCTACTTGTTTATCGTGAAGAAGTTTTGGCAAATAATCAGATTATTACGCTGCTGTCAACACAATTGAGTTTAGCGTCGTCCAAAGTAGAGCAGAATCAGTCCGGCAATCATGGCGGATATTCCTAAAAACCGTAAAATGGAATCAGGCATCGTTGTTATCCTGATCAGGTAAATTTTTAATTTTTCAGGAAAAACAAAGTACGGGATGCCTTCAATAATGAAAACCATTCCCAATACGCAAAGAAAGTCTTTCATTTTAAATCCTTTATTTTTGTTTCATTCCAGAGAGCATCCATTTGTTCCAGGGTCGCTTTTTCAGGAGGTATGCCGAGGGATGAAAGTTTGTTTGTCACATAAGAAAAACGTCGTAGAAACTTTTCTGTTGTTTTCGATAAGGCGGTTTCAGCATCAATAGAAAGGAAACGGCTTATATTGACAATTGTAAATAAGATGTCGCCAAATTCTTCTTCAATCATGTTATCATTACTGTTTTTTACGGCATCATCAAATTCCTGTAATTCTTCTTTGAGCTTTTCCAGGATGCTTTCGGTATCGGTCCAATCAAAGCCGTAAGCTGAAGCTATGGACGTAATTTTTTGAGCTCGTTTTAAGGCAGGCAGTGAGCTGGGAATACTTGAAAACAAACTTTCTTCATCTTTTTTATCGATGCGTTCTTTTTTCTTAATTTGTTGCCAGATTTCTTTTACTTCTTTTACGGAATTTACTTTTTTATCACCAAAAACATGCGGATGCCGCCGGATCATTTTTTCAATAATTCCGGACATAACATCACTTAAAGAAAAAAAATCTGATTCAGCGCTTATCTCAGTTAAAAATAATATCTGGAAAAGCAAATCCCCCAGTTCTTCTTTCAACGATTGAGGGTTCTCTTTGCCCAGGGAGTCGACTACTTCATACGCTTCTTCCAGAATATATTTGCCAATATCCTCTTTTTTTTGTTGTCTGTCCCACGGGCAGCCGTCTGGCGCGCGCAATTTTTTAATGAGTTGTGTTAATTCCCTCAGTTTTATTATATCTTCATCGTTATCTTTTTTCATTTACGCGTAAATCCTGAATTTTCATATAGAAGTAATTTAAATTGGAGATTTTATTGATGGTAAGTAGCATATAAAAAAAATGCTGACAATATATTCAAATAATAATGTTTTTAAAGCATGATTATCCAACATTAATTATGTAAGTCGCATGATTTACCTGTTTATCAACATTAAAGTATTCTTTGCCCGCTTACGTAAATGATTATGCAGGTAAATTTAATATTATAGTATGTTCATATTAAGCACTGGTTTTATTAGGGATATTGTGATAACAAATAAAATAGAAGTTAAGATAAAGCTTATTATTGTTAACACTTTTGGCGATATAATAGCGTAAAAAATATTTTGCCGTAAAATTGTTAAATTTGTTCTTGACAAGGGGGAAAAAAAGCGTATTCTTCGCGTTCAATAGTATAAAGGCTTGGGGGGATAAACCCAAGTATTATGAAATCTTTGAAAGGAGGTTAGCCGTTAATGAAAAAAATATTTGCTATTTTTGTTGCTATGCTATTTGTTGCTTCTTTATCTTTTGCAGTCGTAGGTTGCAAAAAAGCTGAAGAAACAGCACCAGCTCCTAAAGTTGAAGCACCCGTTGCTCAGCCTGCACCTGCAGCTACTGCAGTACCTGCACCTGAAGCTGCACCCGCACCTGCACCCGCACCTGCACCTGCAAAATAATTGCTTCGAAATAAATCAGTAGGACAAATTAATCGGACATTCCTTTTCGGAATGTCCGATTTTTTTATTTCCGTTATCCTATAATTTTTTAAAATGTGTTATACTATTAAACAAGTAAAATAAATCGTTTGCAATTATTGGTTACACTATTAACTTTTTGATATGAATAAAAAATATTTTCATTTGAAGTGCAGACCTTGAGATAAACGCGCAATGGAAAATGTTATTTTGTTAAAGTATTTTTCCTATCTGGCTTGAGTTTAAATGCGAATAGATGCCTGTAATAATATGGATGATCTTGATAATAATTAGGAGGTCTTTTTATGTCAGAAAGAAATAGCGATTTATTAAAAGGTTTATTTGTTGGCGGATTGATCGGTATGGTTCTGGGAGTTTTGTTTGCGCCCAAGAGTGGTAAGAAGACACGTGAAGATATTACCCGCAAAGCAGATGAACTTTTAGTCAAGGCAAAAGAAGAATATGGAAAAGCCATAGAAAAAAGCAAAAAGGCTTATGATGCGTCAGTAAATAATCTTAAAGACTTGGGAACAACGGCAGATGAAAAGGCGGTGGAAGTGGAGAGTAAGGTAAGCGAATTTGCTCATCAAGGCGCAGAAGTTATTAAGAGTAATAAAAATAGATTAAAGATGGCGATTGATGCAGGATTGGAAGCTTATCGGGAAGAAAAAAGTAAAAAAACAAATTGATTATCAACATAACCCATAAATTAAAACACGGTTATAATCATAATCATTAAAGGAGGAAATTCATGTATCTGGAAATTGCCTTAAAAATTTTGGTCAGTGTTCTTATTCTTTTGGTAATTTTTTGCATTCCCGTTCTTTTGCAAATGTGGCGTATATCAAAGGATATTACAATAATTCTAAAAACCTTAAATCAAAGTTTTCCTGCGATATTGAAAAATCTTGAAGAAATTACCACAAATGTTAATAGTTCTACTGCCGTTATAAATCGAAAAATTCAAAATTTTAACAACGCTTCAAATCGGTCACATGCATTTGTTGACGATATTATTAATAATATAAAATACTTGGCACCAATAGCTCTTAAATTGCCGATTTTTCGGATAATTGGAAATGTTGTTGCGATTGCCAAAGGTGTACGCGTTTTTAGTGATGTTCTTTTTAATAAAGAAAAAGTAAATAAAGAAGGAGTTTAAACCGTAAGGGACCTTTATGAAAAAAGTAACATTTTCCAGTAAATGGGGCACCGTAAATGTTCAGAAAAAATCAGTTTCATCTGCCGCGGAAACCGGAAAATCAGCAGAAGATTTAGTCAGGGAAATTAAAAAGTCGCAAAAACCTCTGGCGGGTGAAGACTATCGGGAAAAGTCATTGGCAATTAATGGCCTTGTTTGTGCCCGTTGCGGACGGGAGTTTGCCGAATCGAAAAGACAACTTTTGACTGTGCATCACAAAGACGGCAATCACAACAATAATCCTGCCGATGGAAGTAACTGGGAAAATCTTTGCGTCTATTGTCATGAAGATGTTCACAGCCGGGGAGTATTGGCGGAATATCTGGGTGATAACGCGCATGGTCAAGAGGTCAGTCTGGTATATGACGATTCACAGGTTGCTGTCAGTTCCGGATTGCTTGCTGAGAAATTGAAAAGGGCGCTGCAGAAAAAAAAACCGGAATAATTATTTTAGCGCAATATCAGGTTCGAATTTCCATTTTCCTTGACCAGCTTGTCGCCGACTGAAGTTCCGCAATAAACACAACTATAATCATATTTTTCCCCTTCATGGAGAATCAACAGCAATCTTTTTCTTACGGCAACAGATCTTTTGCATTTAGGGCAAAACAATTCTGTAGCGTCAAAATCTTTATAAGTTTCTCTCATGTCTAGTATTCACTCTCTGGAATATTTTCCCAATTTGTGAGCCATATTACGGCTTCACTGTCACTGGGAGCACGGTAGTCGCTTCTCGGGGATAGCGACCCGCCGGAACCAACTTTTGGCCCATTAGGCACGCAGGAGCGTTTATATTGTGAAGTTTTAAAAAATCTATACAAATAAACGTAAAGCCATTTTTTTATTTCTTTCAAACTATAAGCGTTTCTTTTATCCGCGGAAATATCCGGCCAAAGGCCTTTTGTTTTATCCCCCCAGGCGTGAAAAGCCAGAAAAGCTACCTTTGAGGGCAAATAGCCGAAGCGGGTTATGTAGAAATTATTAAAATCCTGCAATTCATAGGGACCTATAACCTCTTCGGTTTTCTGACAAGGCTGGCTGCCAATTTCTCCCGGGATCAATTCAGGCGAGATTTCTGTTTCCAGTACATCTATGAGAATTTTAGAGACTTCTTGTGAAAATTGATTGGTATTGACGACCCAGCGAATCAAATGCTGAATAAGTGTCTTGGGAACGCTGGCATTGACGTTATAATGCGACATGTGGTCACCAATGCCATAAGTGCTCCAACCCAAAGCCAGTTCACTTAAGTCTCCTGTGCCTACGACAAGAGCATTACGCATGTTCGCCAGACGGAAAAGATGCGCTGTGCGTTGTCCGGCCTGAACATTTTCGAAAGTTATATCGAAAGTTTTTTTGCCGCGGGCATATGGATGTTTAATGTCTCTAAGCATTTGCAAGCAAGCAGGTTTAATATCGATTTCATTTGTTTCCACACCAATTGTTTTCATTAATTTCAGAGCATTGTTATAGGTTTTTGTTGAGGTGGCAAAGCCCGGCATAGTGTACGCCTTAATATTTGATCGGGGTAATCCTAAAGAATCCATTGTTCTCGCGGCGACTATAAGGGCGTGGGTGGAATCAAGGCCACCGGAAACACCGATAGCAATATTGGGTATGCCTGATGATTTTAAGCGCTTCGACAAACCTTGAACCTGTATATTATAAGCTTCGTAACATCGCTGATCGCGTTTGGAAGGATCCGCGGGAATGTAGGGGAAGCGAGGATACTCCCTGTTTAAAAGAACCCGGTTGCTTAAAATGTTCACATTAAATTCTACATGACGAAAGGACGAAACTTTTTCTTTGTTACAGACCGCATTTTGACTGAAAGAAGTTAAACGCATCCGGTCCTGTGCCAGCCGGTCAAGGTCTATATCGCTGTAAATTATTTGAGCCTGCTGTGAAAAGCGGGCGGATTCGGCAAGCAGATTGCCATTTTCATAAATCATGGCATGACCATCCCAGGCCAGATCAGTTGTAGATTCGCCGGGGCCGGCGGCGGCGTAAAGATAAGCAGCGACACAACGAGCCGATTGATTGGCGGCAAGTTGCTGGCGGTATTCGGATTTGCCGATGGTTATATTGGAAGCGGATAAATTGCCGATAACAGTGGCTCCCGCCATTGCCGCAAAATTCGATGGCGGGATGGGAACCCAAAGATCTTCGCAAATTTCAAGGAAGAAATTAAAATTTTTGATGTTGGCAACTTTAAAGATTATATCGGCGCCGAAAGGTATATCTTTTTGTCCGGCTAATTCTATTTTGGAAGAAAATGCGGCTGAAGCCGGCGTAAATTGTCTGGCTTCGTAAAATTCACGATAATTGGGCAGATATGATTTTACAGCCACACCCATTATTTGTCCATGGTAAAATACAACTGCGCAGTTGAAAAGCCGGCAATCAATTTGTAGTGGCGCGCCGGCAACTATAATTATATTAATTTTTTCGGAAGCTGTTTTAATTCTGGCAACGGCTTCCCGGACTCCCTGTAAAAGAGCGTCCTGATGGAACAAATCTTCATTAGAATAGGCGGATAATCCCAGTTCCGGGAAGATAGCCAGAATTGCTTTATGAGATGCGGCTTCCCTGGCCAGTTCAATGGTTTTTTGCGTATTGAAAACAGTGTCGGCAACCTTTAACTCAGGGATGCAAACTGCGGCGCGGATAAAACCATGATTATACAAGTTAAAGAAACTTTTTATTTTTTTTGAGGGCATGAGTTTATCCTTTCTCAACTAATGCGTAAGCGCTGTGGTTATGGATGCTTTCGAAATTTTCCGCTTCAACGCAGTACCATGTGAAATTGTCATCGTTATTTAATTTGACCGCGACACTGCGGACGACGTCTTCAACAAATTTAGGGTTTTCGTAAGCCTTTTCAGTGACGTATTTTTCATCCACGCGTTTCAGAAGAGAATATACCTCGCCGCTGGCCGAGTCTTCCACAATTTTTATTAAATCTTCAATCCAGAAGAATCTTTTATAACGCACTTTTGCCGTCACGATACTTCGTTGATTATGAGCTCCGAATTTGCTGATTTCACGGGAGCAGGGGCATACGGTTGTGACGGGAACCATGACTCCTACCTGAAAATCAGATTTCTGGGCGCTGCCTTCTCCGGATAATATACAACGATACTCCATAAGACTTTTTGCCTTGGAAACCGGCGCCGTTTTTTCCAGAAAATAAGCGAATTCAATTTCCATATGAGCGGAGTGAGCATGCAGTTTTTGCCTTGTCTTTTCTAAAATTGTTTGAAAGGTTTTAATACTGATTTGGCCTTTAAATTCATTGAGCACTTCCACAAAACGGCTCATATGGGTACCTTTAAAGTGATGCGGCAGGTTAACATACATATTTATTGTAGCGTTAACCATTTGGGTGCCCCGGGCGCGATCAAGGACGATAATCGGGTATTTAATATTTTTTACACCGACCTTTTTAATATCAATATTGCGTAAATCTTTCTGGTTTTGAATATCAATCATAAAAAATTATTCTCTTAAGAGGGGTTCTGTTATAGCTTCGGTATGTAGGTAACCGACGCGTTTTCCGATTCCCATATTTTAATCCGAACCACATTGACCGCGGCCATTTTAACCTTTGCTTCCATTTTTTCACAAATATATTTAGCGATATTTTCCGCTGAAGGGTTTATACTGGCAAATGAAGTTAAAGCATTAAGATGTTTGTGATCAATATCATCCAGAATTTCACCCAGGACTTTTTTTAGAAAACGGAAATCAATCAACAAACCATGCGAGTTCAACTCCTTTGCCGCGACAGTTACTTCTACTTTAAAATTATGACCGTGCAATTCTTCACACTTGCCTCCGATTTCGGCAAGCAGATGCGCGGCGGAAAATGATTTTATAATTGTAACTTCGTACATTTCCATCTTCTCCGATCTTTATTTTGTAATTACTATCATATTTTATGATGATGGGGAATAATTAATTATTAGTGGTGAAATTAACGGGGATTTGGCGAAAATCACCATTATTCTTGTTTGAAAGGTTCTTATGTCGATGGTAGAGCAGACATTTAATAAGTATATGTAATTGATCTGACAAACTATATTAAATTATTTATAATGAGGTGTATATGATTAGTATATATGGCATACAGATTGCTTTAATCCAAAGTGTCAGGTTACAAGTTTAAGATTAGATAAAGAACATTCAGGAGATCACCTGATAAAATAACAGGCGATGAAGCTATAATTTAATTTTCTAACAAACAAGAGACAATTATAAAAGGAGGCTATTATGTTAAAGATTTTCCGTAAAGAGGGAGAAAAAGGTTTCACGTTGATTGAGTTGATGATCGTTATCGCGATTATCGGTATTTTGGCGGCCATCGCCATTCCACAGTTCGTTCAGTACAGAAAACGAGGCTATGTTGCCGCTATCAATTCTGATGCCAAAAACGCTTACACTGCGTCCAATGCGTATCTCGTAGATAATCCTGCTGGCTCAGTTACAACGTTAGCTCAACTACAGTCTTCCGGTTACACAGCTTCACCTGGCGTATCGACCACTATTACGTGGACTGATAGTTCTGACTATACAGTTACTTCAACAAACTCTTCGGCAGGTTTGACAACCCCTACAGCCACGTATGCCCTTACTGCTGGTATCTTGACAGTTACACCTGCGGCACAATGAAATATTTTAGCAGGTAAAAATTTAAAAAGGGCGCAAACTTTTGCGCCCTTTTTTTATATACCCTCATTATAAATATGTGGAAAAGGAGCTACTCTCAAACCGATGCTCTCTGGCATCGGGCAAAATACAAATTCAGTCCTCCCATTTATCATTATCCCGGCATCCCAAGGCAGCTTACAAAATTCATTGATACTGAAGAATGCAAGTTACAATAAAAATGAATTTGGTGAAAATTCCCACATCTTCCTTTGTTCTCAATATTATTATCTTTTCTAAAAATAAGTGTTTAAAACATATTTCTTTGATTATACTAACTAAACGAAGATATTTATTAATAAAAAAGTAATTATTTGTATGTGGCATATAGATTGCAAGAGTTAATGTGTAAGATTAGCAGGTAATAAAAGAGAATAATTAGTAGAGTAGAATAAAACGGAAAAAAAGAAAAAACAAGAGGGGAAAAGTCATGTTAAATATTTTCCGTAGAAAAGAAGGGCAAAAAGGTTTTACGTTGATTGAGTTGATGATTGTTACAGTGATCATCGGTATTTTGGCGGCCATCGCCCTCCCTCAGTTCATTCAATACAGAAATCGAGGCTTTGTTGCCGCTGTAAATGCTGATGGCGGAAACGCCTTCGCTGCGGCTAATGCATATCTCGTAGATAATCCGACTGGATCAGTTGATACTTTAGCTAAACTAGAGGCTGCCGGTTTCACACCTTCACCTAACGTATCGACCACCATTACGTGGATTGATAGCTCTGACTTTACAGTTACTTCAACAAACTCTACGGTAGGTTTGACAACCCCTGCATGCACGTATGCCCTTAGTAGTGGTCTCTTGACAGTTACACCTGCGGTACAATGAAATATTTTAGCAGGTAAAAATTTAAAAGGGCGCTAACTTTTGCGCCCTTTTTTATGCCCGATCATTTTCCAATCCTATAATTATTTGGTGTAGGCATTATTAAACTTACTAATGAAAATATAATGATGATGTGTTACAGTCATCGGGCAGTTAAACAATATTCTAAAAAAATGGGCGAGGTTGGCCGAAAAAACCCCTTAACATTATTTAAAGGTAAAATATTGAAAATTTCTAAATCAGGAATTACCGTTGCATTTATCACTATAATAATCGGAATATTTTTCTTGTCCGGTACCTGGGGGGCCTATTTAGAATATATGCGGGTGAATGAATATGCCGGCCATGCCACCGGCCACGTGACAAACAAACATTTTTCCCAAGCTGCCGACGGTAACAGTATGTATTATCTGGACTACTGGTTTTTACTTCCCGGGGGCGGTAAAATAAAGTCTACTAGTAATTTATTGCAGCAACAATGGGAGGCTTTAAAAATAGATGACACTCTGGAAATCAGATATGACCTATCCAATCCTAATCGTAACATACCAAAGTATGGCGGAAGCCTATCGCTTCTTTATGTTTTTCTTGTTTTCGTTCTTGGCGCCGTTTTTCTTGTCTTCGGTATAATGCGTTTGATTAGCAGTTTCAAGATGGCGTACAATAAAACGAGTTAAGAAACTGCCATCATCATGAATTGATGTGTATTAGCATTCAACTTAAGGCTGAGAAAAAGACAAGCGGAGGGAAGAAAATACACTCTGGAGATGTTTCGACAATAAATTCCCATTGAAAAAAATATGATAAATTTTATAACTTATGACCTGCATGTTACAAAAAGGCATGCGTCAATATTGGCCGTTTTAGTCATGGTCGCATTAGTCCTTTTTGTTTATTGGCCGGTGCAGAATTATGATTTTATTAATTATGACGATCAGGGGTATGTTACATCAAATGATCTTGTTCATGCAGGGTTTACATGTAATAGTTTCTTAGAAGCATTCAATAAAAATTATCTCGGGAATTGGCATCCTTTAACCATGTTATCGCATATGCTGGATTGGCAGTTATATGAGAACCATGCGGGTGGCCACCACTGGACGAATGTAATCATTCATATATTCAATACAGTTTTATTGTTTTTATTATTAAGAACACTTACCGGAGCAATGTGGAGGAGTGCTTTTGTTGCTGCCCTGTTTGCCATTCATCCGATTAATGTGGAATCTGTGGCCTGGATAGCGGAACGGAAGAATGTCTTGAGTACTTTTTTCTGGATAGGAACCATGTTGTTTTATGTCCGGTATGTGAAGTCTCCCAATTGGAAAAGATATTTACCTGTATTGATTTGTTTTGCTTTAGGTTTGATGTCGAAACCAATGTTGGTGACGTTGCCGTTTGCTTTGTTGCTTCTTGATTACTGGCCGCTGGGTCGCATGAAAATAGAACAACTAAACGAAGATCAAATAATAGAAAACACAGAGGTCGCGTTAAAAAAGAAAAGAATACTTTTTTTAGTTTTAGAGAAAGTCCCTTTAATTGTTTTATCTGCATTTTTCAGTTATTTGACTTTGTTCATTCAAAAGAATGCGGGTGCCGTGTCAAGCCTGCATTCTTTTACTTTATTATACCGTCTGGGTAATGCTGTCATTTCCTATGAACTGTATATCAGGAAAATGTTCTGGCCTTTTGATCTAGCGGTGTTCTATCCATTAAATTATAACATATCTTTATGGCAGGTTATTTTTCCCGCTCTATTGTTAATCGTTATTACTGTTTTCGTGAGCGTTTATTTTCGTAAATCACCTTATTTACTCATGGGTTGGCTCTGGTATTTGGGTACGCTGGTTCCCGTGATTGGAATTGTTCAGGTTGGCGATCAGGCTATGGCTGATCGCTATGCCTATCTTCCTTTTGTCGGATTATTTATCATGCTGACATGGGGAGCGCTTGCTCTAATAAAAAAACATTTTTCTTCAAGAATTATTTTAATAATTCCATTATTAATTATTGCAGGTCTGGCGATTGTCGCTCACCGGCAGGTTAAATACTGGCAAAATACATTCACTCTATTTTCTCACGCTCTTGATGTTACACAGAATAATGCCTTCGCACATAGTAGTGTGGCCGGTCAATTGCTTATGCAGAACAAGGTTGATGAAGCAATGCTTCATTGTGAGAAAGCTCTGATGTTAAATCCACATAATTACAATACACTGGTACGAGTAGCCAGAGTATACAGTATGCGAGGTGAAAAAGATAAGGCCATTGAAGCTTTGCAGCAGGCGATACAGGTTCAACCCGGATACGTCAAAGCCTATAATGATCTTTATGTGATTCTTATGCAAATGGGCAGGATCAAAGAGGCGTTGCAAGAATATAGAAAGGCCGCCGACATCAATAGGGATAATCCTGATATTCATTATAATTTCGCGAATGCTCTAGCCATGCACGGTGATTATGACGAAGCAATTGTGCAGTTCAAAAGGGTAATACAATTAAGACCTCTTGACGCTGGCGCCTACAGTCATATGGGTGTGATTTTAATGCTTTTAGATAATAAGGATGCAGCCATCAGTTATCTCAAAGAAGCTGTAAAGATTAATCCTGATTATGCCTGTGCGCATTATGAATTATCGATTGTCTTGAAGCAGAAAGACATGGTTGAAGAAGCTGATTATCATTTCAATGAGGCTATACGTATTGATCCGACATACAAGAATAAAAAATAAAGTTAATTTCAACAACAATGAGAGAATAATTCCACGACATTGATTTGATAATAAAAGGGTAAATTTATGATTGATAAATTTAACATATATCAGAAGAATTCGATTCTTGTTGTCTTGATGCTGATCATCTTAATTCTCGGTGTTTATTGGTCAGTGCAAAATTATGAATTTATGAATTTTGACGATTACATATATGTCACAGAGAACAGTCATACCCAGTCCGGAATTACACTGGACGGATTTCGGTGGGCGTTTGGCACAAAATATTTTGGTTTATGGAACCCTCTGGTGTGGCTTTCCTTTATGTTAGATTATCAGCTTTTTGGTTTTAATGCCGGTGGTTATCATTGGACAAACGTAATTATTCATGTTTTTAATACCATTTTATTATTTTTCCTTTTCAGGAATCTCACAGGGTCTGTTTGGCGAAGTGCTTTTGTTGCGGCTTTGTTTGCCATCCATCCGATTAATGTGGAGTCCGTCGCCTGGGTAGCTGAGCGCAAAAATGTTTTGAGCACGTTTTTCTGGATGCTGACGATGTTATCCTATGTTTGGTATGTAAAACAGCCCGACTGGAAACGTTATTTGCCGGTGTTCGTCAGTTTTGCTTTGGGATTGATGTCGAAACCGATGCTGGTGGTCCTGCCTTTTGTTTTGTTACTTCTTGATTACTGGCCGCTTAATCGAACCGCGATAAATACACAAAATGAGACAAATATTCAAACTACTTTAAAAGCAGGAAAAGAGAAACTAAATTTTCTCATTTTGGAGAAAGTTCCTTTATTTATTTTATCGACTATTTTGATATGTATAACTATTTATTCTCCTCAATCAGATTCTGCGCCTCAATCAAAAAGAATAATAGCAAGTTTTTTCATACCGCGAATCAATAATGCGATTTTTTCTTATGCTATGTATCTGAAAAAGTTATTTTGGCCTATGGATCTCTCTATTTCATATTTATATCTTAATATTCCCCTTTGGCATTTATTTTTATCTGCCATATTTTTGATCATTATTACAATTCTTGTCTGCAAATATTTTAAAAAATATCCTTATTTGCCGGTTGGCTGGTTCTGGTACATGGGGACATTAATTCCTGTTCTCGGGATTGTTCAGATTGGCGAACATACTATGGCTGATCGTTATGCTTATGTTCCTTTCATCGGACTATTCGTAATGATTGCCTGGGGCGCAGAACAGATTTCATCAAAAAAGATTTATTTAAAAAAACCATTCATATTTGCATCTGTTTTGATCATTGTACTTCTTTCGGTAGCAACATACAATCAAATAAAACTATGGGCTAATACGGCCACCTTATTTGAAGACGCACTGAAAAAAGATCCGAATAACTATGTGGCTTATGCGGTTATGGGTCATGAGATGCTTAACAATGGTGAAAATGAGAAAGCCTTATATTGTTACGACATGGCTTTAAAATTAAATCCCAGATTTTACGAAGCCTATATTAATGAAGGTCTTGTTTTAATGACAATGGGAAAGCGTTACGATGCTCTTAAATTCTTTGAAAAGGCTATGCGGCTTAATAAATTCTCGGCTGATGCATATTATGATATTGGGTTGTTTTATATAGCGGATAATAAACTCGACGAATCCATTCCATATTTTATAAAAGCTATTGAAATAAAACCTGATTATAAAGAAGCGTATAATGACTTAGGTATTGTGCTTGTAAAAAAGGGTAGGATTCAGGAAGGTATTTTGCAATTTGAAAAGGCTTTACACATTAATCCCTATTATAAAAACTCTCAGAAAAATTTGCAAATCGCTCTAGAAATGAATAAGAAAAATAAGAATAGTGGAATTACACTCCGATGATTTTTGAGCAGTCGATTATTTCTATGATTCTGATCTTTTATTCGACGCTGCCAAATTGATTATCTTGGAGGAATTAACCTGTAAACAGCATAGAAGTTATCATTATAAATCATTTCTGTTGCCCTGCTCATTTGCTTGAGGAATCGATTTATTGTTTCCGGAGGATAATTATCGTGCAGGTATTTAAGATACAAATCCGTGCGCACAAGCAGATGAGTGAAGCCAAGGGAATGGAGATATGTTTGAAAAGATCCTTCTTCGTGAGAATTTTCAACGAGGCCGCTAACGTCACCTATTCCGTAAGAGATGCCTTCAGAATATATCCGATCCAGATAATATCCGCGCCCGGCAAGAAAAACTAATCTGATTTTGGCATTTGCAGGAGTGTGTGTATTGATATATTTAATGGCTGGATAACTACTATTATGACGTGTAATAAACTCATCTCTGGATTCTTTGCCCAAAACATAATTCATGGGGCTAATAGTCTGATAATAATTTTTAATATAAAAGACATTCTTGCTCATCATAACAATAAAAAAAGAAAAGACTAAGACCGCTAAAACTTTTCCGAAGCGATTGGAGAGGCTCATTGTCCAGTTCCAGATATTTATTAAGCCCATAACTGTCAGGATTGATAGAACGGGGATGACAGACAATGTATAGCGTACTATTTGTTCCATAGAAAAAGCTTTTTGTTCAAGAAAGAAGACTGTTAAAATAAAGAAAATCGTAAAATAAATAAATAGAAGCTTATCTCGATAGAATGATTTGTTCATCAATGCAAAAGGAGATAGAATTATTAAAATAGGATTCAAGACACCATCGAAATAGCGAGTAGAATTGTCACGTCCTTGAAAAAAAATTCGAATAGGAATCAATAGGGTTTCCCAAAAATTCTCGCCATATAACATTTCCCGCATTTGAAAAAAACCTGTGTGATTATCTCCGGAAACCATGGAGAAAGCGCCTCTTTCAATGGTGGCGCTACTTGTGTTGAAGATGCCTTTAAATAGAGGATATAAAGGATTGCCTGTAAGAATTATGTTTTTGATAAGCCATGGAGAAAATACAAAAAGAGAAATAAGAAAGAAGATTATCCCATGAGTAATAGCTTTCCATTGCCGTCCTGTATCTCTGGAATAGACATAAACGATTGTCAGCGATAGAAAAAACCAGGTAATCAAAGCATTATATTTTGTCCCCAATGCAAGGCCCATGGCAAAAGATGAAAGAAAAAGCCATTTAAATTCTTTATACTCGCCATCACGATAGCGAATAAACGCCAGAATGCTGGCTGTTGTAAAAAAAGCCAAACCAAGATCAACATAGGCTTGTGTAGACAAACGGAATACAATCGGTGTGCTTAGAAAAACAAGAATGCCCAAAAGGCCCGCGATGCGACCTATCTTATTATTTAAGTAATGATAAATGAGTAATGCTGTTCCGATGCCAAAACCCATATGGATGAAGTTGGCAATGAAGTCCTTATTAAAGTAAAGCGGAAGGAGATAAAGTAAATCGACATTCATCGGGTAGTATGAGAAATCCGCCCATTTGACTTCATAGAATACACCGTTTTTAAGCCAAAGCTTGGGAATTGCTAAATGATGAATAAGAGCATCGCGGGCTATCGGAGGAGTCAAATTTAATATGAATTCAATGGCTAATAGTATTAAGATTGCTGTACAAATAATAGCTGTAAATAGATTATAGGATACACGATTCTTGTTTATGGCCATGTACTGGAAACACTCCCGGATGGAATAGGTTTACTCATGGAAATGATCATGGATATTGTTCATTGTGTCCCAAACAATACGTTAAAATACAAGGAATATATTTTTTATTAAAAAATTACTTACATGTTTAATAAAGTTTAACAAAATTATAAGTATATGTCAATGTCATCCTGAAATATATTGTCATCATCAAAACAGTTTTTCACTGTCGGCAGGTGATGATCCGATAATCTTTTCTGGAGATTATTTTTCTTGACTTTGAAGTTTTATTGTTCTAGGTTGTCTTGACCGTTGGTCATATATTGACCGCAGTTTTAAAGTGTGTTCACATTTTCAGAGAGAAGAAGGTTGCTGTGGGACTCCTGGAACGTAGAGGAAAAGAAAAAGATAGCCGCAAAAAACTAATTCTCAAATCAGCGCGCACGTTATTCTTTAAAAAAAGTTTTAATAAAGTTACTGTTGATGAAATAGCCAAATGCTCCGAGTTGGGAAAAGGGTCAATTTATCTTTATTTTAATAGTAAAGAAGAAATTTATGCCCAGATTCTGCTAAATGATATAGATAATTTCAATAAGCAAGTTTCCGTGTTATTTGACAAAAAAAATACGGCGGCCGGTTTGCTGGTAGAATTTTCCTGCATCTATGTTGATTTTTTTCTCAATGATAGTGAATTGTTTAGAATACTAATGACCTACATGTTGCAACCGGCTAAAATGAATTTAACTGATAAACTTAATTCTCAAATTCTCGGCGCAAATACCAGGTCAATTAATTCAATTGGTAAAATATTACAGTTGGGGATATTGTCAAAAGAATTCCCCGCTGATATTAATTTAAAACAGAATCAGAACGCAATCTGGGGCTTGCTCAATGGAATAATCTCTCTGTATATTTTTTCAGGGGCGCAGATGAAACGAAGGGAAAGAATTTATTCCACAATCAAATTAGCATTGGAGGTATTCATCAAGGGCTTAAAAAAAGTATGATGAGTATTTATGAATTTTTATAGTCAGCCAATAGTTTAAAGCAAAAAAAGGCAAAGGAGGAAAGTCATGTCATTTGAGATTAAAAAAGCTGCTGTTTTAGGCGCGGGAGTTATGGGTGCGAATATCGCAGCCCATTTAACTAATGCCGGCATTGAGTGTTATTTGCTGGATATCATCCCTTTCGAACTTACTGATGATGATAAGAAGAAAGGACTAACGGAGAAGAGCCCGGCCTGGCGAAATCGGTTTGCTGCAAACGGGTTAGCCGGAGCCACTAAATCGAAGCCGGCGAGTTTTTATTCCAAGAAAAATGCGTCAATGGTCAAAATTGGTAACTTTGAAGACAATTTAGGATTATTAGCCGATTGCGACTGGGTATGCGAAGTGGTTGTCGAAAACCTGAAAATCAAACAGGAGCTTTTTGCCAAGGTTGAGAAGGTTATTAAACCGACGTGTATCGTTTCTACGAACACTTCCGGTCTTCCTATTAAAGACATCTCCGCCAAATTCGGCAAGGATTTAAAAAAACATTTTCTGGGGACCCATTTCTTTAATCCCCCCCGGTACATGAAGTTAATGGAAATCATTCCCGGTGCGGATACGGATAAGGAAATCGTTGCTTACATGTCAAAGTTTAGCGAGGAAGTTCTCGGTAAGGGTGTTGTTGTATGCAAGGACGTTCCCAATTTCATCGGTAACCGTACCGGCGTCTATGATCTGAGCAACGCTGTCCGCGTAATGATGGATAAGGATATGAAGATTGAAGAAGTCGACGCCATCGTCGGCCTGGCACTCGGCCGTCCCGGCACTGCCATCTTCGGCACCATGGATCTGGTAGGTCTTGATATTGGTCTCCATGTCAGCAAGAACCTTTATGCTGCAGTACCCAATGACGAATGTCGCGATATTTTTAAATCCGCGGATTTTTTGGACAAGATGATTGCCAACAAATGGCTGGGCAACAAGACCAAAGGCGGCTACTACAAGAAGGTGAAGGATGAGAAAGGCAAGAACGTCAAAATGGCCATCGACTGGAAGACTCTTGAGTATCATCCTGCCGAGAAGCCGAAATTCGCATCCATCTCCGCAGCCAAAAAGAAGGCCGATGACGGTGTGGCCGCTATGATGAAGATCGCCTTCAATGGCGAAGATAAGGCGGGTGAATATGTCCGCGAGTACCTCTGTAACAACTTTATTTACTCCGCCAACCGGATTCCCGAGATCTGCGAAACCATCGTGGGCATCGACAACGCCATGAAGTGGGGCTACAACCAGCAGCTTGGTCCTTTTGAATCATGGGATGCAGTCGGTGTTAAGGAAGCCATTGAAGTCATGAAGAAACTCGGCAAGAAAGTTCCCGCCAAGATCGAGGAAATGCTGGCTAAGAAATGCGCATCCTTCTACAAGAAAGACAAAGACGGTAGCAAGTCCTACTATGACTTCGCGAAGAAGGGCTATGTGAAGATGGATGAGAACCCCAAGATCATCCTTCTGCCCGGCCTCAAGGAAAGAAAGAAGATCGTTAAAGAAAATGTCGCCGCCACACTTGTCGACATTGGTGACGGTGTTGCTTGTCTGGAATTCCATACCAAGATGAACTCTATTAGTGCCGATATGGTTCAAATGCTATCGGAAAGCTGCGATATCGTGAATAAGGACTTTACGGGAATGGTTGTCGCCAATCATGACCCACGTATGTTCTGTGCAGGCGCCGATATCTTCGGTGTCTTGTGTGCCATCAGTGAAAAACAGTGGCCTGAACTGGAGAAAATGGTCGCCGGATTACAGAACGCCAATATGAAGATGAAGTATTTGCCCAAGCCGGTTGTCACGGCTCCGGCCGGTATGGCTCTGGGCGGCGGTTGCGAAATCGCAATGCACGGCGATTATTGTCTGGCCAACGGTGAGACTTATATGGGTCTTGTTGAAGTTGGTGTCGGTGTTCTGCCTGCCGGCGGCGGCTGCAAGGAACTTCTGGTTCGTCTGACAGAAGGCATTCCTGCCGGTTGCGTGGAAGGCGGTATGAATTTGCAGTATCATATAGGCAAGGCTTTTGAAAATATCGCTACGGCGAAAGTTGCCACGAGTGCTCAGGAAGCTCAGGAGCTCGGTTACATCCGCAAGACCTGCGCTATTAACATGAGTAGAGATATGCAGATTTACGAAGCCAAACAAATTGTTCTGGGTATGTCCAAGTTCTATAAACCGCCAAAGCCCGCTTTGATTCCGGTTATGGGTGAAAATTTCCGCGGCCTGGTTGAAGGCATCATTATGAACATGTATTACGGTAAATACATTTCCGATTATGATTTGTTTGTGTCGCGAAAAATAGCATATGTTCTCTCCGGCGGCGACTGTGCCGAAGGCACCTATGTGACGGAACAGGAAATCCTGGATCTGGAAAGAGAAGGTTTCATGAGCCTCTGCGGTCAACAGAAAACGGTCGACAGGATATCGGCTATGCTGAGCACCGGCAAGCCCCTGCGTAACTAAAATAAAGGATATGCTCGGAGGTTTGCGGTCTGAAACCTTAAGCCTCCGGCATTTAACATAACAAAATCCTGTAAGGAGGAAATATATTATGAGTGAAGCTGTTATTATTGAAGCCGTAAGAAGTCCAGGCGGCCGTTATAAAAGAGGTGGTCTTGCCGCAACAAGGTCGGATGCCTATGGTATCCAGGTAGTCAAAGGCCTGGTAGCGAGAGTTCCGGAAGTAGATCCTGCGGACATTGATGACTTGATTGTTGGCTGTGCGTTTCCGGAAGCCGAGCAGGGCATGATTTTGGGGCGAACTCTTGCTATGGGAGCCGGCCTGCCTATCACTGTTTCCGGTATGACTGTAAACCGTTTTTGCTCGGCTGGTCTTCAGGCCATTGCCGATGCCACAGCTAAAATCCGTGCCGGCTGGTCGGACGTCATTATTGCCGGCGGTTGTGAAACTATGAGCCATATTCCCATGGGTGGAACCGCCATGCGTCCGAATCCGGATTGGAAATTTGACGGCAGCATGCCCAATGTCTGGATCAACATGGGCAATACAGCCGAAAATATAGCCGCAGATTATAATATTACACGTGAAGATATGGATAAAATGGGTGTGGAAAGCAATCGCCGCGCTCATGAAGCCATTAAAGCCGGAGTATTCAAAGATGAGATTATTCCAATCCAGGCATTCAAATACAAAGTTAAAAACGGTAAGCGTATTCGTGAAACGGTTACTTTTGACACGGATGATGGTGTAAGATGGCCTGTCAGCATTCAGGATATGGCTAAATTGAAATCACCCTTCAGGTTGGGTGGAAATTGTACCGCAGCTAACTCTTCGCAGATGACCGATGGCGCTGCTTTCTCTATGCTGATGTCAGCAGAAAAGGCGAAAGCCTTAAAACTGAAACCTGTCGCCAAAATGACACATTATGCGGTTGCCGGCTGTAGATCGGAAGAAATGGGTGTCGGTCCTGCTTACGCAATTCCGAAAGTATTGAAAATGGCCGGTTTGACGCACAAAGACATTGATGTCTTTGAAATCAACGAAGCCTTTGCGTCACAGGCGATTTATTCCTGCCGCGTGATTGGTATCGAAGACCGTTATTGGGCGGGTGACATCAACCCCAACGGCGGCGCGATTGCCCTGGGTCATCCTCTGGGGTGCACCGGTGCCAAATTGACGGCTCAGCTGCTTCATGAGTTGAAACGACGAAAAGCAAAACGTGGTATCGTATCAATGTGTATCGGAGGCGGTATGGGCGCAGCCGGTATTTATGAAATGATTGACTAAGCAAATTGTTCCTTCTAGCGTCAAGCTGTAACCCTATACGATCCCTCCGCCATCCTCTTTATCGGGGGTGGCGGGGGGATTGATCTCAAAATTATTTTACCGGCTAAATCCTTTTTTCAATCAAAGCTGATATCAAAGCGTTCTCCTCTTTCCGCCCCGTTATCCTTTTAAATGTAACCCGGCATAATTTATAAAAAAAAAGAGATAGAGCATATGAAAACAGGTTTTACCGAATTTTGACCGGAATTCGGAAAAGCTGAGGCAAACATAGAAAAGGCGTTATCAATGATTGAAAAGGCCGATGCGGAGTTGATCATTTCCTGTGATTGAACAAAAGAAACTTTTTCCCTTGAAATAGATAATACTTTAAGTTATAGCACACGTCACTTGGGCGGTTAACTCAGCGGGAGAGTGCTACCTTCACACGGTAGAAGTCACTGGTTCAATCCCAGTACCGCCTACCAATTATCAATCCAAGATAATCCAATAAAGCTTAAAACCCGTTAGAAATAGCGGGTTTTTTGTTGTCATTAGTCCAATGTTGTATTTTATGATTTGACAAAGTACACCCATTTTGGGTATATAGTTCAGTGTACACCCATTTTTTAAGGTTTTGCGTATACCCAAAAAGGAGAATGCCTATGCCAAAGAGAATTATTCCGTTGTCTGATATGAAGGTTCAAAAAGCTAAACCAAAAAATAAGCCCGTTACGCTATTTGACGGCGGCGGGTTATTCTTACTGGTTACACCTTCCGGCGGTAAGCTATGGCGTTTTAAATACCGCTATGATGGTAAACAAAAGCTCTTAGCTTTAGGCGCGTATCCCGAAGTAAGTTTGGCTGATGCGCGACAAAAACGCGAAGATGCTCGAAAGCTGCTGGCAAACAATGTTGACCCCGGCGCGGTTCGCAAAGCTCAAAAGCAAGCCATTATTCAAGAATCCGAAACATTTGAAGTCATAGCGCGGGAATGGTTTCAGAAGTTCTTACACAGGTGGAAAGAAACGCACTCTAGCCGACTCATAAGAAGTCTGGAACGTGACGTTTTCCCGTG
>Ga0074045_10000142_pt1 | contig 63640 bp, 55 predicted proteins | sample BogForMeECP23OM2_FD_94442 | JGI IMG/M metagenome (GOLD analysis project Ga0074045, IMG submission 94442) | Bog forest soil microbial communities from Calvert Island, British Columbia, Canada - Bog Forest MetaG ECP23OM2 | ecosystem: Environmental > Terrestrial > Soil > Wetlands ... | reverse complement strand
TATATTGCCAGCGTCAAGCTGATGTCGCGCCGTCTGGCTGCCGCATGATCGATGCGAGCGGAATTTTCCACGCACAATCAGACCTCTGCCATTACAAAGCCGATTCGAGTCAGACTCTAAGACTTTGATTTGCTAGAGCGGTTTCAATCTGAGTGTGTTCGCACTCATCTCGGTCTCGTCATGGTCCGCGAAGGCGGACCATCCATGCGTTGGCCGGCACCGGCCGCGACAGTGCGACGATCTGCTCCAGCCGGTCGATTCCGCGCAGGCCGTCAGCCCAGGCCGCGCCGCATCCTCTCCAGCGTCTCGTCGTCCGTCCGCTCGAAGCGCAGCGGCGTGACGGCGATCTTGCCGGCGCGCACGGCAACCGACTCACTGTCCGCCAGATCGTCGCGGTCGTCGCGCTGGAAGCGCAGCCAGTAGAAGTCGATGTTCCTCGGGTCGCGGCCGGGGAGTACGTCCATCCCCGCCAGCACGCCTGCGCCCTGACGTGTCAGCACGATCGGGCCGGCGCGGTCCGCGGCGCAGGCGGGGAAGTTGACGTTCAGGCACGCGCTCCCGCTCCACTCCAACGCGGAGACCCGCCGGATGACGCCCGGTGCGAGCGTGCGCGCGGTGTTCCAGGGAACCGAAGCGGCGTCGCTGAACGCCTGGCTTAGCGCGATCGACGGAAAGCCGAGGAGCAAGGCGGTCATCGCCGCCCCGACGGTGCCGGAAAACACCGTCTCCACGCCGAGATTGGCGCCGCGGTTGATGCCCGACAGCACCATGTCGGGCGGCGCGTCGCGCATCAGGTGCCGGGCCGCCATGACGACGCAATCGCCCGGCGTGCCCTGGACGGCGAAGCAGCGTTCGCCGCGCGCCTCCACGCGCAGCGGGCTGTGCAGGCTGAGCGAGTGCGAGGTGCCGCTCTGGTCGTGCGCCGGGGCGACGGTCCACACCTCGCGCGCGAGCGACGCGGCCACGTCCTGCAGCACCTGCAGCCCGGGCGCGTCGATCCCGTCGTCGTTGGTCAGCAGGACGCGGTCGAAGAGCGGCGGTGTGTCGTGCATTGGATCGGGCATCGCCACCACATGCGCCGCCTGGCGCAGACGCTCAAGTCGCGAATGGGCGCGTGCCGTCGGCCAGGCGCCGGTCGTCGATCAGGTGCACCGAGGCGACGAGCGTGTAGCTGACCAGCAGCAGCAGGAACCACGAGCCGAATTTGCCCGCGTGCACGATGCTCCAGCCGGCCGCCTGGTGCGGATACAGCCAGGTCGCGCTGAACGTGCCGACGTTCTCGCCCAGCCAGATGAACAGCGTCACCAGGCACAGGCCGAGCAAGAGCGGCATGCTGCGCCACCGGCGCCAGACGCGGTAGTGGATGCGGGTGCGCCAGAACAGCACGCCGGCGGCCGCGAACAGCAGCCACCGCGCGTCCGGCAGATAGTGATGCGCGAAGAAATTGACGTAGATCGCCAGACTCAACGCAGCCAGCGCGGGCAGGCGCGGGTGGTGCGTGAAGCGGAAATCCATCAGCCGCCAGATCCGCGCGAGATAGCTGCCGATGCTCGCGTACATGAAGCCGGAGAACAGCGGCACGCCCTCGATGCGGAAGAAGCACGGCTCGGGATAGGTCCACGACCCGACATGGGTCTTGAACACCTCCATCGCCGTTCCGACGACGTGATAGATCGCGATGATCTTCGCTTCTTCCCACGTCTCCATGCCGAGCCGCAGCAGCATCACCTGCGTCGTCAGCGCGGCGAGGAACAGGAAGTCGTAGCGCGCGAGCGGCGCGCCGCGCGGGTAGTACGCGTGCGTGGCGAGCAGGAGTGCGAGGATGATCGCGCCGAACAGGCAGGCCCAGGCCTGCTTCACGCCGAAACGGGTGAACTCGTACAGAAAGCTCGTCGCCGGCCGGCGCGCCATCCGCGCGGCGAACAGACGCTCGCGCGCAACCAGCGGCGCCAGCGCACCCCACCGCCCCGCACCCTGGCGCAGCCCGTTAGTCTGCAGGCGACTCATGCGGGGTTTTGGATCAGACGACTTGTCTCGTCATTGCGAGAAGCGCAGCGACGAAGCAACCCAGGGTCGCGCGACAAGCGTCTGTCACGTTCCCCTGGGTTGCTTCGCTTCGCTCGCAATGACGGAGTGAGCGTCGTCCCATCCCTTTTCCACGTCATGGTCCGCGAAGGCGGACCATGACGAAATCAAAACGAGTACGAACACACACTCAGGTTCAAGCCGCTCTAGCCGGAACCCGACGCGCCCCTCACGCCGCCTTCTCAGCCGGCTCCGCAACCGGCGCGGCCGGCTCCGGGGCGGGTTCCACCGGCTTCGGCACCGGCGGCGGCAGCACCTCCTGCCGGCGCGAGCGGCCCCAGGCGATGCGGCCCATCTCGTTGCAGGTCGGGCAGATCGGCACCCAGCCCGGCGACGGCGTGCCGCAGTTCTCGCAGAACCACTCCGGGTTCGGATCGGCCTCGGAGACGTGGCGCAGCGCGTCCCTCGCGGCGGTCTCGTTGCCCAGCGCGTCCTCGATGTCGGCCATCAGCGCCCAGACGCGCCGCTGGTTGATCCCGGCGTCGCGCACCGCGTCAACCTGTTGCTTGGCCTCGCTCGCCAGTCCCGCCTCCAGCAGCGTGCGCGCCATCAACAGGCGGCTTTCCACATGGTCGGGGTTGGCCGCGATCAGCTTCTGCACCGCCTGCACTCGCGCGGGCCCCGCCGGCGTGCGCGATAGCGCAAACGCGGCGAGGTCCGGCTGCGGCGAGGCCCCCCAGGTGCGGCGGATCACCGACTGCGCGCGCCGCTCGTGCCCGGTCTCGCGCTGCCGCCGTGCGTAGGCGAGCCCTGCCGCCGGGTTGCCCGGCGCCTCGGACCACGCCTGCTTGGCCAGACGCCGCGCCGCCGCGGGATCGGGCTCGGCGAACGCCGCGGCGATCGCCAGCGCCGCCTTTGGCGCCTCGGCGTCGGTCAGCGCCAACGCGTCGGTCCAGTTCCCGGTCAGCACGGCAAGCTGCCGGCGCTCGCCGCGCAGCCACGCCGCGCCGGGATACGCCGCCTCGGCCAGCCTCGCGCAGCGCGACGCGGCGACCCAGTCCTTGCGCTCCATCGCCTGCCGCAGCAGGCCGCGATAGCCGAGGAACGGCGCCTCCTCGTGCTCGGTCAGCATGCGGTAGGCGCCTTCGGCCTCGGTCTCGTCGCCGCGCGCGCGCGCCGCCTCGGCGGTCAGCAGCAGCGTCTGCGGCGTGTCGCCGAGCATCCGCCGCGCCCGCCGCGCCGAGCGCTTGGCGTCGCTGTTGTCGCCGGCCGCCAGCGCCAGCAGCGTGCGCGTCACCGCGCGGTCGCCGGACGTGCGGCGGCTCGAACGCCGCCACCGTCCCATCCAGCGCGGCGCGGTCAGCAGCAGCACCAGCAGCCGGACCACCACGTAGACCACGATGATCAGGACGACGAAGCAGGCGATGGCGACGGGGGCCCGCGCCTCGAACGTCGTGTCGCCGATGGTGACGGAGACGATGCCCGTCACGTCGGAGACCAGCCACGCCGCCCAGATCAGGATCGCGGCGGCGAGGATGAACAGGATCGCGCGGCGCATCAGGCGTGTGCCGCCATCTGGGCGAGCGCCGCGCGCGCCGCCACCAGCGCGCGGGCCTGGTCGAGCCAGCCCGCCATCGCCTGCGCCGCCGGTCCCTGCAACGCCGCCACCGCGTCGACCGCGCCGGCCAGGTCGCCGGCGTCCAGCGCCTGCCGCGCACGGGCGAGCACGCCGGAAGCCGGATTGCCGACGACCACGGTGTCGCCGCGGCGGATGGTGAACAGGCCCTCGGCATTGGCCCGCACGCGATCGAGGAAGGTGGCGCCGGGCGGCAGCTGGCTTTCCGCCTGCTCGGCCGCGCGGGCGGCCGCCGGGAACGCCAGCCGCAGCTGCGCCTCGGTCGGCGGTTTGCTGCCGCCGAAGCGGGCGAGGGCCGGCGGCGCGTCGGGGATCGCGCCGAGCGGCTGGCCGGTCTCGAGCGCCATCTGCGCCACCTGGAGGCGGGCGAGCTTGGCCGCCCGCTCGGTCAGCCCGGGCAGTTCGGCCGCCGACTTCTGAAGCGTGCCGATCTGCGCCTGAACGCCCTCGATCGTCTTGTCGAGCGCCTCGATCCGGTCGTCGATCTGCTTGCCGAGGGCGGTGAGCCGCTCATCGGTCTGCTTCGTCAGGGCCGCAAGCTGCTGGTTCGTCTGCGCCGTCGCCGCCGCGTTCTGGTGGATCAGGCCGTCTTCGGCGTCCAGCCGCCCGCTGAAGGCGGCGAGGCTCGTCGTGTACTGCCCGCTCACCTGGTCCTCGCGTCCGGCGAGCGCGTCCATCCGGCCGGCCAGCGCGACGACGTCGGCCTTGGTGGCGATGTCGGCCGGCATGGTGCGCTGCTCGAGTGCCGCGACGCGCTGCTCCAGCGCCTTGAAGTCCGGCGAGGCCGGCCCGGGTCCCGGCGCGCCCGCCTGCTGGGCGGTCTGGGTCGGGGCCGCCGGGCCCGCATTCGCGGCCGGCTGAGCGGGTGCAGTTGCGGCGCCGGCGGCGGGCGCCGTCGCGAGGCCCTGGACGCGCTGCTCCAGCGCGGCGACCCGCGTCGCGATCTTCTGCGCGGCCTCGTCGTTGGCCGGAGTGGCCGCGGGGGCGGCTGCGGGGGCGGGCGTCTGCGCCTGCTTCTCGAGGGCCGCGACCCGCTGGGCGAGCGCGTCGATGTCCTTCGACGACGGCGCCGGCCGGCTTTCCAGCGCGGCGACGCGCGCCGCGAGCGACTGATCCTCCCGCGTCCCGCCGTACCAGACGTAGCCGACGGCGCCGCCGAGCACGATGAAGACCAGGAACAGCAGGACGCCCAACCCGCCCGATCCGCGCCGCTCCTCGACCGGCGGCGGCGGCGGGACGATCGGCGGCGGCGGCGCGCCATAGTCGATCGGCGGCGGTTCGGCGACCGGTTCCACGGCCGGCGGCGAGACCTCCGCCGGCGGCACGTGCGGCGGGTCGAACGGTCCGCCTGTCAGCGGATAGGGTTCGTGGCGCGGGGGTTCGTTCTCGGGGTTGTCACTCATCGCAGACACGCGAACACCTCGTGCTGTGTGGGTCGCTGGGCGATGCGGATGGACCGCCAGGGCAGCGACTCTAATGCCACGGCGGCGGGTCGCCCGATAGCCACGGCAACAACGCCGCGCAAAGCTTCTTGTTCTGACTGCGCAAGACGGACGAAGGTGCGAGCGGTTTCGGCCGAGAAAAACAGCGCGGCATATAAGGTCCCGGCGCGGATCGCCTCGGCCGCTTCCGCCGGCAGGGCGGTAGCGGAATGGGCAGTGTAAACCTCGGCTACGTGAACATTGTAACCTTTAGTTGACAGTTCGGCGGCCAGATCGGCGCCCCGTCCCGCGCCGGCGGTGACCAGCAGCTTCCCTCCGTACGGCCGGCAGCGCGCGGCGGCGAGGGCCGCGAGGGCCGTCGCGTCGCCGTCCGCGCTGGCGACATCGACGAACCCCCCCGCCCTCGCCCGCGCCGCCGTCGCGTCGCCCACCGCGAGCAGCTTCACCGCGTGCCAGACGGCGGGCAGGGCGGGGATCGCGTTGCCGCTGGTGACCAGGACCGCCTGGATCGCGGCGGGATCGGGCAGGTCGGGGTGCAGCGTCCGCACCTCGATCATCGGCGCCAGGATGGGACGCAGCCCCATCTCCCGCAGCCGCTCGGCGGTCTCCGAGGCACCCGGTTCGGGCCGGGTGACGAGCACGGCGTCGGGCGCCCCCACGCTCAGGAGCCTTCAGTCAGGCGGCGAACAGGTCGGCCGGGCTGTCGGCACGCAGGCTGGCGCCCAGCGTGCGCCCCAGCGCCTCGGCGTCGTCGGCCGGGCCATGCAGCGACCGCTTGAGCAGGAACGACCCGTCGGCGCGGGCGACCAGCCCGGTCAGGTGAAGCTGCCCGTCCCGCAATGTCGCATGCCCGCCGATCGGCGTGCGGCAGGACCCGTCGAGGCTGGCCAGCAGGCCGCGTTCGGCGGACGACACGGCGCGGGCGTCGGCGTCCTCGATCCGGGCGAGCAGCGCCCGCAGCGCTGCGTCGCCCTCGCGCACGGTGACGCCGACGATGCCTTGTCCGGCCGCCGGCACCATCACCTCGGGGTCCAGCACGATCGATGCCCGGTCCTCCAGCCCCAGCCGGCGCAGTCCGGCGAGCGCCAGCAGCGTCGCCGCGATGTGGCCGGCGGCGAGCCTGGACAGGCGCGTCTGCACGTTGCCGCGTAGCACCTGCACCTCGAGGTCGGGGCGGGCGTGCTTGAGCTGCGCCTGCCGCCGGACCGAGGCGCTGCCGACCACGGCGTTCGGCGCCAGCGCAGCGTACGGGTCGTGCGGATCGGCCTGCCGGCAGTACGGGCCGAGCACCAGCACGTCGCGCGCGTCCTCCCTCGCGAGGGTGCAGGCGAGCACGATGCCGGGCGGCAGCTGGGTCTCCAGGTCCTTCAGGCTGTGCACCGCGAAATCCACCCGGAAGTCCAGCAGCGCCTCGTGGATCTCCTTGGCGAACAGGCCCTTGCCGCCGATCTCCGCCAGCGGCCGGTCGAGCACGGCGTCGCCGGTGGTGCGGATGACGTGTTCCTCGATCGGCTCGTCGCAGACCCCGCGCAGCCGGGCGATGACATCGCGCGCCTGCCACAGCGCCAGCGGCGACCCTCGCGTGCCGACAAGGAGCGGACGGTCGCGTGACGGGGCGAGCGAGGAGACGGATGGGTGGGCGGCGGACATCGACTTGCCTATGACCGCCCCGACCATGAGCAACTTCGCCCCCGCATGCAAACCGCCTCGATGACGGAATCAGCCCTTCGTGGCCCCGTGCTGGGCATCGAGACAAGCTGCGACGAGACCGCGGTCGCCGTGCTGTCGCCCGACGGACGTGTGCTGGCCGAACAGGTCCTCAGCCAAACCGACCACGCGGCCTATGGCGGCGTGGTGCCGGAGATCGCCGCGCGCGCGCATCTCGCGCACCTGCCGGCGATGATCGTGCGCGTGCTGGCCGAAGCCGGGGTGGCGCCGCGCGGCCTCGGCGGAGTGGCCGGCACGACCGGACCCGGCCTGATCGGCGGGCTGATCGTCGGCTCGAGCGTGGCCAAGGGCATCGCGCTGGCGACCGGCGCGCCGTTCGTCGCCGTCAACCACCTGGAGGCGCACGCGCTGACCCCGCGCCTGCCGGGCCTCGACCCCGCCGGTGCGCCGTTTCCGTACCTGGTGCTGCTGGTCTCAGGCGGCCATTGCCAGTGCGTGCTGGCGGAGGGCGTGGGGCGCTACGTGCGGCTCGGCGGTACGGTCGACGACGCCGCGGGCGAGGCGTTCGACAAGGTGGCGAAGCTGCTGGGCCTGCCGTGGCCCGGCGGCCCCGCGCTGGAACGGCTGGCGTCGTCGGGCGATGCGACGCGCTACGCGTTCCCCCGGCCGATGCTGCGGCGGGAGGGCTGCGACTTCTCCTTCTCCGGCCTGAAGACCGCGGTGGCGCACACCGTCGCCAAAGCCAAGCTGTCGGCGCAGGACGCGGCCGACATCGCCGCGAGCTTCCAGGCGGCGGTGGCCGAGGTGATCGCCGACCGCGCGGCGCACGCGCTGCACATGGCGCGCGCGACGCATCCGCGGCTCGACCTGCTGGTGGTGGCGGGCGGCGTCGCCGCGAACGGCGCCATCAGGGCCGCGCTGGCCGGGATGGCCGCGCGGGACTCCGCCCGACTGCTCGCCCCGCCGCTGCGGCTGTGCGGCGACAACGCTGTCATGGTCGCGTGGTGCGCGATCGAGCGGCTGCGCGCGGGCCTGCCGGATCGGCTCGACGCGGCACCCCGCCCGCGCTGGCCGCTGGACGCCTGACCCGCGGCGGCTCTCGTTACGCAGTTGGGATCGAACACCGCTGTCCATCCGCTTCCGAAACGTGTTATGCCACCGCCCACGCGCCGGAAAAAACCGGGGGGAGCAGGCAGTGAGCGGTGCATCGGTCAGGACGCGGAAGAATGTCTGGACGCTCAGCGGCCAGAACGACGACCTGTTCTGGTACGGCAAGGCCGTCGCGGCGCTGAAGCAGCGGCCGATCACCGATCCGACGAGCTGGCGCTACATGGCCGCGGTGCACGGCTATCCCGGTCACGACGCCGACCCCTTCGCGGTTGCCGGAGAGGCGATGCCGTCGGGTCCCGACCAGACGGCATTCTGGAACCAGTGCCAGCATCACAGCTGGTTCTTCCTGCCCTGGCACCGCGCCTACCTGGCGGCGTTCGAGCAGATCGTGGCCGACGCGGTCGTCCAGGCCGGCGGCCCCGACGGCTGGGCGCTGCCGTACTGGAACTACGACTACAAGGATCCCGACCCCGCGCTTCCGTCGGACAATCCCGGCGTGGACCAGTACCGGGCGCTGCCGCCCGCGTTCCAGGACGACGAGAGCGCGCTGTTCGTCCAGCAGCGCGACCTGCCGGGCGAAACTCCGCCGTACATCCTGCCGCAGGATGCGAGCCTGAACTGCCTGACGCATCAGGGCTTCGACGATCCCCGCCCCGGCGATTACGGCTTCGGTGGCCCGAAGACCGGTTTCCATCATGGGTCGGACGGCGCCGAGGGCTGGCTGGAACAGGTCCCGCACGACAGCGTGCACGGCGACGTCGGCGGCTTCATGGGCGCGTTCGAGACGGCGGCGCTCGATCCGATCTTCTGGCTGCACCACGCCAACATCGACCGCCTGTGGGAAGTCTGGCGCCTGCGCTACCCGCGATCCGCCAATCCGGCCGACCCCGCCTGGCTGAAGCCGACCCCGCCCTTCAGGCTGCACGACAAGTCGCGCAACGTGTGGTCGTTCACGCCGCAGGACATGCTCGACACGACGAAGGTCCTGCATGGCTACCGCTACGACGACGTCTCCGATCCGCTGCCGCATCCGGCGGTGCAGCCGCACATGGTCGCCGCGATGGCGGCCCCGCTGCCGCCCGAGCTCGTCGCCGCGAGCGACAAGACGTCGATCGACATCGATGCGCCATCGACCACGGTGCGCGTCACGTTCGACGACGCCGCGCGCAAGGCGGCGACGGACCGGCTGAAGGGCGCGCGGCCGGCGCGCGCGATCATGAACTTCGAAAACATCACCGGCTCCGGTGGCTCGAGCAACATCAGGGTGACGATCGAAGCCGCGGGCGCGAGCGCGGGGCCGCCGCTGCTCGCCGGCCACATCAGCGTCTTCGGCCTCAACCTCGCGTCGCGCGCCGCGGGCCTCCATGGCGGCAGCGGGCTGACCAAGACGCTGGACGTCTCGTTGATCCTCGAGCGGCTGCAACAGGGCGGCTGGGACGGCCATGCGCTCGACGTGACGTTCACGCCGTCGCGGCCCGGACGGCGGGACGCGGTCGCCGACGACCTCAAGCTCGGCCGCATCAGCATCTACGCATGCTGACGGCGCCGGCGATCAGCGGCGCGGCGGCGTGGTTCGGCTGGGACGTGCCGCACGACAGGCGGGCGGATCATCCGGCGTGGCTAGTGCTGCCGCTCAGCGCCCTCGCCTGGCTGTTTCTGGTGCTGCAGCCGGAATCGGGCGCGATCGCGCTGTGCCACGCGCCGGCGTCGAGTGCCGTGGGCAGCGTCACCGACCGTCTGCAGGCGGCGTGGCGGACGGGCGCGCTCGGCTTGATGCTGCTCGGCTGGATGGTGATGACGGTGGCGATGATGCTGCCGCGCGCCGGCGCGATGCTGCGGCACGTGGCCGGCCGGAGCTTCGCCGCGCGGCGTCGGCGTGCCGCGGCCGAGTTCCTGGCCGGCTATCTGGCGGCCTGGACGTTGCTCGGCGTGCTGCTGGTCCCGCTCGCCGCGGCCGCGCCCGGCCTGCTCGGCGGCGCATGCGTGCCGGCGGCGGGCTTCCTGCTGGCGGCGGCGTGGCAATGCACCGCGGCGAAGCGCCTGGCGCTCCTGCGATGCCATCGGACCGGCCCGCTGTCGCCCTGGGGCTGGCGCGCCGACCGCGACTGCCTCGGATTCGGCCTCGCGCACGGCAAGGACTGTGCCGCAAGCTGCTGGGCGATGATGCTGGCCTGCATGCTCGCGTCGCACGCGCTGCTGCCGATGCTGTGCGTGCAGGCGATCGCGGCGTCCGAGCGCCGCGCGCGCGTGCCCGCGCTGCACCGTTCGGCACTGGCGCTCGCCGGATGCGGCGTGCTGGCCGCCGCACTCGCGCTCGGCGGATTAAGTCCGTCGTAACCGCTTCGCCGGATGCTGTCGCGGCATCAGCCGCGGCACAATAATGCCACCTCGCACGCCCGACGCCGATCGCCCGTGGCCGCTCGCCGCTCCTGCGCGGAGCTGAGCGTGGAAAGCCGCGACTGGACCGCCGAAATCCCCGCCATCGTCGAGCGTGCTCATGAGTGGGCCGCGCTGCTCGCGGACAAGCCGTTCGCCAACAACAACGGCATGGCGCCCGACGCGGCGTTCCAGCTGTTCTACTGGGTGCGCGAGATCGCGCCGAAGCTGATCGTCGAATCCGGCACCTGGCGCGGCTTCTCCACCTGGACGATGCGGCACGCGGCACCCGACGCCCGGATCATCAGCCTCGATCCGATCTTCGCGCTCGGCCACTGCATCGATCCCGCGAAGCTCGCCCCCGCCTACTGGCCGCCCGACCTCGAGCGCATGGGCACGGAGTTCTCGTGCTGCGGGTTCGAGTTCATGGACAAGCCGGCGCCGTCGCTGGTGCTGTTCGACGACCACCAGCACAAGATCCACCGGCTCCAGCAGGCGATCCAGAAGGGCTTCCAGCACGTCATCTTCGACGACAACCTTCCCGGCCGCGCCACGCACCTGACGTTCTTCCACTACCTGCGCGACCCGCCGATCAAGTGCTGGATGGAGGAGGTCGTCGAGCGGTTCGAAATCTTCCCGCCGCTGTGGGACACCCAGGCCGGCATGCGCAACGAGGAGTTCGTGCCCGGCCTCAACATCCCGCGTGATCCGTCGCTTGATTGCCTCGACACGACCGCGCTGCCGCGCAGCGGCTACACATGGCTGACCTACGTCAAGGTGCGCGACTCCGCCCTTGCGCCGCGATTGCGCCGCGCGGCCTGACGTCATGTCGCAGTACGCCGACCTCGATCCCGAGTTCGCGCCGCTGTGGCGTTAGTGCCAGCCGGCGACGATGACCTCGGTCGAGCGGCTGTACGCGCTGTACAAGGCGGTCGAGTATCTCGCCGCTTCGGGGATCGCGGGCGACTTCGTCGAGTGCGGCGTGTGGCGCGGCGGCTCGATGATGTGCGCGGCGCTGACGCTGTTGCGTCGCGGCGACACCAGCCGCGGGCTGTATCTGTACGACACGTTCGAGGGCATGGTGCCGCCGGAGCCGGCGGACGTCGACTTCCGCGGCCAGCCGGCCGGCGCGCGGCTGGCGTCCGAGGAGCGCAGCGAGGACAGCACGATCTGGGCCTATGCGCCGCTGGAGCGGGCGCGGCGGAACCTCGCCGCGACCGGCTATCCGGAGGCGCGGATCACCTACGTGCGCGGCCCGGTGGAGCAGACGATTCCCGGCACGATGCCGGAGCGGATCGCGCTGCTGCGGCTGGACACCGACTGGTACGCCTCGACCGCGCACGAGTTGCGGCACCTGTATCCGCGCCTGGTGCCGGGCGGCGTGCTGATCGTCGACGACTACGGCCACTGGGACGGCGCGCGGCGCGCGGTGGACGAGTATTTCCGCGGCAGCGAGACGAAGCTGCTGCTGAACCGGATCGACTACACCGGCCGGATCGGCGTGCGGGCCGGCGCGTAGGGTCTCCGCGAGAGCGCCTAGAACGACTGCTTGACGCCTGCCAGAATCGTGCGCCGCAATCCGTATTGCGGTGCGCCGACGCCTACCCCGGTGCCGTTGCGGATCTCGTACACGTAATTCAGCAGGTTCAGCACATCCAGGCGCAATTCGGTGCCGGTGCCGAGGCCCAGGTTCAGCTTCTGCACCAGCGACGCGTTGATCACCCAGTAGTCCGGCAGCGCCGCCCCGTTCGGCACCGTCGGCGTGCTGGCGCGCAGGCCGCTGCCGACCAGCAGGTCCGCGGATGCGGTCAGCGGGTTCGCCTCGCCCACCGGCGTCAGCAGGTAGCTCACGCCGCCCGACGCGCTCCAGGTCTGGTCGTGATCCAGATAGATGTAGTGATCCGCGATGTAGGCGAGCTCGGCGGGCGAGAAGTTGAACTGCGCCGAGACGATGTTAGTGCCGACCGCATGCTCGTACGCCGCGTTGCCGTAGATCTGCAACGGGCCGCGGCTGTAGTTGGTCGAAACCGTCACGCCGCCCACCTTGCCGTGCGCGTAGTTGAACGGCGTCAGGATGATCGGCGCGCCGAACTGGCCCTCGTCGATCAGGTTCCTCGCGTCCTTGTAGTAGCCGTCGATGGTGACGCTCGCGCCTTTGAACAGGCCCTGCTGGATGCCGATGTCGTAGTAGTTCGCCCGCTCCGCGCGCACCGGACGGTCCAGCAGCACGCTGGGAGCGGCCGTCGTGCCGATGAACGGCGCGATCTGTGTCGCGGCCACCAGCTCGAACGGCGGCGGCGTGAAGTAGCGCGCGTAGCCGACGTGCAGCGTGGTGCGCGGCGCCGGCGTCCACACCAGGTTGATGCGCGGGCTGACCTGGTGCTCCTCGGTGAACTCGTTCACGTCGTCGAAGCGCAGGCCGTAGTTCAGTGTCAGCGTCCGCAGCACGCGCCATTCGTCCTGCAGATAGATGCCGTAGATCGTGCCCGTCTTGCTGGCGCCCTCGAAGATCCGCTCGGGCACGTCGCTCGTCTGGTTGCCGTTGGCATCCGCCGGCAGCACCGTCGAGATCGTCGTGCCCTGCGTGTTCTCGCCCTGGACCAGGTAGCCCGCGCGCAGCGTGTGGTTGGGCAGGATCTGCCAGCTCGCGTCGAGCTGCGTGCCGATCGCCAGCGACTCGCGTGACGCCGTCTGCGCCAATCCGAGGAAGATCAGGTCGCCCAGCGGATCGGGTGTGAAATTCAGGCTGGCGAAGCGCGTGAAGGCGGAGAGCCGCACGTCGGCGTTGTCGAAATGCTTCTGCAGGGCGACGATCCCGAAATCGGTGATCTCGCGCTGGTACTCGTTCAGGTTGGCGCTGTTGAAGTTGCTGACCCCGAGCACGGTGTAGAGCGGTGTCTGGCCGGGATTGTTCGGGATCTGGAATTGCGCGTCGGCGACGCCGGCGATGACGCTCAGCCGCGCCGTGTCGCTCAGCAGCACCGACCCTTTGACCAGCCCGTGGTACTGGCTGGTATCGTCATGGATCGGGTTGAAGCTGTCGGTCGGATTCTCGATTCCGATGTCGTTGTGCAGGAAGTCGCCGGTGGCGAACCAGTCCGCCAAGCCCACGCGGCCACCCCAGCTCCCGCTCGGCTGGTACCAGTCGCGCTGCCCGCCATAAGCCTCCAGCGACTCGCCCGGATCGCTGGTGCCCGACTTCCGCTTGATGTCGACCACGCCCGCCTGCAGGAAACCGTATTGCGCCGGCAGCGTGCCAGTCAGCAGCGAGATCGAGTCCGCCGCCCGGTCCTCCAGCGTCTGGCTGAAGATGTTGATCCCCTCGGGCAGCTGCACACCATCCAGCCGGTACTGCAGGCCCGCATGGTCGCCGCGCACATGGATCTGCCCGAAACTGTCCTGCGCGACGCCGGGCGCCTGCAGCAGCACCTGGTTGAGCGGCGCGTTCTCGCCCTGAGGAATATCTTCCAGCGCGTCGGGCGTAAACGTATAGACCGTCGCCCCTAGGCTCGGTTGGATCTGGTCGCGCGCCTGATCGAGTTGCTTGGCGATGACCACGACTTCCGGGGCGTAGTCTGGCGGCACCGCCTGCCCGCTTGCGGCGCAGGGGGCCAACAGGCAAGTCGAAACCAACAGCACACGCCGCATGGGCCGCCCCTGACGATACAGTATAACATACCATCAAAACCCGGCGGCGCACGCAAGGACCGCAGGATACGCAGTCCCCGTCGACCATCGTCGCGGCCGCCGTGGTCCGACCGGAAAGCCCCCCTTATCTCGCCGGCCGAGCTTGATCTAAGAAAATAAAGCTAGACTTTCGGTCCTATCGCGGGTTATCCTCTTGGAGTGTTGCAGCCCGAGACCGAAAGGAGGGGCCAGTGTTCGAGTTCCTGCCGCCCTTCCTCAAGCGGCTCTACCAAAGCTTCCGGGTCCCCTACGCCCGCGGCACCCGCGTGCGCGAAACACCGGAGCCCGATCCCGAGATCGCCGTGTCCATGCGCGAGCGCATGTTCAGGGTCGAAATCATCCAGGACGCCTTCTGCGAACGCCGGCCCAAGCCCCAGCGGCTGTTCCGTAGCCCGCCCGGGCATCGCGACATGTATTCTTGGTGCGACCTCGAGGTCTCCCGCTATCCGCGCGCCCGCCATCGCTGCGCCCACTGCAGCGAAACCCGCGCGCTCTTCAAACGCGCCAACGACGGCGACTGGCAGGCCGAAGTCCGCCTGCACCGCCTCGCTACCCGCGCGTCGATGCGCCTGCTCGTCCAGCGCCGCGCCTGGGCCGAGACCCGCCGCCGCCAGCGCGCCGCGCGCACCCCCAGGCCGGGGCCGCCGCCGGTGATCTGGATCATGCTCGGCTGGAAGCGCTGGCGCGACCGAAAGCGCGAATACCCTCCTGCGACCGACCGCTGGTTCATCGTCGAACGCCGCGCGGCCGAGGCCAAGCTCGTCCGCGCCCATACGCGCACGCTGCAACGCATGTCCCAGCGCAGCCGCGCCCGCCGGCGCGACGCTGAAATCGCGCGCGAACGCGACGTCGGACGGGTACGCGAAGCGCGTCCACCGTCTCGCCGACGGAACAAGCGGCGGACGCTCCTGTCCCGTCATCGCGAGGCGCGCAGCGCCGTGGCGATCCAGGGCAACGTGGCAAACGTCCGTCGCGCGGCCCTGGATCGCCACGCCGCCAATCGGCGGCTCGCGATGACGGTGTCCATGCGGCCGGACTACGCGAGCCGCCGGCCGAAGCCACCCCGGCCGAACCCGCGCCGCCCGACGCACCCGCACCCGCCATCGCTCCGGCGCCACCGGAACCCGCGCCCGCACCGCGCATCGCGCTGATTCCATACCCGCCCGGCGGCAAGACCATCATCAAGATCGGCGCCGCGCAGCGGATTCCTGCGCCGTGCCGCCGCTGCATCGCAGGCCCCGCGACCGGTTCAGACGACGCCGTTCGCGTCCGCCAGCTCACCGGTTCGCCGAACGGCGGACGCGCAGGCGGACAACGGCGCGATGGCATCCCGCCGCACCCCGTCGTTGAGGACCGCGGCGACCTCGGCGATCTGCCGGTCGAGCGAATAGCGTGCGCGCACGTAGTCCCGCCAGCGTGCCGGCCGTGCGGCGCGGATCAGGTCCACGGCTTCCTCGACCGTGCCGAACAGGACCTCCGCCGGCCAGCACTCGGCGGCGCCGGGGTGGTCGAACACAACGAGGTCGCAGCCGCTCGCGGCGGCTTCCAGCACGGCGTAGCTCAGGCCCTCGTGCAGGCTGGTGTGCAGCAGCACGGCGTTGGCCGCGTGCCAGCGCGGCATGCCGGACTGCCCGATGCGGCCTTCCCAGCTGATCGCGTCGCGCAGGCCCAGGCGCCCGGCGAGGTGCACGAACGTCTCGTGCGCGAGCGGTTCGCCGCCCATGCCGCACAGGCTGAGGTGCCAGCGGGCGTCGACCGCGCGCAGGCGGGCCAGAATCTGCAAGGCGAGCGTCGGGTTCTTGCGCAGCGTCATCAACCCGCACCATCCGATACGGAACGAATTGCGCTCGCCGGCCGGAACGAACCGCCCGGTGTCCACGCCGTTGCAGATCAGGTGCAGCCGGCTGGTCAGCTCGATCTCGGGGGCGGCGGCGCGCACGCGGCGGCGCATGTCGGGGCTGACGACGACGATGACGTCGTCGACCTTGTCCCAGGGCGTGTTGGCGACGTGGGGGGTCTCGGTGGCCTCGATCCGGTGGACGCGGACGATCACGCGCCGCCCGCCGAAGTCGGTGGCGCCGATCAGTGCGGGGAAGGGCGGCCAGCAGAACTCGAACCAGATCGCGTCGCGCGGCTCGTCGGTCCATGCCAGTGCCTCGCCGAGGGTGGCGGGACTGGTGAGGTGGAACTTGCGGACCTCCCATCCCGATGCTGCGGGCAGGTGCGCCAGCAGATCGCCGGTGAAGTGATCCAGCGTCGGGAGCGTCATCATGGCGAGGCGGGGTGCGCGTGGCATGGTGTGTTGCTAGTCGGAAAGCCTCAAGCTTGCGTTGACGGGGGTCCGGGGCCTCAGGCCCCGGCGGGTTCAGGGCGGAGCCCTGACCTTGCTCCCTGAAGGTTTTGCCGATGGACGTTGTCGCCCCTGTCGCCCCCGAGGTGCTGCCGACTCCGGTCCGTCGCCGGATCCTCGTCTATCTCGGCGTGCTGATCGTGCTGCTCGCGTTCGGCGCGCCCGGCGGGGGCCTGATCGACGTGCCGTTGTCGTTCCTGCTGAAGAACAAGCTGCACCTGTCGGCGCAGCAGGTCGCGACGTTCCGCCTGATCGCGGCGATTCCGCTCTACCTGTCCGGCCTGTTCGGCTTCGCGCGCGACGTCCGGGACCCGTTCGGCCGCGGTGATCGCGGCTTCTTCATGCTGTTCGGCGGGGTCACGGCGGCGCTGTACGTCGCATTCGCCTTCGTGCCGGTGACCTACGGCACGCTGCTGGTGGAGATCGTGCTGCTGACGACGGCGTTCCTGTTCGTCTCCGGCGCGCAGAACGGGCTGACGGCGGCGGTCGGCGAGCAGCATCAGATGTCGGGCCAGATCAGCGCGGCGTGGAACATCTTCGGCTCCATTCCCGGCCTGGTGGCGCTGGTGATCGGCGGCTCGGTGAGCGAATATCTGGAGGCGGGGAGTGCCGACCGTGCCGCGCGCACGCTGTTCCTGCTCGGGGCGGCGGCGATGGCGGCGGTGGGGCTGTACGGCGTGTGGCGGCCCGCGGTCGTTTTCGACAACGTCCGGCGCGAGCACGGGCTGCGCCATCCGCTGATCCAGTTGCGCCGGCTGCTGCGGCACTGGCCGGTCTATCCGGCGCTGCTGATCTGGATGCTGTGGAACTTCGCGCCGGGCACGCAGACGCCGCTGCAGTATTATCTGCAGAACACGCTGCACGGTTCGGACCTGCAGTGGGGCGAGTGGAACGCGATCTTCGCGGCGTCGTTCACGCCGACCTTCCTGCTGTACGGCGTGCTCTGTCGGCGGTACCCTTTACGGACGTTGCTGTGGTGGGGGACGGTGGCGGCGGTGCCGCAGATGGTGCCGCTGCTGTTCATCAATTCGATGCTGGGCGCGCTGATCGCGGCGGTGCCGATCGGGCTGATGGGCGGTGTTGCGACCGGGGCCTATCTCGACCTGCTGATCCGCTCCTGTCCCGAGGCGCTGCAGGGTTCGGTGCTGATGATGTCGGGTGCGCTGTACACTGTCGTGTCGCGCTTCGGCGACGTGCTGGGGACGGCGCTGTACGACCGTTACGGCGGGTTCGGCGTGTGCGTGGCGGCGATCACGCTGGTGTATGCGGCGATCCTGCCGGTGCTATGGCTGGTGCCTCGGCAGTTGGTGGAGCGTGCGGATGCGTAGGGTTGCGATGGCCTTGTGGGTTGCCGTTTCGTTGGTCGCGGCAGCGGGCGCGCCCGCGCGGGCGGCCGGGACGGACCCGAAAGCGTTTCTGCAGGGCGTGATCCAGCGTCTCGGCTCCGGGCACACGGTGCCGGCCGACCAGCTGTACACGCCGGCGCTGGCCGGACTGCTGCGGCAGTCCGCGGCGGCGGCGCACAAGGGCGACGCTCCCTGCATGGACGGCGATCCTGTGCTGGACTGCCAGGACTGCAGTCCGCTGACGCATCTGACGGTGACGGTGAGCGATCCCGTGCAGGGCAAGGCGGACGCGAGCGCGCACTACACGGTCGCCGGCGACGTGCGCGACATGAAATACACGCTCGTGCAGACGCCGCGCGGCTGGCGCATCGACGACATCCGCTCCAGTTCGATGCCGAGCCTGCGCGCCTACCTGTCCGGCCCCGACTGCCGGTGACGCGCGGGGCGGCGCTACAGCACGTGGAAGATGTAGAGCAGGATGATGACGGGAATCGGTATCCCCAGCAGCCAGAGCAGCAAGTCTCGCATGACATTCCTCCCGTTGAGCGTGGCTGCGAACGTGAGGCCGTGCTGAAAGTTGCGCGCCCGGCTGGGCTGTTGTGGCGGTCAGGCGGTTGCGGTTTTCCGCGGCCGTCCTCCTTTCCGGCCATGCCGCTGGGCGCTGGTGCGTTTGGCCGCCGACCGCGACTCGCCTCCTCGGCTTGCGAAAGCGGCGGCGAGAGCACCCGCGGGCAGCATGGCAGGCAGTACGGCGGTCAGGAGACCGTGCACGCTGACCTGGATATCTCGGCCCTCGATCTCGAGCGCCGATCCGTCGGGCCAGATCTCCAACTTCGCCAGATCCTGTGGGGGCACCTCCTGCAAGCTGCCGATCCAGCGAAGGGGGATCAGGAATCCAGCCCCCCGTGTCGTCACGATTTCGATCGCGTCCCGCTCCGGCACGTAGCGCACGGACTGCGCACGGATTTCCGTCTCTGCTTCCGCTTGTCCGGCCGCGAGAGCGTTGGCATACGCGGCGTCCGTCGTTCGATGCGCACTCATTGTCCTATGCTCACGTCTGCTGTCGTGCCGTCCCGAAACGTCAGGTGTAGCCATTCGCGCGCTGGATCATACCATGCGCCGGCGATCTGCTTCGCACCGCGCACGCGTCCCTTCAGCATCTCGATCCCGCCTGCCCTCAGCACGCACCACCTGTTTTCAACGCACGTCGTCTGCCGAATCGCCCACCAGCTCCGTCGGCACGCCGGCAACTCCGCACGAACGTCGTCCAGCAAGCGGTTCACCACGCGCGGCAGCGGCACATTGCTCAGCGGAGCGATGCTGATCAGTTCCACCGTGCTGCCCGTGTACGAGAAGCCCACGCGCGCGATCCAACCCTCGCCACGATGCCGGGTGTGGACGTGGGGCGGGCAATGGTCGTCCGCGAAGACGTATACCGCCGCTCCCGTCGCCTCGGAGACGAACACCCGAGCCATCGCGAGAAATCACCCTTCAGCTTGGGTTTTCCAAAGAGAAGGCCTGGGCGGCGTAGCCTACCCGCATCATTGTGCCCAGCCCGACAGACGTTTCCGACAGGGATGACGATGACCGACGCCCTCGCCGCCATCCAGCGACAGATCATGTGGAACCGGCTCATCGCGGTGGTCGAGGAGCAGGCGCAGACGATGATCCGCACCGCCTTCTCCACCACCGTGCGCGAAGCCGGCGATCTGTCGGCCGGCATCTTCGACCTGCAAGGGCGGATGATGGCGCAGGCGGTCACCGGCACGCCGGGACACGTCAACTCGATGGCGGAATCCGGGGGCCACTTCCTGCGCAAGTTCCCGGCCGAGACCATGCAGCCGGGCGACCACTACATCACCAACGACCCGTGGCTCGGCACCGGCCACCTGCACGACCTCACCGTCGTCACGCCGGCGTTCCACTCGGGGCGCATCGTCGGGCTGTTCGCCAACACCGCGCACGTCATCGACGTCGGCGGCCTCGGCATGGGGCCCGAGGGGCGCTCGGTGTTCGAGGAAGGCCTCTATATCCCGATCGTCAAATGCTTCGACCGCGGGCGGCCGAACGACACCTTCTTCGACTTCCTGCGCGCCGGCTCGCGGCTGCCGGTCGAACTCGAAGGCGATGTCTATTCGCTGTGCGCCTGCAACGACACCGGTGCCAGGCGGCTCGCGCAGATGATGGCGGAGTTCGGCCTCGCCGACCTCGACGCCCTGGCCGGTCACATCTTCGACGCCTCTCGCAGCGCCACCGAGGCCGCCATCGCGGCCCTCCCGCCCGGCACCTACGCCGCCGAGATCGGCTCGGACGGCTACGAGGACACGGTGACGCTGCGCGCGGCGATGACGATCCATCGCGACACGATCGACGTGGACTTCGCCGGCACCGGCGGCCTGTCGTCGCGCGGCATCAACGTGCCGGCCGCCTACACCCGCGCCTATGCGTGCTTCGGCATCAAGGTCGTCGTCGCCCCCGACATCCCGAACAACTGGGGCAGCCTGCTGCCGTTCCGCATGGCCATCCCGGACGGCTGCATCCTCAACGCCCCGCGCCCCTACGCCGTCAGCGTTCGCCACGTGATCGGCCACCTGCTGCCCGACCTGATGATGGGCTGCCTGCACCAGGCGGTGCCCGCGCGGGTCACCGCCGAGGGCGCGGCGTGCCTGTGGAACCCGCCGCTGCGGGGCGGCGCGTCGGTCAGCGGCCAGTCGCGCGGCAATCGCCCGGTGATCGACGACTTCGAGATCATCACCTTCAACTCCGGCGGCACCGGCGCGCGGCCCACGCGGGACGGGCTCGACGCGACGGCGTTTCCCTCCGGCGTGCGGACCATGCCGGTGGAGGCGACCGAGAACGTCGCCCCCGTGGTGTTCTGGCGGAAGGAGCTGCGGCCCGATTCGGGCGGCGCCGGGCGGACCCGGGGCGGCGCCGGTCAGGTCATGGAGATCGCCACCAAGGGCGACCTGGAATTCGCCTGCAACGCGATTTTCGACCGCGTCGCCCACCCCCCGCGCGGCCGAGATGGCGGCGCCGACGGTGCCGCGGGCGCCGTGCGCCTGAAATCCGGCGCGACCCTGCGCACCAAGGGCTTCCAGGCGATCCCCGACGGCGACCGGCTGGTCCTGGAACTGCCCGGCGGCGGCGGCATGGGCCCCCCGGCCGAGCGCGACAAGGCGGCGCTCGCCCGCGACGCGTGCGACGGCCTCGTCAGCCCCCGGGCCGCTCGCGAGGTCTACGGCGTTGAAATCGCTGACTCCTGACCGCGCCCGACGGCGCGCCGCCGCCGGTGGAGTGCGCCCGGATGCGGGAGCTGTGCTGCTGAAGCGGAACTTGTTGGACTCGCGGCGGGGTCCTAGGTTGCGTCGTCCCTGAATCGCACCCCAGACCCCGGGTCCACATGGCGTCCGAGCCTGCCTACAAGCGCGTCCTGCTGAAAGTCTCCGGCGAGGCGCTGATGGGCCGCCGGGAATACGGGCTCGACAACGAGACCGTCCGCCGGATCGCCGCCGACGTGGCCGCCGTCGTCCAGATGGGCGTGCAGGTCTGCCTGGTGATCGGCGGCGGCAACATCTTCCGCGGCGTCTCCGCCGCCGCCGCCGGCATGGACCGCGCGCAAGCCGACTACATGGGGATGCTCGCGACCGTGATGAACGGGCTCGCATTGCAGAACGCGCTGGAGAAGCTCGGCGTGCCGACCCGGGTGCAGTCGGCGATCCCGATGTCCTCGGTCTGCGAGCCGTATATCCGCAGGCGGGCCGAGCGGCACATGGAGAAAGGGCGGGTCGTCGTGTTCGCCGCCGGCACCGGCAACCCGTTCTTCACCACCGATACCGCGGCGGCCCTGCGCGCGGCCGAGATGAACTGCGACGTGCTGCTGAAGGGCACCCAGGTGGACGGGGTCTATTCCGCCGACCCGCGGCTGGAGCCGACTGCCGAGCGGTTCGAGACGCTGACCTACCTGGACGTGCTCTCCCGCGACCTGCAGGTGATGGACGCCGCGGCGATCAGCCTCGCGCGCGAGAACGGGCTGCCCATCGTGGTCTTCAACATCCACGCCCCCGGCGCCTTCGCGCAGGTGATCCGCGGCGAGGGGCGATTCACCACCATCATCGAACAGCCATAAGGGCCGCAGCCATGGCCGCCCCAGCCGACCTCAACACGCTCAAGACCGACCTCACCCGCCGCATGGACGGCGCGCTGGAGACGCTGCGCCGCGAATTCGCCGGCCTGCGGACCGGCCGCGCGAGCCCGGCCCTGCTCGAACCCGTCAAGGTCGACGCCTACGGCACCGAGATGCCGCTCAGCCAAGTCGGCACGGTCAACGTGCCGGAGCCGCGGATGCTGACGGTGCAGGTGTGGGACCGCTCGCTGGTCGGCCACGTGGAACGGGCGATCCGCGACGCCGGCCTCGGCCTCAACCCGGCCTCCGACGGCCAGCTCGTGCGGGTGCCGATCCCGATGCTGACCGAGGAGCGGCGCAACGAGCTCGCCAAGCTCGCGGGCAAGTATGCCGAGGGGGCCAAGGTCGCGGTCCGCGGCGTGCGGCGCGACGGGATGGAGCAGATCAAGGCCGCCGAGAAGAAGCACGCCATCGGCGAGGACGTCGCGGTGAAGTGGCACGACGAGGTGCAGAAGCTCACCGACGGCTACATCAAGCGGATCGACGACAGCCTCGCCGAGAAGGAGCGGGACATCCGCCAGGTCTGAGGCGGCCCCAGCACATAAACAGATGTCGATATCAGTTCTTTCCCGTGCGCCCCGTCTGGTCGAGGCGCCGGCCGACCCGGCCGGTGCGCCCGCGCACGTGGCGATCATCATGGACGGCAACGGCCGCTGGGCGTCGCGCCGCGGCCTGCCGAAGGTCGCCGGCCATCGCGAGGGGGCCCGCGCGGTGCGCCGGACGATCGAGGCGGCGATCCGCCGGGGCGTCGGCTGGCTGACGCTGTACGCCTTCAGCAGCGAGAACTGGCGCCGGCCGGACACCGAGGTGCGCGACCTGACCGGCCTGCTGCGTCATTACCTGCGCAGCGAGGTCGACGAGCTGCGGGCCAACGGCGTGCGCCTGCGCATCATCGGCGACCGCGAGCGCTTCGATGCCGACATCCGTGCCAGCCTCGCCGATGCGGAGCGGGTGACGCAGGACAATGCCAGGCTGAACCTGACCGTCGCTCTGTCGTATGGCGCGCGGACCGAGCTGGTCGCCGCCGCCCGCGCCGCGGCCGAGGCCGCGCGGGACGGGCTGCTCGACCCGTCGCGGCTGGACGAGCGCGCCTTCGCCCGCTTCCTGTTCACCGCCGAGATGCCCGATCCCGACCTGATCGTGCGCACCAGCGGCGAGCAGCGGCTGTCGAACTTCCTGCTCTGGCAGGCCGCCTATGCCGAACTGGTGTTTCAGGACGTGCTGTGGCCCGATTACGGGCAGGCGCAGTTCGACGAGGCGCTGGCCGAATTCGCCCGCCGCGAGCGCCGGTTCGGCGCCCGGCCCTGATCCCGGCTGTCGACACGCCGCCGCCACAGCGGTCGGCCCCAGGGCGGTCGGCCTTGCGCCGACGCTGGGCCGACCTGCGGCTGCGCGTGATCTCGGCCGCCGTCATCGTCCCCCCGAGCGTCGCCGCCATCTGGCTCGGCGGCTGGGCGTTCATCGCCCTCATCGCGCTGGCGCTGACGGTATTAACCATCGAGTGGGCGCTGATGTGCCGGCAGGCCAACCGGCCATTCCTGCCGGTCGCCGGGTTGGCGTGGATGGTGCTGGCGGCCTGCTCGCTGCTCTGGCTGCGCGCCGATCCCGCCGCCGGACGGGTCAACGTGCTGTTCCTGGCCCTCGTGGTGTGGGCGAGCGACATCGGCGCCTATGCGGCCGGGCGGCTGTTCGGCGGCCCGCGGCTCGCACCATCGATCTCGCCGGCCAAGACCTGGGCCGGGGCGGGCGGCGGGCTGCTGGCGGCGGTGGCGGTGGGCGCGCTGATCGGCCTTGCCGCGCAGGGGACGGCGCGGCTGCCGGCGGCCGGCGGGGCGGCGGTGCTGCTGGGGGTCGCCGCGCAGGTCGGCGACCTGACCGAGAGCGGGGCGAAGCGCCGTCTGGGCGTGAAGGATTCCGGGCGGCTGATCCCTGGCCACGGGGGCCTGCTGGACCGGGTGGACGGGCTGCTGGCGGCGAGCCCGGTCGCCGCGCTGCTGGCCTTCGGGGCCGGACGCGGGCTAATGCTCTGGTCATGAAGTCCGTCACCGTTCTGGGCAGCACCGGCAGCGTCGGGACGCAGACCGTCGACCTGCTGGCAGCCTCGCCGGAACGCTTCGCGGTGCGCGCGCTGGTCGGCGGCCGCAATGCTACCCTGCTCGCCGAGCAGGCCCGCACTTTGCGCGCCCAACACGCCGTCATTTTCGACGCCACGCAGGAGGCCGCCCTGGCCGAGGCGCTGGCGGGCAGCGGCATCACCACCGGCGCGGGGCCCGAGGCGGTGGTGGCCGCCGCGGCGCTGGAGGCCGACTGGACGATGGCGGCGATCACCGGCGCGGCCGGCCTCGCGCCGACGCTCGCGGCGATCCGAAGGGGTGCGGCGGTGGCGCTGGCGAACAAGGAGGCGCTGGTCTGCGCCGGTGCGGTGATGCTGAACGCCGTCGCGGCCTCGGGCGCGACCCTCCTGCCTGTCGATTCCGAGCACAACGCCATCTTCCAGGCGCTGGCGGACGGCAACCGCGACGCGGTCGAGAAGATCGTGCTGACCGCGTCCGGCGGCCCGTTCCGCTCGGCCACGCTGGAGGAGCTGGCCGCCGCGACGCCGGAGAGCGCGCGCCGCCATCCGGTGTGGTCGATGGGGGCGAAGATCTCCATCGACAGTGCCACGATGATGAATAAGGGCCTGGAGCTGATCGAAGCGGCACGCCTGTTTGGGCTGCACGAGACGGAAATCGACGTGCTGATCCACCCGCAATCCGTGGTGCACGGGCTGGTCTACTTCCGTGACGGGTCCGTGCTGGCCCAGCTCGGCTCGCCCGATATGCGCATACCGATCGCCCACACGCTGGCGTGGCCGCAGCGGCTGCCGACCGCCGCGCCGCGCCTCGATCTGGCCGAGCGCGGCCGGCTGGACTTCGAAAAGCCCGACGAGCAGCGGTTTCCCGCACTTCGCCTCGCCCGCGATGCCTTGCGTGCCGGGGCGGCCGCGCCCACCATTCTGAGTGCCGCCAACGAGGTCGCGGTGGATGCCTTCATGGCGCGGCGGATCGGTTTTCTCGATATCGCCGCGACGGTCGCGCGGGTGCTCGATGCGCTCGGTGCGCCACCGCTCGCCACTCTGGACGACGTCGTCGCCATCGACGCCGAGGCGCGGCGGCTGGCCGAGACCATGACCGTCGCCCGTGCTGCCTGAGCGCCTTTGCCTGGTTGAGCCGACTGACCGCGCCGCCCGAACGTCGAGGATGACACGACCGTGCTGATCCATGCTTTGGCCGACCCGCTCCGCACCGCCATCGCCTTCGCCGTGGTGCTCGGCGTGCTCGTGTTCGTGCACGAGCTCGGGCACTACCTCGCCGCGCGCTGGCTCGGCGTGCATGTCGAGGTCTTCTCGATCGGCTTCGGCCGGGCGATCGCGTCCTGGTCGGACCGGCGCGGGACGACGTGGAAACTGGGATGGCTGCCGCTCGGCGGCTTCGTGCGGTTGCACGGCATGGAGCGCGAAACCGACCTCACGCCGGAAGGGCGCGCGACCCGTCTGCAGGGCCGTGCGTTCGCCGACAAGCGCGTCGGTGCGCGTGCGGTGGTGATCGCCGCCGGACCGCTGGCCAACTTCCTGCTCGCGGCACTGCTGTTCACCGTGCTGAACGTCGCCGTCGGCCGCGCGGTGTCGACATCGACGATCGGGCAAGTGGTGCCCGATTCGGCCGCCGCTTCTGCGGGGCTGCAGGTGGGCGACTCGATCGTGGCACTCGACGGCACGAAGATCGCCAACTTCGAGGACGTCAAGCGCATCGTCTCGGCGCGTCCCGGCCAGCCGATCACCATCGACCTGATGCGCAACGGCGCGCCGCTGACGGTGCACGCGACGCCCGGTTCGCAGGTCTCGGACGGCAAGACGGTCGGCATCCTCGGCATCGTGAACCGCACCGAGTTCAAGCCGGTCGGCGTGCTCGACGGCTTGTATTACGGTGTCGTGCAGACCTGGACGGTGACGCGGGAAACCGTGGTCGGCGTTTGGCAGATGATCAGCGGCCAGCGCGGCGCCGGCGAACTCGGCGGCGTGATCCGGATCGCGCAGATGTCCGGGCAGGTGGCGCAGCTCGGGGTGGCCAGCCTGCTGTCGTTCATCGCGGTGCTGTCGATCAATCTGGGGTTGATCAACCTGTTCCCGGTGCCCGTGCTCGATGGCGGGCATCTGGTGTTCTACGCCGCCGAGGCGGTGCGCGGACGGCCGATCCCGACGCGCGCGCAGGAATACAGCTACCGCGCGGGGCTCGCGGTGATCCTGTCGCTGGTGGTGTTCTCCGCATGGAACGATCTGGCGCATCTGGGCGTGGTGCGCTGGGTCGCCGGGTTGATCGGCTGATCCCACCGCCGCGAGGCGACGTGTCACTGCCGGCCGCGCGGCGTTGCCCTGGTACCGCTTCTGCCGCAGCGTCTGGCGCGGCGTCGGTACGGCGGCTAGTCTCCGCCGCCCGCACGCTTGACTCGTCGGTTCAGACGGGTTCTTCCGGTATCGGTCGAAGAAGGGGGATCAGGCGTTTGACCGCGTTACGTGCCGTCCTGCTCGCCCTTACCTGCATGCTTTTCCTGTTCGACGCCGGCGTCCTCGCACAGACGCCGCCGCCGCCGCCAGGCTACGGCGTGCCGGCGCGCGCGCGGCACATCCAGGCGTTCCGGCCGACACCGGTTGAACCCACCGCGAACGTGCCCGCCGGCGGCACGGTCAAGGACATCAAGATCGTCGGCAACCAGCGCGTCGAGGCCGGCACGATCCGGTCGTACATGACGGTGGTGCCGGGCGATCCGTTCGATCCCGACCGCATCGACCGCAGCCTGAAGACGCTGTTCGCCACCGGCCTGTTTTCCGATGTCAGCCTGACGCGCGAAGGCGACACGCTCGTCGTCAAGGTGGTGGAGAACCCGACGATCAACCGCGTCGCGTTCGAGGGCAACCACAAGCTGACCGACGATAACCTCAAGGCAATCGTGCAGCTCCGGTCTCGCGGCGTGTTCACGCCCGAGATCGCGGAATCCGACCGCCAGCGCATACTGGATGCGTACGCCAAGAAGGGGCGCTACGACGCGCGGGTCGAGCCGAAGATCATCAAGCTGCCCGACAACCGCGTCGACGTCGTCTTCGAGATCAACGAAGGCAACGCCACGCTGATCAGCCGCATCGCGTTCGTCGGCAACCACGAGTTCAGCGAAAGCCGGCTGCGCGAGGTCATCACCAGCCGGCAGACGATCTGGTGGCGGTTCCTGACCAGCGCCGACACATACGATCCGGCGCGCGTCAACTTCGACAAGGAGGAGCTGCGCCACTTCTATCTCCAGCACGGCTACGTCGACTTCGAGGTCGTCAACGTCTCGGCGGAACTGTCACCCGACCGCAAGTCGTTCTTCGTGACGTTCACCATCGACGAGGGCGAGCGCTACCGCGTCGCCAAGATCACGATCAACAGCCAGCTCCGCAAGCTGGACGGCGACTCGCTGCGGCCCGATCTGCAGATCGACGTCGGCGACTGGTATGACGGCGAGGCGGTCGAGCGCAGCGTGACGGCAATGTCCGACGACGTGCTCGGACGCGGCTATCCGTTCGTCGACATCAAGCCGCGCATCACGCGCGACAAGGCCAAACACACCGTCGATCTGGTGTTCGACGTCACCGAAGGCCCGCGCATCTACGTCGAGCGCATCGACATCACCGGCAACACCCGCACCGAAGACAAGGTGATCCGCCGTGAATTCCGCTTCGCCGAGGGCGACGCGTTCAACGCGGCCGCGGCGCGCAAGACCAAGCAGCGGCTGGACGACCTCGGCTACTTCAGCAATGTGCAGGTCGTTCCCTCGCCGGGATCGGCGCCCGACAAGGCGATCGTGACCGCGCAGGTGGTGGAGAAGGCGACCGGTGAACTGACGCTCGGCGGCGGCTTCTCGACCGACGTCGGCCCGCTGATCGATGCGGGCATCCGGGAGAAGAACTTCGTCGGCACCGGCATCGACGCGGCCGTCAACGGCGTGTTGGCGACGAAGCGCAGCTCGATCACGGCCTCGGTCACCGACCCGTATTTCCTCGACCGCAATCTCGTGGCCGGCGCCGACGTGTTTTACGTCAACCAGAACAACACCACCATCGCGCTGTACAGCGAGCAGCGTCTCGGCTTTGCGCTGCGGGCGGGCTACCAGTTCAGCGACCACCTGCGGCAGGCAATCAACTACTCGATCGTCGACCGCGACGTGTACAACGTCTCCCAGCCGTCGGCGGTGGAGGAGAACGGGCCGTACGGCGTGACGCTCGGGCCGGGGATCTGCCAGGCGGCGGGCGCGCCGATCGCGGCGTTGTTCGGTGGGATCCAGTATCCGACGTGTTTTTACGTGCCGCCCTATGTCGCCGAGGTTGGCGGCGCGTCGTACTACATCCGCCAGCAGGCGGGATGGACGCTACTGTCGCAGTTCGGCCAGACGCTGACGCTGGATTACCGGGACAGCCCGACCGATCCGCATACCGGCTTCATCGTCCGCGCGGGCCTCGATGCGGCCGGCGCGGGCGGCGACGAGACGTTCGTGCGCGGCAAGCTCGACGGCACGTACTTCGTGCCGCTCGACTACTTCACCGGCAATAGAGACTGGGGCATCTCGTTCTCCGGCGGCATCGGCAACTTGTGGCCGCTCGGTTCCCAGGAGCAGATCATCGACCGCTTCTTCCTCGGCGGCGACAACCTGCGCGGCTTCGAGGCGGGCGGCGCGGGTCCGCACGACGCGACCACCGGCGACTCGCTGGGCGGCCGCTTCATCTGGACGGGCTCGGCGGAGCTGCACTATCCACTGCCGATCTCGCAGGATATCGGGATCTCCGGCCGCGCCTTCGTCGATGTCGGCGGCCTGACCGAGGCCAACTTCGAGAGCGGCCATTGCCCAAACTCAGGATTGCCCTATGCTCAAGCCCCGGGCGCTGCTCCGAACAGTGCGATCTTCACACAGTTTCCGAGCAACGGTACAGTCTGCCCACCCATCTATGACCACAACGTGCCACGGCTCGGCGCCGGCGTCGGGATATCTTGGAACACGCCCTTTGGCCTGATCAACATCGACGTGGCACCCTTCGTCATCAAACAAACGCACGACCAGACACAGCTTTTCCGGTTCGGCTTCGGTACGAGGTTCTAGTGGCTTTCTTGCGCTTCCTGCTTCCGGTCGCATGCGCGGCCGGTCTGTTGCTCTCCGCCATGCCCGGCGCCCAGGCGCAGGGCTGGTTCATGCCCGGCCAAGGTGCCGGCGGCGCCGCCCACCCGGCGCCGCCGCACCCGGGCCGGCCGCTCCCCGCCGTGCGCGGCGCACAGCCGCCCGCACCGGCGCCGATGCCGATGCCGCAGACCGAGGGGCAGCAGTTGGCCCCGCCGGGGGCGGCCGAGCCGGCGCCTCCGCAGGTCCAGGTGCAGCTGCCGCCGCCGCCCGAGCTGTCGCCGATCCCGAAGGGAACGGAGCCGCCCACCCCGCGTATCGGCGTACTCGGCGTGCCCGAGGTGATGCGGGCGTCGACCGCCGCGCAGGAGATCGAGCGCGTGCTCGGCGAGCGCCGGCAGAAGCTCAACGAGGAGGCGCAGAAGGAGCAGGCCGCCTGGCGCGACCTGCAGCAGCAGCTGACCACGGCGCGGAACGGCCTGACGCCGGACCAGATCCGCGCCAAGGAGCGTGAGCTGCAGGAGCGCATCACCAACGCCCAGCGCAGCTTCCGCGACCGCGACCGCATCATCCAGGAGGCGGCGCAGTACTCGCTGGCGCAGATCGAGCGCACGCTGGTCGCCGTGATCCGGCAGGTGGCCGAGAGCCGGGGGATGAACCTCGTGCTGCACCGCCAGCAGGTCGCGCTGAACGTCAACGAGTTCGACCTGACCGAGCAGGTGACGCAGCAGCTCAACAAGGTGCTGCCGTCGGTGGTCATCCCGCCGGACGGCGTGTCGCCGGCGCAGATGGCGCAGAACCAGGGCAAGCCTGGCCAGACCGCGACTGCAGGCGCGTCACCGGGCGCTGCACCGGGCGGCGCGGCGCCGGCGGGCGGCGCGACCCCGGCTTCGGCAACGGCGCCGGCGCCGCCGCCGGCCTCGGGCAGCGCGCCGACCTCGGCCGGCGGTGCCTCCGCGGGCGGCGCGCCGGGCACGACCACCACTCCGCCGGCGCACCCGGCGCAGCCTCAGTAGGCCGTATGGCGGCGGGCGATCCCCGGTTCTTCGCGAGAACCGGGCCGCACCCGCTCGCCGTCGTGGCCGAGGCCGCGCGCGGCGCGCTGCCGGACGGCGCGCCCGCCGTCACGCTCGCCGGCATCGGGCCGTTGCAGACGGCCGGCGCCGACGAGGTCAGCTTCCTCGACAACCGCAAATACGCCGCCGCCCTGCGGGCCACGAAGGCGGGTGCGGTGATCGTGCATCCCGACCTCGCCGCCCAGGTGCCGGCGGGAATCGCGGCGATCGTGTCCGCGACACCCTATGAAAGCTGGGCGCATGTCGCCGCGCTGTTCCATCCGCCCCCGCCGGCCCGCCCCGGCGTGCACCCCTCCGCGGTCGTCGAGCCGGGCGCGCTGGTCGATCCCTCGGCCGAGGTCGGGGCGTTCGCCGTCATCGGCGCCGCCGCGACGATCGGGCCGCGCTGCCGCATCGGCCCCCATGCGGTGATCGGGCCCGGCGTGGTCATGGGTGGGGATTGCCGGATCGGTTCGCATGCCAGTGTCACGCACGCGATTCTCGGCGCCCGCGTGTTCGTCTATCCCGGCGCGCGGATCGGCCAGGAAGGCTTCGGGTTCGCGCAGACCAAGCAGGGCTTCCTGTCGGTTCCGCAGGTCGGCCGCGTGGTGCTGGAGGACGACGTGGAGGTCGGCGCGAACAGCTGCGTCGATCGCGGCAGCCTGCATGATACCGTGATCGGCATGGGCTCACGCCTCGACAATCTGGTGCAGGTTGGGCACAACGTCCGCATAGGTCGGTTCTGCGCCATCGCCGGGCAGGCCGGTATTTCCGGTTCGACCGTTCTGGAAGATTTCGTCATGGTCGCCGGCCAGGCGGGCTTGATCGGTCACCTCAAGATCGGGAAGGGCGCGATGCTCGGCGCGCAAACCGGGATCATGAACGACGTGCCGGCCGGCGCGCAGGTGCTGGGCAGCCCGGCCCAGCCGGTACGCGACTTCCTGCGCCAGGTCGCCGTGCTCAAGCGCCTGGCGCGCCGCGTCCCGCGCGAGGGCGCCGCCGGCGAGGAGCCGCAAGCCGGCCGTACCGCGGAGACGCCGTGATGGACAGCGTGCCGGAGACCCCGGACGGCGGCCGCGTGCTGGACGTGATCGATATCGCGCGGATCATGCACCTGATCCCGCACCGCTACCCGTTCCTGCTGATCGACCGCGTGGTCGATGTCGTGCTCGGCGAGCGGGCGACGGGGATCAAGAACGTCACCATCAACGAGAACTTCTTCCAGGGCCATTTCCCGCACCACCCGGTGATGCCGGGCGTGCTGATCATCGAGAGCATGGCGCAGACCGCCGCGGTGTTCGTGGTCGAGACGCTCGGCCCCGCGTCGCACGGCAAGGTCGTGTATTTCATGTCGATCGAGGCTGCGAAGTTTCGCCGTCCGGTCGTCCCAGGCGACCAGCTTCGGATCGAGGTGACCAAGGAGCATGCCCGGCGCAACGTGTGGAAAGTGCACGCCGTCGCGCGCGTGGACGGCACCGCTGTCGCGGAGGCGACCTATACCGCGATGATCCTCGACAAATAGCCGTGCCGGCGACGCTGGTCTCGGTGGCGTTCCCAGACGGTCTTCGCGCTTGCAAAAAACAGTTCGGAAACAGCCAGTTACGTCGTGTTTCGTAATACGCGGCAACAATCATTGAATTTGTGACAGGTCGTGCGAGGCCTAGCTTGCCTGCGCGGCCGCCGACCTTACGAGGCTGAAGGCAGGAGTTCATGGACGGTTTCACCGATACGATCCCGGCTTCCGGCATTCACCCGTCGGCGGTGATCCACCCGCGCGCCGAGATCGGGCGCGACGTGCGGATCGGCCCGTTCTGCACGATCGGTCCCGACGTGGTGCTGGAAGACGGCGTGACCCTGATCAGCCACGTCGTCGTCGACGGCATCACGCGCATCGGCGAGGGCACGACGGTCTATCCGTTCGTCTCCATCGGCCTGCCGCCGCAGGACGTGAAGTACCGCAACGAGCCGACGCGCTGCGAGATCGGCGCGCGCACCCAGATCCGAGAGCACTGCTCGATCCATCGCGGCACGCCGGGGGGCCGCGGTGTGACCAATGTCGGCGACGGTTGCATGCTGATGGCGGTGGTGCACGTCGCCCACGACTGCCGGATCGGCAACGGCGTGGTGATCGCCAACAACGTCGTCATGGGCGGGCATTGCCGGATCGACGACTATGCGGTGATCGGCGGCAGTGCCGCGCTGCACCAGGGCGTGCATATCGGCCGCGGCGCGATGATCGGCGGCCTGCTCGGCATCGGCGGCGACGTGCTGCCGTTCGCCATGGTGACCGGCGAGCGTGAAGGCTGGGTCGCGGGGCTGAACATCATCGGCATGAAGCGGCGCGGCTTCGACCGCGCGGCGATGCACAGGCTGCGCGCCGTGTTCCAGCGTCTGTTCGGCGCCGGCGCCGGGGTGCGGTCCGAGCGGATCGACTCGGTGCGCGAGGAATACGGCGACGAGCCGCTGGTGGCCGAGGCGCTGGAGTTCATCGCCAACCAGGGCAAGCGCGGGCTGCAACGGGCCAAGTTCGGCCCGGAAGCGGACGAAGACTGACCGTCCCGGCGGCGCTGGCCGCCGTCCCGCTCCGAGGCTGACCGGGCGTCGCTCCGCTACATCACGGCCGGCAGCGATGCGCGTTCCTCCGCGCAGGTTTCGATGGCGAGGAAGAGCGCGTCCAGGGTGCGGTCGAGTTGCAGTAGCGCGGCCTCGGCGGCAAGCATGCGCAGGCAGTGAACAATGCCGCTGGCGCTCGGCGTGAAGTCGGCGGCGCAGTCGTCCTCGAACACAGGCTCCTCCCTTTTGCGTGACCCCGCTTTCACAGTTGACAGATCCGTGATCAGCGACCGTGACGATTCCGTCAACGGCACGTTCCAGATCCATCAAATCGGCAGGGAACCGGGTGCGGGCGGGCCGCTGGCGATCGTCGCGGGCGGCGGGCGGCTGCCTGGCGACGTCGCTGCCGCCGCCGTCGAACGTGGCCGCCCGGTGTTCGTGCTGGCGCTGCGCGGCTTCGCCGAGCCCGCCGTCGTCGAGCGCTTCCCGCACGAATACTTCCGCATCGGGGCCGTCGGGAAGATGCTTCGCGCCATGCGCTCGCGCGGGGTCGCGGACCTCGTGATGGTCGGCGCGGTGCGCCGTCCCGGCTTGCGCGAATTGCGGCCGGACTTCGCGTGCATGCGTGCCATCGTGCATATGGGGCGGGCGTTTTTCGCCGGCGATGACGCGCTGCTGTCGGCGGTGGTTCGCGCGATCGGCGACCATGGGTTCCGCGTGCTCGCGGTACAGGATGTACTGGCCGATGCGCTTGCCCCGGCCGGCGTGCTGACCCGTGCGGTGCCGGACGCGGGCGACTGGGACGACATCGCCCGCGGCCAGGCGGTGGCGGCGGCACTCGGCGCGGCGGATGTCGGCCAGGGCTGCGTGGTGCAGCAGGGGCTGGTGCTGGCGGTCGAGGCGATCGAGGGCACCGACGCCATGCTCGCGCGCGCCGGTGCGCTGGCGCGTCCGGGGCGCGGCGGCGTGCTGGTCAAGCTGGTCAAGCCGGGGCAGGAGCGCCGCGTGGACCTGCCGGCGGTCGGCCCGCGCACCGTCGCCAACGCCGCCGCCGCGGGCCTGCGCGGCATCGCGTTCAGCGCCGGCGCCGCGCTGATCGCCGACCCGGTGCGGACGGTCGCCGACGCGGACGCCGCCGGATTGTTCCTGGTCGGCCTCGACGCACCTATGGTGACGGAAAACCCGGAGGAGACCGCATGAGCCGCTTCCTGCACACCATGCTGCGCGTGGGCGACCTGGACCGCAGCGTCGATTTCTACACCCGCGTGCTGGGCATGAAGGAGCTGCGCCGGCGCGACGTGCCGGAGGGCGAATACACGCTCGCCTTCGTCGGCTACGGCGACGAGGACACCGACGCGGTGATCGAGCTGACCTACAACTACGGCAAGTCGAGCTACGACCTGGGCAACGCGTTCGGCCATCTGGCGATCGGCATGCCGGACGTGGCCAAGGCGTGCGAGGACGTCCGCCGCGCCGGCGGCAAGGTCGCGCGGGAGGCGGGGCCGGTGAAGTTCGGCACCACCATCATCGCCTTCATCGAGGATCCGGACGGCTACAAGATCGAGCTGGTCCAGCGGAGCTGAGCCCGCGGCCCTGGCTGCGCACCTGCGTCGCCGGCGTGCTCGCCGCCGGGCTGGCGACGCTCGGCGGTGTCGCCGCGCGGGCGCAGGCGCCCGCTCCGGCGCCGCTGCCGCCGTGGCGGGTGCCGGACGTCGCGGCGCTGCCGGACGACGATGCCGGCCGCGCGGTGCGCTACGGGCGTGACCTGATCCTGCACACCTCGGCGCTGATCGGCCCCGACGCGCGCGATCCGGCGATGCGCTACGGCGGCAACGGCCTGGAGTGCCAGAACTGCCATCTGGACGGCGGCACCGTGCGCTTCGGCCTGCCGCTGGTCGGCATCTGGAGCCTCTATCCGGCCTTCAGCGCGCGCACGAACACCACCGCGACCATGGCCGACCGGATCAACAACTGCATGCAGCGCAGCATGAACGGCCGTCCGCTACCTTCCGACAGCCGGGAGGTGGCGGCGATCGAGGCCTATTTCCGCTTCCTGTCCTCCGACCAGCTGGACAAGGTCGCCCCGATCGGTCGCGGTGCGCCGAAGCTGCCGCTCCCGGAGCGCGCGGCAGACCCGGCGAACGGCGCCAAGGTGTATCGAGAGGTGTGCGCGGCCTGCCACGGGGCCGAGGGGGCGGGCGTGCGCTACTCGGCGCTGGACGCGGCGAAGAACCAGCAACGCTATCTGTTCCCGCCGCTCTGGGGTCCGGACAGCTACAACGACGGGGCCGGCATGTCGCACAACATCGGCGCCGCCTGGTTCGTCCACGCCAACATGCCGCGCGGCGTCGATTTCACCCGGCCGCTGCTGAGCGAAGCCAACGCGTACGACGTCGTTGCCTTCGTCAACGGACAGCCTCGCCCGCATTATGCGGGCCTCGCGCACGACTATCCCGATCCGTGGATCAAGCCCGCCGACGTCGCCACACCGCCGTATCTCGGCCCGTTTCCCGCGCAGCAGCACGAGCTCGGTCCCTGGCAGCCGATCGAGGCGTGGCTGCGCCTGAACGCGCCCGACGGCCATGCGGGAAACTCCGGCGCGAACGACCTGGAGTCGAAGCTCGAGAGGCCGTCAGCGGCCGGGCAATAGGACGCCGGCCGGCACGGCGTAGGCGATTGAGCCGCGACGCTCGTGGCGCGATGCTGCGGCAACGCTCGTTCTGGGAGGAACGCCAAATGCCGAGGCTCGATCGCCGTACCCTGCTCGGCGCCACCGCCGCGCTGCCTGCCGCTGCCATGACCGGGGCCAACGCGGCGGCCGCAACGCAGCCGGCACAAAGCGTCGACGTCGAGGTGCCGGTCACGGCGACGCTCGCGCAATGGCTGGTTCGGTACGATCCGGCCGCGCTGCCGCCCGATGTGCAGAAGGAGACGGCGCGCACGCTGCTGAACTGGGTGGGCGTCGCGGTCGGCGGCTCGCGCGAGCCCGCCGTGAACAAGGCCATCGCCGCGCTGACGCCGTTCAGCGGTCCGCCGCAGGCCTCGATCTTCGGCCGCCGGGAGCGGATGGACGTGCTGAACGCGGCGCTGATGAGCGGCATCGCGTCCCACATCTTCGACTTCGACGACACCCACCTGAAGACGATCATCCATCCCGCGGGCCCGGTGGCCTCGGCGCTGCTCGCGCTCGCCGAATACCGGCCGGTCAGCGGACGCGACTTCGTCGCCGCGCTCGCACTCGGCGTGGAGACGGAGTGCCGCATCGGCAACGCGGTCTATCCGGAGCACTACGCGATGGGCTGGCACATCACCGGCAGCTGCGGGCCGTTCGGCGCGGCGGCGGCGGTGGGCAAGGTGCTCGGGCTGGACGAGCAGCGGATGATCTACGCGCTCGGGCTGGCGGCGACGCAGCCGGTCGGGCTGAAGATCATGTTCGGCTCGATGACGAAGAGCTTGCATCCCGGCCGCGCGGCGCAGAACGGTCTGACCGCGGCGCTGCTCGCCCAGCAGGGCTACACGACCGACGATGCTCCGCTGGAAGGCAAGGACGGCTGGGGCCAGGCGCTCAGCACGCGGCACAACTGGCACGAGGTCGTCGACGGCCTCGGGTCGCGCTGGGAGGCGCTGCTGAACACCTACAAGCCGTTCGCCTGCGGCATCGTGACCCATCCGGCGATCGACGCCGCGATCCAGCTGCGCGACGAGAACCACCTGCAGCCCGACCAGATCGACGTCGTCGAGCTGCGCGTGCATCCGCTGGTGCTGTCGCTGACCGGCAAGACCGACCCGCATGTCGGCCTGGAGGGCAAATTCAGCATCTACCACATCGTCGCGATCGCCCTGATCACCGGAAAGGCCGGCGAGAAGCAGTTCAGCGACGCGGCGGTGAACGACCCCGCGGCCGTGGCGCTGCGCAAGCGCGTCAAGCCGATCGTGACCGAGGGCGTGAAGCCCGATCAGGTCGACATGGTCATCAAGCTGAAGGACGGCCGCACGCTGACGAAGCACATCGACCACGCCGTCGGCAGCACCGAGAAGCCGATGACCGATGCGCAGCTCGAGGCGAAATTCTCTGATCTCGCGGAGGGCATCCTGCCGCCGGATCAGGTCCGCAAGCTGATGGACCTGTGCTGGCACGCCGGCACGCTCGCCGATGCCGGCGACATCACGCGCGCGGGCGCGGCGAGAGCATAGCGTTCACGCCGGCGTCGCCGTGGCCCGCCCCGGCGGGCCTTGACAACACCGTGACGGCGCCCACGAGTGGGCGCGCCAGACGGCCGGACGGCCGCCGGCGCAGCGGCTTTGCCGGTGTGCCGGAGGAAAGTCCGGGCTCCACGGGAACGCGGTGCCGGCTAACGGCCGGCGGGGGCGACCCCAGGGAAAGTGCCACAGAGAACATACCGCCGGCCCGCCCGCGCCTCGGAAACGCGGCAAGGGCCAGCCGGCAAGGGTGAAACGGTGCGGCAAGAGCGCACCGCGCGCCTGGCAACAGGGGCGGCACGGTAAACCCCACCGGGAGCAAGACCGAATAGGGGCGGCGGGTGCGCCGAAAGGCAGCACCAGAGGCGTTCCCGCCTCGCCGCCCGGGTAGGTCGCGCGAGGCGCGCCGTAAGGCGCGTCCCAGAGGAATGGCCGTCCCGGCTCGGCAACGAGCCGGACAGAACCCGGCTTACAGGCCGTCTGGCGCTTCTCCTCCCGCCGCGTTCAAGCGAGAACAGAACGCGAATACTTGCCCCGCGAAGTCGCCGCCGGGCGCCGACCTGTTCACGCTCAGGTAACGATTGCCCCCGCGCGCGACAAACGCCCGATTTTTCTAGCAAAATCGGGCAGTATCCCTTTGACGCCCATATTAGCCCATGGTAACCCATGGTCTCCCACGGCCATGCCCGTGCGGTGCGGCGGCGGGGTCGGGCCGGGCGCACCCGGGCCAAGGCGCCGAGGAACGGGGCGGAGGGAGCACCCACAGGGCCGAATGACGCATTTCCTCGGCACCCACCAGAATCGGCTGGACGCCAAGGGCCGCGTATCCGTCCCCGCGCCGTTCCGCGCCGTCCTGCGCACGCTCGCCAACGGCAGCGACGACGCGGCCGCGCTGGTGCTGCGTCCGTCGCACAAGCATCCGTGCATCGAGGGCTGGCCCCCGGCCACATTCCATGCGCTCGGGCCGCCGCTGGAGCGGCTCGACCTGTTCGGCGAGGACCACGACGACCTCGCCGCCGCGCTGTACGCCGACGCGCATCCGGTGGAGGCCGATCGCGAGGGGCGCATCGTGCTGCCCGACGCGCTCGTGTCGCACGCCAACCTGTCGGACACCGTGGTGTTCATGGGTCTCGGCCGGTGGTTCCAGATCTGGGAGCCGGAGGCCGCCGAGCGCCGCCGCATCGAGGCGCGGGAGCGTGCCCGCAGCGCCCACCTGACGCTGCCCGGCGGCGCCTTGCGTGCGGGGAACGGCGCATGAGCGCCGAAGGCGGCCGCGCGGGCCATGTGCCGGTCATGCTGGCCGAGGTGCTCGCCGCGCTCGCGCCGCACGATGGCGGCAGCTATCTCGACGCCACGTTCGGCGGCGGCGGCTATGCGGCGGCGATCCTGCAGGCGGCGTCCTGCGTGCTGTATGCGATCGACCGCGATCCGCAGGCGATCGCGCGCGGCGCGGCGCTCGCCGCGCGCTATCCAGGTCGCCTGCATCTAATACACGGCCGTTTCGGCGACCTGTGTGCGCTCTTGTCGGACTCCGGCGTCAGCAGGCTCGATGGCGTGGTGTTCGATTTCGGCGTGTCTTCATTTCAGCTCGACGATGCGGCGCGGGGTTTTTCGTTCCGCGCGGACGGTCCGCTCGATATGCGCATGGACGCGTCGGGCCCCACGGGCGGCCCGACGGCGGCCGAGCTGATCGCGACGATGCCGGAACGCGAGCTGACCGATATGCTCTACGAATACGGCGAGGAACGACAGTCCCGCCGCATCGCGCGCGCCATCCTTCGCGCCCGCGCCGAGGCGCCGATCGAGACCACCGGCAGGCTCGCCGAGATCATCCGCTCGGTCCTGCCGCCCGACCGCTCGGGCATCGACCCGGCGACGCGCAGCTTCCAGGCGCTGCGCATCCGGGTGAACGACGAACTCGGCGAGATCGCCCGCGGACTGTCGGCGGCGGCGTCCATGCTCGCACCCGGCGGTCGTCTGGTGGCGGTCGCGTTTCACTCGCTGGAAGACCGCATCGTCAAACGCTTCATGACCGAGGCGGCGGGGCGCACGCCCGCGCCGTCGCGCCACGATCCCGGCCAGTTGCGCCCGTCGCCTTCCCCCGCCTTCCGCCTGCTCACGCCGCGGGCGCTGCGGCCGGGCGCGGCCGAGACGGCGGCCAACCCGCGCGCCCGCAGCGCGCGGCTGCGCGCCATCGCCCGGCTCGAGATTTCTCCGAACCAACGGAGCGCCGCATGATCCGCCCGCTCACCGCCGCCTGCATGCTCCTGGCGTGCGGGTCCGGCCTGTATCTGTATCAGGTCAAGCATCGCACCCTGATGCTGGACAAGCAGATCGAGGCCACGCTGCAGGCCGCCGACGCGGCGCGCCAGCGTTCCGGGGTGTTGCAGGCCGAATGGACGCTGCTGAACGACCCGGAGCGCCTCGCCGGGCTCGCGGGCCGTTTCTCGTCGCTGCAGACGACGCAGCCGGCCCAGTTCACGACCATGGCCGAGCTGGACAAGCGGCTGCCGCCGGTGCGTCCGCCCGACGCGCTGCCGCAGACGACCGACGAGCCGCCGGACACGAGCCTGCCGCCGTCCGGCGCCTCCGCACCCGTCCAGCCGCCGCCAGCCCCTCCGGCGACGTCGGTGGCGCGAGCCGAGCCGTCGAAGCCTGCTGCGACTGCTGCGGCGGCAACGGCGCCGGCCAAGCCGGCCACGCCGGTCGCGGTGGCGGCCGCGAAGCCGGCGCCCGATCGGGTCCGGGAGGCCGCCAAGCCCGCCGATCATCCCGAGGCGGCGCCACGTGAGGTGCGGTCGGGCGGATCGCTGCTGGGGGCCGCCCGCGTCGCCGCGCCGGCGGCGGCCTACACGCCCGCTACTACGCAGTACGCCGCGCGTTTGGCCCCGCAGCCGGCGGCGGTCTATACCCCGCCACCCCAGCCGGCCGGCACGCCCGGCTACACCCAATCGGCGCTCGGCATGGCGCGCACCGGCTCCGTCGCGCCTTTCGCCGGCGCCTACAACATTCCGAACGGCAACTGAGTATGGCCGACGATCCGCCGCCGCCGCCGCCCGATTCCGGACCGCTCGATCCCGTGCGGCGCCGCCGCGCGCCGGCGCGGCCGCAGGGCGCCCCGCGCGACGCCGGCGTGCCGAAGATGGAGACGGTCCGCGTCACCGCGCCCGACCTCAAGCGCCGGGCCGCGCTGGAGAAGACGCGCGCGCGCCTGGTGTTCGCCGCCGCCGGCTTCGCCGCCCTGTTCGCCGCGGTGGTCATCAAGCTGGCCGACGCGACGATCATCCAACCGTTGCCGCCTCACCGCGTCGAGAAGCCGATCACCCAGCGCTTCGCCGACGCCGAGGCGGAGGCCGCGGGCCGCCAGCCGGCGGACGCCGTCCACCACATCCGTGCGATGATCACCGACCGCAACGGACAGATCCTCGCCGTCTCGCTGCCCACCGCCGACGTGTACGCTAACCCGCGCGAGATGATCGACGTCGCCGATGCCGCGCGGAAGCTGAAGGCGGCGCTGCCGGCGCTCGACGAGGATGAGGTGCGCCAGCGCCTGTCGAGCAACAAGCAGTTCGTCTACATCGCGCGCGAGATCACGCCGCGCGACGAGATGCGCATCAACGCGCTCGGCATCCCCGGCGTGTATTTCGAGCAGACCGCCAAGCGCCGCTATCCGATGGGCCGAACGGCCGCACAGGTGCTCGGCGGCGTGGACGTGGACGGGCACGGCGTTGCCGGCGCGGAGCGCGCCTTCGAGCAGCGGCTGGAGAACGACGTCGCGCCGCTGCGCCTGTCGATCGACGTGCGCATCGAGGCGGTGGTGCGCGACGAATTGTCCAAGGCGATGGACGATTTCAACGCGATCGGCGCCTGCGGCATCGTCATGGACGTGCGCACGGGCGAGGTGCTGGCGATGGTCAGCCTGCCCGACTACGACACCAACGACTTCGGCAAGACCCCGCCCGACGACCGGTTCAATCGCGCGCTGACCGGCATGTACGAGCCGGGCAGCACGTTCAAGCTGCAGACCGCATCGATGGCGCTGGATTCCGGTCTGGTGCATATCTGGAACGAGTTCGACGCGCGCGAAGACATTCATATCGGCCGCTTCACGATCAGCGATTTCCAGGGCAAGCACCGCTGGCTGTATCTGCCCGAGGTGCTGACCTACTCGTCCAACCTGGGTGCGGCGCACATCGCGATGGTGATGGGCGGCGAGCGGCAGCGCGCCTGGCTGCGCAACATGGGCATGTTCGGGCGCGTCGGCATCGAGCTGCCCGAGGCCGGGATGCCGATCTTCCCGCCGGTGTCGAACTGGGGCGAGGTCGCGGTGATGACGATCGGCTTCGGCCACGGCATCGCGGTCAGCCCGCTGCACGTCGTGCGCGGCGTCGCAGCGATTGCCAATGGCGGCCTGCTGATGCGGCCTACGATCGCTGCCGTCGGGCCCAACGATCCTCCGCCGGAAGGCGTGCGAATCATGCAGCAGTCCACCAGCGACATGATGCGCAAGCTGATGCGGCTGGTGGTGACCGACGGATACGGCAAACCCGCCGAGGTGCCGGGCTACTACGTCGGCGGCAAGACCGGCACGGCCGAGAAGGTCGGCGCGCACGGCTACAAGAAGCACGCCAACGTTGCGGCGTTCATGGGCGTCTTCCCGATGAACGCGCCGCGTTACGCCGTCTACATGATGCTCGACGAGCCGAAGGCGAACGCCAGCACGCATGGCTGGGCGACCGCCGCCTGGGTCGCCGCCCCCGCCGTCGGGCACGTCATCGCGCGGGTCGGACCGATGCTCGGCCTGCTGCCCGACATCGACCACAAGACTGAGATCGACGCCGCGCTGGCGGTCCCGCTTGAGCCGGCGCGGCCCGCCGGCCAGCCGATGACGCCGCCGGTCGCTGCGGCGACTCCGGCGGCGACGCCCGCGAAGGCCGAGAAGCCCGCGCATCCGGCCGGCCACGAGCCGCGGCACGAGGCGTCGGGCGAGCATCCGCTGCTCGCGCATGCCGACACCCCCGCGTCAGATGCGGCTCGGTGAGCTGATGCGCGCGGCACCCGCACACGCCGCCTCGCTCGACGTCGCCGGCATCACCGCCGACAGCCGCGCGGTGGCTCCCGGCTACGTGTTCGCCGCACTGCCGGGCACGCGCGAGGACGGTAGGCGGTTCATCGCCGATGCAGTGGCGAAGGGCGCCTGCGCGGTGCTGGCGCCCACGGGCACCGCGTGGCCGCCTGGCGTGCCGCCGCGCCCGCTGATCGAGGCCGAAGAGCCGCGGCGAGAGCTGGCGCTGATGGCAGCGAGGCTCGCGGGTCCGCAGCCGGCGCACATCGCCGCCGTCACCGGCACCAACGGCAAGACCAGCACCGTCGACTTCCTGCGCCAGATCTGGACGCTCGCGGGCAAGCCGGCGGCGAGCCTCGGCACGCTCGGCCTGATCGCGCCTGGAATGCCGGCGGGCGAGGGCCTGACGACACCCGATCCGGTGACGCTCTCCGAGACGCTCGCGCGCCTGCGGCGCGCGGGAATCGGTCACGCGGCGATGGAGGCGTCGTCGCACGGGCTGCACCAGTACCGGCTCGACGGCGTGCGGCTCGAGGCGGCGGCGTTCACCAACCTCACGCGCGACCACCTCGACTACCACGGCAGCATGGAGGCGTACCGGGCGGCGAAGCTGCGCCTGTTCGATGCGCTGTTGCCGGCGGGCGCGGTGGCGGTCGCGTCATCGGAACTCGATGCGGCGACGCTGGATGCGTTGCGCGACGTCGCCGCGCGGCGTCGGCTGCGGTTGCGCATCGTCGGCGAGGGCGGCGACGCGATCCGACTGCTGGCCGCGACGCCGCTTCCGGACGGGCAGGAGCTGTCGATCGAGGCGGAGGGCACGCGGCGGACGATCCGGCTGGCGGTGCCGGGGCGCTTCCAGGCGGACAATGTGCTCGTCGCCGCCGCGCTGGCGTTGGCGACGGGCGAGGCGGCCGCGCTCGATCGTCTCGAACACCTGACCGGCGTGCGCGGGCGGCTGGAACTGGCGGCACGTCTGCCGAACGGCGCGGCGGTGTATGTCGACTACGCCCACACGCCGGACGCGCTCGCGCGGCTGCTGACGGCGCTGCGCCCGCATGCCGAGGGGCGGCTGCACGTGGTGTTCGGCGCCGGCGGCGACCGCGATCCCGGCAAGCGCAAGCTGATGGGCGAGGCCGCGGCGACCTACGCCGACGTGGTCGTGGTCACCGACGACAACCCGCGCAGCGAAGACCCGGCAGCGATCCGCCGCGCCGTGCTGGCCGGCGCGCTGGCCGGTGCGCCGGGCGCGCGCGACGGCGGCGCGCGGGAGGCGGCGATCGCCTCGGCGATGGCGGACCTGCGCGCGGGCGACGTGCTGGCGGTGGCCGGCAAGGGACACGAGCAGGGTCAGACGATCGCCGGCGAGACGCTGCCGTTCGACGACGTCGCCGTGGTGCGCCGGCTCGCGGGGCTGACATGACGCCGCTGTGGTCCGCGCACGACCTGCAGCAGGCGACGGGCGGCACGTTCACCCGCGGCTTCGACGCGACCGGTGTTTCGATCGACAGCCGCACGCTCGCGCCGGGCGACCTGTTCGTCGCCCTGCGCGGCGAGCACGGCGACGGGCACGACCACATCGCCGCCGCGTTCGCGGCCGGTGCCGCCGGCGCGATGGTGCACCTTCCGGTCACCAACGGCGACGCGGTGCTGCTGGTCGACGACACGCAGGCCGGGCTGATGCGGCTCGGCGCCTTCGCCCGCGCGCGCTTCGGTGGGCGGGTGGTCGCGGTGACCGGCAGCGTCGGCAAGACGACGACGAAGGAGATGATGCGCACGGCCCTGTCGGCGCAGGGCGAGACGCACGCCGCCGTCGCGTCCTACAACAACCAATGGGGCGTGCCGCTGACGCTCGCGCGCCTGCCGCCGAAGGCCGCGTTCTGCGTCGCCGAGATCGGCATGAACCATCCCGGCGAGATCGAGCCGCTGGCGCGCATCGCGCAGCCGCACGTCGCGCTGATCACCGCGATCGAGCGCGTGCACATCGGCAACATGGGCAGCCTTGACGCGATCGCCGACGAGAAGGCGGGCGTCCTGCGCGCCTTGGTGGCCGGCGGCGTCGCGGTGCTGCCCGCGGACAGCCCGATGCTGTCCCGACTGAAGAAGGCCGTGCCGGCGGAAGCCCGGTTGATGACGTTCGGCACCGGGCCGGAGGCCGACGCAGAACTGCTGGAGGCGACGAGCGATGCGGACGGCACGTCGCTGCGCGCGCGCGTCGGCGGCGCGACGCTCGCCGTGCGGATCGCCGCACCCGGGCGGCATATGGCGCTCGACGCGGTCGCGGCGCTGGCCGCCGTCGCCGCACTCGGCGCCGATCCGACGGCCGGCGCGCGTGCGCTTGCCGGGTTCGCGCCGCTGAGCGGACGCGGCGCGCGGCGCACGATCACGGTGCCCGGCGGCACCGCGCTGCTGATCGACGAAAGCTACAACGCGTCGGGCCCGTCGGTGCGCGCCGCACTGATGGTGCTGGCCTTGCAGCAGGCGTCGCGCCGCGTCGCCGTGCTGGGCGACATGCTGGAGCTGGGCGAGGCGTCCGACGCCGAGCACCGCGACCTCGCGCCCTTCGTCGCGGCCGGCGCGGACATCCTGTATGCCTGCGGCCCGGCGATGCGCGCGCTGTTCGACGCCGTGGCGCCCGCGCTGCGCGGCGCGCACGCGGCCGATTCCGCGGCGCTGGCGCCGATCGTGCGCGCCGCCCTGCGCCCCGGCGACAACGTGCTGGTCAAGGGCAGCCTGGGCAGCCGGATGCGCACGATCGTCGATGCGATCGAGCAACGCTGATGCTCTACGATTTCGCGCGGCCGCTCGCCGATCAGTTCATCCTTTTCAACCTGTTCCGCTACATCACCTTCCGCTCGGGTGCTGCCTGCCTGACGGCGCTGGTGGTGAGCTTGTGGCTGGGGCCGCTCGTGATCCGCCAGCTGCGCCGGGTGCAGCGGCACGGCCAGCCGATCCGCACCGACGGACCCGAGCGCCATTTGATCGAGAAGAAGGGCACGCCGACGATGGGCGGGGTGCTGATCCTGTTCGCGCTCACGATCTCCACGCTGCTGTGGGTCGATCTGCGCAACCAGTATGTCTGGGCGGTGCTGCTGGTGACGCTCGGCTACGGCGCGCTCGGGTTCTTCGACGATTACCGCAAGCTGGCGCGGCGCAACCACAAGGGTGTCTCCGCGCGCGGCAAGCTGGCCGCCCAGGTGGTGATCGGGCTGGCGAGTGCGGTGTGGATCATGCTGCTGACGCGCGGGCCGCTGGGAACCAGCGTGACGATCCCGGTGTTCAAGGAGGTGCTGATCCCGCTCGGGCTGGTCGGCTTTCCGATCTTCGGCATGCTGGTGATGCTGGGCGCGTCGAACGCGGTGAACCTGACCGACGGGCTCGATGGGCTGGCGATCGTGCCGACGATCATCGTGGCCGGCGTGTTCGCGCTGATCGCCTACCTGGTCGGCAACCGCATCTTTGCCGACTACCTGCAACTGCATCCCGTTCCCGGCGTGGGCGAGCTGGGCGTCTTCCTCGCCGCGCTGATCGGCGCCGGCCTCGGCTTCCTGTGGTTCAACGCCCCGCCCGCCGCGGTGTTCATGGGCGACACCGGCAGCCTCGCACTCGGCGGCGCGTTGGGCGGCGTGGCGGTGGCGACCAAGCACGAGGTCGTGCTGGGCATCGCCGGCGGGCTGTTCGTGGTTGAGACCGTGTCCGTGATCGTGCAGGTGTTCTGGTACAAGCGCACCGGCAAGCGCGTGTTCCTGATGGCGCCGCTGCACCACCATTTTGAGAAGAAGGGCTGGGCCGAGCCCACCATCGTCATCCGATTCTGGATCATCTCGATGATCCTGGCCCTCGTGGGTCTGGCGACGTTGAAGATCCGATGAGCGAATTTCCCGCCGAGACGTTCGCCGGTTTTCGTGTCGCCGTCCTCGGCCTGGGGCGCAACGGGCGGCCGGCCGCGGCCGCGCTTGCCGCGATGGGCGCGGTGGTGGTGGCGTGGGACGACCGCCCGGCGCAGCGCGACCCGATCCCGGGCGTGTGCCTGCACGACCTGTCGCAGGGCGCGTTCGGCTTCGACGCGCTGGTGCTCTCGCCCGGCATCCCGCACACGTTCCCCGCGCCGCACCCGGTCGCGGCGCGCGCGCGCGCGGCCGGCGTGCCGATCCTGTCGGACGTCGAGCTGCTGTACCGCGCCGTGCGCACGAACGGATCGCACGCCCGTTTCGTCGGCATCACGGGCACGAACGGGAAGAGCACGACGACGGCCCTGCTGGCGCACATCCTGGAGTGCGCCGCGATCCCGGTGGCGGCGGGCGGCAATCTCGGCACGCCGGCGCTGGCGTTGCCGCTGCTGCCGGACGCCGGCGTCTATGTGCTCGAGATGTCGTCCTACATGCTGGAGCGACTCGCGACGATCCGCTTCGATGCCGCCGCGGTGCTGAACATCAGCCCCGATCACCTGGACCGGCACGGCGACATGGCGGGGTACGTGGCGGCCAAGCGCGCCATTTTCGACCGGCAGGGCGCGAACGACATCGTCGTGCTGGGCGATGACGACGACACGCCGGCGCTGATCGGCCCGTTGCCGTCGCGCGTCGTCCGGATCTCCGGACGCACGCGGTTGGTCGGCGCGCCCGCGCTCCCGGGCACGCACAACGCGCAGAACGCGGCGGCGGCCGCGGCGCTGGCGCGCGCACTCGGCGCGGACGAGGCCGCGATCGCCCGCGGCATCGCGACCTTCCCGGGCCTGCCGCACCGCCAGCAGCGCATCGCGACCATCGGCGGCATCGACTTCATCAACGACAGCAAGGCGACCAACGCCGACGCGGCTGCGCGCGCGCTCGCCTGCTACGACCGCGTCACCTGGATCGCCGGCGGCATCGCCAAGGCCGAGGGCATCGAGCCGCTGGCCCCCCTGTTCCCCCGCATCGCGCACGCGCTGCTGATCGGCCGCGACGCGCCGATCCTCGCGCGCACGCTCGCCGCGCACCGCGTGCCGCACACCATCGTCGGCACGCTGGACCGCGCGGTCGCCGCCGCGCCGGCCTACGGCGCGACCGTCCTGCTCTCGCCCGCCTGCGCGAGCTTCGACCAGTTCAGCGGGTTCGATGCGCGCGGCGATGCGTTCGCCGCCCTGGTCCACGCGCTCGCCCGGTCGGAGGCCGCCTGACATGGCACTCTCTCGCGCGGACAACTCGGTGCTCGGCCGCTGGTGGTGGACCGTCGATCGCTGGACCCTGTTCGCGATCACGACCCTCATCGGCTTCGGCTACATCATGATGCTCGCGGCCAGCCCCGCCGTTGCCGAGCGCATCGGCCAGTCCCGCGACATGTTCATCTTCAAGCAGGTGTTCTTCCTCGCCGTCGCGGGCACGATGGTGGTCGGCGTCTCCCTGCTCTCGCCGCGCGACATACGGCGGCTCGCGTTGGTCGGCTGCGTGGCTGCGCTGGTGCTGACGGCGGCGACGATGGTGATCGGCGTCGAGATCAAGGGCGCGCGGCGCTGGATCGCCTTTCCCGGCATGTCGGTGCAGCCGAGCGAGTTCCTCAAGCCGTGTTTCGCCGTCGTCGCGGCGTGGCTGATGGCGGAGGGCCGGCGCACGCGGCGCTTCCCCGGCACGCTGATCGCGGCGGCGGTCTACGTGCTGATCGCCGTGCTGCTGAAGTCGCAGCCGGACATCGGCATGCTCGCGGTGATCTCCGCCGTGTTCTTCGCCCAGCTCTACATCAACGGGCTGAACCTGTTCTTCGTCTTCGTCGGGCTGGCCATGTTCGGCGGCGGCGGCTTCGCCGCCTACACGCTGTTCCCGCACGTGCAGAGCCGCGTGGAACGCTTCCTCAATCCGGCCGTCGGCGACAGCTACCAGGTGACCACCGCGCTGGAGGCGTTCGGCAATGGCGGCCTGCTCGGCCGCGGACCCGGCGAGGGCCGCGTCAAGGACGTGCTGCCCGACGCGCATGCCGACTTCGTCTATGCCGTCGCCGGCGAGGAGTTCGGCATGCTGGTCTGCCTCGTCATCCTTGCCGTGTTCGCTTTCGTCGTGGTGCGCGGCCTGCTGAAGCTGCTGCGCGAGCAGGATTACTTCGTCGTGCTGGCGGCGACCGGCCTGGTGACCGGCTTCGGGCTGCAGGCCTTCGTCAACATGGCGAGCACGCTGCACCTGATCCCGACCAAGGGGATGACGTTGCCGTTCATCTCCTATGGCGGCTCGTCGGCGATGGCGGTGGCACTCGGCATGGGCATGCTGCTCGCATTGACCCGCCGCCGTCATCACGGAGACATCGCATGAGGGCGCCCGAGGTGAGGCCGATCGTCATCGCCGCCGGCGGCACCGGCGGCCACTTCTTCCCGGCCGAGGCGCTGTCGGTGGTACTGGCCGCGCGCGGCCGCCGCGTGGTGCTGTTGACCGACGCGCGCACCGCCGGCCGCGAGGGCGGCGCGTTCGAGCAGCGCCTGACGATCCGCGGCGCCGGCATCGCCGGACGCGGTGTGCTGCGCGCAGGCGGCGCGGTGGTCTCGATCGCGCGCGGCGTGGTGGAAGCTCGCGCCGCGTTGTCGCGCCTGCGGGCGAGCGCCGTCGTCGGGTTCGGCGGCTACCCGGCGGTGGCCCCCGTGCTGGGTGCGCGCATGCTCGGCATTCCCGCGATCCTGCACGAGCAGAACGCCGTGCTCGGCCGCGCCAACCGTTTTCTGTCGCGCTGGGCCAGCGCGCTCGCGCTGAGCTTCGCCGCGACCTCGCGAGTCCCAGCCGTGCGCACGGTGCTGACCGGCAATCCCGTCCGCCCTGGCTTCGATCCCGCGCCGTACACGCCACCCGACGGCGGGATGCACATCCTGGTGCTCGGCGGCTCGCTCGGCGCGCGCGCGCTGAGCGACGTCGTGCCGCCCGCCATCGCCGGACTCGCCGGGCCGCGTCCCCACGTCACCCAGCAATGCCGGCCGGAGGACATCGACCGCGTGCGCACCGCCTACGCGCAGGCGGGCATCGAGGCCGAGCTGGCGACGTTCTTCCCCGACATCCCCCGCCGGCTTGCCGACGCGCAGCTGGTCATCGCGCGCGCGGGTGCGTCGACCGTCGCCGAACTCGCCGCCGTCGGCCGCCCCGCGATCCTGATCCCGCTGCCGCACGCGATCGACGACCACCAGTCCGCCAACGCCCGCGCGCTCGGCGCGATCGTGATGCCCGAGCCGGTGTCGCCGCGCGAACTGCGCCACGCCATCGAGACCATGCTGCCCGACCTCAGCGCCATCGCCGCCGGCATCGGCGCGCACGGCCGTCCGGACGCGGCGGCGCGCCTCGCCGACCTCGTCGAAAGTCTCGTCACACAGGAGGTGCCGGCATGAGGGCGCTGCCGCTGTCGATCGGCACGATCCATTTCGTCGGCATCGGCGGCATCGGCATGTCCGGCATCGCCGAGGTGCTGCACAACCTCGGCTACCGCGTGCAGGGCACCGACATCGCCGATTCCGCCAACGTGCGCCGGCTGCGCGAGGCCGGCATCCCGGTCGCCGTCGGCCACGACGCGGCGAACCTCGGCGACGCGCAGGTGGTCGTGTTCTCGACCGCCGTGAAGCGCGACAACCCGGAGATCGTCGCCGCCCGCAAGCGGGCGATTCCCGTGGTGCGGCGCGCGGAGATGCTGGCCGAGCTGATGCGGCTGAAATGGTCGGTCGCGGTCGGCGGCACGCACGGCAAGACCACCACGACCAGCCTGATCGCCGCGGTGATGGAAGCCGCACACCTTGATCCGACCGTCATCAACGGCGGCATCATCAATGCCTACGGCACCAACACGCGGCTCGGCGCGGGCGACTGGATGGTGGTCGAGGCCGACGAGAGCGACGGCAGCTTCCTGCGCCTGCCGGCGGTGATCGCGGTGGTGACCAACATGGACCCCGAGCACCTCGATCACTGGGGCACGCCCGAGGCGATGATCGCCGGCTACGACCAGTTCGTCGCCAACGTGCCGTTTTACGGCTTCGCGGTGCTGTGCATCGACCATCCGGCGGTGCAGCAGATGATCCCGCGCCTGTCGGACCATCGCATCGTCACCTACGGCTTTTCGCAGCAGGCCGACGTGCGCGCCGACAAGCTGGTGGCCGACCGGCTCGGCTGCACGTTCGAGGCGGTGCTGACCGACCGCGCCAACCGCCATCGCTCGCGCCGCATGGGTCCGTTCCGCCTGCCGATGCTGGGCCAGCACAACGTGCAGAACGCGCTCGCCGCGATCGCGGTGGGAATGGAGATGGACATCGACGACGCCACGCTGCGCAGCGCCTTCGCTGCGTTCCGTGGCGTCAAGCGCCGCTTCACCAAGACCGGCGAAGCGGGCGGCATCACGGTGATCGACGACTACGGCCACCACCCGGTGGAGATCGCCGCGGTGCTGAAGGCCGCACGGCAGGCGGGCGCGCGCGATGTGGTGGCCGTGGTGCAGCCGCACCGCTACACGCGGCTCGCCAGCCTGTTCAGCGAGTTCTGCACCTGCATGAACGACGCCGGCACGGTGATCGTCGCCGACGTCTATCCGGCGGGCGAGGCGCCGATCGCGGGCGCCAGCCGCGACGAGCTGGTCGACGGGCTGCGCGCCGCCGGCCATCGCAGCGTGGTGCCGCTGCCGGGTCCCGAGCATCTGGCGGAGATGGTGCACGCGATCGCGCGGCAGGGCGACTTCGTCATCTGCCTCGGCGCCGGCAACATCACGCAGTGGGCCGCCGCCCTGCCCGAACAACTCGCCGCGCTGCAGACCGGCGGCGGAAGGCGGTCGCGATGATGGCCGCACCGGTGCAGGATTTCGTCGCCAGTCTGCCGCCGTTGCGCGGACGCGTGCAGGCCGACGCGGTGCTGGCGCCGTTCACGTGGTTTCGCGTCGGCGGCCCGGCCGAGGCGCTGGTGCGTCCGGCGGACGCCGAAGACCTCGCGCAGTTCCTGCGCGCGCTGCCGCACACCGTGCCGGTGCGGACGATCGGCGCCGCGTCGAACCTGATCGTGCGCGACGGCGGGCTGCCCGGCGTGGTGCTGCGCCTCGGCCGCGGCTTCGGCGAGATCGCGGTGGACGACGGCGGCATCGTCGCCGGTGCCGCCGCACTCGACGCGACGGTGGCGGAGACCGCCGCATCGGCCGGCATCGCCGGGCTGGAGTTCCTGTGCGGCATCCCCGGCACGATCGGCGGCGCGGTGGCGATGAACGCCGGCGCCTATGGCGGCGACATCGCGGAAATCCTCGACTGGGCCGACATCGTGACGCGCTCCGGCGAGATCGAGCGGCTGGAGGCCGCGAAGCTCCACTTCTCCTACCGCCACGCGCGCCTGCCGGCGGAATCGGTGGTGGTGCGTGCGCGCCTGCGCGGCGTGCCGGGCGCCCCCGAGCGCATCGCCGCCCGCATGGCGGAGATCCGCGCCGGCCGCGAGGCCACGCAACCCGTGCGCGCGCGCACCGGCGGTTCGACCTTCCGCAACCCGCCCGGGATGAAGGCCTGGGAGCTGATCGACACCGCCGGCTGCCGCGGCCTGACCCGGGGCGGCGCGCAGGTCAGCGAGAAGCACTGCAACTTCCTGATCAACACCGGCGACGCGACCGCCGCCGACATCGAAGGCCTCGGCGAGGAAGTCCGCCGCCGCGTGCATGCGATGAGCGGCGTGTCGCTGGAGTGGGAGATCCACCGCATCGGCGTCCCCGCTGGCCGGCCGGAGGTGGTGTCGTGAAGCGCGTGGCGGTCCTGTACGGCGGCATCTCCGCCGAGCGCGAGGTCAGCCTCTCGTCCGGCATCCAGGTCATCGCCGCGCTGCGCGAGAGCGGGTTCGCCGTGACCCCCATCGAGGTGAACGACGACATCGGCGCCATCCTCGCCGCACTGACGCCGAAGCCCGACGTGGTGTTCAACGCGCTGCACGGGCGCTTCGGCGAGGACGGCACCATCCAGGGCGTGCTGGACTGGCTCAACATCCCGTACACGCATTCCGGCGTGTGCGCCTCCGCGCTGGCGATGGACAAGGCCGCCGCCAAAGCCGTGTTCGCGCAGGCGGGCCTGCCGGTCGCGGACGGGCGCGTCATGCCGGTCGCAGCTCTGATCGACGCCGATCCGCTGCCCCGCCCGTACGTCATCAAGCCGCTCAACGAAGGCAGCTCGGTGGGCGTCGCGATCATCCGCGACGGCGACAACCGGCGCGCCGACATCGCGCGCGGCTGGCGCTTCGGCACCGACGCGATGGTGGAGCGCTACGTCCCCGGCCGCGAGCTGACCGTCGCGGTGATGGGGGACCGGGCGCTGGCCATCACCGACATCGTGGCCACGCACGCCTTCTACGACTACGAAAGCAAATACGCCGAAGGCGGCTCGCGCCACATCATCCCCGCCCGCATCCACCCGGACGCCGAAGCGCAGGCGAAAAAGTTCGCCGTCGCCGCGCACCGCGCGCTCGGCTGCCGCGGCGCATCTCGCGCGGACTTCCGCTACGACGACACGGAAGGCGAGCCCGGCCACCTCGTGCTGCTGGAGGTCAACACCCAGCCCGGCCTGACGCCCACGTCGCTGCTGCCCGAGCAGGCGGCGCATTGCGGCATTTCGTTCCAGGAGCTGTGCGTCTGGCTGGTGGAGAACGCCGCGTGCCGCGCGTAGTCCGCCCCCCGCAGAACGGCCGGCAGCAGGCGCGCAGCCCGCGCAACTCGGTCAACGACCGGCCGAGCTGGCTGAAGCTGATGCTGCGCCGCCAGCGCCGTCTGCTGCGTCCGCTCGCCTACACGACCGTCGCCGCGATCCTGCTGGTGCCGGTGCTCGCCGCGTTGCACGCCGGCGCGCCGGACGGGCTGCTCAGCGGGTTGCGCGACCGCATCGCGCGCAGCGCCGCGGCCGCCGGGATGCGCGTGACCGACATCGTCATCGAAGGCCGCGCCAATACGCCCGAGCCGCTGTTGCGCACGGTGATCGGTGTCGCCAAGGGCGATCCGACGCTCGGCTTTTCGGTCGCCGCCGCGCGTGCGCGAATCGAAAGCCTCGCCTGGGTGCAGCACGCCACCGTCGAGCGCCGGCTGCCGGGCACCATCGTCGTCGCGCTGGAGGAACGCCGGCCGTTCGCGATCTGGCAGCACGACGGCAAGTTCAAGCTGATCGACCGCACCGGCGAGATCGTCACCGACCAGGACGCCGCCGCGTTCAAGAGCCTGCCGCTCGTCGTCGGCCTCGGCGCGCCGAAGGCCGCCGCCGTGCTGATCGACGCGCTGCGCGACCGGCCGGCCATCCAGAGCCACGTCGTCGCGGCGGTGCGCGTCGGCGAGCGGCGCTGGAACCTCCACCTGAACACCGGCTGCGACGTGCTGCTGCCCGAAGGCCACGAAGTCGAGGCGCTGGACCGGCTCGTGCAGCTCGAACAGCAGCATGCGCTGCTCGACCGGCCCTTGCAGACCGTCGACATGCGCCTCCCCGATCGCCTTGTTGTGCATCCGCAGCCCTCGACCGAATCGAAGCCGGACGTGCAGCAAAGGCGACCGACGTGAGCGGAGCGCCAGCAGTGAACGACATCCCGCGCCGCATCGCGCTGCCCCCGATGGAACCGGAGGAGCCCGCGCGTCCCCGCGCGCACGGCCGCGGCCCGTTCGGCGTCATCGACGTCGGCACGACCAAGATCGGCTGCCTGATCGGCCGCGTGGAGTCCGACGGCACGCTGCGCGTGGTGGGCTTCGGCTGGCAGAAGGGGCGCGGCGTGCGCGGCGGCGGCATCGTCGATCTGGACGAAGCCGAGCGGGCCATACGCTCCGCCGTCGGCCAAGCCGAGGACATGGCCGACATGCGGCTGCACCGCGTGACGGTCAACCTGAGCTGCGGCGCGCCGGAGAGTCGGCTGTTCAACGTGCAATGGCCGGTCGGCGGTCGCCCGGTCGAGGATCAGGACATCCGCCGCGTCGTCGTGGAAGGCCGCGACCGGGCCGAAGCGGACGGCCGCGAGATCATCCACGCGCTGCCGCTCGCCTTCTCGGTCGACGATACGCTCGGCGTGGCCGATCCGCGCGGGCTGCACTGCGACCTGCTGACCGCGCGGCTGCACGTGATCGACGCCGGGCAGTCGGCGCTGCGCTCGCTCGGCGCCGCCATCGCGCGCTGCGACCTCGACATCGGCGAACTCGTCTCCGCGCCGATGGCGGCCGGGCTCGCCACGCTGGTCGACGACGAGCGCAACCTCGGCTCGACTGTGATCGACATGGGCGGCGGCACCACCGGCATGGCGGTGTTCGCCGAAGGCCAGGTGCTGCACACCGCGCAGCTGCCGGTCGGCGGCATGCATGTGACCAACGACCTCGCCCGCGTGCTGTCCACGCCCGTCTCGCACGCCGAGCGGCTGAAGACGCTCTATGGCAACGTCGAAGGCTCGCCGGACGACGAGCGCGAACTGCTGCCGATCCCGCTCGTCGGCGAGGAGGAGCACCAGATCGCCAAGGTGCCGCGCAGCATGGTGGTCAGCATCATCCGCCCGCGGCTCGAGGAGACGTTCGAGCTGGTGCGCGAGCGGCTGGAAAGCTCCGGCCTGACGCGCGCGGCCGGCCATCGCGTGGTGCTGACCGGCGGCGCCTGCCAGTTGTCCGGCGCGCGCGAGATGGCGGCGCGGATCCTGGACCGGCAGGTGCGGCTCGGCCGCCCGCACGCACTCCGCGGCCTGCCCGACAGCGCGTCCGGCCCCGCCTTCGCCACCGCCGCCGGGCTGCTGGCCTGGGCGTCCGGCGACGGGCGCACGATCGGCGACATCGACCTGGCACCGCAACGACGGCGCGGGGTGCTGGGGCGCCTCGTGGATTTCCTCAAGGAGCGCGTGTGACCAAAGGTGCGCGCATGACACGGCGAAGACCGCGTGACGCGAATCGATCGGCGTCGCGACAAGCACGTTCGTCCGCAGCAAGGGAAGCGGCAAGATGACCCTCAACCTGATGATCCCGCAGCAGCAGCACACCGACTTCACCCCGCGCATCGCGGTGATCGGAGTCGGCGGCGGCGGCACCAACGCGGTGGACAACATGATCGCCCTCGAGCTGAAGGGCGTGGAGTTCATCGTCGCCAACACCGACGCGCAGCAGCTGATCCACAGCCGCGCCGACCGCCGCATCCAGCTCGGCCCGCACATCACGCAGGGCCTGGGCGCGGGGGCGAAGCCGGAGATCGGACGCGCCGCGGCCGAGGAGGCGGCCGACGAGCTGGTGCGCCATCTGGACGGCACGCACATGGTCTTCGTCACCGCCGGCATGGGCGGCGGCACCGGCACGGGTGCCGCGCCGGTGATCGCGCGGATGGCGCGCGAGCGGAACATCCTGACCGTGGGCGTGGTGACCAAGCCGTTCGCGTTCGAGGGCAGCCGGCGCGCGCGGGCCGCCGAACTCGGCATCGAGGACCTGCAGCACTACGTCGACACGCTGATCGTGATTCCGAACCAGAACCTCTTCCGCATGGCCAACGAGAAGACCACGTGGAAGGAAGCCTTCAAGATGGCCGACAACGTCCTGTACATGGGCGTGCGCGGGGTCACCGACCTGATGATGGCGCCCGGCCTCGTGAACCTCGACTTCGCCGACATCCGCACCGTGATGGCGGAGATGGGCAAGGCGATGATGGGCACCGGCGAGGCGGAGGGCGAGACCCGCGCCGTCCGCGCCGCCGAAGCGGCGATCAGCAACCCGCTGCTGGAGGACACCAGCATGTCGGGCGCGCGTGGCCTGCTGATCAACATCACCGGCGGCGACGACATGACGCTGTTCGAGGTCGATCAGGCCGCCAACCGTATCCGCGAGGAAGTCGACGAGGAGGCCAACATCATCTTCGGCTCGGCGATCGATCCCGACCTGTCGGGCCGCATCCGCGTCTCGGTCGTCGCCACGGGGATCGACAAGCCGAACGTCGAAGCGCAGCGGCCGCGCCTGGTGGCCGTCGGCGGCGGCGCGCCGGTGCCGGTGCAGTCGCCGGCCGCCGCCCCCGTCCACACGCCCGGTCCGCTGCACGTCATGGCCGGCGTCGTGCAGGGCCCGGTCGGCGCGCCGGTGATCTCTCCGGTCGTCGTGCACCACGGGGGCGCGCACCACGGGGGCGCGCAATCGATCCCGGTGCACAACCTGCGCCCGGCCGAGCAGCACGACCGCGCCGTCGAGGAGTCGCACGCCGAGGTGGCTCATCCCGGGCACGCGGCGCCGCACCCGGCGCAACAGTCCGGCCCCAGGATGCCGCGCGGCAGCGGTCTGTTCGCCGAGGCTCCGGGCCCGGCTGTCGTCGGCCCCGCACAACCCGCACCCGAGCCGCAGCGCCGCCCCAACATCTTCCGGGAGGTGACCGGACGGATCCGCCAGACCCTGGCCGGCCCGCACGCCGGACCCGCGGCCGCCGAGCCGCCGCAGCGCACGGAGCCGCAATTCGCCGACCCGCGGCCCGAGCCGATCCGGCCGATTGTGCGGGAGTCCGTCGGCGAGGACGTCGGCATCGAAATCCCGACTTTCCTGCGCCGCCAGACATCCTGAGCCGGCACGACCGCGGCCGTCCGGAGGAGTCCGGTCATTCCGGAGGCCGATAACGTGTGCACTGCGAAAATCGGGCAATTACAACGGATTGTAGCGTAATATTGAGCAACAATGATTGACTCGCCCGATTCATGACCCCGGCGTAAACCCGCTGTCATGGACGGCATGGCGCAGTTTCGGCCCGGAATCCGGGTTTCCTGCCACCAGACGCTGAAAGCGCCCATCGGCGGCGTCGGAACCGGTGTGCATACCGGCGCGAAGGTGTCGGTTCGGCTGTCTCCGGCGCCGGCAGGTGCCGGAATCGTCTTTCGCCGCACCGATCTGGGCGTCGACATCCCGGCCCGTGCCGACCGCGTCGCCGACACACGGCTGTGCACGCTGATCGCCGATCCGGCCAATCCCGCGGCCCGCGTCGGCACGATCGAGCACGTGATGGCGGCATTGTCCGGCGCCGGGATCGACAATGCCGTGGTCGAGGTCGACGGCCCTGAGCTGCCGATCTTCGACGGCTCCGCCGCTCCGTACAGCTTCCTGATCGACTGCGCCGGCGTCATGCCCTTGGCGGCCGCGCGGCCGCTGATCGAGGTGCTGCGGCCGGTGCGGGTCTCGCAAGGTGACGCGTGGGCGGAACTCGCGCCGCTGTCCCGCGACGATGCCGACGCGCTGTACCTGACGATGACGATCGACTTCGCCTCGCCCGCGATCGGCCGGCAATCCCGCTCGCTGTGCCTGACCGAAGACGCGTTCCGCCGCGACATCGCCCGGGCGCGCACCTTCGCGCTGGCCGAGGAGATCGAGGCGCTGCGCGCCGCCGGACTGGCCCGCGGCGGCAGCCTGGACAATGCCGTGGTGGTGGACGGCGCGAAGGTGCTCAACCCGGGCGGGTTGCGCTTCGCCGACGAATGCGTGCGCCACAAGCTGCTCGATGCGGTCGGCGACCTGGCGCTGGCCGGCGCGCCGCTGGCCGCCCGCTTCACCGGCCACCGCTCCGGCCACGCGCTGAACAATCGCTTGCTGCGGGCGCTGCTGGACGACGGATCGGCGTGGCGCTGGGCGCACGAGACCAGCTGGCAAGCCGCCGCCTGAAGCGTCCCCATGGCGTCATCAGGACGCCCTGCTATAAGCCGGTTCGCATGACCCGATCGATTCCTGCGCGCCCTCGCGTCCGCTTCACGGCCACGCCGGCCCTGCTGCTCGCCTGCACGATGTTGTCCGGCTGCGGCTGGTTCAGCGGCAGCGACGACTCCGCATCCAAGAACGACCCGTCGAAGATTCCGGTCGAGGACCTCTACAACAACGGCATCGACGCCCTGCACGGCGATCGCTACGCCGCCGCGATCAAGCAGTTCGACGCGGTCGAGCAGAACTACCCGTACTCGTCATGGGCGACGAACTCGCAGCTCATGCAGGGTTTCTCGCAGTACAAGTCGGAGCACTACACGGAGGCCATCGGCACACTGGACCACTTCATCCAGCTGCATCCGGCCAGCCGCGACATCGCGTACGCCTACTACCTGCGCGCGCTGTGCTACTACGAGCAGATCGCCGACATCCAGCGCGACCAGAAGACGACCGAGGCGGCGATGACGGCGCTGCAGGAAGTGGTCAACCGCTTTCCCGACAGCGCGTACGGCCGGGATGCGCGGCTGAAGCTCGACCTGTGTCGCGATCATCTCGCCGGCAAGGAGATGGAGATCGGCCGCTGGTACGAGGGCCAGCACCTCTACACCGCCGCGATCAACCGTTTCCAGCGCGTGGTGACCGACTACCAGACGACCAACCACGTGCCCGAGGCGCTGCACCGGCTGATCGAGATCTACCTCAAGCTCGGCATGCGCAACGAGGCGAGGAAGACGGCGGCGGTGCTCGGCTACAACTACCCGGGCAATTCCTGGTACGAGGACAGCTACAACAATCTGCTCGACGACAAGCTGGTGCAGGCCGGGCCGGGCGAGGCGCCGCTGCGGCCGGTGAACCGCGGCTTCTTCGACCGCACGCTGGGCTGGATCTTCTAGCAAGGGGTCACGTTGGCACGACGCGGGCGGCGGCATGACGCGGGCTGTCCTCGCCGCATGCTGACCGCGCTGTCGATCCGCGACGTGGTGCTGATCGACCGGCTCGATCTCGGTTTCGGTCCCGGACTGACGGTGCTGACCGGCGAGACCGGCGCGGGCAAGTCGATCCTGCTCGACAGCCTGGGACTCGCACTTGGCGCGCGCGCCGAGGCGGGGCTGGTGCGCGCCGGCTGCGAGCAGGCGGTGGTGACCGCCAGCTTCGATCCCCCCGCGGGGCATCCGGCGCTGGCGCTGCTCGCCGAACAGGGGTTGGAAGCGGAAGACGGCGTCGTGCTGCGCCGCGTGCTGGGCGCGGACGGCCGCTCGCGCGCGTTCGTCAACGACCAGCCGGTGGGCGTGGCGCTGCTGCGGCGCGTCGGGGGCTTGCTCGTGGAGGTGCAGGGCCAGCACGACCAGATGGGCCTGGCGGACGCCGCGAGCCACGTCGTGCTGCTCGATGCGTACGGCGTGGCGGCGGCGTTGCGCGCTTCCGTCGCGTCGGCGTGGGGCGCGTTGCGCGCGGCGGTCGCCGCACGGGACGCGGCCGCGCAGGCGATCGCCAGCGCCAGGGCCGACGAGGAATTTCTGCGGCACGCGGTCGACGAGCTGGCCAGGCTGGCGCCGCGCGAGGACGAGGAAGACAGTCTCGCCGCCGAACGCCAGCGGCTGCAGCGCGGCGAGCGGCGCGCCGAGGCGATCGCCGCAGCGCTGGCGGAACTGGCGCCGAACGCGCAGGGGCGCGCGCGCTCCGCCGGCCCGGCAGCGTCTTTGCGGGCCGCGGCCCGGGCGCTGGGCCGGCTGTCGGGGCCGGGAGCCACGGACGACGCGGCGGCATCGGCGCAGGCGGCGCTGGAGCGGGCCGAGGAGGCGGTGGCCGAGGCCGAGGCGCTGCTCACCCGCCTCGCCGCCGAGGCCGATCCCGATCCTCGCGCGCTGGAGGCGGCGGAGGAGCGCCTGTTCGCGCTGCGGGCGGCGGCGCGCAAGCATGCGGTCGCGGTATCGGAGCTGCCGGCGCTGCTGGATACGTTCGCAACGAAATTGGCGGCGCTGGAGACCGGCGCGCAGGACCTCGCGGCACGGGAAGCCGCGGTGACGGCGGCGCGGACCGCGTACGGACACGCCGCGGAACGGCTGTCGGCGGCGCGCGCCGAAGCGGCGGCGCGGCTGGAACGCGCGGTGGCGAAGGAACTGCCGCCGTTGCGGCTGGATCGTGCGCGGTTCGTGGTCTCGCGCACCGCGCGGCCCGAGACCGAGTGGGGCCCGCTGGGGATGGACGCCGTGCGTTTCCTGATAGCGACCAACCCCGGCCAGGAGCCCGGGCCGTTGTCTCGCGTGGCCTCGGGCGGCGAGTTGTCGCGGCTGATGCTGGCGCTGAAGGTGGTGCTGTCGGGCGGCGGCGAGATCCCCACGCTGGTGTTCGACGAGGTGGACAGCGGCGTGGGCGGGGCCACCGCGGCGGCGGTGGGCGAGCGCCTCGCGCGGGTGGCGGAGCGGGTGCAGGTGCTCGTGGTGACGCACTCGCCGCAGGTGGCCGCGAGGGGCGCCGCGCACCTGCGCGTCACGAAATCGGACGGCCGGACGCGGACGGTGACGCAGGTGGCGGCGCTGGCCGCGGGCGAGCGGCGCGAGGAGATCGCGCGCATGCTGGCCGGCGAGCGCATCACCGACGCGGCGCGAGCGGCGGCGGACGATCTGCTGGGGGCGGCGTGACCGAATTTTCCCCGTCATTGCGAGGAGCGGAGCGACGAAGCAACCCAGGGCCGCGTGATAGGCATTGTTCGCGCGGCCCTGGGTTGCTTCGCTGCGCTCGCAATGACGTGAGTGGTTGCAGACGAAATGGCCCGCAGTAAAGCAAAAACCAGCCCCGCCGAACCCAAACCGGTCGACCGCCTCACCGAGCCCGAAGCCGCGGCCGAACTCGCGCGTCTCGCCGCCGAGATCGCGCATCACGACGACCTCTACTACCGCGAGGACGCGCCGGAGATCACCGACGCGGCGTACGACGCGCTGCGCCAGCGCAACGCGGCGATCGAGGCGCGCTTCCCCGCCCTCGTGCGCGACGACAGCCCGACCAGGCGCGTCGGCGCCGCGCCCGCCTCGGGGTTCGCCAAGCGACGGCACCGCGCGCCGATGCTCTCGCTCGGCAACGTGTTCAGCGCCGAGGATTTCGCCGAGTTCTGCGCCCGTGCGCGCCGCTTCCTCGGCCTGCCCGCCGACGCGACGCTGCGGTTCGTCGGCGAGCCCAAGATCGACGGCCTTTCGATCAACCTGACCTACGCGGGCGGCCGCTTCGTCAACGGCGCGACGCGCGGCGACGGCACCGAAGGCGAGGACGTCACCGCCAACCTGCTGACGCTCAAGTCGCTGCCGCGCCGCCTGCGCGGGCACGCACCCGCGTTCATCGAAATCCGCGGCGAGGTGTTCATGCGCAAGGCGGATTTCCTCGCCCTCAACGAGACGCAGGAGGCGGCGGGCAAGACGCTGTACGCCAACCCGCGCAACGCCGCCGCCGGCAGCCTGCGGCAGCTCGATGCGAAGATCACCGAGTCCCGCCGCCTGTCGCTGTTCGCCTACGCCATGGGCGAGGCGAGCGAGCCGCCGGCCGAGACCCACTGGGACTACCTCGCGCGCCTGCGGCACTGGGGGTTCGAGGTCAACCCGCTCTCGGAACTGTTGCACTCCGACGCCGACGTCGCCGCGTTCCACGCAAGCATGGCCGAGCGGCGCGCGAGCCTGGAGTACGACATCGACGGCGTCGTGTACAAGATCGACGACCTCGCCCTGCAACGCCGGCTCGGTTTCGTCGGCCGCGAGCCGCGCTGGGCGATCGCCTGGAAGTTTCCGGCGCAACAGGCCACCACCGTGCTGCTCGGCATCCGCATCCAGGTCGGACGCACCGGCGCACTGACCCCCGTCGCCGACCTGCAGCCGGTGAATGTCGGCGGCGTGCTGGTCGAGCACGCGACCTTGCACAACGAGGACGAGATCGGCCGCCTCGACGTGCGCATCGGCGACACCGTGACATTGCAGCGCGCGGGCGACGTGATCCCGCAGATCCTCGGCGTGGTGCCCGACCGCCGCCCGCACGGGGCCAAGCCGTTCGTCTTTCCCGACCACTGCCCCGCCTGCGGCAGCGCCGCGGTGCGTCCGCCGGGCGAGGTGGTGCGCCGCTGCACCGGCGGGCTGATCTGCCCCGCGCAGCGCGTCGAGCGGCTGATCCACTTCGTCTCCCGCCCGGCCTTCGACATCGACGGCCTCGGCGAGAAGACGATCCGCGAATTCTACGACGAGGGCTGGCTGCACTCGCCCGCCGACCTGTTCCGCCTGGCCGCGCGCGAGGCCGAGATCGCGCAGCGCGAGGGCTGGGGCGAGGTGAGCGCGAGGAAGCTCGCGGAGGCCATCGAGGCGCGGCGGACGATCCCGCTGGACCGCTTCATCTACGCGCTCGGCATAAGGCGCATCGGCGCGCAGAACGCGCGGCTGCTGGCCCGCCACTACGGCACGTTCAGGCACTGGCGGACGCAGATGATCGCGGCCGAGGAAGTGGGCAGCGACGCCCGCCTCGAGCTCGGCAGCATCGTCGGCATCGGCGAGGCGATCGCCACGGAGCTGGGCGATTTCTTCGCCGAGCCCCGCAACGCCGCCCTGATCGACGAGCTGGCGCGCGAGCTGACGATCGAGCGCGCAACGGCCGCGGAGGCCGCGGACAGTCCGTTCGCCGGCAAGACGATCGTGTTCACCGGCACGCTCGAGAGCATGTCGCGGCCCGAGGCCCGCGCGAGGGCCGAGGCGCTGGGCGCCAAGGTCACCGACAGCGTCTCCAGCCGGACCGACTTCGTCGTGGTCGGCGCCGACGCCGGCAGCAAGGCGAAGCGCGCCGCGGAGCTCGGCGTGCGGACCCTCACCGAGGCCGAGTGGCGGGAGATGGCGGGGTAGCTTCGGCCGCACCGTTCGCCCGGCCAACCCCTATAGCGGTTTCAATTCCGAGTGTGATCGCACTCATCTCGGTCTCGTCATGGTCCGCCCCCGGGCTGCGCCGAAGGCGCACCCGCGGACAGGCTCCGGCGGACCATCCACGCCTTTGCCGGCCGCGTGAAAGCAAGGCGTGACGGTACCGCTCCAGCGCAGCCGTATGTTGCGGTGCGCTGGCGGATGCGCTTCGCTTCCCCCCGCACACACAAGGAGCGTCACGCATGCGCCGGCTGATCTCCTCGGGATCGAAGTTCGAGGCCGACATCGGCTACTCCCGCGCCGTGGTCGACGGCGAGTGGGTGTTCGTCTCCGGCACGACCGGCTTCGACTACGCCGCGGGCACGATCTCGCCCGACGTGACCGCGCAGGCCGAGCAGACGATGCGCAACATCGCGCATGCCCTCGCCGAGGCGGGCAGCTCGCTGTCCGACGTGGTGCGCGTGCGCTACATCCTGCCCGACGCGGCGGATTTCGCGCCGTGCTGGCCGGTGCTGCGCCGCACCTTCGGCGAGGTGCGCCCGGCCGCGACGATGATCGTCGCCGGCCTCGCCGACCCCCGCATGAAGATCGAGATCGAGGTGACGGCGCGGCGCCCGGTTTCGCCTGCGGCCTGACAAGCCGAACAAGCAGAAGCGCGGGACAAAGCGCCCCCGACCCGGCGGGCCGTTCGGTGCGCGCCCGGACCAGAAAAAGATCCTTGCACACCCTCTGGTCTAGGTCTATTGTCTCTGGCGCCCGGGACCGCCAGCGAAAAGGAGGGGCACGATGTTCGATTTCCTGCCGCCCTTCCTCAGGCGGCTCTACCAAAGCTTCCGCGTCCCGTACGCCCGGGGTACCCGCGTGCGTGCCGCACCCGAGCCCGAGCCCGAGATCGCCGCCTCGGCCCGCGAGCGCATGTTCAGGGTCGAGATCATCCAGGACGCGTTCTGCGCACGCCGGCCCAGGCCCGAGCGGCTGTTCCGCAAGCCGACGGGGCATCGCGACCTCTATTCCTGGTGCGACCTGGAGGCGTCGCGGTACCCCACCACCAGGCACCGCTGCGCGCACTGCACCGACGCCCGCGACCTCTACAGCCGCGCCAACACGGGCGACTGGCAGGCCGAATGCCGGCTGCACCGTCTCGCCACGCGCGCCTCGATGCGCCTGCTCGCCCAGCGCCGCGCCTGGGCCGAGACTCGCCGCCGCCAGCGCGCCGCGCGGACGCCCGAGCCGGGGCCGCCGCCGGTGATCTGGGCCATGCTCGGCTGGAAGCGCTGGCGCG
>Ga0074045_10000141_pt1 | contig 63787 bp, 52 predicted proteins | sample BogForMeECP23OM2_FD_94442 | JGI IMG/M metagenome (GOLD analysis project Ga0074045, IMG submission 94442) | Bog forest soil microbial communities from Calvert Island, British Columbia, Canada - Bog Forest MetaG ECP23OM2 | ecosystem: Environmental > Terrestrial > Soil > Wetlands ... | reverse complement strand
CCCTAGTACGAGAGGACCGGGATGAACAGACCCCTTGTGTACGAGCTGTCACGCCAGTGGCACCGCTCGGTAGCGAAGTCTGGAAGAGATAATTGCTGAATGCATCTAAGCAAGAAGCTCGCCCTAAGATAAGGTTTCCCAAGAGAATAATCTCTAAGAAGGGCAGTCGAAGACTACGACTTTGATAGGCTGGAGGTGTAAGCACAGTAATGTGTTAAGCTGACCAGTACTAATCGCCCGTTCGGCTTAATCATAAAACTTACCCAAGCCGTCGTTAATCGAATACCGTCTCGTTTAACGACCTCGGTAAGCGTCACAAGCAAGCCTTGTGATTCACAGTACATAAAATGTTCGACCTAGCGGGCCGGACTTGTAATCGCCAACCTTTTGTTGTCAACCCGAGTCGCTTCATTGCGGCAGGTTTGCAAGTTTGCGGAGGGCAAACGTAGCGCTGGCTAGAAACCGGCACTCCGTTGGCATTGCCTCTACGAGTTTCCGGTGATCATACCGCGAGGGTCACACCCGTTCCCATCCCGAACACGGAAGTTAAGCCTCGCCGGGCCGATGATACTGCACGGGTAACTGTGTGGGAACGTAGGTCGTCGCCGGGATAAAATCAAAAAGGCCTTGATCCGGTATTGCCCGGACAAGGCCTTTTTTCTTTTTCGAGCCTTTTTTCTTTACGTCCACATGCACCTTCCACCTTCCACTTCTCCTCCCATCCTGCAAATGGGCCTTCAGCAATTCCACAGTGCGGGGCGGCATTGTCTCGCCCGGCGGAACACAAGTAGAATGGCGCCGAGCAGGGGGAATGATGGGCCGTCCACAGCAGACAGTTTTGATTACCGGCGGGACCGATGGATTGGGCAAGGCGGCCGCGATCTTTCTGGCAGAGCGCGGCGGCTATCGCACGTTTGCCGCGGGCCGTTCGGCCGAGAAACGGCTGGAACTGGATCGCGTGGCGGCGGACAAGCACCTGGCCATTGAGACGCTGGAGATGGATGTGACCAATGACGCGTCGGTTACGGGAGCGGTGCAAAGCGTGCTCCAGAGGACCGGCGCAATCGATGTGCTAGTGAACAATGCGGGCGTCGGCTACATGGCGGTGGTGGAGGACTTGCGGCTCGAAGATCTGCGCGCGCAATTTGAAACGAATTTTTTTGGCGTGCTCCGCGTGACCCAGGCGGTGCTGCCGCACATGCGGCAGAGGAAACACGGGCGAATCCTGATGATGAGCAGCGTGGCGGGTATCGTCTCGCCACCAACCTACGGCGCCTACAGCAGCAGCAAACATGCGCTGGAAGGATTGTCGAATGCACTGCGGCTAGAACTGTACCCCTTCGGGGTGGAAGTGATATTGATCGAGCCGGGCTACATCATGACGAATTTTCAGCAGACGGCAAAGGAGCTGGCGCAACCGTATGTGGACGCCGCGCCAAACGGGCCGTACGCGAAAATTTATGCTGGCGCGTGGGAAGGCGGGAATCGGGGGCGCAGCAGCTCTAGGACGACGCCGGAAGATTGCGCGCGGGTAATCAAGGAGGCGATCGAAACGTCGCACCCGAAAGCGCGTTACACGGTGACGCCGATGGCCGGGTGGATATCGCTTGGGCGGAGGATTTTGCCGGATACCTTGCTCGATTCCCTGCTGCGTAGGAGATTTGGAATTCACCGCCAGGAGTAGCGGAGTCCCGAGGGAATCCCTCTGAAGAAAAACCGCGGCTGCAGAGGGGCTGCGAAGAGATAACGGCAGAAGCCAGAGACGGCGCTTGTGGGAGATTCGCCATTCCTCTAAACGACGTTCCGCTGCGGCTAGTTCGAGACTTGGAAGGAGAGGCTGTTCTCGCGCAGGGCTTCCCACTTTTTGCGCCACGCGTCATGGATCGGGCTTTCGGCATAGTCGGCTGCGGCTTCCGCACTCATGAATTCGATGATGTAAACGCCGCTGAAATCGCGAATCTGGTTGCGCTCAGTCTTCAGCCAAATGTTTTTGATCCCTGGAATCTTTGCCGCCATATCCTTAATTCCCGCTATGGCATGATCCTGATCGTCCTGCGAAGTCGTGTCCTTAAATTTGTAGGCCACTACGTGAACGACTGTCTTGGGCTGGCCAAATTTGTTTATAGCGGAAACATGTTGCGTCGCGACCGAGCCGACGACAATTCCAGCGAGGAAAAGAGCCGCTGCGGCGATCGGCCTAGGTAACAGGCGTGAAGAAAAGCTCATAGGAAGTCTCCCCTAATGCGCTTGTCTAGTTTAGGGAAGTGCGGATTGGCGGGCAACTGGGGAGATGGCGAGAATATTTGACGCAAAGCAACGCGACCGCTACGCTGTGACATCCGAAGGAGCAATGATGAGTGGAAAATATCGGTGGCGGCTGCTGCTAGGAGCATGCCTTCTGCTATGCAGCGAGGTGAAAGTAAAGGCGCAAAATGCCGAGGAAGCAAATTCGGAAGCGCGAGCGATCTTCAAGGAGCTGATCGAGATCAACACCACAGATTCGATAGGAAATGTAACGACCGCCGCGGAAGCCATGGCCAAGCGTTTACAAGACGCAGGATTTGCGGAAAGCGATGTCATGGTTGCCGGTCCCAATGAGCGGAAGAAAAATATGGTGGCACGATTCCATGGAACGGGAAAGAAAAAGCCGATCCTGTTTATCGGACATTTGGATGTGGTGGAAGCGCGACGAGAGGATTGGACGACGGACCCGTTCGAGTTCGTGGAGAAGGACGGATTTTTTTACGGTCGCGGCACGGAAGATATGAAGGAAGGCGACGCGCTGCTGGTGACGACGTTTATCCGACTGAAACACGAAGGATTTCTGCCGGACCGCGACTTGATTCTGGCGTTGACAGCGGATGAAGAGGGCGGCGAATCGAACGGAATCGATTGGCTGCTGAAGGAGCATAAGGATTGGATCGACGCGGAATACTGCATTAATTTAGACGGCGGCGAGTTCGAGAAGCTCAAAGGGAAGCGAGTGCTGGCAGGATTGCAGGCCAGTGAAAAAGTGTACGCGGATTTTCAGTTCGAGACCTTCAATCCGGGCGGGCATAGTTCCGTACCAGGAGCCGAGAATGCCATCTATGAGTTGGCGGCGTCGTTGTTGAAATTACAGGCCTATTCGTTTCCGGTGAAGATCAGCGAGATTACCCGAAATTATTTTTCGCATTCGGCAGAGTTGACAAGCGGAAAACTGGCAGAGGATTTACACGATGTGTCGAAGCAACCGGCTGATCCCACGGCGATCAAGCGGTTGTCGGCGATTCCGTATTACAACTCATTGCTGCACACCACGTGCGTGGCGACCATGCTTTCCGGGGGGCATGCCCCGAATGCCTTGCCGCAGACGGCCAAGGCCAATGTGAATTGCCGGATATTTCCCGGCGAGGCGCCGCAAGAAGTCTTGAGAACTTTAGAGAAAGTGGTAGCGGACCCGAATGTTAAGGTGAGTTTAGTCCCGGAAAAAACTTCCGATGGAAGATTGATTCCGATCGTGGCAGTTCCGGCCTCCCCGCTGCTGCCGGAGCTGGTAAAGACCCTCGAGCAAACAGCCGACTCCATGTGGCCAGGGTTGCCCGTGGTGGCGTCGATGTCCACCGGGGCGACCGATGGAAACTATCTGCGGATCGCAGGCATGCCAACGTTTGGAATCGCCTGCATGTTTTTTGATATGGAAGATGAGCGGGCCCACGGGAAGGATGAGCGAGTAGGAGTGCAGGATTATTATGAGGGCGTGGAGTTTACCTATAGGTTTATAAAAGCGCTGGCGACCAACTAGACTTCAAATAGCCGCGGAAATCGAAGAGGAAACCCCAAAAGCGCGGTCTAGAGTGCCACCAAAGAACAAAGAACAGATCGAGGAACTGCCAAGCAAGAAGCCCCCCGAAACCTCGGGGGCTTCTTCTGAAGAGACAGAAAAATTAGGGTTTGGTGGGGTCTGGCGCTTCGCCCGGTTTCACATCTTGCGGAGCGGCTGCGCTTGCGGCAACAGGCTTGTTCGTATCCGAGCCGTAGCGGGTTAGATAGGGCATGAAGGGAGTCACTTCAAACGGCATCTTTTCGCGTTCCGCGACCGCGCCAACCGGTTTGCTCTTGATCATGGTGAGCTGGTCGTTCCAGACATCGATCTTTACCCGGCCTCCGAGCGGCAACGCGGCGATCTTCTGTGGATTGGATTTTGCATCCATGGCCATAGTGGACTTCAGATCGTTAATCTGAGGTACACGGTTCCCGAGGTGTCCGCTGATCAGGTTGGGAATTTCCTTCTGGCGAGAATCCAGGGCCTGCAAGAACAGTCCAGCGTTAGCCAACTGATTCTTGTACGGAGAATTGTTCAGAATCTGAATGGCTTTTGTGTTGGCGGCGGCTTCCTCTTCGGGTGTGCGGGTGAAACCGAAATGGCGGAAGGTGTCTTTGTCATCAACCATCAATTGATCGAAAAAGGCGTATTGCGAATCGATACGGTGGCCGAGTACCACGTGGCTCAGCTCGTGAGCCAAAATGGTGGCCAGGCTAGCTTCATCCGGGAGCACATCGATAAGCCCGCGGCTAAGAACAATCGTGTGACCGACGGTGAATGATTCAAGAGTAGAAGTCATCAGCACGCGGCAGCGAATCTCCGGGTCTAGGTCAATATTATTCGTCACTTCGAGGTTGTTGACTACGGTTTCAAGAACCTTGTCGACATCGCCCTTAGGCGCCATCAAGCCAATGCGTTCGAGGCGATCAGTGACGTTGTCCTCTGCCTGGCGATCCCAAGAGCGCTGCGCCTGAATTGGTGAAAGGTCGTTGTTGGTCTTGGTGTCATCGGTGACCGGTGTTTCCACTAGGATTTTGCTCAATTCCTGTTCTTTGCTGTTTTCGCTGAGGTTGTAACCCCAGAGGCGGGTTTGCGCCTTGAAGTCCAACTTTTTGGAAATGGCGTAGTGCAAATCTTTTTCTTCGCTGTAAACGAAAGAAGGCATCCACAAACCGGGCTGTACGTTGGTGCGCCAGCTATCGAAGTGGAAATACCAGCTGGAGTGACCGTTACCATTATAGGAACCGTTGAAACGTACGATTTGATAGTCCTGATCTTCAACCCAGATGCGCCCGAGGAAGCGGCCCTTGTTGTTCTTCTCCTGCGGAGTCACGTCGAAAACAAGGCAGCGCACTTCTCCGAGGAACTCGCGGCGAACGTAATCGAACTTGTAGTGCTGGCGGTCGAAGCCGTTGGTGTCAATAAAGATCATCTGAAGAAATCCGTCAGGCAAAAACTGCATGGCGAAGCTGAAGAAGTTGCCGATAGAGCCGACAACTTTCTTGCCTTTGCTGCTAGTGTCGTTCAGAGGTACCAGGCTGACACCTTTGGCGAAGTTGGCGCGACCAAGGAAATATTTGTCCCCCGCAGGGACCTGTCCGAGATCCTTGTCAGGCTTCAGGTTCTGGATATAGGTCTCCACCAGCGGCGAGTAATTGTGCATCTGGCCGTAGAGGTGTTGTTCGTTGCTGATAAAGCGGTCAATGACCTGATCAGGAGTGCGCGGCTGGTCTGGCGTCCCGGTAGGGGCTGGACCTGCCAGAGCCGCAGAACTAACGCCGAGAGACAGCGCCAGTGTCAGGATGTGCTTAAACAACGTTTGCATGTTCTATCTCCCTCAATAAGCCAGCCGAAATTCGATACGTACTCGGGCCGGAAAATCGACCGGTTCGGTTAACCGTTTGGCCGGTTTGAAACGAATACTTTGCGCCGCACGGATGGCCGATTCGTCCAAGCCATGGCCGAGGCCGCTGACAACTTTGTTGATTTGCACCGTGCCGTTCGCCAGGAAAACCAGGTCGATGACCACGTCGCCTTCAATCTTAAGACTACGCCCTTCGGCAGTGTATTCTGGCTTGGGCTTGTCTAAGAGTTGAACCGGAGTGTCTGCCGGGCCGCCGTTGTCCGTCTTCTTCTTCGCTGGTTCACCAGAAGTGTCGACCGCCCCAAATCCGCTGGCAACAACCGTACCCTTCTTGCCGCTACCCCCGGCCGGAGGAGTCGCCGTTCCATTTCCAAAACCCGTGCTGGCAACCGTGCCGCGAAGTCCTTCTTTGCCACCCGTGCCATTGCCATACCCCTCGCCACCAGGAAGAGCAGGAGAACCTAGACGATTCGCGTTGGTCGCGTGGTTGGGATCGCCTTTGCCGGGGATTCCGTTGGGATCGCCGAAGCCGCCAGTCTGAACTTTCTCAACCGGCGCATTGACCGTAGCGGGAGCAGCGCTGCCAGAACCGATCAAGCCGGTCTTCACGTCTTCGTGCGGACGCTTCGGTCCATTGTCTTTGGTATCAATCTTGGCTTGCTCGAAGGTTGGGGTCATGTCGGGAACTTTGACCTCCACCTTCTCAACCTTCGGTTGCACCACCTTCGGTGCCAGATTGGTGAAGATGTGGGGTTGCTGCGGATTCAGCTTTACCGGCTCGACGACCTCAGGCTTGGGTTCCGCTTTGGGAATAACCGCCTTCGCCTGCGGCGGCGGAGGAGGTGGAGGAGCAACGGGTACCTCGGTAAGTGGAGTAGTAAGTTCCACGTTAATGAATTTCAAGCCGGTCTTCATCTGCTCAGGGTATAGGAGAGGTACCAGGACGAAAAACGCGAGGATGCCCAGTTGCAGGAGGGCACTGAGGCCCACCCAGTTCCAACGGGGCTTGGCCTCTGGAAGCAGCGCAAGGCGAGCAGGGACGGGCTTGCTGCCCATATGCCGTTTCCACGCTTCAGGGTTGGAATGCCCACGCCTAGCGTCAAAGCCAACGCCCATGGAATTACTCGATACTGGATCTGCGATCATTGTGCTCATCCGCTTTACCGCCTCTGGCAGAATATTCATCCTAAAGCTCGATCCCAGAGAACCGGGCTTCTGTCGATCAGCTGGACGTGTGCGTTACCAGTACGAGAGTACTTGGGGCTGGAAAGTGTCCGAATAGGACTTTCGTACTAACGTCGCGTATTCGCTAATGTCTTAGCGAGTGCACCTTTTCACACGCCTTCGGTAACCGGGATGAACCCGCCGAGGCGAAATTCGTTGCGGGGCGGGTTGTCCGCAACTACCCCTAGGATACCGCATTCCGGGGGGCAGGTCGCGCTTTGATTTCGCCAGCGGTTGACTCCCGTAAGGTACCCTGTAGGATGCACAGGGATACGTCGGCGTTGGACAACATTGCGGGACTGCCCGGCATATTAAAATAAAGGGATTCCTGTACGGTACTGAGAATTAACGATGCCCACATCACACGGCGACAATGCGAAACCCGATCCGGCCGCGCTGCTCACCCAAGCAGCGGAATTGGTCGAGGTCCTCTATGGTCAATCACGAGCAAGAGAATGGGGACTATCTCGGGCTCAGTTCGCGGCGGGGTTAATGCGCAGCGTCCGGAAGAGGTTCGCCGACGGGCAGCCCTGCTCGCTCGAGTGTTTTGCGGAGTATTTGCACACCTTGCATGTGCAAGATCTGGCCTTAGCCTGTGCTTGCATCGAGGGCTGCGAATCGGCATGGGAGACGTTTGTCCGAGAATATCGAGGGTACCTGAGGGCATCTGCAGGAGCGATTACCAAGGGCAGCCGAGCAGGAATCGACGCCCGTGAATTGGCAGATTCCCTACTCGCGGAGCTGTTTGGGTTGGCGGATGGCAAACGTGGTGAACACTCACTGTTTGGCTACTTTCACGGAAGGAGCTCGCTAAAGACCTGGCTTCGCACCATCTTGGCACAACGGCATATTGACCGATTGCGGGAGAGCAAGCGGTGGGAAGCGTTTGAGGATGGGGATGGGCAAATGAAACAGGTCGCGCCCGGGCGTGAAACGGGAGTTCCCCTCACCCGGGATCCCTACAGAGAAAGGTACGTGAAGTTGTTTGTTCTAGCATTGGATGTGTGTCTCGGTGAGTTGGAGACGAAGGACCGGCTGCGTATCGAACTCTACTATGCGCGGCAGATGACTCTTGCTGAGATTGGGAGAAAATTGGCCGAGCATGAGTCGAGCGTGTCGCGAAATCTCGAACGAGTGCGACGAGAATTGCGGAGTGCGGTCGAACAACAATTACGCGAAGAAGCAAATTTGAGCGAAGCGGAATGCGCGCTTTGTTTAGAGTATGCCGCGGAAGAGGCCCCCATCGATTTTCGAAAAATGTTTCCGGAAAAAAATGCAAGGAAAACGGATGAGAGAAGGAAAGGAACGTTGTGAAAGTCTGCAAGAAATGGATTTCAGGGCGTTCTAAGAAGGGAGCGGGCTATGCCGTCTGAGGAACGCGATCGGCAATTTGAGCGTGCACTGCAACGGCATTTACGCGCGGATGCAGGCGATCGGACCTGTCCCGATGCGGAAACAGTGGCCGCGTATCATGATGGAACCCTTGCGCTCGAAGAATTGACGAAATGGAAGGAGCACATCGGTGGTTGCAAGCGATGCCAGGGAACATTGGCACTGCTCGAAGAGAGCAGCCCAGTTGCGCTAGATGACTCGGAGAGGAAAGGTATCGAGCATCGAGTCACCGCGCTCAGCGCGGCTCCTATGAATCGTTCCGCCGGGTTCACAGAAGAGGATGACTTCGTCGAAGCATTAAGTCTACATAAGGAGGGGATCGCGGCGCGTGAGGCCACCAGAGCCCTGCGGCCCAAAGCGTGGCGCTGGGTGGTACCGCTAGGAGCATTGGCAGCGGGGCTCATTGTGTTCGTGGCCATCCGGGACAATAAGGCGCGTTTCTCGGAATCGGCAAAAACTCAAATGGCGGAAAATCGGGCAATCCCCGCACCGCAAATTCCACCGCCCCAGGCAGCCGAAGACCGGTCCAAGTACGCCAATGAAAATGCCATTCAGAAATCAAAGAAGGAGCTCGAGGCTCCACCAGCCGATGCTCTCACGGATTTGCAGGCGAGTTCGAGCGCCGAGCAACTGTCACTACCCCCGGCAGCAGCAGCCCATGTGCCGGGGAAAGCGCCGAACAGTAACCTTGAGGAGCCCGCCAGTAAGGCCAAAGCGGATTCAGCCTACCTGGGCGCAAAGGGAATCGAGGCTGCACCGACGGTGAGCTCGAGAGCTGTCAGTGCACCGCCGCCTGCCTCTGGGAGACCTCCGGTAACCAGCGCGGCCGCCGCGAGCACGATGGAAGCGAAGAAAGAGTCCCGGGATTCGGCGAAGCAACCGCAAGCCACCGGTGCGGTTACAGAGACGGTAGAACGCGGGGAAACGGCGGCGATCGCCCGAGCACCCGCGGCTGCGCCGGCTGCGGAAATTGCCTCGCAGTCGCAACGTTCGGCAACTGGCCGGCTACTGATGCAGGTTGCCAAGACCAATCCTCACCTGATTCTGGCGCCAAATGGGAAACAAGTGTGGCGCGTGGGCGCGGCCGGACTGATTGAGAGCAGCAGCGATTCCGGACTGAACTGGCAGCCGCAAACGAGCGACGCGACCGTGGATTTGACGGCCGGGTGGGCGCCTTCGGAAAAGGTTTGCTGGGTGGTGGGAAAAGCGGGAATCATATTGTTGACAACCGATGGCGGGAAACACTGGAAATCGATTGCTTCGCCCTTGCCGGAAGACTTGGGCCGGGTGCGCGCGGCGGACGCAAAACATGCCGAGGTCTGGAATGTGGGGAATAGTAAAAGTTTTGCAACTGCCGATGGCGGAATGACCTGGACTCCCACTGAAAACGAATAAACCTTGCTTGCAAGAAAAAGTGCTGGCGCCGTTCTAATGCTGAAGGCAAATTCAGGGGAGAGGTGGCGCGATGGACAGTTTAGGAGAGAGGAAAACGAAGGTGGTCGGCTGGTTCGGCGGAGCCTTGGCGGTAGCGTTGGCGAGCACGGCTGTGCTCGTACCCCCGTACCAAGCTAGAAAAAAAGCGGACCCGCAAGATGACCAGGAGGCTTTGCACGCGGCATCGGATCAAGCGACGACCGAGAACGACCAGACGGAATTGGCGGTGACAGTGTACAACTCGAATATTGCGCTGGTGCGTGATGTACGGCAGTTGCAGGTGCCCGGCGGCGGATTCAGGTTGAAATTTATGGACATCGCAGCGACGGTGAATCCGGCGACAGTGCATTTTCGCTCGTTGACGGAGCCCGAAAAGGTCAGGGTGATCGAGCAGAACTATGAATACGATTTGCTCGAACCGGCGAAGCTGCTGAATAAATATGTGGGCAAGGAAGTGACGTTGGTGCGGTCGTATTTGGACAATGGCACGACGAAACACGAGGAAGTGAAAGCGACATTGCTGGCGAATAATAATGGACCGGTCTGGAAAATTGGAAACGAGATCGTGACTGGATATGGAGGCGAGAGTTATCGATTCCCGGGAGTGCCAGCGAATCTGTATGACCGGCCAACGCTGTTGATGTCGCTGGAAAATTCCGGAGGGGTGAAGCAGAAGATTGAGGCGTCGTATCTGGCGGCGGGTCTGGGATGGAACGCAGATTACGTGCTCACGGTAGGACGAGAGGATAAGACGGCTGACCTCGACGGCTGGGTGACGGTAACCAATAATTCGGGGACCTCGTTTCATAACGCGAAGCTGCAGCTTGTGGCAGGAGATTTGAATCGGGTGCCGCCGGATTATGCCAAAGCCCGGATGATGACCGAATCAGTGATGGCGAATGCGGCGGCTCCGGCCCCGCAATTTCAGCAAGAAAACTTCAGCGAATATCATTTGTATTCGCTCGGGAGGAAGACTTCGGTTGAGGATAAAGAGACCAAGCAGATCAGCTTGTTAGAGGGGAGTGGCGTGCCGGTCGAAAAACTGTTCGTGGTCAATGGGCAGAATTACTACTACCGCAGCCTGCAGAATAATCCTGGAGCGCCGCTGAAGGATCCGGTGATGGTCTATTACAAATTCAAGAATGAAGAGAAGGCCGGGCTGGGCATGCCGCTGCCGGCGGGGAATTTGCGGGTGTACCAAAAAGATTCGAAAGGTGGCGTGCTGTTTGTGGGAGAGGATCACATCAATCACACGCCGAAGGATGAATTCCTGAATGTGAAGATTGGGAATGCGTTTGATTTGGTGTCAGAGAGGAAACAGACTGATTTTAAGGCGCTCGGCGGCAGAACTTGGGAGATTGAATATGAGATTACCATTAGGAATCATAAGGAATCACCGGTGAGGGTAGAGGTGAATGAGCCGATTGGTGGGGACTGGGAGATGCTGTCGTCGAGCTATCCGTTCGAAAAGACGGGAGCGTTTGCGGCACAGTTTGCCGTGCCGGTGAAGGCCAATGGGGAGTCGGTCCTGAAATACCGAGTAAGGGCCCACTGGAACTGAGGAAGGCCCTTTCGCTTCAAGGGGAAGGCTTTTTCCGTTATGAGAAGCGTAAGGCAGATCCCTCGCTCCGCTCGGGCCTGCACACCTGCTTGGGACTCTACGGCTCCAAGATGGCGTCGGCTTCGATTTCGACTAACATTTCTGGCGAAATGAGTCTACTGACTTCAACCATGGACGTGGCTGGACAAATGTCTTTGAAGAATTCGCCATGCGCGCGTCCGATTTTTTCCCACTCGGAGATATTGTTGACGAAGATGCGGGTGCGGATCACGTCGCTCAGAGAGGCACCGGCGCGTTCAAGAGCGGCATCGATGTTATGAATGGTTTGGACAGTTTGCGCGTAGGCGTCGCCGATGCCGACGATTTTGCCGTCGGGGCCGGTCGCGGTGGTGCCGGAAACGCTGATGTGATTGCCAATACGAACCGCGCGGGAATAGCCGACGATGGGCTCCCAAGGGGTGCCGCTCGGAAAGTTTTGCCGTGACATATTGGTTTTCTCCGCTCCTGTCTTCCTGCGCTGCCGAAACCGCGTGTTAAACTCAGAGTAAGTATGCCATAAGCAGTTCCAGGCACGGCATCACCATCGAGAAGGCCAATGCGCTGCAAAAATATCATCGAAGCTGTTGGACACACGCCGCTAATCCGGCTAAACCGAATCAATAAGGACGTAAAGCCGCAGATCTGGATCAAAGCAGAAATGCTGAATCCTGGCGGGTCGGTGAAGGACCGCATCGGCATCACCATGATCGATGCAGCCGAAAAAAAAGGTCTGCTGAAGCCGGGAGGAACCATTATTGAAGGAACGTCTGGAAATACCGGCATGGGCCTGGCCCTGGTGGCTGCGGTGCGCGGTTACAAATGCGTTTTTACCACGACGGACAAGCAGTCAAAAGAAAAAGTGGATTTGCTGAAGGCCTTGGGAGCGGAAGTGATTGTTTGCCCTACGGCAGTTGAACCAGAAGATCCGCGCAGCTACTACAGCGTGGCAAAAAAGCTGGCTCGCGAAATTCCCAATTCCTATTATCCGAATCAGTATGACAATCCGAGCAATCCCGAAGCGCATTACCTGACGACGGGACCGGAGATTTGGGAAGACACCGAAGGGAAGATTACGCATTTTGTATGCGGGATGGGAACCGGGGGAACCATCAGCGGTGTGGGGAAATTTCTGAAAGAGAAAAACCCAGCCATAAAAATTATCGGAGTCGATCCGGAAGGTTCGTTGTACTACGACTTTCACAAGACTGGGAAGATTGCCAAAGCGCGGACATATGTGGTGGAGGGCATCGGCGAGGATTTTTTCCCTACGACAATGGACATGGGGATTCTCGATGATGTGATCCAGGTGAATGACGAAGAATGCTTCGTAGTGGCGCGGCGGCTGGCAAAGATGGAAGGCGTGTTTACGGGAGGATCGGGCGGCGGCTGCCTTTCGGGCACGTTGCGGCTGGCGAAAAATTTGACCGCGAAGGACTACATTGTGGCGCTGCTTCCCGACACCGGCATGCGCTATTTGAGCAAAGTCTACAACGACGAATGGATGCGCGAACGCGGGTACACCGAATCGCATGTACCGATCACCGTTGAACAGATCGTGAACGCGAAAAAGAAGTCGGGTAAGGTGCGCGAACTGATAATCGTCAGGCCGTACCAGACCGTGTTTCACGCACTGAAGACGATGCAGGAGCAGGATATCTCGCAGATTCCGGTATTCGAAGAGAGCATTCCGATTGGCACGATGTATGAGGACCAGATCTTGACCCTGGCTTTGCAAGGCAAGGAACTGCAGAAGCTTACTGTGAGAGAGGTGATGAGCAAGCCCATGCCAATGGTCATGAAGAATGCGCCGGTCGAGCGCATTACCCATATGCTAAGCCACGGCGATCCCGCCGTGTTTGTCGAAATGGAAGATGCCAAGTTTGAGATCCTGACGAAATACGATTTGATGAGCACCGTAGCAGGCTTGATGGAACAAAAACGTTAGTCGCATCCTCCGCATAGCGACTGCAGAAACCAGGACAAACGAGCCGTGAAAATAACGGAATTCAATGAGCGTCTGAAGAACTCGATTCTGATTGCGGATGGAGCGATGGGGTCGCTGCTCTACGAATCGGTCGGAGCGGTGCGCTGCTTTGATGAATTGAACGTGACGGAGCCGGAAGCAGTTTTTCGCGTGCACCAGGCGTATATCGAAGCGGGCGCGCAGATCATCGAGACCAACACGTTTGGTGCGAATCGATTTAAGTTGGCGCCGCTTGGCTTGGCTGATGAGGTACAAAAATTGAATGGCCGAGGCGTGAAAATTGCGCGCGAGGCGCGGGAATCCGCGGCGCGCGAGGTGATGATTGCGGGATCGATTGGGCCGTTGGGAATTGGGGTGCAAGCGCGGCATCCGGAACCGGAAGAGATTCTTAGCGTTTTTCACGAGCAAGCACTGGCACTCGAAGAACGCGGCGTGGATATTTTCATTCTGGAAACTTTTTCCTACATTGAAGAGTTGATATTGGCGATCGATGCGATCCGATCGTTCTCCGGATTGCCGATTGTGGCGCAGCTCACCTATTCCGAGGAAGGAACTACGTACGGCGATGTCCGACCGTTCCTGGCGGCAACACTGCTCAAAGATAAAAATGTGCAAGTGATTGGAGCGAACTGCACACTCGGCCCGCAGTCGCTGCTGCCGATCCTGCAAGAACTGAGCAATGCGGGAGATATTCGGGTAAGTGGAATGCCCAATACCGGCTTCCCGAAGAAGGAAGGTGACCGGATCGTTTATCCGAAATCTTCGCCAGAATATTTTGCTTCATTCGCACGCGATGCGGCGGAAGCGGGAGTGCGAATTCTGGGAGGATGCTGCGGAACGACGCCAGCTCATATCCGGGCGATGGCGGCGGCGGTGAAATCACTCCGGCCAGTGGAACATCACTCGACAGTCGTCGTGGCGAAGGCCCAGACTGCTTCGCCCGTCAAGCAGAAGGATCCAGAGAGTAATTTCTGGAAGAAGCTGCAGAAAAAAGAATTTACGGTATGCGTGGAAATCGATCCGCCGAAAGGTATTGCGCTCGAGCGAATCTACGAGCAGGTGGACAAGGTGATGGCGTCAGCTAAAGTGGACGCCATCGATATCAATAGCGGGGCGATGGCGCGGGTGGGGATGGACGCGTTGATCGTAGCGGGTGCGCTTGAAACACGCGGAGTGGAGACGATCCCGCATCTTACCACGCGAGATCAAAATATTATTGGGTTGCAGGCCATGCTGCTGGGCGCCTGGACTGTGGGTGGAGTGCGAAATGTGCTGGCGATTACCGGCGATCCGCCATCGGTTGGCGATTATCCGGAAACCAGCGGCGTGTACGAAGTGGATTCGGTGGGGCTAGTCAAGATTTTGAGCCGGTTGAATCAGGGTACAGACTGGGCGGGAAAAACGCTCGGCGGCCAGACGAATTTTACGATCGGTGTTGCGCTGAATCCCGTTGCGGATGACCTCGAGAGTGAGATCGCACGATTCCACGCGAAGGTCGAAGCCGGTGCGCATTTTGCGATGACCCAACCGCTATTTGATCCAGAACACTGGCAAGCATTTCTCAGGAAGCTAGGTGGGAAACCCGCGATTCCCGTGTTGATCGGCGTGTGGCCGTTGAACAGTTACAAGCAGGCGTTGCGGCTAAACAATGAGGTGCCGGGAATCATGATTCCTGTGTCCCTGCTGAAATCGATGGAAGCGGCAGGGGCTTCGGCGCGCGATCGAGGGTTTGCAGTTGCGCGGGAAATGCTAGCCTGGGCGCGTTCGGAAATCGCGGGGGCCTATTTGATTCCACCATTCAAGAGGTATGAGGAGATTTTGGAGATTTTGTAGGGGCAGAAACCAACCCCAAGGGCATCATCAGAGCGACTGCGCCATCGATGATTGCAAGAACCGGTAGTGGGCGACTATCCACTCGGAGCCGCAGCGGTAAGGTTCGGCGCAGGCCATCAAAAAGATGCGCCAGCGAATTTACCAACGACTGGCTGGATCAGAAGGTGAATGATCCAAGCACGAACATCATGTGTAGAGTGATTGCCGCGCCGGCGGCGAGTAGAGCTACAGCTTCCGTGAATGATCATACCGCCTTCACCCCCGCAGATCGCAGAGAGATGGTCTGTTTTCGAAGAAGACGACGGAAGGAAGGGACCAGGATGAGGTAGAGCAATGTGGCGAGGAATGGAGCGAGAATCGCCCAAACGACAATCGCGTGCCAAGTGGTGCTCCAGAGAAATTGAATCGCCCCCCAGAGATTGGCCCGCGCCATGGCATATATTTGCGGAATCGAAATGGGCAGGTGCGGAGCATGAAATATTCTTTCACCCAGTCGGAAAAACGGAAGGATCAGCGCGATCTGCAGAGGGTACACGAAATAATTGACGATCTGAATAGCGGGAAGATTCAGGCCCCAGATAAATGCGATTAGGGCGCAGAGTGCGGTCGTGCAGCCAAGCACGGGAATAATTCCAAACGCTGCGCCAAGCGCGACGCTTAGGGCAAGTTTCTCCGGACTCACACCCTGCCGCAGAAGTTCGAGCAGCGGCTTAACCAGCCGGCGATAGCAAAAGCCGCTCTTCATGCGGCCTTCTGAAGTAAGAGTCGGGAGAGGGGGTCTTCCGGCTCAAGAGCAAACAGCAAAACGGTCGCGACGACCATGAACCAGAAGATGAACGTGAACAGTATTTTGAGCAAAAGCTTCAAGTCAACTCCACGTTCATGGCTATTCCAGGCAGTTTAGCTCTCGAACGAACCAATGCAAAGTTGGGTTTGCCGCGCATGTGATGCGAATCCGAGGTCCAGGTCACGGATGTCACTCCACGGCCCCCGCTTAGGGCAAGCAGATAAACAAGTTAGGGCTGTTTCGAAAGAGCTGACTGGTATGGTCGTGAACGATCTTCCAGCCTGCGGGGAACTTTTGAAATACCAGAGTGAAGACGCCACCCGCATCCCCGGCCTCGGATCGCAAGCTGAGGTGCCACCTTCCGAGCGCCAGCGCAGATGTTGCGCTTAGCAAACGAATCTCCAGGTCGGAAAAGTCTAGATGGCCCATGGCGGCTTCTGTGGGATAGCGTTGCCGATAGCGGGTGAAAACGGCTTGCCATCCCCGGGAAATTCCGGATGACCCGAGAAACGTCAGGTCAGGAGAATTCCAATACCCATCCATGAAAGCGCCAATGTCTCCGCGGTTCCAAGCGGCTTGCTGGGATGTTAGGACAGCGGCGATCTCAGAAGCGGAAGGATCGGCAGGGTGCGGGTCTTGGGCCCGGCAGGGGGTGAGGGGAAAAAGAGCCAGAAAGGCAACCAGCAGGCAAGAATTCGTCATGGTGAGCAGACGAGCCATAGGAGGTCCTCCAAACAGCTAGCGACGGAGTATAGGAGGAAATGAAATACAGGTACAGGGGAGGGGGCCGCAGAGTCGGCGTACGGGGACTACCTAGGTAGTACCGCGGGACTATTGGTGATAACCAGGCGATCGAAGATTATACCTGTGGAGGCTGAGGGATGTTCGCCGCCATGCTATTTACGATCGCGATTCTCGCGCTATGTCAGTTTGCGCTATTTTATTGGCGGGCTGTCGTGACCGGCGTGGCGTCGCTACCGTTGTCAGACCGGGTACTGGAAGCGGCGCATCTGGAGTCCGGGGAATTTTCTGGAGCGGACTTCGAAAAGCTGGCCAGTCTGCATGGCATGACACCTGAGCTCGAGGCCGGGACCAGTAACCTTGGCCTGGTGGGAACGTATTACCGAGTGGTGCAGAGTGTGGCAGCGGCGTTCGGGAAAATGTCGCCCGCCGTCGTGAGTTGGAGCGAACGCGAGAGCGCATTGTGCGCGCGTTATGCAGCAGTACAAATTGAGCGACGTCTGCAAAGCAACCTGCAACAAGCGGCTTCGATTCGATCCTGCTAGGAATTGCTGAATACCATCGACAAACAAGTGTTGCGCACCTCCGCTATGTGTGAGCTTCTCTCCGGGCCCCGAAGACTAGGACCACGTCAATAAATTGTGATGATATCCACATCCGCAGAGTGTTATGCTCCAGGTCCGTCCAAATTACCGAAGTGATCGAAGAGAGAGGAATTCCTCATGGCAGACCTAGAGCAACTGAAACAGAAGTACGCGTCCGTGCTGAATCTAATCAACCAATCCGGTGTCCGGCTGACCCACGTGCACATTCAGGATAACAAATTGTACATCGAAGGAGCAGCCGGGACCGAGGCCATTAAGAACAGGATTTGGGATCAGGTAAAGCTCGTCGATGCTAGTCTTGCTGATATCAACCTAAATTTGTCCGTTGATCCTTCGCTGGCACCGCCAGAACCTCCGAAGCCACACTCAAAAACCTACACCGTGGCGGCGGGAGATTCGCTGTCAAAGATCGCAAAACAGTTTTACGGAAACGCGAATGAGTACAACAAGATATTCGAAGCGAACCGTGATGTGTTGCACGATCCAAATATGGTGAAGGTTGGACAGACCCTGGTGATTCCGGATTAACGAGAACAGGACTGACCCGGGCAGAAGGGGTTTTACTCGCGTTTTCAGCCTGCTGAAAGCGAGGCGCGGAGCAGGACATTTTTTGCTGGTTTGTTGCTATCGATTTAGTAGGCCCAGCGGAGGAGCATGCCGCCGGTGGTGTAGCCGGCACCGACTGCAGCGAGGAGGACCAGGTCGCCCTTTTTGAGGCGGCCCTCCTCGACCGCATCGCGCAAGCCCAGCGGAATCGTGCCGCCGGTAGTGTTTCCGTAGCGATCAATGTTGACCATGATTTTGCAATCTTCGACACCCAGGCGTTCTTGCGTAGCTCGAATGATGCGCAAGTTGGCCTGGTGCGGGACAAGCAGTTTCAAATCCTCGCAGGTATAGCCGTTGCGTTCGAGAAGGGTGGTCGAAACCTCTGCCATGCGACGCACGGCGTATTTAAAAACCTGCGACCCGTCTTGATGGACGACGTGCATGTTTTTGTCGATAGTCTCGCGGGTGGAGGGGTTTAACGAGCCACCACCCGGCATATACAGGTATTTTCCGCCAGAACCATCGATGTCATGCAGGAAATCGAGAATACCTTCGTTTGGGCCAGCCGGTTCAAGCAAAACCGCGCCGGCACCATCACCGAACAGGACGCAGGTTGCGCGGTCTTTGTAATCAACGACGGAACTCATGGTGTCGCTGCCAATCACCAGAATTTTTTTATGGGTTCCTGCGCCAACGAATTGGGCGCCGACAGTAAGAGCATAGGTGAATCCAGAGCACGCAGCGGAAAGATCGAAGCCCCACGCTTTTTTGGCGCCGAGGCGATCCTGAACAAGGCAGGCAGTGGCAGGAAACATCATGTCCGGGGTAACGCTGGCAACAATAATCACATCGATCTCTTGCGGACTAGTCTTGGTCTCGGAAAGGAGCAGTTTTGCGGCCTCGGTAGCAAGATGTGAACTAGCCGTGCCACTGTCGACGATGTGACGCTCGCGAATTCCGGTGCGTGTGCGAATCCATTCATCATTGGTATCGACCATTTTTTCCAGATCGGCGTTGCTCAGGATGCGCGGAGGAACGTAACCGGCTACACCCGTAATTTTGGCAGCGAGGCGACGCGACATGATGCTCCTTGAGAGTGCGAAGCGCTAAAACAAAAAGCGATTGTATGCGAGGAAGTTGAACAGAAACAAGCAGATAAGGAGCTAAAGCGGTGGAAGAATCTCCAAGCGCCAAGTGATCTTTGCAGTTTTTTGCAACATCGCTGCCACCGAACAATATTTCGCTTCGCTCAGCTCGATGGCCTGCTTTACGGCGGTTTCCTCGAGCCTCCCCCTCAGTCGATACAGGATTTCCAGTTTCGTCCAGACCGTGGGCGGGTTCGCGGCGCGTTCTCCGGAACAGATCACTTCGAGCGATTCCATTTTCTGGCGCATTTTTTCGAGGATGATGACGAGGTCGGTGGCCGTGCATGCGCCGAGCGCTATGAGCACCAATTCCATGGGCCCGGGAGCCTGATTGGATTTCCGGTCAGAGTCGATGGCGATCGAATGGGCGGAAGGGCTGACGGCGACAAATTTTTGGTCGCCAATCCATTTGACCTGAGCAGTTTGCATGGGAGGTCCTTTGCTAGAGATAGCGATAGTCTAGCAAGGGGAGAGGGGAGAGGGGAAAGAGAAGAAAACCCAAGAACCTTGGCCGCAGTGACTGTGCCCCAGACGCGGTTACGTGTTGCGGGAGATGAGCGAGGCGACTTCGATGATGGGGTTGGGAAGCTGCCGCATCGCACGGACGAAGGCTTCCACAAGGCGGCCATCGAACTGCGAGCTGGCACAGCGCTCGAGTTCGCTCAGAGCTTGCTCCGCTGTCCGGCCTTTTTTGTAGCTGCGATCGCTGGTGATGGTGTCGTAGGAATCGGCAATGGTAATGATGCGAGCGCCCAAAGGAATCGCTTCCCCGCTAAGAGCCTGGGGATAGCCAGAGCCATCGAAAAACTCATGATGGTGCAAAACCATCTCTCGAATGCGGGCGAGCGGTCGAAGCGGCTCGAGAATCTTCCCGCCGAAAATAACGTGGGTCTTCATGGTTTCCCACTCGTCAGGATTTAGCGGTCCACTTTTGTTCAGTATGGCCTCGGGAATGCCGACTTTGCCGACATCGTGAAGCACGGCAGCCAAACGAATCTCTTCGACTTCCGCTTCGCTCATGCCCAGGGCCTCGGCAAGAAGCGCGGCATAGGCGGAAACTTTTTGCGAATGGCCCTGCGTGTATTGATCCTTGGCGTCAATGGCGTAAGCGAGCGACGTGACTGTATCCAAGATGGATTGTGGCAGTTCGGAAGGAATCTGAGTTACGGATGCTCCGGCGCTTTCTGCTTCCGGAAGAGAATCGGTGAATTGCCGCAGGCGTTGATAAATTTCCTCAAAGGCGTCGGGACCGGTAGAGAAAAGGCGCTTGAGAGTTACCCCGAGATACGCTTCGAGCACATCGCGTTTCCAGCGGCGGGTTTCTTTCGGATCGACGTGATCCGCAGTCGAAACGGTGTTGCCGCCTTGATGCTTGGAAAGATACATCGAAGCGTCGGCGACCTGAATGAGTTCCTGCGGGGAAGAACCGTGCAGTGGATAACAGGCGATGCCGAAACTGGCGCTGATATTTTTTTCTCGCAGCAAGGGATCGGCGGCGACCCAGCCGCGAAGTTTCGAAGCAAGCTGGCGGGCTTGCTCCATGGTGGTTTCCGGCATCAGGATGACAAATTCGTCTCCGCCATAGCGTGCGACGACGTCGGAACGGCGACAATTGGTTTCCAGAATTTGCCCAACGCGTTGAAGAACCAAATCGCCTTCCAGGTGGCCGTAGAAGTCATTGACGAATTTGAAGCGATCCAGATCCATCAGCACCAGGGCAAAGGAACGACCCGCACGTGAAGAGCGTTTCCACTCGGACGAGAGCGCTTCCATAAAAAAGCGATGCGTCTTGACGTTGGTTAACCCGTCAGTGATGGCTTGTTCCTGAGCCTTCTGAAACGAAAGCGCGTTGTGAAGCGCGCCGGAAATCAAATCGGCGAGGGTGCGAAGAAGCAAGGCTTCTTCCTCGGAGATTTCCATCAGTTCAAGATTTTCTACATACAGAACGCCATGAAGATGGTCGGCATAAAAAATAGGCAGCGCCATGGCCGTTTGCGTTTCCGAAAGAACAGGATTCGCGCCCGTCTGGTTGTTGTGGATCAAGCGGAAAGAAGCCGCTTTGCCGGTGCGAGCCACTTGCCCAATCAAGCCAGCATCAAGAGGAATTCTGCGGCCAAGTGCACCACGCCGCTTGCCGCTTTCTGCCTGGACCACAAGCTCGCGGGTGGTGTAATCCATCAGGGCGATGCCGATGTGGTCGTACGTTAGACCGGCCTCTAACTGCTCGGTCATTTTGGCCAGGACTTCGTCTGGATTTAGAGTGGCGATGGCATCGCGGGATATTAAGTTGACCAGGCCAAGGTGACGAGCTTTGGTGCGTTCTTCCTGGAAAAGCCGCGCATTCTCGATGGCAATGCTGGCTTCGCTTGCTAGCACGCGAAGAAGCTCGAGGTGGCCCTCATCGAACATACGGTCCATGTCGGAGAAAATGCAAAGAGCGCCGATGGTGTGATCGTAGGCGACAAGAGGGACGCCGCAGAAAGAGCCGGTGGTGCGGATGGGGTCGACTCCAAGCTTTTTTATTTCATTGACGAAGTTTTCGCGGACCAAGACGGGCTGGCGAGTACGAAGAATATATTCGGTAATGTGATTTCCGGCGGGGCGGGAACGCTTCGGCATGCGCACACCGTCGATCAGCTCGAGTTCGAAGCGGATGGCATCGCGAAGAGGATCGTGCGAGGCGAGATAGAGGTTTTGCACGTCGAAAAGGCGACGCAGCTCTTCCCAGATTTTGCGAAGTAGATCTTCACGATTCAAGGTCGAGCTGAGGGCCCGGCCAATTTCGTTGAGAACGTGGAGTTCTTCGGAGCGGCGCGACGTTTGCTGAATGAGATAACTGTTTTCGACGGCCATGCCAATCTGGTGCCCAAGAGCAAGCAACAAGCGCAACTCCGCAGAAGTGAACCGGCGGACATCCGGCGTGCCGAGAAGCAACAATCCGAAGGCTTGATCCTTGGCTTGCAGGCTGATTACTACAATGCTGCGCAGGCCCTGTTGCAAGGCCAGTTCGCGGAAACGGCGAAGTGGTTCATCCTTTTCGAGAGCACTGAGTTTGTCGTCGCGCAAATCGCGAAAGCTAATAAGCCCACCCATGCGGGCAACCAGGCCAACAAGATAATCGTCGAGACCTTCCTCCTGAGCCTTTCGGCACAATTCGTCGGGTATACCAGCGGAGACAACTGAAGTAGGGCCTGAGGGATCTCCATGATGAAGAAAAAGAGCGCCGGAGGGCAAGCGGACGACGCCCAGCACACGGTCCAGAGCCTGCGCAAGCATGCGCTGGATCTCCCCGCCGACGAAGCTCGAAGTTGCCAGATTCAAGTTTGAGAGAGCAAGCATGTTGCGTTCGACGCGACGTTTCTCTTCCTCATAGATGGCCATGACCAGCAGCATCGAAACAAATACGGTGGGAATGGCAGTGACGGGGCTGATCATTGCTCCCATCGCTTCTGGGGTGAATTTCAAAAGGTGCAGAGCGATAAAGCCGAGACCCCAGACCGCGAAGGCGATGGCCAGCAGCCGGTCGGCAAGAGTTTCATAGCGCTGGCTTTCTCGCCAAAACAGGTAGCCGGTGACAACAAAGACGAGAGAGGCCGGGAGGACCAGCGAGAGCTTGAAAAGCTGCACGGCATTGGCGGCGGCCCAGACGGAGAATAAAGCGGAGAATCCGATGGCCAGAGATCTGCCGAGCTTCAAACGAGTATAAAGCTGAGTGCCCAGGAAGAAAGAAATACCGGAGAGGGCAATAAATAGGTGATTGAGCGGGTGGAGCATCGGTGAGCTGCCAATCCATGGGGCAAAAGCGGGTGGAAGATAATGGAAACTGTAGAGGACCCAGGCGGCAACCCAATACAAGATGTACTGCTGGCGCTTCAGGGAATAGATGTAGGCAAAGAAGACGCCGACCAGCAAAGTGGCCAGGAGCAACCCGAGCGCAATCATACTCTGAACCATCAAGGATAGTGGGCCTGTTATCCGGCACGCTAGAGAATACGAATGAACAGCAGGGGTGGCAACGGCCGGAACTTGCTTGCGAAAAAAAACAAACCAGTACCGCAAAAAATGAAACCCCGTTCCCCTGAAGCCTGCAGCGCTCAAGCGCGCACAAAATAGAGCACTTAAGATTATGAGGGTGGAAAAAATATTGGTGCAATAGGAGCAAGGTTCTGGTTGCGAAAAAGGTAGTAAGGGCGGGGACACGGGTAAAGTATTGGTCCAGCCGTTGGACGGGAAACGGGGGTTTCGCTAAACTGGAAAATTACACACAGAGAGAGTGGAAAGCCACAAACCATGGAAGAGCCAAGCACAACAGAAAAATCCGCTGTTCGAGTACGGTTCGCGCCTTCACCGACCGGCTTTTTGCACGTAGGAGGAGGAAGAACGGCTTTATTTAATTGGCTATACGCGCGGAAAGAACGCGGCACGATGATTTTGCGCATTGAAGACACCGATGCCGAGCGCAACAAACCGGAATTAGTGGAAGGCATCGTCGAAGCGCTCCGCTGGCTGGGGCTTGATTGGGATGAAGGGCCGTTCTACCAGTCGCAACGGACAGCCCTATATCAGGAAGCGGCAAAAAGGCTTTTGGCGAACGGGAGCGCGTTTCTGTGCTATTGCCCGCCAGAAAAGTATGCGGGAGGCGATCATGCCATAGAAGGCGCGGGGCCGGCAGAGGTGCGCCGGATCGTGCGCTGCTCTTGCCGGGATATACAGCCATCGACGCCGGGAAGCAAGCCTGCGGTGCGCTTCAAAGTGCCACTGGGAGGAATCACGAAGTTTAAGGATGCGGTTTTTGGCGAGCGAGAATTCGCAAACGATGATATTGAGGATTTTGTGCTGCTGCGATCCGGGAAAGAAGGGGAGGAGTTCGGGCAGGCGATGTATCAGATGAGCGTGGTGGCGGACGATATCGACATGCGGATTACACATGTAATTCGCGGGGCAGACCACATTTCAAACACCCCGAAGCAGGTGCTGCTCTACAGTGCGTTGGGGGCGCAGGAACCGATTTTTGCGCACGTTCCGCTGATTCTGGGCCCAGACAAATCTCGCTTGTCCAAGCGGCACGGGGCTACCGACGTGAATATGTACCGGCGCGAGGGATTTTTGCCCGAAGCGTTCCGAAATTTCCTGGCGTTGTTGGGATGGGCGCCGGGTGGCGATGAAGAATTTTTGCGGACCAAAGATCTGCTGGAGAAATTTTCGTTAGCAGGCGTGAGTCGGACCAACGGAGTGTTTGACCGAGCAAAGCTCGAATGGTTCAACACGCAATATCTGCAGAAATTGCCGATCGCAGAGTTGTTGCCCCTAGTCGAAGAGCAATTGAAACAGGACAAATTGTGGAAAGAGGAGTGGGCGAGCCGCGCGGGGCACCAGTGGTTCTCAAAGACCGTAGACATGCTGCGGTCGCGCGTGCGCTTGCTGCCGGATTTTTCAAGCTGGTCGCGGGCGTTTTTCAGCGATCGCTTTGAAATCGACCCTGCGGCGAAAGCGAAATTCTGGAAAGACGAGAAAGTGCTAGCACTCCTGGAGCGGTTAGCCGACGCGCTGGCGGCGCTGCCGGAGTGGAATCACGATGCCTGCGAGCATGCCTTGCGGAAAATTGCAGAAGAAGGCGGCGTGAAAGCCGGCTTGCTGATTAATGCGACGCGTGTGGCGATTGTGGGGCAGGCCGTGGCGCCACCGTTGTTCGATACGATGGTGGTGCTCGGGCAGGAACGAGTAGTTCGGCGATTGCGTGCGGCGCTCGGAGAATTTCAGAACGCGTAGTGCAGCACCTTCTGCGCCCTCTCGACCCGCTTTCTAAACCGACTTTACTCCGGCGTCGATTTCCGAAGAGGCGACAGCATTCTGCACGCGGAAATGGACCTTTAAATGAGAAACAGTGCCGCCGCTCGGGTTTCCCCGTCGCACCCAGGACGGGGACGGCTGAGCGAAGCTAGCTGTTCGCGCTACTAAAGCGCGCCACCCCGTTCGGAAAAAGTTCGCGGGCCAAGGGCCATTGCATCTCCCTTCAACAAAAACAGACTAACGCGAAAATAGCTCGGAGTGCACGGGACGAGCCGCAGAGGGTTTATCCGTTATGTCGATCTTTGCTACCAGGGAAAGGGTGACCGGCGGAAGGCAGATTTCGTTGCTGCAAGCCTGATAGTGTAGTTTGAGGGGTAGGTTTTGCTCCCCAAGCGGAGCATTGGGAAGAGCAGTCAGTGGAATGCGAATGACGACCGAATCCGTGTATACATTCAGTTGCTTATCTTTTGAAAATGTAAACGTTTGCAAAGTGCCCTTCGGGTAGACGATTTCGCCCATGTGCAGGCCAGCGGGAACTTCGGCGCGCAGGTCGGTGGGGATCAGATAATCGGCAGAAACTTCGCGGGCGTTAACGTGAAAACCCGAGCGAATTTTCATAACAACGGCAACTTGAAACGATTTGCCTCGGGCGACCGGATCGAAGGAAACAAACGCTTCCGGAGAAACAACATCCTTGCCCGACGGCGCTTGCGAAGCCGCGATACCGGGCAACAAAAGCGCAAAAGCAAGGAGGAAAACAGCGCAGATCGACGAGGAAAGTTTCACAGGGGCACCTGGGTATTTAAATGTTGAGAGATTACCCGGCCCATGACTGCGAACAGGTCTTCGCCAGTCCGAGGAAGTACGAACGCGTTCTTTTCATCAGACCAGGCGAGTTTAAAGCTGGTGGAAAGCGCAGAAACCCAGATTTCACGGATTGGCGTGTTGGGCGAAACGACGAAACGAGCAGGTTCTGGTTCTTCAAAAATAATTTCGAGTTTGCCGCTTTCTCCTTCCACGTCAAAATCGTGAATGTCTCCCTGCTGAAGAAGGCGCTTCTTCAACTCTTCGAACAGTGCGTCGGATTTTTTCTGGAATTCGTGTTCTGAAAGCATGAGCTCGATCCTGATCAGAGTTGTCGTTCGATGGCTTGGGCGATCTCGTCGTAGCTTTTCAGTCCCTGGAAACGGAGCACCTGCTTGCCATCGCGAGAGATGAGGAAGCTGGTGGGAAAGCCCAGAATGCCGCCGAATTTGTTGGAAGCATCATCTGTGCCAATGAGGATGGGATAACTCATCGGAAGCTGCTGGCCATTCACCGCAAAACGTTCTTTGGCAACGAAGGGAGCGACAACAGATTTGCCTTCATCATCCATGGCGACGCCGATCACGGTGAAACCCTTCGGGCCGTATTTGGCTTGCATGTCGATCAGCCAGGGAATTTCCACGCGGCAGGGATCGCACCAGGTTGCCCAGAAATTCAGTAGAACGACTTGGCCCTTGTAATCCGCCAGGTTCACATCCTTATCTTGAAGATCCTTCAGCGTAATTTGCGGTACCGGTTTCCCATCCGCATCGGAGGTGGGGGCACTAGCCATACTCGATTTAGAAGAAAGCCGAGTGGCCCGGTCGGCGTAAAGAGTCAGGCCAATCAGAGCAACAACGGTGACTACGATCAGAGCGATTTTTTTCATGGGGCGTTCTACCTGCGTATTAAAATCAACTACATCGAAAAACGATTCAGAAACGTTAACTTCCCTGAGAGCCAGGTCAGCTTGTTAAAGAAGACCAAGCCACCGATAAACAACAAAAGGGCACCGCTGAACACCTCCACTGCGTGGAGATACTTGCGAAAATTCTTATAAAAGTTCAGGAACTGGCCGAGTCCTACGGCGGTGAGAAGGAACGGCACCGCAAGACCGGCGGAATAGACAGCCAGAAGCAGGATGCCCCGGGCGATAGTATCGCTGGCGGCCGCAAATCCCAAAACCGTGGCGAGGACCGGACCGATACAGGGAGTCCAGCCGAAAGCAAAAGCGAACCCCAGCAGAAAACCACTGACGATACCGGGCTTGGTATCGGTGCTGCGGAGCCGCACATCCCGATTAAGCCAGCGAGCGAGTTGCGGGCCGAAGAAACCGATAATGGAGAGCGAAAAGAAATGGCTCGCGCCAAGTCCCAGGAAAAGCGGCCCGTGATCGAGAAAGGCCGCTATACCGAGTGCCACAAATACAAAGCCGATAATGATTCCAGCGCGGATATCCATACGGAGGAGACCGCCAAGAAGGTGAAGACCGAAAAGAATGATGAGCGCTCCAGCAACCGGTGCGAGCAAGGCACGATTCTGACGCAGAAATCCGCCGACCGCGCTGGCGGATGCTCCAAAGCCAATAAAGACGGCGGAAAAGCCGAGAACAAACGCAAGTGCGGAGACGAAAAGACCGGACTTAGGTTGTTCGCCCTGGCGAAGTTGTTCAACGCCAATTCCGGACAGCATGGAAATGTATCCGGGCACGAGCGGAAGGACGCACGGAGACAAGAAGGAGATCAGACCAGCGAGGAAAGCCCCGGCGAGCGAAACATCAGTCATTCGCGAATGTCCTTTTCCTTTCTATTCTCGCATAAAGGAGGACACGGTGGTGAAGGCGAGCCTCCTAGAACAGGAGATCGCTCGCTGTTTACTTAGACGCGGGGGGAAGGGGAAAAGGCACCTGCGAAGCACGGATGCGCAAGCGTTCGAAAGCCCCCGCCAGCGCGAGCAGAAAAGAGTCGGAATGCAGCGGGCCGATGAACTGTAAGCCGACCGGAAGGTTCGTGCTGGTCAGGTGACAAGGGACAGAAATGGCCGGGCTGCCCAGAAGATTGGCAGGCCGATTCAAGCGGAGAAGTAGAGCGCGGGTGGGATGGAGAGCGCGGCCGATCGAGACGGACTCTTCTCCGATTAAGGAGGCCGTGATCGGTGTGCTAGGAACGACGATGGCGTCAAGTTCCTGCTCTTCGATCATGGAATGAAACTCCAGAATGAAGCGTTCGCGCGACTGGAGCGCCTCGAGATAGGTTACGGCGCTGACCTTGGTTCCCAATTCCAGGCGAGAACGGACATCCTCGCCGTATTCGCTTGCGCGCAGGGGGAACCAGCCGGATCGCTGGTGGCAGAAAAGTGCTTCGGCCCAGGCGATCTGATTCCCGGCCTCCTCGGTAGTCTCCATCAATGGCCAAGACACTTTTTTGATTTGCGCGCCATTTTTCCGTAATAGGCGAATGGCAGAATTGTAGGCAGCGGCAACGTCTGGGGAGAGCAAATCGAAAAAAAATTCCTTGGGGATGCCCAGGCGAGGCTTGCGCGCAGAACTCGGTCCAGGCGAGGGCCCTCTCGATGAAACGCGGATGGTGTGCCAGAGCAACGCAACATCGGCGACAGTTCTGGCCATGGGACCGACGACATCAAGAGACGGCGACAAGGGCACCACATTTGACGTGCTGACTGTACCCCGGCTGGGCTTGAGGCCGACTGTGCCGCAGAGCGAAGAAGGAATGCGGATGGAGCCGCCGGTGTCTGTGCCGATGCTCCCGTAGGATAGGCCGGCCGCTAGGGAGGCCGCCGAGCCTCCGCTGGAACCACCCGTGATGCGCCCAAGATCCCACGGATTACGCGAAGCACCAAAGTGAGGATTGACGTTGGTAGCACCGTACGCAAATTCGTGCATGTTGGTCTTACCAAGGAGTACGGCTCCCGACTGCTGCAGCGCGGTTACCAGGGGAGCGTCGTGCTCGGGGACGAAATCACGCAGAATTTTTGAGCCGGCCGTCGTGCGAATTCCTGCCGTATAGATATTGTCTTTGAGGGAAATGGGAATGCCTTGCAGTGGGCCGCGATCATGGCGAGCCGCGTGACCTTTCCCTTTTGCAAGCTCGGCTTCAGCTTGCACAGCCTGTTGCAAAGCAAGTTCTGCGGTGACGGTGAGAAAGGCGTTGAGCCGAGGATTGAATTGTTCGATGCGAGCGAGCAGAAAGCGGGTGAGTTCGACAGGAGAAAGTTTCCGGTTGCGAAACAATTTTCCGATTGTGCCGATCGAAGCGAAAGCGAGTTGGGAATCAGCCAAGATCAATAGATTCTGTCCAGACGGCGGAGATTACCGAAGGTACCGAGGTTCGAAATGATGAAGGCAACGCGAAATTGGTTTTCAGTTCGAATAACGCCGAGGTTGATGTGGCGATACTCAAACGCCAATCCGCAACAGCTCCCATTGTAATTTACAAGCACAAATTGATTTTGCAGAGTGTCAGACTGCAGATTGTAGCTGAGTCCTGCTGCCGCATTGAACCCCTGGCGAGTCAATCCTCCCCAACCGAGGATGGCGCGAATCTGGTTCGTGGGAGGCTCGACCAGCGGGTCGCCTTGCAAACGAAAATCAGCGGCCGTGAGGTAGAACTCACTATAAGGCTTGATCTTGAGCAGGGTTCCGATGGTGGTGATTTTCTGTAGTTGTGGATCGTATTCGAGGATTTGCTCGGCGTCGAAAATTCCCCCGGGAGTCAATTTAATATCACTGACGATGGGGGACCAATTGCGTGGCGAGGAAGCGAACGCAAATCCCGTGACGGAATCGAGCGCCTGGAACACGTTGCGCTGGCCGGGGATGATCGCGCCGCCAAAGGTGGGATCAAAATAATGTTTTTGAACGACGCTCCAGGAAAGGAAATCGACAGGCTGATCGTCGTTGGTCTTGATAAAAAGATGCTGGATGAAACCGTATTCGATTTCGTTGGTATTGCTGAGCGTGGAGTTGTTGTCGAAGCGTACAAAGTCCTGGAAATTGTGGACACCGGTGAGATAGCGATAGGTGAGAAAAGGGTCGATGGTGTGCTTGTAACGATGATGCGTGGCGGGACGATCGAAAAACCTTTCCAAAGTTGCCGGCCGGAATTCGACCGCGAATTCGCCGGTATTCCGGGAAATAGAATTGCCGGTAAGCACATCGTTGGCGTTGAGGGAATCTCCGTAGTAGGTAGTATGGAAGGCCGCCGAGGTAGTGATGCCCAGCCATGTGCCGAGATGCAACGGGATGGTGACCTTCGGAGCCAGATCAAAACGAGCCACAAAATTTGGCGTGTTCAAAAATTCGTCGTCGCGATGAACGCTCCCCGCGAACGAGTCGAAGGAAAAGTAAAAGGGCAGACCTTTCCAAGGGGATTGTTCCACAGAACTGAAACGGACTTCCGGCGCACTGCGAAGCACAACACTACTTTCTGGACTCACTTGCAGAAAGCTGCGATCGTTCAAAGCGGCAATATTAAAACTGAAACCGCTGAAGTTGTTGGTCAGGAAGACAGCGCTTCGTACGTCGGAATTGATGGAGTCGCCATAGTTATCCGCAAAGGCCAGGCGAAACGTGAGTGAGGAAAGTTGATTCAGATCGGTGACGAAACGCCAGCCATGCTTCCACAGAGACTGAATTTCTAATTGTTGCTGATAGCCACCCTGCTTCTCGAGGACGCCGTCTGTAACGATTCCGCGGTCTTGAACGGCGAAATAACTGTATTTGATCGAAGTGCTCTCAAATGGGCGGGCACGAAATTCAGCGCGTTCCGAAGGGCCTCGCAAGCTGAAATATTCGAACCCGACAGTGGCATCCATCCAGGATTTTGGCGCCCAATAATAGGCATCACCCACAATATAGCCCTTCGTGCTGCTATCGCCCAGGATCGGGATCAGGAAACCGGACTGCCGGACGTGATCGCCCGCAGGCGTGGTGGCAAAAGGAAGCCAAATCAGCGGCACGCGATAAATCCGGAAATTGGAGTTGATCAGAGCGACGTTCTTGTTGAGCGTGATTTTGGCCTCTGGCGCATAAAACTGCCAGGTAGGCTTGTGAGGGTCGCAAATGGTGAACCAGGAATGGTGGACGATGTAGTAGTCGGAAGAAAAACGCTCGACTTCTTTGGCCTCGAAATAAAGAGGATTCTGGGAAAGAAGTAGTGAGGGATTTGGACGACGCTCCATCTTCACGGTCCCGTGCACGTTCACAAACGTGCCATGGCCGGTGCGGATGTTCAGCTGGCCTTCGTCGCCTTCCAGGTGCTGAGTGTCGTAGTCGAAAATGACATGGCCGCGGGCAACCGCTTCCGAACTGACGCTGTTGTACTCGACATGGTCGGCGCGGAGGCGCATGTCCCCGTAGTGAATATCGACATCATCTTCCGCAAAATAAACATCACCTTGCCTGGATTGCGCGCCTTTGGAAGAAATTTCCGCAATTGCGCCATCCGGAGAAGGTAAGCGGATTTGCTGAGCAAGGGAAGCGGGAGTAAGCGGCAGCACAAGGCAGAGCAAAAGATAGAACGAACGCAGGGCGGAATTGGAAAGTATGTTCACGCGGCAAATGAGCTCTACAAAATGAAGAAGTAGCCTAGCATGCGTACAAGCCAATTTGTAGCGGATGGGCATGTTAGAAACATATAGATGCAGCGCGATGAGCTAAGGCGGTATCCGGCCGAGAGAAATTGCCGGCGTCCGTTCCTTTGGTGGAGTTGCGGCCAGATTAGTTCGCCGTGGGCTTCGGTGAGTGGTGATTGGCGCGGTACCAATCGTAGGTGCGCTGCAGGCCCTCTTCAAAGTGCACCGTAGGCTCGTAGCCCAGAAACTGCTTGGCCCGAGAAATGTCGGCCAGAGAATCAAGAATATCACCTTCGCGGGGACTGTCGTAGTGTGCGGGTATGTGTTTGCCCGAGATGCGACGGAACAGTTCCAAGGTCCGATTCAGAGAGATGGAGTGTCCCGTGCCGATATTGAAAACTTCGCCGGAGATGGCGGGGGTTTCGCAGGCAAGCAAGTTGGCCTGCACCGCATTATCGACATAAGTGAAATCGCGGGTCTGCAGGCCGTCACCGTAAACCGTGGGTTTGATGTCATCGAGGAATGCAGCGGCGAAGCGGGACAAAACGCCCGAGTAGGGTGAATCGGGATCTTGGCGCGGACCAAAAATATTGAAGTAGCGCAGAGAGACGCTCTCCAAACCATAGCAGCGCCCAAAGGCTCGGGCATAGAGTTCACCGACAAATTTGGAAACACCATACGGGGAGATGGGATTAGGCTGCAGCGCTTCCGTTTTGGGGAGAGTAGCGGTTTCTCCATATGCGGAGGAAGAGGCCGCGTAAACGACGCGCTTCACCTTGTTGTCGCGCGAGGCGATGAGGACATTCAGAGTGCCATCCACGTTGATACGATTGGTTTCGATGGGATCTTTTACGGAGCGCGGAACAGAGGTGCGGGCTGCGAGATGAATCACATAGTCAGCCTGGTGACAGGCTTTCTGGACGGTTTCGAGATCGGTGATGGAACCCTTTACGAAAGTAATTTTATTGCGGATCTCCGAGAGGTTTTCTTCCTTGCCAGCCGACAAATCGTCCAACACGACGACCCCATGGCCGCGACGGACCAGTTCATCGACGGTATTTGAGCCGATAAATCCGGCGCCCCCAGTGACGAGGTAGCGCATACCCTGTCCTCCTGTTACCGAAGCATTCTTATTGTACGATGGTAACGATGTCAATTCGCGTAGGGAAACGGCAGCACGTCGCAAAAATATCATGAGTAAAACGGTTCAAGCAGTATTGGTCATTCTCATCGTGTTGCTGATGGCCGGCGGATATTGGTATGTCACCCATCGCGTAAAAGGATTTCCTGCCGAGCCGAATCGTCCGGGAACTTCGACCAAAGCGCCTGTTTATCCTCCACTCGCGCCAGATAGGACACCTCTCGGCAAAGGAAGCGAAGCAGGCAATGCAAATAAACCGGGGGCGAGCACAGGTGGCCCACTGTTGCGTGCCGGAGAAAGTCTGGAATACGCCGTAAATATAGCGAAATTGAACAGCACCATTGCGAACATTAAAGTGTCTGTCCTAGAGCAGAAGAACTCCAGCGGGAAGACCGCGTGGCACTTACAAGCGTTTGCTCACACGGAGAATCCATACCGGATGATTTTTGAACTGGACGATCAGTTTGATTCCTACAGCGAACCGCCGGCGCTTGACAGCGTGCAGTATGAGTTGCATTTGAGCGAACGCGGGCAAAAAGTGGATTCGGTGCAGCGGTTACTCACTTCGCCGAACGAATTCGCTCCTCAAGGAATGTCGGGGGCGAGAGTACTACCGGGCACCCGCGATCCGCTGGGGTTGCTGCAGTATCTGCGCAGCGTGGACTGGAGCAAGACGCCTGAAGTCCACTCGGCCGTTTATGACGGCCGTAAGCTGTATGACGTGCGCGCGGTGCTGGTGGGCAGATCGGAAACGGTGGCTGTGCCCGCCGGAAAGTACAATGCGACAAAAATAGAAATTCACGTCAACGACAATGGAACAGAGATGAAGGACGCGCATTTCCTACTGTATTTATCGAATGATGCAGCGCATACGCCGGTCTTGCTCGAAGCAGTGTTGCCGATTGCCACCGCCAGCGTCGAATTAACCAAGGCCAGGTAAACAACTCCAATTGAGAGTTTACTGTTAGCAGGGAACGATCTTCTCTCGGTGGCGAATGACCCGGCGGGTTGCGTTGCGGGTGTCAACGACCAGTTTCGAAGCATCCACGATCGCGCCAAAATCGTAACTGGAATGATCCGTGGCGATAAGCACGGCGTCATATTTGGACAGCGCGTCTGCCGTAAGCGGTACTGACTTCATGTGGGAGTAATCGTAATGGCGCATTTTGTGGAGTTGCGGGAAGTACGGATCGTTGTAATCGAAATCGGCACCGCGCCTTTTGAGGATCTCCATGATCTTAAGCGTTGGCGATTCGCGCAAGTCGTCTACATCCTTCTTGTAAGCCACTCCCAATATCAGGAGCTTCGAGCCTTTGAGGCTTTTCTTTTGCTGGTTCAACGCGTCAGCGATGGAATCGACCACGTGGTAAGGCATTGCCGTGTTGATTTCGCCAGCTAGTTCAATGAACCGCGTGGAAAAATCGTATTCACGCGCCTTCCAGGATAGATAAAAAGGGTCTACCGGAATGCAATGCCCACCCAAACCTGGGCCGGGATAGAAGGGCATGAACCCAAATGGTTTCGAAGAAGCAGCTTCGATCACTTCCCAAACATCCACGCCCATACGCAGGCAGAGCAGTTTCAGTTCGTTGACGAGAGCAATATTCACGCAGCGGAAAATATTTTCGAGCAATTTGGCCATCTCGGCGGCTTTTGTCGAGCTGACGGGAATCACCTTTGCGACGACTTGCGCGTACAAAGAGACTGCAGCGCGGCCACTGGCTGGATTCACACCACCCACGACTTTTGGAATTTGCGCCAGGCCAAACTGTTTGTTGCCGGGGTCTTCGCGTTCGGGTGAAAACGCCAGGAAAAAGTCGAAAGGAACGTTATCGTTTTCTGAACTCGCAACGATCGGGCAACGAAGGCCACTCTTCTCAAGAATCGGCAAAACCAATTCTTCGGTTGTACCGGGATAGGTGGTGGATTCCAGAACAACGAGCTGGCCCTTTTGCAAATGAGGATAGATGGACTTGGCGGTTTCTTCGACGTAGCTGAGATCGGGTTCGCGATACTCATTGAGCGGAGTCGGTACGCAGATCAAAATGGCATCGGCATCTTTCAGTTTGGAGAAATCGGTGGTGGCACTGAAATAGCGGCTATTTACATACTGCTGAATCTTGGTTTGCTGAATATGCTCGATGTAGGACTTACCGGCGTTGAGCAGTCTGACTTTTTCAGGATCGGTATCAAATCCGGTTACCTTGTGACCAGCTTCCGCAAAGCGGAGCGCGAGCGGGAGCCCGACATAACCGCAACCGATGATCGCAACCTTAAGCTGGCTGCCCTTGAAAAACTCTGGTTTTCTATCTGTAGGCATGGAATCGAACGCGCTCCTAACCGTCTGAACTGTAAAAACAGGGCACAATGGCAAAAGGAAAACGCCCGAGAAATTATAACTGTTTCGCGAGCTGCCGTGGGATGCGGGTAACCGAATGTTTCCAAAAGGGAAGAAAAGGCCGTTGCGATTCTGAATCGACGCAGCCAAGATATACGGAATGGAAAAATGGGCAATTCAATTTGTTGAGACCTACCTGGCAAGATGACCTTCTTCCTCACGGTAGCCGTCCTGGGGCTCGTTGTGGGAGTCCTTGTTGGGCTGCTGGGAATTGGCGGCGGGGTGGTTCTTGTGCCGGCGATGGTCTACCTGCTGCATTTCGATCAACATCTGGCGCAAGGCACTTCTCTATTTATTCTTTTGCCTCCGATCGGACTGGGCGCGTTGCGCGGCTATTGGAAAAATCAACAAGTCGATCTACGAGCCGGAATTATCTGCGCAATCGGATTTACCTTAGGCGGATATGGAGGAGGCCGCATTGCGGTGCCTATGGCATCCCAACGGTTGCAGGCGGTGTTCGGATTTTTTCTGATGCTGTCGGCGTTCCTGCTGTGGAGAAAAGCCAGGCAAGCCGCCGCGGGGGGCGAAAGCGCGAGGAAAGAAATCAAGCAAAGCTTCGCGCGCGATTTCGGCGTTTTCCTAATAGCGGGTTTCTGCGGAGTAGCGGCTGGAATGGTCGGAATTGGAGGCGGAGTTCTGCTGGTGCCACTGCTGGGATTGTTATTTGGATTCAGTCAGCATCGGGCCCAGGGAACCAGCCTAGTCGCGTTAATCCCTCCCACGGGATTGCTAGCATTTTTGCTGTATGCCAAGGCTGGCTACATCTCCTGGCAGAGCGGGTTCCTGCTGATTCCTGGTGTGTTTCTGGGAGGCATTCTAGGGGCGAAATTGGCGAAGACTCTAAACCCTAGGAGGATGCGACTGGTCTTCGCGGCCGCGATGGCCTTGCTGGGGATCTGGCAAGTCTTCTCCGCATGGCGTTCCTGACGCATACTATGGACTGATGGTCGACATTCATTGCCATATTTTGTTTGGGCTGGACGATGGCGCGCGAACGATTGAGGATTCGATGGCCATGGCCGAGGATGCCATCGCCGATGGCATCACCCACGTTGTGGGCACGCCGCATGCAAGCAATGAGCACGCCTTCCATTTTGCCCGAGTGCAGGCTGTGCGGGAGGAACTCCAGGAAAAGTTGGGTGAACGGCTGACCATCGCCACAGGCTGTGATTTCCATTTGAATCCGGAAAACATTCAGAGCATTCGCAACGACCCCGCACCGTTCTGTATCAATCAGAAAGACTATTTGTTGGTGGAATTTAATGAGTTTTCGATTCCTCCTTCGATGGATCAGACCCTGCATGAGCTTCATCTGCAGGGATTGCGCCCGATCGTGACCCATCCGGAACGCAACGGGATTCTGCGAACGCAGCCGGAGCGCTTGCGCGACTGGGTTCATCAGGGATGCTACGTTCAAGTTACTGCTGGATCGCTCTCGGGGGTTTTTGGGCCTGCAGCGAAGGAGCGGGCTTGGACCTGGATTGAGCAAGGATTAGTTCATTTTGTTTCCAGTGATGCGCATAACACCGCGCGGCGGCCGTTGAAATTAAAGTTTGCATACGAGGCCATCACCGAGCTGCATGGAGAAGAAAAGGCGCGCGCCCTTCTGCTCGACAACCCACTTGCTGCGTTTGAAGGGCAAGCTTTGCCGTATGTGCCGGAAGTGCGCAGCAAATTGAAAATTGAAAAGCGGAAACGCTTTTTTTTCTTCTAGATCAACGAACTTCATCTGGCGGGACGGAGCGGCAGACCCGCCCAGACATTGAGCAGGCCCAAAACTTCCCGGACCACGTCGAGCACATCCGTAGTGCTCTGCCACCAGCGCGCAGCGTCGAAGCTATCATCAGAGAGGCCCCGAACAATAGCCCGACCCTGCTTGGCCGACAAACGATTCCACAGTGCTTTGGTGCGGCGCGTATGAACATTAGAAGTTACGATGATCACCTTTCGGTCTGGTTGTGCGCGGACGGCTTGGCCAATCGTGTTGATTTCATCTTCGGTATTCAGAATGGGGGGATCGAGAATGCGGATGGCGCTTTCCGGAACACCTTCGCGGATCAGGATCAGTTTGTCGTAAGTGTCCTCGGCGGAAAAGGGCACGGAAAGTTTCGCTAGGGTTCGACCGGGCTCCGTCGAATGTGTAAGCCAGACTTCCGGCGCATAGCCGTCGCGATAGATACGAGCCGCCTCCAGAGCGCGAGACGGCATACTGCCACTTAAGACTGCAATCGCGGATGCATGTTCCAGCGGATCTTCCAGGATTAGCCAGCGGCCAAGATTTAGAAAAGTGGTGAAGCCAGCGAAGAAAATGAAACAGCTAAACCATAGCCAAAGGTGCGGTTTGCGCTGTTGCTGCGACGGGAGAATAGTTGCGACTAAAAAGGGAAGCATTGCCGCGCATGGTAACTTGCGGGGGAAGAGCCGTCAAACTTGTTCGAAACAGTTATGGCCAAAGCTCGTTCAGAACCGCGGCGAGGCGAGCTCCGGCTTTTGTGAGTTGTTCAGAGACAATTGGGGTTGCCGCTTTCTGGTAATCAGCTGCAATCTTCTCCTTTAGATTCAACATCCGCAGGGCGATGTGCTCGTCATCTGCGCAAGAACTCACCGCAACTGGCTTTTCGATGGTGATTTTGTTGGGCAGGAGCCCATAGACTACCTGTTCCGCGACCTCGTGACTTTCCCAGGCCCAAACATGGGGATCGCGCGAACCGGATAGCCAAGGAGGGATTTGTTGCTTGAACTCTGAATCCAAATCCTCCGCGAGCTGCTGAGGGGTGCGCGTGCCGGCGTATTGTGTAATTAGGTCGCTATCCCAGATGGAATGAAGATTGGGTAGAAAGCTTTCCATCTGGACGTTGGTCTCAACCGGAGCACGACCCCAAAAATCTACGGGCACACAATTGCCGCCGCGATCGTTATTCGACGTCGTGTGAAGTGGCTGATGAATGTCGCCAATGAAATGGATTATGTAGCGCAGTGCGTCCGCCCGTCGGGAGGCGGTAGTGTCCGGATTGTGGAGCAGGACCAGTTGATCGACGATGGCCGCTGTCACGCAGCCAGTGGATTCTGGACAGTACGGAGAAATAGACCCTGACCGGGCCCCACGCGGAATATCAATAAAGTGCCAGCCTGCAGTCGAAGGATGGATGCTGCGTTGGTCATCAGCCCACGTCGAAGAATCTGCGAATCGATCGGCAATCGCTTCTTTGCAGTAGCGCAATAGCGCGGGATCGATTGGCCCAGCATCGAGAATCTGCGCGACCATCGCGCGCGCATGAGGAGTAAGATGCTTTTCCGCAATTAGTGCAGTGATGTAATGTCCCTGGCATCCCCAGGCATGGGTGCGCGGCGCAAAGACCGTCGCGCCAACGAGAAAAATAAATATAAATGTCAGGCGATTCAGTCTCATCAGCATGCCTACAGAGCGGAAACCTGTGATCGATGATTTACGTATGTCGGAACGAATCGGCTAGGCCTTTTCTTTTTCCCACATGCGAAAGCCACCTTTGAAAGCGTTCTCATTGCTGCCTAATTCCGCGCCGGCCGGCAACCCCTTCAGCTTTTTGGCATTGCCCCCGCCAAGGACAACGTAATCGGCTCCTAGCGCTGCTTTAAGAGACTCAGCCACTTCTGCAACAGAGCGGCGCCACTTTTTCTTGCCCATTCGCTCCATACCGCGGAGCCCTAGATAGTCTTCGTAGGTTCTTCCCTTTTTGTAGATTAAGTGTGCCAGTTCCATAGGTTCCAGGACACCATCGACGATCATCGCCGAGCCAAGTCCGGTACCCAGGCCAAGGAATAACATTCTTCCCCCGCGGTAGCTGCCGAGTGCCTGCATCGCAGCATCGTTGATCATTCTTACCGGACAACCAAAGGCTTTGCTGAAATCAAAACGCATCCATCCTCCGCCTAGGTTATGGGGTTCCCGAAGCGGATGTCCGTTGATGATTGGGCCGGGATAGCCGAGGGAGATGCAGTCAAACTTCCAATTTTTGACGTTTTTCTTTACCACTTCGACCATCTTGGCAGCGGTCATGCTAGGCCCAGACGGAATCTTGCACGGCTCTTTTTCACCAGTCGCCAGTATTTTAATGTTTGTGCCGCCTACATCGATGACCAGAACGTTTCGTGACTTTTCCTTGGGTGCAGCCTTCATCGTTTGCCGATCTCCTGTCCAGCGAGAGACTAGTGTTTTCTTATCCCCCTCGCAAGGGGATTTTCCAGAACTTCGCTTCTCGCGAAAAATCAGCGTTTTCTTTGGTCCAGCAAGACAACCACGCCATATTGTGGAAGTTCGATGCCGGAAACTTCCTTCTGGTCGAGCAGTGATCTCATGGGGTGCGGAAGCGCGACCGACTGCTTCTCTTTGTTGAAATTGATCAAAACAAATACGTTTGAGTTTTCTCCCACCCGGCGATTGACTTCAACGCCGTCTGCGACCGGGCCAAACACGGGTTGCACGCCGCTCACCTGGCTGAGCCACTCCGCGAAGGGAGCCATCAAGGAATCGCTGAGAGGTGCCCCGACATACGTAATTTGACCACGCCCGTAGCGGCGAGTGATCACGCAGGGCTGGCCGTCCAGCCATCCGTTGCTTTTGCCGTAACGAAGAAGCACTTCCCCATCGGGAGAAGTTGTTTTTAGCAGCTCCGCCCACACTGTGGCTTCGCCCGATCCTAGTTTTCCGCTGACTGGTACATCGCTCTCGAGCGCGTAATATTGTTCCACCTGGCCGCCCAGCGCTTCGGCAAGGTATCCCGGTTGCCTGATCGGAAGCAGCGCGTTGTATTCGTCTTTCTGGCCTGAACGCGGGCCGGTCACCAGGTAACCGCCACCCCTCACGTACTCCTCCAAATGGTTGGCCAGTTCCTTGGGGATTAAATTCAAATCCGGTGCCACAACCAGCTTGTAGGAACCGAGCGGTGCGTATGGGCTGACGATGTCGATGGATTGCGAATGCTTGCGAAGCGCGTGGTAATAGCTTCTGAGAATTGCAAATTGACTGTATTTCGAAGTTAGTTTCTGCGCTTCGATGGCCCATCGGCTGTCATAATCGTTGAGCAAGGCCACTTCCGATACCACCCGTGTTCCACGGAATGCGCTTTGCGTTTCGGCAAATTCTTTTGCGGTCTGATCAACTTCGGTTAGCAACGGCATCGGCAATCCATCCGGCCCGACCAATGTGCCGTGCAGTTCTTCCTGGCCATTTAGCGCACTTCGCCATTGCCAATATCCGACTTCATCGCTTCCATGACCGATGTCATGCCAGGCCATCGCACGTACTTCTCCCTTGTCCAAGACGTTGTTGACGTCCGACCAATTGACATTCCCTGGTTGCGTTTCGATCACCCAGAAATTTTCACGCTTCAATCCGCGTTCCGTGTCGTGGCTGATACCGTTTGCGTCCGGATCAAGATGCCCGTGGCCCACGTAGTCGTCCCAGGCGACGAAGGTCAAAGGTCGCGTGATGATGTAGTGATCGAAGGCGCCGAATGCCCATCCCATCAGGTTGCCAGTGATGAATTGACGGGGATCGCTTTGCGCGCGAATCACGTTGATCTGATTTTGTATGTAACTGGTCCACGCGTAGGTAGTAAATCGTTTCCATTCCAACATGAGGCCCGGGTTATGTCCTTCACTCGGTATGGGAATTTCGCGCCAGTTGTCGTATCTCTGGCTCCAATATGCCGTGGTCCAGTGTTCATTCAGAGAATCGATGATTTTGTATTTGTCCTTGAGCCAATCCTGAAATTGCCTTCGGGCTTCTTCGTTATACGACATCAACCCGTAGCCGAATTCATTGTCGATTTGCCAGCCAACCACATTCCGGTCGTGGCCATACCGCTCGGCCAGCTGCTGTGCGATCTGCCTGCAGAACTCCCGGTATTTTGCCGAGGTTACCGAGCCGTGAGCCCGCGTTCCGTGAATCACCACTTGGCCGGTTTGTTCTACCCGCAACGTTTCCGGATATTTTTGCGTCAGCCATGCTGGGGGAGTTGCGGTCGGCGTGCCGAGAACGATTGCAACGTGATGCTTCTCAGCGAGACGAATTGCGCGGTCCAGCCACCCGAAATCATACTGATGTTCCAAGGGTTCCAGGCTGCTCCAGGCAAACTCCGCGATGCGCGCCACCTGGATATGGCCGTCCTCCATCATCTGTAGATCCGTGCCCCAGCGAGATTCCGGCCATTGCTCCGGATACCAATCGGTTCCCATCAGGATGGCATCGCGACCCGGAAGTTGCGTCGGAATAGCAGCATCGGAAGAGGATTGGGCATAGAGCTGAGGGGGAACCAACCCGATCAAAAAAGGTGCCAGTAAGATAGCCAGCTGATGACGTACGCGGCTGAAAAACACAATCCGCCTCCAATGAAATTAAGGGCTCCGGAAACCTAGGGAGTCACGACAACTTTTTCACCAGCGTAGGAAATGGTTTTGTCCGGCGATTCGGTCAGACCGCCCCCCACACCGTGATTTTCGCCGGCAAAAACAATTCTAAACGTGCGATTCTGGGGCATTCCTGGGTACGCGCCCACCCGATCACCGATGGTAAGGTTGTGCGCGCTCTCATCCCACGAAAATAGGATGGTAGCGTGTGCGCCCTTCTCATAATTGTAATTGTCGTTTTCGTCCTCGTAGAGAGTGAAGCTGCCGCTAGCGCCGCGATATACCCGAATTTCAAGGGGATCGGCAATTTGTTCCGCGGCATATTCTACCTCGGGTCCCAGAGGCAGAATGGATCCCGCGCGAACATACAGGGGCAGATGATCGATGGGAGCGGGCGTATCGATGGCCCGGCCGCCGGAAATCGTTTGTCCAGTCCAGAAATCGAACCACGTTGCATCGGGCAGATAGAGATGGCGCGCCGTCGCCGCTTGCTCCGTTACCGGCGCGACCAGCAGAGCAGGCCCAAACAAGAATTCGTCGCCAATATTTTGGGCGCGCACGTCAGTGCGAAAATCCATGACGAGTGGACGCATGATGGTGTATCCCGCACTTGTTGTCTTCCAAGCGAGGGAATAAATGTAGGGTAGCAGCCGGTAGCGAAGTTTGTCGTAAGCCACCAAAGTTTTCTGAGCCTCCGGACCATACGACCACAATTCATTCTGATTGGTTGTGCGAGTTCCATGAACGCGAAAAATGGGGCAGAACACCCCGAATTCGAACCAGCGCACAAACAGCTCCCGATACCCCGGGTCTCCCGGATTGGCGTCCGTGAAGCCACCAATGTCGGTTGTCCAGTAGGGAATCCCCGATACCGCTAAATTTAATCCTGCAGGGATTTGCCGCCGAAAGGTTTCCCACGTGGGATTGACGTCGCCGGACCACACAGCGGCGGCATTGCGCTGCGATCCTGCGTAGCCGGAACGCGAGAGAATGAACACCCGCTTCTGTTCGGATTCAGAACGCTGGCCATTGTAGACAGCGGCGGTGGTCATCAATGGAAACTCATTCGCGTAGCGCGCGCCATTGCCAATAGCGACCTTATTGGTGACCAGAATATTGGTTTCACGTCCTTCCGTTTCAGGTTCTGTGGTATCCAACCACCAAGCATCGGTGCCGATCTTGAAAAGGGCTTCATCCATAAGCTTCCAATAATATTTCCGCGCTTCCGGATTGAAGGCATCATAGAGCGCCATTCCCTTCGGATGAAAGCCGGCTGACTTGGTGCGATCGATCAAGAAACCGCGCCGATCCATGTCTTCGTAGACAGGAGAACCGGGGCGGAAGAACGGCCACACGGATATCATTAAATGGAAATTGTCTTTGTGAAGAGTCTCGATCATTCTCTTCGGATCTGGATAGCTCTTGTTGAAGACGGGCTCTCCCATGACGTTCCACCAGAACCAGTCCTGAACAATGTTGTCTGCGGGAATGTGCAAGTCGCGATATTTTCTTGCAATGCCCTCCAGTTCGGCTTGCGATGCGTAGCGATTCTTGCACTGCCAAAATCCATAAGCCCATTTGCCAAATAAAGGTGCAGGGCCAGTAAGTTCGCGATAAGTGGCGATAATTTTGTCGAACTCCGGCCCGTAGATGAAGTAGTAGTCCATCGAATCGGCCACTTCGGAACTGAGGTACATGGCGTGCACGAAGCGATTATTGAACCGGCTTCGCGAGCCATTATTCCAGAAGATACCGTATCCGTTGCTTGATAAGACCATGGGCACGGAAATATTGGTATTGTCCTGAGAAATATCGATCGCCTCGCCACGATAATTCCACACCCCGGCCTGATGTTGTCCTAATCCATAAAATGCTTCCAGACTGCCCCACATCCGTACGTAGCGCTCAGACTGGTAGGTCTTTTCACCATTGACTTCGCTGGGCGTCAAAGTGTGTGAACTCTCGACGGCTAATTGGTGGCCGGCTCCATCGTAAAAGACGATCGAACTATTTTCGCGGCTGATCTCAATTTTTAGTTGCGCAGTAGAGATCGTCAGAACTTTGGGGTCTTCCTCTTGCAAGGAGAAATGCACTTGCGGCCAATCCGTTTTAACCACAAGAAAATCGGGGTGTTTCTGCACTTCGCGGTCAAGGCTGTACACAACATGGACAATCGAATCGGTGCAAACCTGGAAGCGAAGGTAGCCGGTTTCTAGCAGAAGCAAAACTCCATCGGATTGGACTTCGGCACTTTTCACTGGATTCAGGGGAATCCACTGCGCCGAAATGGGAGAGACAGTAAAAAGAAAAAGACCCAGGAAGCGTGCGAATCGCGAGACAGCAGAAACAGGATTTGTTTGCATGGGTATGTGCGATGCTCCGTGAACGTTTACGACCCAACGGCCCACTCTTTCACCAACGCAGAGTACTGTCAATCTCGGAAACCATCGCGCCGTCCTCTCCTCTAACGGCCGCTTTACCCAGTTCCATTCTGTTTCCTGGGCTCGTCCTTAAACCGCACTATTTGAGCACAATAAGTACATCGCTCGCGAAACGAACGGTTTTGTGATAAAACCCGCAGGGGGCTTTGCCACCGCATTGGACACGGCTCCCGGAGGATGGAAATGCCGCTTTGGAGTCGCGTCAATCTTTCTTTGGCCGTAATCGTTCTCGGATACTCTTCTATGACAAACGCAAACACTTGGTCGGAAAGCTCTAAAAAGGCCGCGCCTATCGGCAAAGCCGTCTTTGGCAAAACCCAGGACGGCACAGAAATTGATCTATATACGCTACACAATGCCAAGGGCGCCTCGGCAAAGGTTATGACCTTCGGGGCGACTTTGGTCGATCTCGACATGCCCGACCGCTCCGGCAAAATGGGCGACGTAGTTTTGGGCTTCGATAATTTGCAGCAATATCTGGGCAAGACTCCATTTTTTGGGGTGACCGTTGGCCGGTATGCCAATCGCATCGCCCGGGGCAAATTCGCCTTGGACGGCAAGGAATACCAGTTGGCCGTCAACAATGGACCGAATTCGCTCCACGGCGGACTGGTCGGATTTGATCACAAGGTATGGACCGCCGAGCCGAAGGAAAGCTCTGAAGGCGAATCGGTGCGGTTCACCTACGTCAGCAAAGACGGAGAAGAGAATTATCCCGGCACGTTGACAGTGCAGGTGACCTATACGCTAACCGACAAGGACGAGTTGAAGCTGGAATATGCAGCGGAGACCGATAAGGCCACGGTTTTGAACCTGACCAACCACAGCTACTTCAATCTGAGCGGCTCGGGCACTGGCGATATTCTGAACTATCTTCTCTACATCAATGCTGATCAATACACGGTCGTAGACAGCACCCTCATTCCGACGGGCGAAATCAAGAGTGTTGTTGGCACTCCGCTGGATTTTCTGAAACCTACACCGATTGGATCGCGCATCGCCCAGCTGCAGGAAGTTGGCGGCTACGATCACAACTACGTTCTAAATGGAAAAGCGGGCACACTGCGAGTAGCTGCGCGCGTTTCCGATCCAGCCTCGGGGCGAGAAATGGAAGTTTTGACGACGCAACCGGGCGTGCAATTTTATTCCGCCATTCACCTCGATGAGCCGGTGGTTGGAAAAAAGGGAGTGACCTACCAGAAATATGGCGCGATCTGCCTCGAAACTCAGCACTATCCGGATTCACCGAATCATCCGGAGTTTCCAACAACTGAATTGCGGCCGGGAGCAAAATTTGTTTCCGAGACGATTTATAAATTTTCGGCTAAGTAATCCTTTCGTTGGTTTAGAGGGAACCACAGGGATTTCGAGGTAAAGGCAATACTGGTTTGCCCATAAGGAGCTCGTACATACTCTATGATTGCGCGATTGGCGTTTCTTGACACTAGCCGGCTCGTCCACTTATCGACGGTAGATCTGATTATCATTATTTTCTATTTTGCTCTGGTTCTGGCTATCGGCTTTTACCTGAAGGAACGCGCCAATACCGGTGAAGATTTCTTCATGGCCGGACGAGAGATGACCGCCTGGATTGCCGGGCTCAGTTTTCTTTCGGCCAACCTCGGCTCGCTAGAGTTGATGGGCTGGGCCGGCGCGGCTTACCAGTACGGAATTCTAGCCGCACACTGGTATTGGATTGGCGCTATTCCGGCGATGCTTTTCCTGGCGTTGGTAATGATGCCGTTCTACTACATATCCAAGACACACTCCGTGCCAGGCTATCTGAAGCTGCGATTCGGAGAATCCAGCCGCACGCTGTCCTCTGTCAGCTTTGCATTCATGACCGTGTTGATGAGCGGCATCAATATGTATTCCATGGCCTTGGTCCTGAAAATTGTTCTGGGCTGGGACATCAATTTGAGCATCTGGATTTCCGCAGGAACCGTGGCCATTTACGTGGCACTCGGTGGATTGCGCTCGGCAATCTTCAACGAAGTTCTGCAATTTATTTTGATCTGGGCTGGCGCTTTGCTCATTCCTATTCTGGGATTGATCGAAGCTGGAGGGTGGAGCGCTCTGAAGGTCAAGATTGCGGCAAATGCCTCAGCAGAGTATACGCATCTGTGGAGCACCCTCGGCTCATCGAATAACAACCCAATGGGAATCCATTGGACCGGAATCGTGTTTGGCCTGGGGGCAATTATTTCCTTTGGCTATTGGACGACCGACTTTTTGGTCGTACAGCGCGTACTTGCTGCAAAGGACTTGCGCGCTGCAAAAATGGCCCCGATCATCGGTGCTGGCTTCAAGATGTTTGTCCCCTTTATCGTCATTCTTCCCGGCTTGCTCGCTCTTGCGGTATTGCCAATGAAGCTGATGCCGGAAGCCCAGGCAGTCGCGACCGGCGGCCACAGCTATAACGAAGTATTGCCTCTGATGCTGGCGCGATATTGCGGGCCGGGCTTGTTGGGCCTGGGAATTACCGCTCTGATCGCCGGCTTCATGTCTGGAATGGCCGGCAACGTCAGTGCCTTCACAACTGTCTGGACCTATGACATCTACCGCGCGTTGATTAAGAAAAACGAGAGTGACGCACATTACGTCAGCATGGGCCGGTGGTGCACGGTGCTGGGGGTGCTCATCAGCATCGGCACCGCCTACCTAGTGATGGACTTCAAGAGCATTATGGATTACGTGCAAGCCTTGTTCAGCTTCTTCATCGCACCACTTTTTGGAACCGTACTTCTCGGGATGTTGTGGAAGAGGGCAACGGCAGCAGGCGGATTCTGTGGCTTGCTGGCTGGGACGGCATCCTCGGTTGGATTGTGGGCGTGGGTAAAAGTCGACCCGACGGCGCTGCGGTACGTGGCCATGTCTCCGAGCGCCAAAGATATGGCCGAGAACATGTATCGCGCATTGTGGTCTTGGCTGGTTTGCGTGATCGTGACGGTTATCGTTAGTTTACTCACGACGCCGAAAACAGATGCGCAGTTAAAAGGGTTGGTGTACGGCGTAACGGATATTCCTTCCGAAGGCCAGGTGCCGCTGGTTCACCGGCCGCTGTTCTGGGGCGCGGTGGTGGCAGCTGCTTTCGCGATTGTTAACGTAATTTTCTGGTGAGGGGCTAATGAAACCTGGTGGCTCGATTTCGATCTGGTTCTTTATCGGGATCTCTCTGTTCGTGAACGGATTGCTGATCTTTGGCTCGGGTGTGTATGAATATTTGAATCCACCAGCCCAGCCGCTTGTTCTGGCGAACCTGCATGCGGGCATTTGGTGGGGAGCGATTCTTACCGCTCTTGGGGCGCTGTACTCTTTCTATTTCTCCCCGAGCCGCACAAAGGGCTGAGCTTCCGCCTCTGCTCGAGGAGCAGAAGCCCCGCCCTCCGGAAACAGTTGCCATAACGCTTCTGAGGTACTTACGCAAAAATAGAATGGAGTGCAGGATAGACGCGCCGGTAGGTCTGATAACCGCGCTGCATTTGCAGGCTATTGTGTCTGTCAGGAAGCACGCGCTTAGAAACGCGTACCACGGCATCGCAGGCCTCATCCACGCTCGCCCAACATTTGGCACCAACGCCCGCCAGAATGGCTGCGCCGTAGGCGGCGCCTTCTTCCGCTTCTAAGATTTCAACCTCGTGAGCGTAAACATCTGCTTGAATCTGCCGCCAGAGGGGTGAACGCGCGCCGCCGCCCCCGAGGCGAATCTTGCGTACCGGAACGTTGATCTCAGCAAAAATTGTGAAGGTGTCTTGCAAGCTGTAGGCCACGCCTTCAAGGATGGCACGCACCAGATGCGCCCGGGTGTGCGAAGCGGTCAATCCGATGAAGGCAGCACGGGCGTGGGGATCAAGATGCGGCGTGCGCTCTCCCATCAGGTAAGGTGCCCAAAACGCGCCTTCGCTAGCCACCGGTGCGCTAGCTGCCTCTTCCGACAATCGTTCATACGGATCGCGGCCATCCTCTTTTCCCGATCCAAAATTATCACGAAACCATCGCAGCGATAGGCCGGCCGCTTGCGTTACGCCCATCACATGCCAACGGCCAGGAACCGCATGACAGAACGTGTGCAGTCGCCCCTTGGGGTCCAGTGCCGGTCGATCGGTCGCGGCAAAGACTACACCGGAAGTCCCAATCGTCGCGCTGACCAAGCCAGGGCGAGTGATCCCGATACCGACTGCACCGGCTGCTTGATCCCCTGCGCCCGCAACGACCGGAGTGCCTTGCTTCAAGGCCGTGGCAGCAGCTCCTTCCCGACTGATCGCGCCGCAAACCTCTTGCGACTCAAAAAGTGCCGGCAGGAAGTGGGGGTCGATTCCCGTCTTGCTAAGGACCTCCGGCGACCAGCGCCGGCCGGCCACGTCCAGCAGCAGCGTGCCAGATGCATCGGCAACATCGATCGCGGATTCCCCGCAGAGCCGCAGCCGCACATAATCCTTCGGCAGCATGATCTTTCTGACGCGCGCCCAATTTTCCGGCTCGTTTTGCTGAACCCAGAGCAATTTCGTGAGCGTGAAGTTGGTCAGCGGAGGATTGCACGTCAAATGAATCAGCGTTTGCAATCCGAATAATTGTTCGAGGTGTATCGATTGCGTTTCGGTGCGCTGATCGCACCAGATCAGCGCCGGACGAATCACTTCGTCGTTTGCATCCAGGAGCACCGCTCCATGCATTTGCCCGGAAAAGCCGACAGAAGAAATGGCCTGTGCGGAAATCCCGGAAGCCTCGATCGCTTTGCGGATAGCCAGCGTAGCTGCGCGCCACCAATCGCGGGGGTCCTGCTCCGCCCAGCCCGGTTGTGGGCTGGCGAACGGGACATGTTCTTCGGTACCAGCGCCCTCGATCTGGCCGGTCTCCTTCACGATGATGGCCCGCGTTCCTCCGGTTCCCACATCAATTCCGAGCAAGTAAATAAATCACCCCTTCAAAAAATACGGTTATGTGAATGAAGCTGCAGAGAGAGGGAAGCAGCTTATCCTAGTGAATAACCTTCGAGAACAGCAGAATCGATAAACTCATCCGGGCCGCTATCGGCAATTGAACTCAACGACTGGTGGCGCAAAAAGAAGTCCAGATTGCCACGCATCACAAGATGCGGAGACAACAACACTTGAGAGCTCGGGCAGGATCCCTCGATCAAAAACTGGTGGAGCACTCGAAACGCCAGACGCCCTTGGGTAAACGGCCGCTGGTCGATTGTGCCAATTACATGCCCTTCCCGGATCTCGCCGACCAGTGCCGGAAATAAATCGGTGGTGACCACGGACAGTTTTGGCAAAATTCCTGAATCGCGGGCCGCGTGCAAAATGGGGATCGACGCTTCGGTCGTCACATAAATTCCGGCCAGATCCGGATGGTTCCTAAATAAGCACAAGCTTTTCTCGTAGGCTTCCGATTCGACACCATGTTCTTCGATCGATTCGACGACGACTATCTCCGGATGGTACTTCCGCAACGTTTCGGTGAAGGCGCTAGATTTTTCGGCGTGTTCGTTAATGGCCGAATAGGCCATCGTTACCGCCACTTTTCCTTTTCCCCGCAAAATTCGGCCCAGGAGATCGGCCGCCAAAGATCCACTGACCATCGTATCGATGGAGACTACGGCGAGGCGCCCCGTATTGGGAGCGTCGGTAGTAACGCAAACAACCGGGATGTGCGCCTTCACCGCACGCCTCACCCAGTTGCGCATCTCCTGCGGATGGCTGGGAAAGGTGATAATGCCGTTTACCTTTGATTCCAAGGAAGCTTCAAACGCTTCCGGTTCGCCTGTGCCCATTTTGGGATAAGTCCGAAATTCAATCTCCGTGCTGCCAATATTCTGGTTGTCGGCTTCCCGCTGAATTCCCGCCCGCACTTCGTCCCAGAATGAAGTGGCTCCTTTGGGTGTATTTACGGAAATTCGTAGATGTCTGCGGCGAGCCAGATTCCGTGCCGCTACGTTAGGGCGGTATTGCATGGACTTCGCCATCTGCAGGACGCGAGTCTTCGTGAGGGAATTTACCTCTGGATGATTGTGCAAAGCCCGATGGACTGTCCCGGTCGAGATGCCCAGGGCCTCGGCAAGATCAACAAGCGTGGCCACCCGTTTCCTCATGGACACCCCCGAACGATCAACGATTGATCCCAGTGCAGGCGGAGAAGAAGGTGGACAAAGGGTCGCACGAGAATTAGAATCCGTAAACGATTACGGTGCTCATTTAAAACCACTTCCGGCCCTTTGTCAACGGGCACTCTGGAACCGGAATCGTTCTCGAGACTGGTCGCTTGACGGACTGCCCTTGGTAGCTCCAGAGCGGAATCGCAAAATGGGCGATTCATTTTTTTCATCTATTGCATGCAAATGGTGAATACAAAGGTCTCTGAGGACGGCTGATTGCAACAACAAGGCTCCCCTATCGCCGACCAGCTGCGGACTTCTCAACAGCCTTTTCGGCGCGGGGGCATTCGCGTTTCCTGCAGCTGCCCTAGTTTGGAAAAGAATGGAGCGAACGATGTCTATGAAAAAAATGACCATGGGATTGATCGTGGGGAACCGCGGATTCTTTCCCGATCATCTGGCAAAATCCGGCCGGGAAGAGATGATTCAGGTGTTGCAACAGGCCGGAATCGGGGTGGTGGCACTCACGCCGGAGCAGAGCAAACACGGAGCGGTGGAGACCTACGAAGAAGCCAAGCGCTGCGCGGAACTGTTTCGCTCGAGTGCTAAGGAAATCGACGGGGTTATTGTGACCCTACCGAATTTCGGCGATGAACGGGCCATCGCGGACACTATGCGCCTCTCGGGTTTGCGTGTGCCGGTGTTAGTGCAAGCTACCCCGGATACCCCTGGACGAATGAGTATTGCTCATCGTCGCGATAGTTTTTGCGGAAAGATGTCTGCTTGTAACAACCTGCGGCAGTACGGAATTCCTTACTCGATTACGACGCTCCATACCGTTAGTCCCGACTCCGAGGGATTTGCGAAGGATCTCGAATGGTTCGCTGGAGTTTGCCGGGTGGTGAAGGGCCTGCAAAATTTGCGAATCGGAGCAATCGGCGCCCGGCCCACGGCGTTCAACACCGTTCGCTATAGTGAGAAACTGCTGGAAGCGAATGGAATTAGCACGGAGACACTGGATCTTTCCGAAGTGCTAGGGCGCATCAGCCGAATGAGAGACACAGACGATAGTGCGGTGCAAAAGTTGCAAGCGATTCGGAAATATGTGAGCACGGCTAACATTCCCGAGGCTGCGCTCGTGAAAATGGCCAAACTCGGCGCGGTTGTCGATCAATGGATGAAGGCGGCCGACGTGCAGATCAGCGCCGTGCAATGTTGGACGTCACTGGAAGAAAATCTAGGCGTGGTGCCCTGCACAGTGATGAGCATGATGAGTGATTCGCTGCTCTCGAGCGCCTGCGAAGTGGATGTCTGCGGCGTTATGGGAATGCATGCATTGCAACTGGCCTCTGAAACGCCCAGTGCCCTTTTGGATTGGAACAACAATTATGGAGAGGATCCAAACAAAGCGGTCTGCTTCCACTGCAGTAATTTGCCAAGACACTTCTTCAAAGAGGTCAAGATGGATTTCCAGGAAATCATTGCAGGCACCGTAGGCAAAGAAAACACATTTGGAACTTGTGTTGGGCAGGTGAAAGCCGGAGCGATGAGCTTCGCTCGTTTTTCAACAGACGATGTTGCGGGTAAGATTCGTGGGTATTCCGGTAGCGGGCGCTTTACGGATGATCCCCTACAGACGTTTGGGGGTGCCGGGGTGGTGGAAATTTTGGGCTTGCAGAAGTTGCTGCAATACATCTGCGAAAACGGTTTCGAGCACCATGTCGCCGCAAACTTTTCCAGCGTCGCTCGGGTGATCCATGAAGCCACTACCCGATACCTGGGCTGGGACATGTACGCTCACGCAGCATAGCAACCAGCAATGAAGTAAGGACACTAAGGTATGGCGATTGTCGTGGGAGCGGATTTTGGCACTCTCAGCGTGCGTGTGACGCTGGTTGACACGGAGCGCGGCCGGCTGGGCTCGGGAACCGCGGAATATCCATTGCATCGGAGCAAGGCCGATCCCGATTTCGCCACACAAAGCCACGATCATCACATGCGAGCGCTAGGCGAAGTCACGCAAAACGCGCTAGCGAATGCGCAGATTAGCGGCAGCCAAGTCGCCGCTCTGGCAATCGATACCACCGGCTCGAGCGTCATCCCCGTCGATGAAAAGCTCCAACCACTCGATGAATACTACCTGTGGTGCGATCACCGTTCCTGGCGTGAGGCCGCGTTGATCACCGAAACCGCCCGGCGAACCGGTTTGCAAGCAATTGAGTGGTGCGGAGGAACCTATTCATCGGAATGGGGTTTTTCGAAACTTCTGCATTGGCTGCGTCACAATCCTGACAAGCGCAATAAATTCGCCACGGCGTTTGAGCACTGCGATATGGTGGCCGGGGTTTTGTGCGGCTACACAAATCCTAAAGACGTACCGCGGTCGATTTGCGCGATGGGACACAAATGGCTTTGGAATGAGGGACTCGGAGGATTACCACCGGAAGAGTTCCTGGTAGCAGTTGACCCACTGTTGCAAGGTGTTCGCAAAAAGCTGGAAGGAAAATACCAAACCAGCGACAAAATTGCGGGTCACCTGAGTGCAGCTTGGGCGAAACGATTGGGCCTCCCTGAAGGCATCCCGATTCCGGTGGGAGCCTTTGACGCCCACTGGGACGCGATCGGCGCCGGCGCTCGCACCGGAGACGTTGTCAACGTCGTGGGTACGTCCACCTGCATTGTGGCAATGAGCGAAGTGACGAGGCTGATCCCCGGAGTGTGTGGCGTTGTTCCTGGATCAGTGCATCCGCAAAAAACGGGCGTCGAAGCCGGACTCTCCGCGACCGGTGATATTTTTGAAGCTATTGCGCGGCGCGCGGGGAAAACCGTCGCCGAACTTTCCGTGGGACTAGAGAAATTTCGAGCCGGGGAAACTGGGTTGCTGCGCCTCACGTGGGACAATGGCGATCGTACCGTCCTGGTTAACCCAGAACTTGGCGGAGTTACGCTAGGTTGGAATCTCTCCCATACCGCACAGGATGAATTGTATTCCGCAATCGAGGGAACTGCGTTTCATACTAGGGTGATTCTGGACCGTTTGCAGGAGAATGGAGTCCCGATTCATCGCGTAATCAATGCCGGCGGAATTCCGCAGAAAAATGACGCGCTGAATCGCGTGTACGCTAACGTCTTAAACAAAGCCGTCCTGGTTCCGCAATCGGAAGTGACCAGCTTGGGCTCAGCCATTTTTGCCGCGATGGCCGCCAGGGCCTTCCCTACGATCGAAAAAGCGCAAGAAGCGCTTTGTCCAAAGTACCGGGTCGTGGAACCTGATTCGCGTGCAACACAAATTTATAATGAGTTATACGCATTCTATCGGCAGCTTTATTTCGGATTCGGCAGTAGCGACGCGAAACCGATTGCCGTCGGGCACATTCTGCCAAGGCTCAGACAAATCGCGGCGCTCGTGCGAGGAAATGCATGAAACTGAAAACCCTACGTGAAGAAGTGTTGGAAGCAAATCTTGAATTGGTTCGCCGCGGTTTGGTCCTTTATACATTCGGAAATGCCAGCGGTATTGCGCGAGAGGAAGGATGGGTGGTCATCAAGCCTAGTGGCGTGCCGTATGAAAAAATGAAACCGGAAGACCTGGTGGTCGTGAGTTTAACTGGCACCATTGTCGAGGGATCGCTTCGGCCATCGTCCGATTTGGCGACTCATCTGGTTCTCTATAAATCGTTTTCCGGAATTGGCGGCGTTGCGCACACCCATTCGAGCGCCGCGACCTCCTGGGCGCAGGCGAAAAAGGAAATTCCATGTTTCGGCACGACGCATGCCGATTATTTTCATGGATCGATACCGGTGACCAAGCCATTGACCGCTTCCGAAATTCGTGATGACTACGAATTGAACACCGGCATCGCTATCGCACGTTGCCTTCAGAAACATAATCCTCTCGACATGCCGGGAGTTCTCGTCGCCGGGCACGCCCCATTCTGTTGGGGCCGAACCCCCGCGGAAGCAGCGCATAATGCCGTGATACTGGAAGAAATTGCCAAGCTGGCGTTGCAAACTCTTTCTGCAAATCCAAAGACCAAACCAATCGATAAACACCTTCACAAGAAACACTTCTTCCGCAAACACGGGAGTTCCGCCTCTTATGGTCAGAAAAAGGCCACCTAATTTCAATCGCGTGTAAGCTCGGATCCGAGGATGTTCGTTCTAGGCAGGCTGGCCTTTGCTTTGTTTCTCTTGTTCTAGTTCGTCGATGGTCTGAATCAGCCACCCGCGTAAGGCGGCTTCCAATTCTTGCTCCGTGCCCCATTCATAAAATGCACCCACCGTTTCGCCGAGTTTCGTCAGCGGGATATGGCGGCAGGGGAACCGGTTCGACCGGTGAGCTTTCGGGACAAAGGACATCAGGAGACAGTTCGAACAGGGAACCGGGCGCGTCTGGTTTTTAAAGTTGATGCAGGTGGGAGAATCTTCAAACACAAAGTTCGGGCGCCAAGGATAGCGTGGACCACTGCGATAACCGCCTTGCTCCAAGAAGGCGAGTTCGGCTTTCAAAACCTGCAGGAGATTTCGAGTGTCCGGCATCTGAATAGCTCTAGTGTAACTGTCCTGCTCCGTGTGCTAGGAGTCCGTGATAGAAATCACGATGAGCGGTGACGGAAATCACCGGAAGTTGTACCTAGAGTACAGTATCAAGGTCACAGCAACAGGTGATTTTCATGCTCTCTGGATGGCGTCGCAGTGGCAGTCGGTTCCAAGTGGTGACCCGAGGGGATGGCGGAATTTTGCACGACAATAATGCTATGCGCTCACCTTACGGATTGGAAATCATCGAAAACTGTCTGGCTTGCCCACATCGCGAGGAACGCCTCTTCTGCAATCTGCCCGATGCCTCTGTAAGAGCTTTGTCCGCAATCACTTCCTCGGCTTCCTACCCTAAGGGAGCCACTCTTTTCGTAGAGGGGCAACCTTCGCGCGGCGTATTTATTCTCTGCAGCGGGAGAGTAAAACTGTCGACTTCCTCGGCCGATGGGAAGACCTTGATCCTGCGGATCTCGGAGCCCGGGGAAGTGTTGGGCTTGCCGGCAACCGTCACCGGCTCCTCCTACGAGCTCACCGCGGATGTAATCGAACCGGCGCAAGCCAATTTTATTTCGCGCAACGAATTTTTGAACTTTTTGAAGGAAAACGGCGAGGCTGCGTTGCGCGTGGCACAACAGCTCGGGGAGACCTACCACGCTGCAGTTTCGGAAATGCGCACCCTCGGGCTTTCGCACTCCGCGGGTGAAAAACTGGCGCGCTTTCTGCTGGAATGGGCCGCAAGCTACCCCGAGGAGAAAGGGCAAATACGCATCAAGCTGACGCTGACGCATGAGGAGATTGCGCAGATGATCGGCTCGTCTCGCGAAACGGTAACGCGTTTATTAGCGGATTTCCGTAAGAAACAACTGCTGCAGGTGATGGGCTCCACTTTGGTGATCAAGAACAAAGCTGCGCTGGAAAGCATCATCAACGGCTAACTGGTTCTGCCGAACCACCCAGATCGATCGGCCGGTCGTATCCGGTCATCTCCAAGTAACCAACACCTTCCAATTTCTCCTTGGTTTTCTGGCCCCTGACGCGGACAGCGCCTTCCCAATAACTGGGGATAATCTTCGATTGGCCGGAGATTTCCTGTTGCTTCAAGTCGGTTCGCGTTTCCAATTCAATTCCGAACTTAGGGATCGAGATTTTCCATTGCAATGGATATGTCGCCGAGGTTAGCGGACTTTTCCAAGTTTCGCCGCTTGGCTTCAGCACAAAATCGGATGCCCGCAACGACGTCGATTTGCCGTGGGCATCGATGTAGGTTCCGGAAGAATGCGGGTCAACGGAGCCATTCTTCTGCCGGATTTGATAGAGCATGATTTCCGAGTCATCGGCAAGTTCGATGCTCAGCCAATCCCATCCGACCTGATTGCTCTCCAATGCGTGCGTGAAGAATTCGTGATCCATCCAGGTAAGTCCGGCGACATGATAGACCTGTTTGTTCACTTCCATCTCACCGCTGGTATTCAACCTTGTGAAGGAAATGTAGTGCGAGGCTTTTCCCGGGCCTTCCGCCTTCTGGCTGACTCCGTTTTCGCCGTGGATCACCGGTGGTTTTTCTGGATGCAACGTGAAAGAAAAACTGAACCGACTGTCTGTGGCATGCAGATGCATGTCAGTGCCCTCCCAGGAGACATTCCAATTACCATTCCAGATTTTCTGGTGGCCGGCATCGACGCCGGCAATTCCTGGGCCGGCGCGATTCATCCGTTCGCTGTGGTAAAACTCATTCCCATGAATATCGCTTAGCGCCAGATGAGCCAGATAAATGTCCTGGATGTCCCAGGTGGCGCGATCTTTCCCATCGCGATCTACGCCCTGGCGAAAAAAAGTCAGCTCAAATCCGAATCGATGGCCATCCGAGGCGTTCAAATTGCCCGTGAAATACCACCATTCGGTTTGGTAATCGGGATGACTGAAATGATCTTTAGGGAATTCGTAGTGGTACCCCGGAAGAGCCGTTTGATATTGCGCGGCGACGGGCTGCAGAGCGAAAAGGAGAGCGGCAAGCTGTCTAATCTTCATGCACTACCTCGAGGGGGTTCAAACGCACGGCTACTCGGGCGGGGTAGAGTCCCGCCAGAATCGTCGCAACATACACAACGGTAAGTGCGCCAAACAGAACGGCGATCGGCCAATGATAGCGAATGGTCCAGCCAAAGGACTGCTTGTTGATGACGAAGACTAAAATCAGAGACAGAAAATAACCGAGCGCAAAACCAACTAGATTTGCCAGCAAACCAAGTAGTCCCGCTTCTATGATAATTAACTTCCGAACTTGAGTTGCCGATGCACCCAGAAAGCGGAGCAAGCCCAGTTCACGGCGGCGGTCAATCACAAGGGAGAGCAAGGCTCCCGCGATGCCCATTACCGCAACAAACACGGCAACTGCTTCGAGCGCGTAGGTGATGGCAAAAGTGCGGTCAAAAATGCGGATCGCCTCTGTGCGCAGCTCTCGATCGGAAAAAATTAAAATGTGAGAATCTGCCACGGCTTCGACAATCCGCTTGCGCACCTCTTCGGGATTTACATGGGGAGTGAGAAAGACGGCGAGGTTCGATGGCCGCGGGTCGGGTAGATAACGCAGCATGGTGTCGCGGTCCATCAAAATGTAGCCGCGCTCGCTGGCATAATCCGAATAGATATCCGCAATGCGGAATTGCTCGCGCGATTCACCAAGCGAAAGTGTGATCGCGTTACCAGCCTTTAGGTGATGTTTATAAGTAAATGGCTCGCTGACGATCACGGCGTTCCTATTCCGCAATTCCTTGAGAACTTGATCTGCCGGACGCCCGGAGAAAAAATCCGACTTGCGATCGGTGTGAAGAGCCTCGAGATCGACAGAGGCCAAGGTAACCGGCATTCCGTCATAGCTGATCTCGTATGCGCGCAAGCGATCCACCGCTCTAACCCCAGGGAGCCTGGCTATTTTGTCGGTCAGCTCGATTGAAATTGTCGGATGGCGATCGGCGGCGGGATTTCCAGCCGGGCGTAGATACAGATCTGCCGGGAGCTGATCTTCCATCCAGGCGAATACCGTTTGCCGAAAACTTCCCACCATGATGGCGACGGAAACCATCATGGCGATTGCCGTCGAAAGAGTAGCCACCAGCACCGATGTTCTTCCTAGCGATGCGACCAGGCTGCGAGAGGCGAGCAAGCCTTCGACTCCAATCAATTTACCGAGCAGTGTGCCCGAGAGCGACGAAATGTAATGAACAAGAGCGGGAATGGCGTAGGCCGAGGCCGCAACCAACAGGACTGTGGCGATGTAGCCTAGCAGTGGTTTGCCCGCGACGGCAGGCAGTTGCGTTGCGAAAGCCCCCAGGGTAGCCAAGAGCAAGGCAATAAGGAGATCGCGTCCCTTATCGACTACTGCTGTGTATTCACGGCGGCCGCGCGCCATTGCCTCGACTGGTGAAACTTGCATCGCCTCACGAGCAGGGGAGATAGCCGAAGCCAGCGCCACTCCCACTCCAATCGCCAGAGCAAGAAGGATCGACCACGGTGTCAATTCGATCGGCCCCGGCTTGCTGCTGACGTAGAGAGCTTCCACGGTGAGCGCCATCAATTTCACCGCACCGGCGGCCATCAAATGCCCTAGCGGCAAGCTCAGAATGGCCCCGGCAAAGCCAATAGCCGCGGCTTCGCCCAGAAACGCTAGCAAAACATTGGCACGGGTTGCCCCCAATGCGCGGACAATTCCAATTTCGTGGCGGCGCCTGACCACAGAGACGGAAATCGTGTTGAAAATTAAAAACGCACCAACAACCAGAGCAATATAACTGAGTAAACGTAGGTTCCAGCGAAACGCGGCCAGCATTTTGCGATTTTCATCGGTAGCGGTCCCTTGCGGACGAATTTCGATTCCTGCAGGCAAGACTTTGCCAAGTCGTGCTTGCCATTCTTGCTGGTTGGATTGCGGCGGCAGTTTTATGAGAACACGATCAACGCGCCCGAAACGCTGTAGGGCGCGCTGAGCCGCTGCAATATCCATCAATATCGCGCTTTCGTTTCCAGCTGCATCGGGGTATACACCGCGCACAGTGCATACCAAGGATCGATCGTTAATAAGCAGTTCGAGCTGATCGCCCGGTCTTTTATGAAGAATGCTGCTTACCCACACGCTGGTGGGCGCTTCCAGTTCTTTAATAGAATTTTCCGTAACATTTTGTTGTTGAGATTTTATTGTCCCGGCGACAGCTGGCGAAGTTGCGAAACGGTCCCCTTCCGCGATGAAATCGATGCCGATCAGCGGCAGAGTCTGCTTGTTTTCTGCGACGACGGCATAATCTTCTATGCGGGGCGAAATGCGCAATGAGTAGGGCTGGGTGAACAGGATCGCCAGCAGGCCTTCCGGAACTCCGCCCGAAGCCACAATTTCCAGGTCATTTTCGCCGGCCAAAGTCTCCATCGAACTGTGAAATGAGCCGGTGGCGGCATTGCCCGCCAGATCGATTGCCAAAACTACCGCCACCCCCAGCGCAACCGCGAGGATTGTCAAAGCCAGGCGAACCGGCTCGTGAAATAATGGCCTCACCATTAATCGATAAAAAATGGAAAGTCGAGACATGTTCAGCGCCAGGTAGCCTCTACGATTCGCCCGTCGCGCAATTGAACCAGCGTGTCGCAGACCTCGGCTGCTTCCGGACTGTGCGTGGCCATGATGGTCGCTGTTTTCTTTTCGTGCGTGAGGCGTTGTAGCAGCTGGAGAATTACGCTGCCCGTGGCCGTATCCAAATTCCCCGTTGGTTCATCTGCCAGGAGAATTTTCGGAGAATGCACTAAGGCGCGGGCGATTGCTACGCGTTGCATTTGCCCGCCGGAAAGCTGGTGAGGAAAGCGGTCACGCAATCCTTCAAGTTCTACCCACTCTAACCTCTGGTTTGCCGCTTCGCGGGCATGGTTTTGGCCGGAAAGCAGTAGCGGGAGTTCAACATTCTCAATTACGGTCAAGGTGTGTAGAAGTTGAAACGACTGGAAAATAAATCCAACTTTGTCTCGGCGAAGTTTCGTTAATTCCGCATCATTGAAACTAGATGTGGCGACTCCATCAATCCGCACGACTCCGCCAGTCGGAAAATCCATTGCTCCCGCAAGATTCAGCAGGGTGGACTTGCCGCAGCCGCTTCTTCCGACCAAGGCCACAAACTCGCCTGCATTCACATCAAGCGTCACGCCGGCCAAAGCCTGAACGGCTTGCCCGTTGGTGAAATATTCTTTCACCACTTTTTGCATCGAGAGGATTGACATGAATTCGACGGCTGGGCGTCCGGTTCAGACGATACCTTGGATCAGCTCCGATGCATAGGATGATGGCAGTGGCCCACGAGTCACGTCGTTTGTGGCCAAAGCAAGAATTGGGCGACAAGTTCGTCCTTAGCCTGAGCAATCGATTTAGGAACACTCTTGCTATTTGCGGCCGGCCAGGGCCTTCTCAATTGCCGAGGAAACCTGCGAGGAGTCGGGCTCCACGGCCGAATCAAAACGCGCTACGACTTTTCCGTCGGCATCCACCAGAAATTTTGTAAAATTCCAGCCGATTTCTCCTCCGGTCTTTGGGTTGGCATTTTTGTCTGTCAGGAATTGGTAGAGGGGGGTAATATCGCTGCCCTTCACTGAGACCTTTGCCATCATGGGAAATGTCACATGGTATTTCGATGTGCAGAAAGTTTTTATCTCAGCATCCGTCCCGGGCTCTTGTGCGCCAAAATTATTTGCCGGAATACCGACGATCACAAACCCGCGATCCTTATACTTCTCATACAGGGCTTCGAGCGCAGTATATTGCGGCGTGAAGCCGCAACGGCTGGCGACATTCACAAGCAGCACGACTTTTCCTCTATAAGAAGAGAGCGGCGTAGGCTGTCCATCGATCGAATTCAAAGTGAAATCGTAGATTGTTCTATCGGCGGCCATTTGTATTGTCCCCCAAAGCGCGGCCATCAAAAAAAGTATTCTGACTTGGTTCATAGCTCGCTCCCATGCGCAAACTCCAGGTTGTGGTGTTCGCTCGGAGCATTTTAACGCGAAAAGCAACCTCCTGGAAATTGAACTCTAGGGCGTAAAAGGGCGCTCTGGGGGCAGAATGGCTTTCGCCTGAAGCAACTCTCGGGAGCAGCGCAGCACGAAGATAAAGCTGCCGCCACTCGGAGTTAGCAAACTGCCGCAAGTGCTTGAGGCCGTTATGCATGGAGGATGAGAAACCCACCCAGTTTTTCGCCGACGGGCCGGTGAGCGCGCAAAGCTAGGGAGAGGACCGGCCGGCTGCTACAACCTGTCTCGAAAACTTAGCTTTCCGAAGGCGCTAGGCACATGGAAATTTGGTTCTTGGCTGTACGTTGCGCTCCAGGCCGAGTAAAACCGCGGTTCAATCGCACCTTCCACGCGATAAAAGTTCACGCGCCACGCCTGATTGGCATCAAACGAGGAAGTCAAACTTTTCAAAGGGACCGCTAAGTCCGCTGTCCAGGTTTTTGCCTGTTCATCCAGAACAACCCGCCGTTTTAGCCCGATGCGCATTTCTTCTTTCTCCCCGTGCGAAATATTCAAGGCAATCCAAAATCCGTTTGGCCCGATTTCAAACTCCTTGTACACGAGCGGGTCGCTATGCGCGGGCTGGAGAAAGGCTTCCACCACATCGCGGTCCCAAAGTTGGTCGCGCCACCCATCGGCACGCGCTTCGTCGTACACATTTAGAGATTGGTATTTGGCTTGAAATCTCAAAAACAACATTTCTGGGGTCCAAAGCAAGCGAACTTCCGTAGCCCGAGCAGGATTGGGATTTTCCCCTTTCCAGTCTTGATCGAACGAAACTGGAATGGCGCGTTTCCATGAAGGTTTGGTGGGAAACCCGTCCGCATCCGGAGTAGCGCTCAAGCGAACGGCGACAGCAGTGGGCAGTTGTCTCAAATGTCCTGGAGAATTGGGATTCATCGCCCAGATAGTGTAATTCAGTAACGCAACTAAACTCATCCACAGCAAAAGCGGAACGGGTAAGCATACCAAGGTCTTCGTAAACGCCCACCTGCTATGACGTTTGCCCATAGCATGGAAAGTATTGCCTTTGAACCGCCGGCACAACAACTGAACGCATTTTCTAGTTTGTGAAGCGTCCGCGTCTACCAAATAGAAGGCCAGATCCGCCGATTCAAGTGTCCCGTTGGCCAGCAGACTCATTCGGCACAACACGAATTCCTAATCTTTTCCGGCCTAAACCGCGTGCTAGCATCGAATTTGACGAGAAAACCGTGCAGTAAGGAGTGCTTATCGTGAATCGCCGCGGTGTAGTCGAGGTTTCAACATCACCCAAACGCAGAAAGCCGGAAGACTTCGAGTTCATCAAACTGACCGTGGAAGGCGGGGTCGCTCGCATGACTCTCAATCGCCCTGACCACAATCTCCTAAACGAAGGCATGTTGCGTGAAATGTCGGACGCCATCACCTATGCCGGAGAACACCGCGAAGTGAAGCTGATCGTGCTGGACTCTGCATGTAAGGTATTTTGCGGTGGTATCGACGTTGGCGAATATACTTCGCAGCGTGTTTTCCAAATGCTGGATGTTTTCCATTCCGTGTTTTCCGGGATTTTGGAGACTTCCAAACCGGTGATGTGTGTTGTGAACGGCCCGGCCATCGGCGGGGGCGCAGAACTTGCGGCGTTTGGCGATTTGGTGATCGCCACTCCGCGGGCGCGCTTTGCTCAACCCGAAATTACGATTGGGGTGTTTCCTCCACTGGCTAGCACGATCCTGCCCTTCCTGGTTGGCCCCAAGGTGGCTCTCGAGCTCGTGCTGCTGGGAGAACCGGTCACGGCGGAAAAAGCCCTTGAGCTTGGGATGATCAATCGCCTGGTTCCTGAAGCTCAATTGGAGGCCACAGTGAATGACATGATTGGGCGCGTCGTCAGCCACTCTGGTCCGGTTCTCAGCATGGCCAAAAAGGCGATTCTGGGCGGCATGGGATTGTCCCTGCGCGATGGCCTTAAAAACTCCATGAATATTTTCCTGAATGAACTTTATTCGCTCGAAGATTCTCAAGAAGGCGTGCGCGCTCTGGTAGAAAAACGCAAACCAAATTGGAAGAACCGCTAAATTTTTTTTTAGAGAAGGATTTTCCCTTTTCGTTCACCTGGTGAACAACGATCCGGGACTGCAAGCCTTTGCGGGCGACACTTAGCACCGCTCGCTGAAGGGATTTCCCGCTCACTCTGGCATTGGGTATCGCATGAGAGATTAACTAGTGCCCCGCTACTCGGACAGGCGACCTAGCGAGGCTCCGCTTGTGCACAAAATCTGAGAGTCAGACAGAATTAGGCAAAGAATCGGCAGGATCAGGAAAGCGGCATGGCGATAACTTCTGTTAGTTCTTGAGCTGTGTGGGAAGGAGATCCTATGGAAAAATTTCTCTCGAATGGCATAGCGCTGCTACTTTTATTTGTATCCGCCGTTTCCGGCCCTGCGTCATCTGGCGGCCAGGAACACCGGAGCAATGGCAGCGCCCAGGACAAGTTCGTCGGAGCGTGGCGACTAGTCTGGCTCGAAGCGGAAGGCTCAGACGGAAAAATGTTCAAGGCCGATTCTATCGGGCTGCTTGTCTTCACCCGCGACGGCCACATATCGGTCCAGGTCATGGAACGCAATCCACAGGTCCAAACCGCTGCTGGGCCGGAGCAGTATTCGCAAGGCGGGTACGAAGCCTCCTTTGGCAGATATGAGATCGACGAAGACACCCACACCTTCACCTATCACGTTGAGGGTGCACTGGTGCGGACTCTTGTCGGCAAAGATCTGCCGCGCACATTCGAGCTCTCGGGCAAACAGCTTATCGTGAAGTCGACTCGCCCGGATGAACGCTGGAGAGTCGCCTGGGAGCATTACTAGGTCGGGCTGCAAATAGCTGCACGCAAGCCGCAAAGACAATCCGTCGTGCGCACCCCGTACAGTCGGTCACTGCTGCCCATAGTGAATACTGGCCGTAGTAGCGAAAATATGGGAAGCGAGTTCTACATCCGAGGCATTGGATGACGCTTGCGGATTTGGTGCGAATTTCCGATCAAGCTTAAAGCTGCCGAGGAATGTGAGCACTGTGAAGGCGTCGCTGGTCCTACTTTCTTGGCTTGTCAGCTCGTATGCGATCCAGGTAATAGCGGCAATAGTTAGAGGACCGAGGAGGGGCCCGCATAGTACTCCTCTCGGAGTGTTCCTCCGAAACGGTGCCATCGAGGTAGCGCGAACGATCATGCCTGGCAAATCATTGCGAGCAGCTCCTGGGACCAAGCGAGACAAGGGTATGATAACGCTGACGTAGAAGCGAGAATGGAAATTCCGGTCAACATGAAACCAGCTCACTTGAAAGTTCCCACGTCGCTCATCCATCCATCTCGCGTTTGCCTCACTCGGGGTCCTTGCGGTTCTCTTTCGTTGCAGCGTTCGGGTAAGTTACGGATGCGATCAGAAGGCGAAACGAATACCGACTGTCGGAGCAACGTTGTTGTTGTAGAAATAGGGGACGCCGGGGCCATGAGGAATGGCGATGGCCAGACCGCCGGTCACGTAGGAACCCGCAATTCCGGCAAAAGCGTCGAAACGCTTGGTGAAGTGATGATCCGCATAGAACGACCCCTCGTTGAGGGT
>Ga0074045_10000140_pt1 | contig 63973 bp, 70 predicted proteins | sample BogForMeECP23OM2_FD_94442 | JGI IMG/M metagenome (GOLD analysis project Ga0074045, IMG submission 94442) | Bog forest soil microbial communities from Calvert Island, British Columbia, Canada - Bog Forest MetaG ECP23OM2 | ecosystem: Environmental > Terrestrial > Soil > Wetlands ... | reverse complement strand
GACATTTTGGAGGTGATGTTTGTGGCTAAAGATCCAGTTTGCGGCATGACGGTTGACGAAAAAAAAGCCAAATTCAAATCCGACTACAAAGGCAAAACCTACTACTTCTGCGCACCCACCTGCAAAACAACCTTCGACAAAAACCCGGCAAAATTCGCCGGGTCATAAGAAGGGTGAAACTGCGTAAACTTTCGGGTTAGCGTTTATTTTTTCCGTTTTCTTCTTTGCTTCTCCCTCGCTATTTTTCAACCGCTTCATCGACTTATCTGTTTTCTGACGCCGACGGGTACTCTAAACCAGCTTTCTATAAAGCACTCGTTCCATGAAGGTCTTTTACGTAAATAAACAGTAAGATAAAAGGTTCCACACTTGTTTTTTGGCTTGCTCTCTTGTCTGCTCCCCTTTAGAAAGCACCTAAGAGGACGTGTTCGGCGAACAAGTCTTCGTTGAACGCTCCAGTGAACTCTATTTTCTCGTTAATGACAATTTTGGGCACGCCAATGACGTTGTATTTCATGGCTAAATCTGGGAACTCACCACTATCTATGACGTCAGCCTTCACAAGAGGGCTTTCAACAGCTAGTTTATGGGCGACTGCCGCGGCTGCGGGGCAATGCGGGCAAGTTAAGCTTACGAAGACTTGTATGTGAACTGGAGATTTGACTTCTTTAAGAATCGACTTCGTGTTTTCAGACAGGTCAGTTACCCCCTTTGACACGGTAATTACGGCTTCAATCAACGTTTGAAGCTCATAACCATAAGGTATCCCGTAGATTCTCACACCGTAGTCTTTCTTGCCTATAATCGCCAACGCAGGTATCTTGTCGATTCCCAGTTCCTTGGCTCGAGCTGAATCAGTCACAAAATCAAGAACTTCCAAGGAGATCTTCTCACTAAGAGGTGGCAACTCCTGCACTAACGCTCTGGTTTGAGAGCAATATTGACATTCAATCTCCTGTGTAAACATGACTATTTTGACTGGGTCAACCAGTTTCTCCTTAAAGTCGACTTTAAGCAACTCTTTCTTGTCATCTGGGATCAAACTCAAAAGCTAGACCTCCGAAACCTCTCGATAAGTTCACTATTAAACAGATTGCTCAGGCATATATTGATTTTTGAATTTCCCAAGACCTCCATCAGCTATCTCCTGTTCAGTCCCGTTTTGCCAACCCGAAGACCCAAGTTTATCCGCTAAAACATTTGGAAAACAATCGCAGACAAAAGCCATATAAACAAAGGCAGCTATCAAACCTTGATTTTTACCTGTCTCATTTGGCGATGCAAAACTTGACTACGAAAATGTATGCTAACGCAAAATTGATTGAAGGGTTCCAAATAGTTCTTGACGACGGAAAAGCCTACAGCACGATTGTGGATCTTGCACCTGAGCTTGGAACAGGGCTAGGGCCTAGCTCAATTGAGCTTTGCGTGCTGAGCCATGCCGGCTGTTACGTCACAATTCTTGCCTTGGTCGCGAAGAAGATGCATTTGGCAATCAAAAGGGCAAAAGTTAAGGTTGAAGCTGTGAAGTCGGATCAAACAAGAACTGTAAACGAAGAAACCTTTGGCATAAACATTAAGACGGATGGCCCTGTGGATAGGGTTGAGAGGTTGCATAAGTTGACGCTTGAAACTTGCCCCGTAGGGATACTTTTCGAGAATGCAGGAGTCAAAATAAGCTACAAACTAAATATTACAAAGGAGTAATAAAAAACATGACAAATGTTGTTGTGAAAGAAGGAATAAACTGGGTCGGTGTCGTCGACTGGAACATAAGAGATTTTCACGGGTACATAACCAGTCGAGGTACCAGCTACAATGCATACTTGATTAGGGACGAAAAAAACGCGCTTATTGACACTGTGAAATGCAACTTCGCTGAAGAACTTGCGCGAAATATCGAAGAACTTGTTAGCCCTGAAAAAATCGATTATATCATCGTTAATCATGTTGAGATGGACCATTCAGGCAGCCTTCCCGAAATCGCGAAGCTTTGTAAAAACGCTAAGATTATTGCTTGCCAAAGAGGGAAAGACGCGCTTATCGAGCATTACGGTCCAGAATTTGACCGGGTTGAAGTGGTCAAAACAGGCGACGAACTTAAACTTGGGAAGCATACGTTGCGGTTTTTGGAGACGCCTATGCTGCATTGGCCTGACAGCATGTTCACTTATCTTGTTGAAGACAAGATCTTGATGTCAAACGACGCTTTCGGGGAACATTATGCTACTTCGGCACGTTTCGACGACGAAGTTGACCAGCAGGAATTAATGGAGGAAGCTCGAACATACTACGCCAACATCCTCACGCCTTTCGCGCCGCTTATCACACGCAAGATACAGGAAGTCGTGCAAATGGGTATCCCAATAGAAATTATTGCGCCTGATCATGGGGTAATCTGGCGGAAAGACCCATCAAAAATCATTAATTCATACCTGCAGTGGAGCGCGTTTAAGTCTGTAGATAAGGTCGTGGTGGTTTTTGATACGATGTGGGGAAGTACGGACAAGATGGCGCGGGCAATCGAGGAAGGTGTGGCAAGCGAAGGCGTAGAAGTTAGAGTTCTTAAGCTTCGAGCAACCGACAACACTGACGTCGTAACTGAAATCCTGGAGGCAAAAGCTGTCATTGTTGGTTCTCCGACGCTTAACAGCCAAATGTTTCCAACACTGGCCTCTTTCTTGACCTACATAACTGGATTGAAGCCTAAGGGTAAACTGTGGGCGTTCTTCGGGTCCTATGGGTGGGGCGGCGGCGCAGTAAGAGGCATGGTTGAAATGGCGAAGAAAGTAGGCTTCGAAGTTTACGAGCCTACGGTCGAGGTTAAATACATTCCAGACGTGGACGACTTAAAAAAATGCTTTGACTTTGGACAGCAAATCGCCCAAAAAATCAAAGTCTGACCTTTTGCTTTCTCTCCCTACGTCCTATTTTGCGAAATACAATTCCACGTAAGCGGTTAACCCAAAGTTGATATCCTATAATCCAACGGGAGCTTAAATTTCACCTTATCTATAAGCGAGGTATTTGCTGCGACAATCATCTCCGGCAATAAACGCAACGGATTTATTGTTATTTTAAATTAGAAGAAATAAAAAAAGTGGAACAAAAATAGGGTTAATGCGCTTACTTTATCAACATGAATTTTTCTTTCGGCGTTCCGCATATCGGACAGTTATCGGGTGCGTTGCCTTCGAAGGTGTTTCCGCAGACGGGGCAAACCCAGTAATCCGCTTTTGCTGGCTGAGTTTTGCTTTTCAGGGCATCAAGCGCTCTTTGGTACATAGCTGCGTGGATTTGCTCAACTTTATTCGCAAAGTCAAAGCTGATTTCAGCTTTTTTGTTTCCCTCTTTTTTAGCTTCAGCGATGAAGTCAGGGTACATTTTCTTAAATTCGTATGTTTCGCCACTAACTGCTGTACCGAGGTTGTCGCTTGTTGATTTTACTTGCCCCATAACTTTCAGGTGGTTATGAGCGTGGACAGTTTCTGCTTCAGCGGCTGCTCTGAATAGTTTAGCGACTTGTGGGAAGCCTTCTTCGTCTGCTTTCTTTGCGAAAGCTAGGTACATTCGATTAGCTTGGGATTCGCCTGCGAATGCGTCCTTGAGGTTTTGATCTGTTTTAGTCATAAAAATCACTGCAAATAGTAAATTGAAATGGAGGTTATAAGCTAATCTGATTTTGCCTGAATTTCTTTTAAGGTAAAGTATATTAGTTGTTTTATCCTTTGGTTTGGTTTGGTTTTTGGTGAATTTTATGGAGAAAGTAAAATCATTTAGTCTTCCAAAATTGCCTTACGACTACAATGCACTGGAACCTTACATTTCAGAGACGCAGCTTAAGCTTCACCACGACAAACATCACCAAGCATACGTAAACGGCGCCAACGCAGACTTCGAAAAACTCGACAAGGCACGCAAAGAAAACGCTGAAGTAGACATGAAAGCTTTACTCAAAGACTTATCCTTCAACATCGGCGGCCACCTTTTGCACTCGACGTTCTGGGAAAACATGGCGCCCGCAGGCAGAGGCGGCGGAGGACAACCCGGCGGAGCATTAGCCGACGCACTCAACAAGGAATTCGGAAGCTTCGAGCAGTTCAAGAAAGAATTTACGAAAGCTGCAGCGACAACGGAAGGTTCAGGATGGGCTGCCTTAGTCGTTCACCCGTGCGTAGACAGACCGCTGATTATGCAGATTGAGAAGCACAACGTTAACGTTTACCCGACATTCAAAATCCTCATGGTTCTGGACGTCTGGGAGCACGCATACTACGTTGACTATAAGAATGAACGACCAAAGTTTATCGAAGCTTTCTGGAACATCGTAAACTGGGACAGAGTGAACAAAAACTTAAGCCTTTAAAACCAGGCACTCAATTCAAAAATCTTTTTTTCTTTAGTTTTTAACCAGTCTTCTAATTTTTGCCAATTTAAGCCGAGGTGGAGTTTCCGTTTTCCAGGCTTTTGAGCAGGTCCCTTTGTCTTTTGCTGTAGACTGTCGATAACCCTTTTTGAATGTAGATAGACACTGCGGCTATGCTTTTTGTCGGGTCGTCTCTCATTTTTATAGAGTACAGGTGCACAAGTTTGGTGCCTACTTCGTCTTTGGAAATCTGACCCGTCGTCAGCCTCAAGGCAAGCGAAACAGCGTCGCTGATCGAGCCCCCGGCAGCAACTATCCTGATTTTTTCAAATCTTGCTAGCCTCAAAAGACTTATGGTGAGAAGCCTTTCTAAACTGGCTGTCCTGCTTACGCTGACGGTTTGCTCTTCGACATCTTCAAATCCTTTTTCTTCCTGTTCTGCTGCTGTGGCATAATCCCCAATTTGCTTTTGTCCCAGATGCACAGCAATGGCTGATGCTTTATTGACCGCTGTCGTTTTGAGACTTCCAATGTAGATGTCTTGAACGTAGACTTTGGCGATTTCCGAAGCCATATTCACGGCTGAACAAGCCAAAAAAATTCCATCTTCTACCCCAACAATGTCGACTTCGCCTGCCTCCAGTATGCAGGAGATTATTTCTTCAACAACATCGGTGGTTTTTGCCGAAGCGTCAGATGGCATAACCGCAATTACTTTGTCTTTTGGTCCGCAACTCATACAGGGTGCCCAAGGCAATATTTGAAGCGTCTGCTAATATAATATTTGCCAAACAAAAATAGAAGAGGCTTGGTTTAGTGCGGAGTAATTTTTATCGCTTGAGCCGGGCACTGCATCTCGCATGCAAGGCATTGTATGCAGTCGTTTTCGCGTGCAGGGTCAGATTTGCGTTCACTCAGCGGGTGTCCGGGCGATTCAGCCCAATCATAAAGCGAAACTGGGCAAACGTCGATGCATACGCCGTCTCCGACGCAGCTATCCCAATCCACAGCGCTTGTTGTTCCATGAATTCCCAGTTTCTGCGGGGCTACTACAGGTCCCCAGACTTTGTGTCCGTTATGTTCCCCAACCACTTGGCGTTTTGTTTGAAAATCAGGGTCAATAGGCAAAGTTTCACCACTAAAAAGCAACGAAGCGCCAAATATTAGGGTTTCTCCGCTTCAATTTTGCGTAAAACCTTTTTCGGTTAGTTCTCTATTTCCATTAGTGGTTATTATGGCACGATATTATCTGCCCCTCGGCATGAGATATACCAATTTAGACGAAAGAAAACAGTTTTACACCGAAGAGTTTAATCTACAATCTGTAGCTCAATGGTTCAGCAGTCAACAGGGCAGGGTCAGGTTTGCGGTTATCATTGGTAGGCATACCAAAATCTACCCCGAAAAATACAAGGAAGATGCTTCAACAACAATTGTCGTTGACGAATACTCTGATTTGGAGGATTTGCGGCTGCAAATACTTGACTTTTTGCCAGAAGCAGTTTATTACGACCGTACTGTCTACGATATGAACGGCGGCAAAACAGGGCAGGAACTCGCTTTTGACCTTGACCCAGAAAACATCACCTGCCCAGTTCACGGCACTTTAGCGGACAAGATGAAGAGACAGCAGGGTTTGAGTTTCTGCGAGCTGGAGCTGGAAATGATAAAGCAGGAAGCAGTTAGCATCTATGAGTACCTTGGCAACCGTTTTTCAGAAATCAAAACTGTTTACTCAGGTAGAGGCTTCCACATTCACGTCTTCGACAAAGAAGCTTACCTTCTGAGCAGCCAGGAAAGGCTTGATTTGGCGCGAGAAGTAAAGGGCATTGGGATCCACATTGACGAGTGGGTTACCTCGGGGGAAATGCGTTTGATTCGGCTGCCTTTTAGCCTGAATGGCTTAGTTTCGAGAATTGTGTTACCACTAACAAAGGGGGAACTTGAAAGATTCGACGCCGTCCACGACAAGCGTTGCCTGCCAAAATTTCTGAGATAACGCCTTATTTTTTGACTTCTTTGGCTTTTTTCTCGCTTTTGGCATAGTAGGCTTTCTTTTTCTTTTCCTCTTCAGCTTTAGTGGGTTTGGCTGGTTTTGCTGTTTTTGCCATTAAAATCCTCAAATAACTTAACCATAACTCGCATAAAAGATTTTCCAACTGCATAAGTGTCAGTCGAAAAGTTCATTTGTTTTTGCTCTTTTCTTTCCATATGCAGGAGGTTTTGGGAAGAAGTTTGATGTAATCGTTGTGGGATCAGCTCGGGAATGTTCGTGGCTTTCAACGGTTGTTGGTCACGGGTCTAACTGCAAAAACTGCCGAAAAGCTTGCTAATCGTGGGCGGAGGTTACATCGGCAGGGCGTAAAGGCATTTCTTCTCAGGAACTTTTTCGCCCCTATAGGCCGAGGTATGCATATTCACTCCGCCATGACCGAGGTCGTTCAAAACGAGTTTGGCAATTTGAAACCAGTTTGACCTAAAACCTAAATTTTAGATCTAAAAAGTTATATGCCCCTGCAGGCAACTGTTTCTAGCAGAGTTGTTTTGATATGAATATTTCTAAAGTTGCTGGCAAGAACAACAAGCACAGAGTTTTCGTTTACGCGTTAAGCACATGCGTATGGTGTAAACTAACAAAACAGTACCTGAACGAAAACGATATCGAGTACGAATACGTTGATGTGGACTTGGCAGAAGAGGAAGACAAGCAGAAAATTCGCGACACAATTCAGAACATGGGCGGCATGTTGAGCTACCCCACGACGATTGTCGATGACAAAGTTGTAATTACCGGTTTCCGCAAAGACAAACTCAAGGAGGTTCTTGAAATTTGACTACCTTTGAAGAAGTACGTAAAAGAGCCGAAGCAGACGCCAAAACCTATGGATACTTCCTTACTCCTCAACCGGATCTGCTTCAAGGTTTTCTTGAAGGATTAAAGACGAATGAAGACCGCTACGGCTACCCGCTTTGTCCTTGCAGACTCACCTCAAACAACTTCGAGTTCGACCGTGATATCATCTGCCCCTGCGACTACCGTGACCCAGACGTCGCACAATATGGTTCATGTTACTGCCGCCTCTACGTCAACAAACAAGTGTACGAAAGCAAAAACCTACCAGAAGTTCCGGAGCGAAGACCACTAGAAAAGCAGGCAAGAGCATACGGATCTCAGACGGGCGTCTCAGCTAAACCGACGACATTGGGAGTAGACCAAAAGAAAGCCCCCTCGGCATCGCCGGAAGTAGGGAAAGCTCAGCCTACAGTCAAAAAGAAGCTGTGGTACTGCAAACAATGCGGTTACGTGGTTTTCAGAGAGGACCCGCCGTATGTCTGCCCTATCTGCAAGGCGAAAAAGGAATTATTCGCGGAAATAGAGAGTTCAGTGGAGTTCAAGGGCTAAACTTATTTCTTGATTTCTATTTCTATTTTTTCCCAATCATCTTTTATTCCACGCAAAGAAGTTACCGCCCCAGTTATCGTTCCACTCAAGATTTTTTCCACAAACTCGTTTAAGGGGATTTCCTTTTCGTCAACTTTTAGTTTTAAGCTCAACTCAAATTCACCTGCAGTACTGCTTATCAAATTTGAAGTAAAAGGCTTTTGCCGAAGACAGTTATCAGATTCTTGGCGTGGACGGTTTGATGGTTACTCTAAGTTTGGTGAGGTTTTCTTTTATCTCTGCTTTGACGCCCATGGCTGAGAAGTATTCTTCAAGGAACACTCTAATAAAATCCTTCGACATCTCGGATACCAAGACTAGCGTGTAGTCGTTCGGGGCGTTCTTCGTGAGGCGGTAAAAGTTGCAGACCTCAAGTCGCGTCAACATTTCTTCGGGTGAACGAACCTTCGTTTTAAGCTGTTCCCAATGGGCGCGGGCTACTTCTTTATGTTCGCTCCAGAACTTTTCTTTCTGGGGCGATGTGGCAATAAGGCTTAGGAACATGAGCCAGTGGTCTACGTCGAGGATTATGTGTTCGCCGCCAAGTAGCATGTCCATGTAGCCGTGGATTTTTTTCTTGACTGCAGGATCTTCGAGAACCATGTTGTCGTTGTAGAATTTTAGGGCTCGACGCATGACTTCGCTCTGGGAGACTTCTGCGTCTTTGCTTATTTTTTCGAGTAGATCAGCTGTTGTTTTGTCGAAGGCTACTGTTACTCTTGTTGGGTTCACCATGGTTTCCACTTTAGATGGGCTGATACGCATTTTCAGATTATTAGAAATTATATAAACATTGCGCTGTTACAACAGATTGTGACTTGTCAAATTTAGAGAATAAGTAACTATTACTAAACAAATGTTAAAACATTAAGTCCAAGCAGGTCAAAAATCTTTTATTGTCGCCACGCTTTATTTCTTAATGTTCACACATTAGCACTTATGAGAGGCACAAAAAATGAAAAACCCCGAAATTTACCTTGAACCCAGAGCCCGCGTTGCAAAAGTCATAGAGTTCCTGGAAAAAAAGTACCTGGATGCAAAAACTGCTCTCACCTACTCTAACCCACTAGAGATGCTTGTGGCAACAATGCTTTCCGCACAGACAACCGATGCACGTGTCAACATTGTAACCCAAAAGCTATTCAAGAAGTATCGAACCCCCGAGGATTACGCTAATGCCAATCTAAAAGAGCTTGAGCAAGACATACGTTCAACAGGTTTTTACCATAACAAAGCCAGAAACCTGCAGAAATGCTGCCAAATGCTCGTAGAAAAATTTGATTCACAGGTGCCAAAGACTATGGAGGAGCTGGTGGAACTGCCGGGCGTGGCAAGAAAAACAGCCAACATCGTATTAAACAACTCTTACGGCATAATCGCAGGCATAGCAGTTGACACGCACGTCCACCGGATTTCACGGCGACTCGGTTTAACAGAAAATGAGGACGCAACCAAGATAGAACAGGACCTGATGAAAATCACGCCGATGGAGAAATGGATGAAACTCACCGATCTGCTGATTTTCCATGGGCGGCAAGTTTGCATTGCAAGAAAACCCAAATGCGACATATGTGTTCTAAACAAGATTTGTCCGTGCGCTTTTGAATTTGGTTAGAAAACGGCATCCATTTATACGCCTTCACATTTCATAGAATTTAGGATCTGAATTTCATGGAAACAAAAGTCAAAGTTGGCGATAAGGCACCAGATTTTACTCTTCCTGACACTGACAAGAAGCCGAGGAGCCTCAAGGAATTCTTGGGACAAAAAGTGGTGTTGGCTTTTTTCGTGGGAGCATTCACTGCGACCTGTACGAAAGAGATGTGTGAGTTCCGCGATTCGATGTCTCGGCTTACCGACTTAGAAGCGCAAGTTGTAGGCGTAAGCGTCAACGATCCTTTTAGCAACAAAGCCTTCGTGGAGAAAAACAGGTTGCCCTTCCCAGTGCTGAGCGATTACAACCGTGACGTCGTCAGAAAATACGGGTTAGAACTATCTGATTTTGCTGGGCTCAAAGGGTATACGGTTGCGAAACGTTCAATATTCATCTTAGACATGAACGGCACAGTCATGTACGTTTGGGTTTCAGATGATCCAGCAGTTGAGCCTAACTATCAGGAAATTCAGAGAGCTCTGGAAAAAATCATGTAGGCGGGAGATTTTAATTTGTTTTGTAAAGTTGCACGTGCTTTTCTTAAGAACCTAAGCGACGGTGTTCAACCATCAAACATTTATCCATAACTACGATTAAACCCGCGCGCCTGCCCGCTTCTGCGGCTTCTTCGTTTACTATTCCAACCTGCATCCAAACAACGTAGGGTTTTCCGTTCTTCTGCTTCAGTTTGATAGCTTGTTCCATTATCAGCGGTACATCTTTTGCGGGTCTGAAGACGTCGACTATTTCGATGGTTTTCTGGATTTCAGGCGGGATTTCAAGCAGGCTAGGGTAGCTTTTTTCGTCCAGAACCTTGTCTGCGAAGGGGTTGACTGGAATGATGTGGTAACCATGCTGTTTTAGGTAGGCGCCGACTCTGTGGCTATCCTTCTCTGGCTCTTTGGATAAGCCGACAACTGCGATGTCCCTGTATTTGTCTAGGATTTCTTTAATGCCGTTTTGTTCCATGTCTGCATCTCGATTACTAAAGTTGCGTTAAGGTGTCTCCCTTAAGGTTAACTCAAAGAAGTGCTGCCTGCCTTTACGCGCGGCAAGGATTTTGACGACATCGCCAACCCGCTTCTCACGAATCTCATTAACCAAATCCTCAATCCCACGTGTCTCAACGTCGCTTATTTCCAGGATTATATCTCCTTCTGCCATTCCCGCGGATTCTGCAGGGCTTCCATCGGCAACCCTGGTCACTAAGACTCCGTAGTCTACAGGCAGTCTGTAGTAGCGTGCGATTTGCCTTGTTAAAGTCAAGCCAACTATTCCGAGCCATGGCCTTTTGGCGGATCCGCCTTCTAAAATTTCGTCGCTGCACGTCTTTGCGGAGTTCACTGGGATTGCAAAACCTATGCCTTGAGCGAACGGTATGATCGCAGCGTTTATCGCTATTACTTTTCCTGTAACTTCGACGAGTGGGCCGCCACTATTTCCAGGGTTAATGGACGCATCGGTTTGAACAAGGTTCTCTAACAACCCGTTTTCGGACTCTATCGTCCTGTTGGTAGCGCTGATTACGCCTGAAGTTACGCTTGGACCGCCAGCCAATCCGAAGGGGTTGCCAATCGCATAGACTCTCTGCCCAACCCGTATTTTATCTGAGTCGCCGAGCTCTGCCGCCTGAAGATTCCTCCCTTGTCCATCAACCTTGACGACGGCTATGTCATGTATGGCACATGACCCAACTATTCTGCCTTCCAGCACTTCATTGGTTCCTAGGGTAACGTTGATTTTTTGAGCGCCGCCGACTACGTGATTGTTCGTTAAAATCAGTCCGCTCGAATCTATTATGGTTCCTGACCCTGTTCCGCCAACCGGAACTGCCTGGTAGAAAATGTTATGCACAAGTTTTAATGTGCTAATGTTAACTGCCGTTTTGCTTACCAATGCAATTGTGTCCAAAATGGCGTTTTCGTCGTAGGACATCCAAGTCCCTCAAAATCAAGGGTGTTTCGTTTTTAATAAATATGTTAGCGGTCACTTTAGCGGCAAAACAAACAATTGTCAGCCCAAGACGTTGGCATTTCTTTTTGGCAAATGGGGCACATTAGACCTTTTTTTCTAACGGCTTGGCAAGTTTGACAGAAGAGCTCGAGGATTTGGGTTTTGTTGTTGGGCTCTTTTATCAGAGTGGCGACCATTTGGTTTATTAGCGCCAAAATTTCCGTTGAGTTTTCTAAATTAAGTAGTTTGTTTCCTCTTTCTTTGTTTATGTATCTGCTGACTGCGCTTTGTGAAAGCCCCAAAAGTTCTGCCGTTTGCTGTTCATTTAACCCTCGGTTTGTAACGATTTCTCTCGCCATGATGGCTTTTACTGATGGCAAAACAGTTTTTACCCCTACCTCGCACGGAAGTATCAAGTTCGGCACCAATTAGGGTTACTTTTGGGGAAAACTTATTTAAACATGACGCCTGTCATACTGTATGACGCGTGTCATGGTGGGCTATCAAATCGCAAAAAACCAGTTTTCAACTCCAATTTCTCACTCTTTACCATTATCATGCCACGCGGCGGCATGCTCTATTAGGAGCCAAAAATAATGGGGAACGTTTTAACTCAAACCCGAAAAACAGTGAACGCCAGCGACATGTCTGGAATGCTAAAGACGCTTGATGCAGAATGTAGAAACTGCGCTCCCATAAGTGCTCTAGAATGCATAAATCGATGCCAAGTCTACAAACTCAAAAACGAACTGAGAAAACTCCGCGAAACTATGGACAACCCGAACTACCTAAAAGAACTATTCAATGTCCTAAAAAACGAGACAAGACTCCACATTCTTCAAGCAATCGTAAACGGCAGATACTCAGTCAGCCAATTGCAGCAGGAGCTCAAGAAAACCGGGCACACCCACAGCCAAGATACCATAAACGAAGAGTACCTACAGCCGCTGATGGCGGTGGGGCTCGCCACAGAAGCACGAGATGAATACTACGCAACCACCTTCGGCGGTCGACTAACCGAACTGCTTGAAGCTTTTCCAGAATTCGCTGAAATGCTGCCCGCCCATTCAGAATGCTACGAGGAAATACTCCTGCAATCACTATTGTCGGGGCCCAAAACATTTGAAGATATTGAAGCCTTGATTTCGCCGAAAATTGCGTCACGAATCCTTAAGCGTTTACGCTCGGTTGGCCTGATAGAAACCCCTGAAGAAAGGGACTACATCTTCTTTTTCAAATCAAAAAGGGACCCGTGCAAGGAAACCTTCACAGATACCGAACGGAAAGTTTACGGTAGAATCCCGAATGAAGGGATTTCAGCTGGAAAACTTGCGAAGGAAACCGAGCTTTCTATGAGGCGAATCTACAAGTATCTGAGAGGGCTGAAAGGCAAAAAACTCATCTTCATAAGAAGAACCCCCAAAGCTTATGGGTTGACTTGCAAAGGTGAAATGTTGGCTTCGGTGCTTCAGGAGCTTCAGCTTATCGTCGAAGACACATGGACCTCTTCCGCGCAAGTAATGCAGGAAAACACCAACTCTTAGGTGTAAGTCCAAAAATTTTTTCCTTTTTATCCTCCGCCAGGCGCTCCGTGGAACGGCGCGTTTTCCCAGAGCAGTTTCCACCAGTCATCTTCTGTTATGGTTTCTCCGTGAACAATTATTTCCAAGACCATCTTAAGCATCTCATGATGCCTACGTTCGTCAGCCAATATGGAGTTCAAGAGAAAAACCACTTTGTTGTTGTCAATGGTTGGGATCATTATTTCCAGCTTCTTGATGAGTTCCGACTCGATTTCAATGTGCTTCTCCACAAGTTTTCGCTGCTCATCCAAGTTATCCTGCGTTAAAGCAGTGGAAGCTGCTGTGAGAAGTGTAACTGCGGAAATGTAGAGTTCAGCGTGCTTTATAGAGTCAAGAGAGACGCCTTTTAGAACACCTTTAACGGCCGGGTTCTTCATGCTCATCAATGGTTTCTCGAGGGAGGCCACTATTTCCTTTTCAACCTTGATCTGGTTTTTCAAGAATTCAAGGAGATTGTCTTTTGGTTTATCCATAAAAATTCTCCTATCTGCTTATGTTAAGCCTTGCTCATCAAGTTTTCGGAAACTCTTTTTCCGAGGTTTCTGCAGTCGGTGAGCGTTTTTTGGTCTGGTGAGTACCTTGAGAGCAGCGGCCGTTCAGCGACTTGCATCTCGAACTTTAACTTCATGATTTCCAGGACTAGTTTTGGTGCTTCGCCGCTCCATCCGTAGGATCCGAATGCCGCTCCGACCTTACCTTTTAGATTTATGCCTTTTGCGGCTGCTTCCTCAAAGAGGTTCTTGAATTCAACTGCCATCTCATGATGATAAGTTGGTGTTCCAACAAGTATCGCCTCATAGGCGTCCAGGTCTTCCGGTTCGACATGATAGTTCAATTCAACCTTAACGTCGTCGCTGATCTTTGCGCCTTCCGCTACCGCTTTAGCCATCCCCTCCGTGTTGCCTGTTCGGCTATAATATAAAATGAGAATTTGCTTCATAAGACAAAATGCCACTGGATACTATTTCAATATTTTTGTCTGGCTTCTAAAGAGACGCGCGGTTAAGGGGGAAAGAAACTATGTTATTCAAACGGCACGAAATTAACCCTTCCTCAGCTTCAGCTAATGCCTGATATAGTTCCGAAGCAGGAAACTTCAAAAAATTAAGCAAAGAAAACTGGTTTTTCAGGTTTCCTCACTCGATTTTTCCCATTTCTTTAGTTATGTCAATCGGCGACCTGTAGGTTTTATCCGGCAGCCTTTTCAACATGTCCATCACATTGTCCGGCGCTTTTTTGTCGGATGCCTTATCTATCAGGTTCTTTTTTTCAGCCGGGAAATGAATGCCCGCGAGATATTTTTCAACGATGGCTGGGCTCACGTGGCCGGATTTTCCCGCTCTGCTTGTATATTGGCGCCTCGTTCCACTCCCTTTACTTACGCCTCTGCGTTTTAAGACGTTTTGACTATCCGTTATTTCACCTCCTACCCTTAAACGAGTCCTACAAAAAACGCTAAACATTAATTGTTGACTCTTCTTCGTATTCTTTTCCTTCCTGAATAAGCCTGCGAACCGTTTGCCCGCCCTTACTGCCTATTTCACTATAGAATTCACGTCCATGGGTTTGAGCGGTTTTTTCTCCGCCCAAGCGTCCTGCTTCTTGAACCGTCATCTTCCCTTTTCTTTTATCTTTGGCCAAATGTATCACCTCCAACTACAGGAACAAACTTGAATATCGAAAAACCATTACCATGAGTCCAAACAATTCGTTTGCCCGAAAACAGGGTTTAAGCCACTGTTTTAATGGAAAACCACCCCGAAATTCAAGAGTAATTATAACAATCAAAAAGATCGAACAACTGCATTATTTATTCTTGCTCATGCTCTTTTCCCGCCTGAATGAGATTACGGACTCTTTGTCCACCTTTTGGCCCACCTATCTTTCCTCCTTTCCGGCCTATTTCACTATAGAACTTTTCTCCATGAGTCTCAGATGTACGCAGTCCGCCTTTTCTTCCAGCCTCTTCAACCGTCATTTTGCCTTTTTCCCGGGACAACTATTTCACCTCCCTAAAAAACAAATGAAAAACAAAATGTTCAGTGTGGAACTAGCAAAAAATAATTTGGAAAAATTGGACTTTTATTCCTCTTCATGTTCCTTGCCTGCTTGGATCAACCTTCGGACTCTTTGCCCGCCTCTATGGCCTGCTTCTTCAAGGCTTGTTTTCCCCATCGCTTCATTTGTTCCTTCATGTTGTTTGGCTCTTTCAGACCCGCCTTTGCTACCTATCTCACTGTAAAACTCTGGACCTCGTTCCGCAGAAACCTTCTCGCCGCCTTTTCGACCGATTTGTTCATAAAATTCTCGGCCATGGGTTGAAGCGGTTTTTTCTCCACCTTTCCTTCCTGCCTCAGCAACAGTCATTTTGCCCTTCTTTTCTACATGCATACTCAAGAACGTCACCTCCATTAATACCGAGCAAAAGTTAATAATATGAAAAGCCAAACAACCGCTCATAAACTTATGTGGTTGTTGCATAACTGCAACATGCCAACTAAGTCTTTGTATCTGTTTCTCATCTATGAAGAAATAATCAGGAAATAGATAATTCCAAAAATGTGTTATAATAAATAAGTAAATGAGTTAATTTAAATATTTCAAAGAAGTCAGCTCTATAGTTATTGGTAACCATCAATGAAAATAGTTCTCATAAATCCGCCGCAGACGTTTTATCCCGGCTCGGAACCACCGGCTGGTAATCTGCCGCTCGGATTAATGTACATCGCAGCAATGCTCGTCAAATCAGGTTACCAAACCGAGATTTTTGATGCTTTCATGGCTGACGGTTCCTTCCAAATAAACGGCGAAACCGTAAACGTAGGCATGTCATTTGACCAGATAAAACGTGAAATCGATGGTCGAAAACCCGATGTTTTAGGAATAGCGGGGCCGTTCACTTGCCAAATAGAGAACTCGGTTAAAATTAGCGATTTAGCTAAAGAGATTAATCCAGATATTTTAACGGTTGTGGGCGGCCCTCATGTCACTACTGTCCAGAAGGGGTTTCTGGAAGAGGCAAAAAGCGTTGACATCGCTGTAGCAGGCGAAGGCGAATACGTCATGCCTGAAATAGCAGCCTTTTTTGAAGGGAAAAAAACTTTAAATGAAATTCTAGGCATTGCCTTTCGCCAAAATGGAGAAGTCAAAGTAAACCCTTCGAGAGATTTCATCAAAAATCTGGATGATCTTCCTTACCCAGCCTATGATTTAGTAGACATGGAGAAGTACCTGAATCCCAAAAAAATAGGCTACCGAAGCTTCAGAAAACGAGCCATATCAATGGTGACCAGTAGAGGCTGCCCGTTCAACTGCTGCTTCTGCTCAGTTCACCTTCACATGGGCAAGGGTTTCAGAGCGCACTCTGCAAACTATGTCTTAAATCACATCCAATATGTGGTTGAAAAATTTGATGTCAAGAACATTTTCTTTGAAGACGACAACTTAACCCTTGACTTGGCAAGGTTTGAAGCGATCTGTGATGGGTTGATTATTAAGAAAACTGCGATCGGTTGGGAGACCCCAAATGGCGTACGTGCTGACTGCTTAGACTTGAATCTGCTGAAGAAAATGAAGAAGTCAGGTTGCAAAAGCGTCTTTTTTGGAGTTGAGTCAGGCGACCAGCAGATACTAGATAACGTAATCTGCAAAAACTTAGACCTAAACCGTGTAGTTGAAGTTGCAAAAATCTGCAAAGACATTGAGCTGAAAACGGGTGCTTTCTATATCATTGGTTTTCCCGGAGAAAAGAAAGAAAACATGCAGAAAACAGTTGATTTCGCCTTAAAACTCAAACGGGATTATGACGTTGGTATGCACCTTTTCATGGCTACACCCTCGTACGGGACAAGACTGTACGAAGAATGCAAGTCTAAAGGATATATTCAGGAAAACTTGGGCTGGAACTCCTTTGCAGCGGCTCGTCAACCGAAAGGAATGCCGCTGATTTCCACTCCGGATTTTGCCCCTGAAGAAGTGAAAGAAATCGCTGCTAAGGCGCTTGAAGAATATAAAAAGTTGTCTTTGAGGAATCATCTTAGGAATCCTCGGAGGGTCTTGAAAACGGCTTTTGAGCAGCCGCAGCTAATTGTGAAGTACATCAGGAATCTTTTCGCCTAAAACATGTAAATTTGCGATTTTTCTTATTTCTTTTCAAAACAAAAAAGTCTCTGAAATTGCTTAATATGCGACTTTGAACTTTAAGCCGCATTTGTCGCAGCTGTAAAGGGCTACGCAAAACATTTCGTTCTCATTTTTTCCTTTCAGGCTTGGCAAGATTGTTACAGCAGTTTTGGCAACTAACCATGTAGTCACACTTTCGAAGAGTTTACTATCGATTCGCGGCGGTGAGTTATCAATTCTTGTTGGCTTACTTGAAACAACAAACAATTATAATAGTCAATATCAGGAAAATTCGGAACCCGCGGACTTTTCGGTTGAACTCCAATTACTTTAATATTGTCTTGCGGCGGTGTTTTGCTATGATGGCAATGCAGAAATGCACCTTGCTTCTAATTGCATTGATGTCATTGAGCTTAATTCAAGCCTTTGATATGTCGCTGGCTTCAGGCAGTTCAGGTAGCACTGGTTCCAGTAGCGGCGGGTGGCCGATGTTTCGTCAAGACCCAAGCCACAGCGGCTACAACCCGGATACACTCTCAGCGAATTCTGCCCAATTGCTGTGGAATTACTCAACTGGCAGAATGGTGCAGTCCTCCCCATCTTTTGCACAAGGCTTTGTCGTTGTGGGCTCACGAGACAGTCAAGTTTACTGTTTCAACGGTTCCACCGGGGAAGTAATCTGGAAGTACCCAATCAGGTACGAAGTATGGTCCTCCCCAGCAATCTACGATCAATGCGTCTACATCGGCGCCGACGACGGGTACCTTTACTGTCTTGACATTGAGACTGGGCATCCACTTTGGCGGGCATTTGTCGGCGGCGAAGTACGGTCTTCCCCTGCAGTCGTCAGCGACATTGTTTACGTGAGTTCTCATAGTAACCTATGCGCCTTGAACGCCACAAACGGGAAAACGATTTGGAGTGTTCAAAACCTGAACCCAATTGATTCTTCGCCTGCAATTTCAAACGGAGCAGTGTACATCGGTAGTGCCGATGATTGCGTTTACTCTTTTAATGCGTCCACAGGTCGCCAAATTTGGGTTCATCTACTTAGGACATCTGACGCTTCTTCTCCCGCCGTCAACAACGGCATCGTTTACATTGGCTCTTACGATGGCTACATGTACGCCCTAAATGCTTCGACAGGCGCACAGGCTTGGAAGTACCAGACAGCCGATGAAGTGGAATCTTCTCCAACAGTTGCTTACGGCTGCGTTTACTTTGGCTCCGACGACAACAACGTCTATTGCCTTAACTCGTCAACGGGGAGCAAAATCTGGCAGAGCGCAACCGGATATTGGGTAACATCTTCTCCTGCAGTAGCAGGCGGCAACGTTTACGTGGGCTCCCAAGATGACAACATCTACTGTCTAAACGCCACAACAGGCGCCAAAGAATGGCTTTACCCGACAGGAAACATCATAGAATCATCACCTGCAATCGCAAACAACACTTTATACATAGGTTCAGACGACAGCAAAGTCTACGCCTTAGCTTTGACTAATGGGGCGGGTCAACTCACGGTTTCGCAACCTGCCAACCCCATATTTTTGGCCACTGTCATGTTTGACGCCATCGCATGCACCATTGCTGCCTTTGCGGTTTTTGCAGTTGTTCGTTACGTTTACTTTTCTCGACTGCAGAACCGAAAAGATGAACCAGGAGACGATTCAGAGAAAAATCTTTCTTGGCTTCAGAGGCACGCTGACGCCGTTTTCATTTTGGGGATTTTGGCTTTTTCAATGATCTTCTTCATTAACTTGGGAAGTGGCGTTCTTCAGACTGCTGATGAGCAAACGTATTCTCAATGGGCTTATCATATGGTAAAAACCGGGGATTATTTGACGCCTTGGGCTGACGGCGCCATATCATTCGTGATTGGGAAGCCTCCATTGTTGATGTGGTTGATGTCTCTTAGCTACCAGGTTTTCGGCGTCACGAATTTTGCCTCTAGGATTTGGAGCGCAGGATTTGGTGCCATGTCCTTGGTTATTATTTACTTTTTGGGAAAGAAACTCTATAATCGTCCAGTCGGATTCGTGTCGGCTCTCGTATTGGGCACCTTCTTAACCTACTTCGTTTTCGCAAGGTACGCAATGACCGATGTCCCTTTAACGTGCTTCGCGCTGGCAAGCATATATTTCTTCGTTCTAAGCGAAGGGAAAGAAAATGTTGTTCGAAACGCGGTTTTTAGTGGCTTGTTTTTTGGGTTGGCGCTGATGACTAAGCAGCTCGCTGCCTTGTTGATTCCGCTAATCATAGTTGCTTACTTGGTTGCAACGAGAAAGAACCTACGTTTTCTCTTCACGAAAGCTTTCAACCTCTTCTGGAGTATAGGTATTTTGCTTTTTTCGCCTTGGCTGATATACATGGCCGTCCGTTTTGGGAATCAGTTTTGGCAGTGGTACTTCATCTACGCTGACGTAACAAGGTCAGCTGGCACTCTTGAGGGTCACTTTGCAGGCTACCTCTTCTACTTTAACTTCTTATTCCATAACGAAAACTGGCTTTGGCTAGCTCTTCTACCCATCGCCATGGGGCTGTGTGCATACAACACTTTCTTTAAGCGTTCAAAACAGGATACACTGATTTTTCTGTGGATAGCAATCGTGCTGCTAGTGTTCTCGTTTGCACAAACAAAGATTTACTGGTATATAATGCCCGTTTTTCCAGCTTTCGCCATCGCCATTAGCAGCCTATTATACCAGCTTGCGAGCAAGATACGGCTTTTGCTTCGTCGCAAATAACGGATTTCTAGCTTATGCAAATTTTTGTTTTGATAGATAAATTGAAGTTAAGCGAATCCCCGGGATTTGCCTTAAGCTTGCTTTCCTTTTTCCCAGAAGTAAATAAAAAGGTCTTTTACAAAGTTATGGAAGCCAGCGTCAGTTCCGTAGACGCCTGAATAGTCCATTTTTCCGTCAATTTGACGCAAGCATATACCTGCATATTTCTCGGTGAGAGCGACTACTCCGGGAAGGTCAGATAACCCCCGCAGTTCAACGTTTCTCTGAGCAAAAGGCGGGCTTGCCGATGCTACATTTTGCATTGGGATAAGCATTTTTATTTGAATTCCAACCTCCACCTTCCTATTCATAATAGGAATCATGTACTCAGGAATCGTGCCTTCGCCTATTGCCCAAATGTATTGGGTCGCTTCAGTAAACCACTTTGAACCTTTATTCAAGCTTTCTATCGTATCCGTAAGCAACTCCGCCTTTGAAAGCTCGCCTACTCTGCTCACGAACTGGCTTGGAAACTGCGTTAAATCATGTGTCGAAAAATAGCTTTTACACCTAAAGATAAAATCCAGCGACTCTGAAATCTGAAGCACAATTTTGCCGAACTCTGCAAGAGCAAAAGCGCCGTCAGGTTGTCTATGAACCAGTGAAGCTGCACGTAGCCGTTCCAACTGCCGAAAACCTCTGTTGGGGTGACATCAAGTCTTCGAGCGATTTCCTGCATCTTTATGTTTTCACATCTTAATTCTCTTAAAATGCTCAGACGGCTTCCTGCCATAATGGATGTTCTCCGCTCTCTAGATGCTTTACATGTTTCGGCTGCTTGTCTGGGAAGAGCTGACTACCTGTTAACATGTGATGATGAAATCATTGAAAAGGCTTCTTATATTGAAATGATTGTTTCGAAGAAAAGATACAGGTTAAAAGTGAGAAACCCAGTAATGTACTTAAAGAAACAAGGAGAACAAGAAGAAATGACCACTTCAAGTGTTGCTACCGTTGAAGTGCCTTTTGAGGCGTTGGCTAAGGAGCTTGGTTCCAAGAGAGCCATCAAGTTCATAAGTGAAATAAGAAGTTGCTATGGCGATTCAGTTGTTGAATTAAAAAAAGCTACAGAAACCCTCACTTTGGAACAAGTCGAAGCTGAGATCAAAACGCTGAAAAAGAAGAAGAGAATTTAATGAGTACCATTTGAATATTCAAGGTTTTCTGGAGTTGCTTAGTAATATAGCAGTTGCATTTTTTTGATTGTTAAACAGCGACAACCTTTGAGGTTCACAGAAGTCCATCTTCCTTCAACTTTTCGTAAAGCCGGTTTTCTCTTATTTGTCTCATAAATTTTTTGCCGAACTCAGCGGCTGAGCGATCTATCCATACGCGAAAACCTCAATCTTTTGTCAATTCTTGCCAAAGGGGTAAACCGTCCTCTGCCATGTCTTCTAATGCCCATAGCCAAATCTTTTGTCGCTCTTCCTCAGTCAATGGCTTTGTATCAAACCCTTTCTCATCAATTTCTTTCTTTTTCCAGATAGTTACATATTCCGAATCCCAAAAATAATCATAGAAGTTGTTACAGTAAGAGTCAAGCTCGGATGATTTCCATTCGGAAATCATCTCTTCATGCTGCAAATCTATTTTCAATTTCCGTCGTTCGTGAACTTCCCAATCGCAGTTTTTCCAGTATAGAACATAAACCTCCTGGTCTTTTCCAGTATCCTTCCTTTGGTTCATAGTTATTCGCTAATATACCATTTAGATAAAAGATTTGCTCATTGCCATATAGTGGTAGGCGCAGATAGCGTTGAGCCCTCGCTTTAACCTCGACGATTTAGATGGACGATGTTCATTCAAAAAACTATCAGGTCTCGAATTTGGGGATTCGGTTAATAAATTAAGCGAAACCTATTTTTTCTTTTGAAAATGATGATGGCGGGCCCGCTGGGATTTGAACCCAGGATTCTCGGCTCCGGAGGCCGATGCCTTAATCCGTGCTAGACTACGAGCCCACGCTTCATCAAACCAAACAAATCAGTAAATTTAAAGTAGCCGTTTATTCCTGGATTAATTCTTCGTCTATCCACCATGCCTTCTTCTTGCCTGACCGTTCCCCAGCGTAATACTCAATGACGGATTTGCCAGCCTGTTTCCTTGAGGTTTTTTGAATTCTCCTAAGCCTGTTCAGCACTAGCCACCTGTTTGTTTTAAGGTACTCAGCCAACTCAGGTGTGGTTGCGCTCTTGTAATGCATCAAGTACTCCATGATTTTGTGGTCGACCTCGTCCAGGCAGAAGCTGTGCGGGTTGGTTTTTCCATGCTGAAAAGTCAGAAGCTCTAAGTCGGCAAGGTACTTTCTTATTTGGCCCAGTTCCCCTTCGATTTCGCCCATCCGCTCTTCCAAAGCCAAAATCTTGTCGGCCTTGGGCGTTTTCTCGAGTTTTTCGCTTATTGCTTCTCTGATAAAGTTGCTTCTGTCTCCTTCTGGAATACGCAGAGCCATCTCTTGGTAGACCGCTTCAGGTAATTTCACAGAAATTGTCTTTACTTGACTCAATTTAGCGCTCCCCTGTGGCATGTCATATTAGCACTTACGTATTTCATTTTTTCCATAGTCAGCCCGCAAATTTACGAAAAATTAGATCCATTGCATACCCCGTTCAATCGTAAGGCATGAAGCGGTTCGTAACGGCATCATGCTGAGGCGGATAGTGAGTTTTAACCTGCAAGCAAGCCGCTGAAAACATGGAGTACACCTCAATTCAGCAGATACTGTAGAAACTGAAGAAACACTTAACACAGGCAAAAAAAACCTAAGTCAAATTTACTCTAGACAAATGGGTTGACCTACCAATTTAGCTAGCTCTATGTACCGTTGCTCAACCGTTTCGTGGATTTGGCTGCGAAGATCTTCTGCCCCCAAGTTTTTCTCTTTCAACGCTGCCACTTTCTTGGCTAGGTCTGCGTCGCCCATCCCAATGAACCAGGCTTCGAAGTCGCCGCGGTTCATGTGAAACAGTACGGACTCAGAATCTGCTTTTTCAACTTTAATTGCGAAATCCCGGATGCCGTGAGCATGTAAATTGAGCGGTCTTCCCACGCCGGCGAAGAAGTGGAACGCTTTGTCATGCGGCGCATAAGATAAAATCGCCTCAGCTTTTTCCTTGCTTAAATCGGGATTCAGGAGCGCTTCTTTTCCTTTGAGAGTTATGGCATACAACCCCTTTTCAGGAGTGCTCACGTACCCCATTCGTACGAGCCCCAAAATATGCATCATTGTAGGCTTGAAGTCTTTGCCGCTTTCCTTCGCCACATCCGTAGCCTTCAATGCTTTGTCGATCCGCAACAGGGTTTCCAGTATTTCTTTCTTGATAGGGGATAAACTCATTTAAAGGCACCTTGCCAATTAGGCTATGTGCAGCTTCCTAATCAAACTTTTCCCCTACAGCTGATTCGAAGCTTCCTTTTTCGATGTTCCGCTCTTTGCCAACAGCGAGTTAAGCAAAGCTTTAGTATCAAGATTCCCATCCTAATGGTGAACTGGTGAAAGTTTAGGATGAAACTTGCAGTCTTTGTTTATGAGTATCCACCTAAAATTGTTGGTGGATTAGGCACTTACGCGGCTGAAATAACTAGAAAGTTTGTTTTGGACGATCATGATGTAACTGTTTTCACAATGAACGATGACGCCGGCTCTTTGCCTACCCGGGAGATTTGGCGGGGAATCGAAATTCACCGTCCCCTCCACATAGACATTTCTGATTCACTGCCTGATGTGATTGCAGAGGACATAAAGAAGTGGGGCAGAGGCCTTCATTTCTTCGGCAAACTCATGGTTTACAATTACTTGTCAGCAGCCAAACTCATCAACGAATTGATCAAGAAAGAAAACATGAAATACGACATTGTCGTGGCCCACGACTGGCTTTCAGCCATGGGTGGAATCACAGTTAAAAGAGAAATAGGCCTGCCGCTGGCTTTCCACGTTCATTCAACCGAAAAAGGCCGTACCTTGGGCAACGGCTCGAGCGTGGTGAGCAACATCGAGTTACGAGCGGGCAAAATGGCAGATTTGGTTGTGACAGTTTCTTACGCGATGAAGGATGAGCTTATCCAGCTTGGTTTTCCCAGAGACAAGATCCAGGTTAGTTATAATGGAGTTGACCCCCAAAAATACAACCCTGCAAACGTTTCTGCCGCCGACATCAAACGAGTTAGAAGCAAATACGGGATCGGCGATGACCAATTTATGGTTCTTTTCCTTGGCAGGCTCGTCGGCGTCAAAGGCGTTGACAAACTAATAATGGCCATGCCTCACATCCTGACTAAGATTCCTAACGCACGGCTGGTGATTGTGGGCGTCGGCGATCTGCAAGAATACTTGATGAACCTGACCAGAACCATGAGACTTGACCAATACGTCAAGTTCTGCTTCGATTTTATCCCCGAGGAAGAACGAATCGCGCATTACGCAGCATGCGACATAGCCGTATTCCCAAGCTTCTATGAACCCTTTGGCATCGTAGCGCTTGAAGCAATGAGCATGGAGAAGACAGTTGTCGTCGGCGCCGCAGGTGTCAGCGGAATGCGAGAAATAGTCATCTGCTGCGGCGAAGAACAATGCGGATTCCATGTTGACCCAAACAACCCCTCCGACATCGCATGGGGAGTAATTAGCGCACTAGAGAACCCTGAAAGGACAAAGATGCTTGGGAAAAATGGCAGAAAACGTGTAATCGCCGAGTTCACTTGGAGCAAAATTGCGGCAAAAACAATCGACCTTTACGAAACAGTAGCGAAACGCTGACAGTAGCGCTTGGCGGGTTAATTGGCCACCGACTTAAAGTCTAAGGTTGCGAGGGAAGCAGCTACCCTTCTTTATTTTGGGGCTGAAAAAGAATACAAGCAAGCCAAAACACGAGCAGCACAAACGCTGGGCACACATTTTTTGCCTTCTAATCTGGAAGTGGCGCTTGAACTGGACAAGATTGCCGAGGAAAACGAAGGTGAAAACAGGAAAGAACGACTAGTAGAGATGCGCAGGGAAGCCTTGCAGGTTATGAAGATTATTGATGATTACTGTCCCGTTTTAATTGGTAGCGTCTGGCGAGGCACAATCCGCAAGGGAAGCGATATAGACATCGCAGCCTACGCTGATGACCCGCAGGAAATCGTCAACATCCTAAAAGCCCAAGGAATAAAACTCCTGAAAACCGCTTGGACAACCGTCAACAAACACGGCCGAACCCTGTCGTCGCTTCATTTACATGCTGAAACCGCTGCGAAACATGGACTTGAAGTCGTCGTCCGAACCTCCGAGGAAAAAAGAGAAAAAAGGAAATGCGAGATTTTCGGCGATGAAATGAAGGGGTTACGAACTAAAAGCCTCGAAAAACTGCTCAAAGACAACCCGACTCAATGCTTTATCCCCGCATGATCTCGAATGAAAATCTGATCTTGCCTCACAAAGAACTTAAAGAACCGATTTCCATAATGTATTTCAAATCTCAAATTGATGCCAAATGGCCATAAACAAAGAATATCTAAAAAAGATGTTCCCAAACCTCTACGAAGAACTTGAAACGGGAGATTCCAAAATCCCGATAGATTCTGTTCGCAAAAACCCTGAAGAGGCAGAAGCTGATATCGTCGAATGCATCGAGGAAGACATTGAATCCGAACCTGATACTGTCACACCAGATAAACTGCGTCACTTTGCCCCTTGCGTCGTTGATTTCATCCGTCGTTGTGACACCGAAGCACAAGCAGGAGAAATAATCGATTACTTACTGAAGAAAGGTGAAATAACGAACGAATACGCTGAAGAACTACGCTGCAAACTAAAACAGGAAGGGGTGCGAAGCTTTGGTCCCAAAAAAGAAGAAAACTATTACTTCAGAGAAGGCGGAATTTTCTAATTTGCGTATTTCTTTTTGAACGCTAAAGAGAATCAATTGTTTTGAAGAGTTAATTAGTCTCAGGCTTTGTATATGACAATCCACTCAATCAAGTTTGTGTCTATTTTTCCAACGCTGAAATTGCTCCGCATTAAATGCTTATTGATTTTATGTCGGAAAACTAATAAGTGTCAAGTTTGTTGTACAAAAATGGAAAAAATGGTGATAATATGGCTATAAAAGTAGGAATTAACGGATTCGGAAGGATCGGCAGACTACTTTACCGTGCAGCACTCGAACGAAACGCAAATATTGATTTCGTTGCAATCAACGACCTCGCTGACGCAAAAACAAACGCGCATCTTCTTAAATATGACTCAATCCACGGACACTTCCCCGGGACAGTCGAAGTCGTCGGAAACGACATGGTCGTTAACGGAAAAACTCTCAAATGCCTCAGCGTAAAAGATCCTGTAGCGCTGCCATGGAAAGACCTTGGGGTTTACCTAGCAGTGGAATCCACAGGCTTGTTCACCAACCGTGAAGGCGCAAGCAAACATTTCCAAGCAGGAGCCAAAAAAGTTTTGATTAGCGCTCCAGCTGAAAACCCAGATGCAACTTTCGTGTTGGGCGTAAACGACAAGTCTTATGACCCAGAAAAACACAACATTCTGAGCAACGCTTCTTGTACAACAAACTGCCTAGCACCAGTCAGTAAGGTTTTAGCCGACGGCTTTGGCTTGGAAAAAGGCTTCATGACAACTTGCCACAGCTACACAAACGATCAAAAAGTTCAAGACCTAGTTCATAAGGACCCAAGAAGGGCACGTGCAGCAGCAATCAACATCATTCCAACAAGCACAGGTGCAGCAAAAGCAATCGGTTTAGTTTTGCCAAGTTGCGCTGGAAAAATGAACGGCTACTCTTTGCGCGTACCTACCCCAGACGTATCCATTGTTGACTTAACCGCTGTCCTGAGCAAAGAAGTCACAAAAGAAGAGATTAACGAAGCCATGAAGAAAGCCGCAGAAGGCTCGCTTAAAGGCATCTTACAGTACACGGAAGACCCGATAGTTTCAACCGATGTACTCCACAGCACTTACTCAGCAGTCTTCGACGCACAATTAACCATGGTCCTAGGTGAAAAGAGCAACTTCGTTAAAGTCTTCGCATGGTATGATAACGAATGGGGCTTTAGCAACCGCATGGTTGAATTCATCGAAATGATCGGCAAAAAAGCAAAACTCTAAGCCGCCAATCAATCCGAAATTCTTCCCACCTATTTCTTTTTGGGTTCAAGAATTCGTAAAAGTTAACCGAAGAAGTGGAGAAAATGGCAAAATACAAAACACTTGATGATTTTGACGTAAAAAACAAGGTTGTTCTTGTCAGAGTAGACTTTAACTCAGAAATAGATCCCGTAACTAAGAAGGTAACAAGCGATGTGCGCATCAAAGCTCATGCAGAATCGACGATTAAGGAGTTGGCGGAGAAAGGCGCCAAAACAGTTGTTTTAGCACATCAGGGACGGAAAGGCGACCCAGACTTCACTCCGCTCAAAGAACATGTTGCGATTCTCCAGAAGATCCTTAAATGCCCAATAAAATACGTCGATGCCCTCTTTGGCGAAAAAGCAAAAATGGCAATTAAAAACTTGCAAGCAGGGGAAATTCTGGTTCTTGAAAACGTTCGTTCATGGGACGGAGAAACCAAGAACGGGACACCAGAGGCACAAAGCAAAACCGATCTCGTCCAGAACCTTGCACCCCTCGCAGACTTGTTCGTTAACGACGCTTTCGCTGCTGCACATCGCGGACATGTATCAATGGTCGGCTTCACCGCAGTTTTGCCTTCAGCAGCTGGAAGAATCATGGAACGCGAACTGAAGTCGTTGAGTAAGTCGCTTGAGAAACCTGAACACCCATGCGTCTACGTGATGGGCGGAGCCAAAGCAGACGACGCACTTGAAATCTCAAAGTACGTCTTGGACAACGGAATAGCAGATTGCGTTCTAGTCGGCGGCGTCACTTCGCAATTGTTCCTTACAGCTAACGGCGTCAATTTAGGCAAGAAGACTATGGATTTTCTCGCTAAGAAGGAACTAACTCAGTTCGTGCCCGGCATAAAGGCGCTTCTTGCCAAATACCCAAGCAAAATAATTTTGCCCTCAGATGTCGCGTTAGATGTAGCTGGCAAACGTAAAGAAATCCCTGTCAACAAACTACCAAATGAAAACACCATATTCGACATTGGAAAGAAAACAGTTGACGAATTCGCCGCCATTATCAGCAAAGCCAAATCCATCGTTGTCTCCGGACCAATGGGCGTCTACGAAAACAAAGAATTCAACTACGGAACCAAAGCCGTTTTAGAAGCTGTCGCAAACAGCAAAGCCTTCAGCCTAGCAGGCGGCGGAAACACCATTGCAGCAATTCAAGAATACGGGCTAACCAAAAAAATCGGCTACATAAGTACTGCAGGCGGAGCACTCATTGAGTTCTTGATGGGCAAAAAACTACCAGGCGTAGTAGCGCTCGAAACAGCTGTAAGTACCAAAAAAATCTAATTTCTTTCTTTTTTCGTTAAGCTACGCTTTACCATAATTTTACTTATGAATTTCCTCTAGAAGGTCTACGACCGAGGTGAGGTCACTCGCTATGAAGTCGGGTTTTTGCTGACTATCCAAAAGGTCTTTCAAACTGTTGAATTGGGAGGGAACAAAAACTGTTTTTAGTCCAGCTTCTTTGGCGCCTTTGATGTCTTCGATCGGGCTGTCGCCGATGTAAATCGCCTCGTTAGCGTGGACATGAAGCTTTTTGAGCTCTTCTTGAAATATGCGGCTGCTTGGTTTGCGCCACCCGTTCTCTTCGGAAACTTCGACTGCGTTGAAGAACGTACTAATTCCCAGGTGCCGAAGACTGTTATAGATAACTGGCGCGTATGTGAAGTTCGTTATTAAGCCAACTTTGCAGTCGGTTTGGGCTTTTTTGATTAGGTCTTTTGCACCTTCTCTTAACTCAAGCGTATCGATGAAGTCTTGGAAGAAAACATTCAGGGCGGCTTTCACTCGGGAATCGTTAGGGGTCACCTGAAATCCAAGATTGCTAAGAGCTTCAGCCACCCAGATCGCGTTTGTTACTTCTCTTAGCTGTTCATAGCGCACTTTGCGGTACTTCTCATGAGCCAATGCGTAAGCCTGCACAAAACTGTCCTCGGTAACGTCGAAGCCTTCCTTGAATAGAGCCTTGTAAAGTTTGAATCTTGAGGCTTCCATCGTGTAGCTTTTGCAGTTAACAAGCGTCCCGACATAATCGAATATTACCGCCTTAGTGCAACTCATATTTATCGCTCTTTCTTCTCCGCGCAAATTGCGTTTCTCGCAACCTCACCAATGACCTTTCCCATTGCCGTGCCAAGCAGCTTCGTTTCATTCCCAATTGCCTCTTCTACTTGCGGATCAAAGGGGATTGCGCCAAGATAACTAAGCCCAAGCTTCTTCGTTTCAACCCGAACGATATTTGCCCGATCAATCTTCATGTTTTCCACCAAGCCCAAAATCGGCATTTTTAACTCGCATAGGAGAATGGCCTGTTTCTTTACAGTTTCAAAAGCCAGCATGGAAGGGGTGGTTACTATAAGGAACTCTATTCGTTTGATTAGTCGTACCAAATCAAGGACGGCGTCTCCAATGCCTGGAGGCATGTCAATTACTAAGAAGTCAAGTTGGCCCCACTGGGTGACTGAGAGGAGTTCGATTAAGGCGTTGGATACATCCGCTCCGCGGAGGGGTGCAGGGTTGTCTCCAACGAAGTAAATTAGCGACATGTACTGCAAACCTTGAACGGTGGGCGGGACTATGCCTTTTTCTTCTTTAAGGACAGTTTTTTGGGCTCCGAGGATTATGTGGGTTGAGGGACCAGTAAAATCCAAATCGAATAAGCCCACTCTGCAGCCTTCATTTGCAAGGGTCAAGGCGAGCGTGGTTGCAACCATGCTTTTTCCAACGCCGCCTTTGCCGCTTGAAACAGCGATAATTCGCCTTGTTCGGCTCAATCGTTCATCAATCACGCTTGTTCGCGGGTCAGCCACAGTTATTTGGCTCCTTTTACGCTCTCAAGCCAAACGCCACGTCCGCTGGCGATTTCAAAGTCAGGACTGTGGCATTTCGTGCACTTAATGTAGCTGTGGGCAACCTCGGGAACAAAATGAATAGCTTCAGCTGTTTCTTTATCCATTTTATTAATGTCAACCTGCCACTCTGTCCCGCAGACCCTGCATCGGAGAGTCGTTTTTGCTTTAAGGATGCGGAATTTTGTGCATTTGAAAAGTGGGGTCTTCATTTCCGAAAGGGCAAAACGCAGAATTGATCGTTCAACCTGCTGGAGCTCGCCGATCCGAATGGTGACCTCTAAAATCTCCTTCAGTTTTTCCTTCTCAGCAATCTCTTTCGCTGAGGCTAAAACCGCTTCGGCAAGCGACCATTCATGCATAAACTCAATTATCCCGATGGCATTTAAAAACGATTTTGCCACAAAAGGGTTTTTCCAAGAACAATCATTTTTTCAGTAACCTGCAGACACAACGAGAGCCTGCCTCTTTCATCAACGGATTAGAGCAACCCCGGATTGAGTATGTCTATTTATTCCCCAAATTGTGAACCAAGATAAAAAATCTTTTATTAGAGGCAGCTGTTCACTCAGGATAATCCTGCGAGTTTCAAAGTCAGTTTAGTTGTTCTGTATTTGAGCGATTTTTCCTGTATCTGCCCATATTTCTACGATTATGCTGCCTACACCGCCGGGGTAGACCTTGTCAAGATAAAGCGTCACGGTCCATTGGGGGTAGAGGGCTAGCCCGTTTTTAGTATTCGGGTGAAAAACAACTGAGACAGGTGAAGGTAACACGTTGAAATTGGAGACTGTGGTGCCGTTCGCTGTCCAGCTATAGCTTTTCACGGCGTTCAGGGCCAACTGGATCGCCTGGCTGCTGGAAACGTTGACTGTGGTACTTCCGACTGTGAACAGATACCAGTCGTCAATCAAGTCAGTCAAGTCGTTGCCTTGAAAGGTTAAGCTTACACATTTAGGCGAGAAATCAACACTGTTCTCCGTGTACAACATAACTATCTGAGTGTCCGCGCCAGACATTGTCACGTTCAGTTCAATGTTGTGCATGTTCTGCATTGCACCGCTCACCAACAAGAGGGTGCTGCTCATGTTTTCAAGGTAAGATGAGTTCTCGTAAGCTGCAAGTCTTCCAAGCAAACCTTTCGCCGCATCTAGGGCGCTGTAGGGTTGAGGCTGTGAATAGACTGGTGAACCTTCAAGAATAATAATTTGGTACCATGAAAGCTCGCCGCTTCGGAAGCGGAAGTAAACGTCCATTTTGCTGTCGCTGCTTGTGAGCGAATACATCATCGTCTGCTCCAAAATCCCGCCTAAATTCGACGGCTGATCAACCGTGTTACTGACCAAAGTCGCTTGATAATGAGACGCATCTATTTGGGGTACCTGCTGCAGAAAATTGATCGCTGTGCTTGTCGAGGCAGTCCACGACTGTAACTGATTGTACTTTGACTGTAAATCGTTCTGGTTGATGGATGCTTGGTTCAAAGCGCTAAACTCCCAGGTCACCACACTCGCCGTAACAATGAGGGCAATTAGCGAGACTGCGAGCGCCGTCTTCAATTTAAACATTGAAGCCCTCTTCTTAGGCTGAACTTCAGGTGCCTCCTCAACAACTCGCATTGTGCTGACAGCAGCCGATCCGAAAGTTGACAGCTTGTAGATTCCATTTTCTTGTGTTACGAGTTCGCCTAAGCTTTCGAGATGGTAGGTCAGGTTGGAACTGGAAACTCCCAACAAATCAAGCATCTCTGAAAAAGTCAGGGGCTTTTCTGAGAGAACCCGAAGTATCTTTCGGCGTGAGGATGCTTAAGTGAACTGAACATTGTTGAGTAAATCTCTTCCTGAGCATCAGGCACCTTTTCTCAACCGCTCATATATATTGCACTAAAGCGCTTAAAACTTTGCTGAATTAAGCTACAAGCTGTCTGAAAGAATTTGTTTACAAGGCTTGACTAATCGCTGAGGAGTTTTGTCGAGAAACCTTTACAAAAATCTGTTTATTGACAAAATCAGAAACCCGATGTTTTAGGAGTAAACAGGAAATGGCCCAACTAAAACGAAGCCTGATAAATTCAAAAAGAAGGGCTACAAGCCGCCGCTGGAAAAATCGCGTTGTTAGGTATCGCTTTAATTTTGGTTTTAGCTGCGTCAAAGTCTGGATCTGTAAAAACAGGGCGCCACTTAAAATCTGAGAAATGACAAATTAGAAATAAATGTTCTCTGATAGTTGTATCCTGGACGAAATGTTATGACCGATGTAGTGTTCACTTTTGAGGTTCATCAGCCCCACAGGCTGAAGCGCAAGCTGTTTTGGGAAGACAAAATTTTCAGTCGTCTCACCAAAAACGAACTATTCGACTATTATTTTGATAACGAGAGCGACCGGGAAATCTTTAAACGTGCTGCGCGCAAATGCTATTTCCCCTCAAACCAAATCCTGCTCGACTCAATAGACAAACACAAGCATGACTCTAAGCAGGTCAAGGTGTCATTCAGCATCTCAGGCGTCTTCCTCGAACAATGCCAAATGTTCGACCCAGACCTGCTTGAAACCTTCAAGCAACTTGCTCAAACCAAAAGCGTCGAATTCTTAAACCAAACCTATTACCATTCAATCGCCAGCCTTTACCCCGATAAAGAAGAATTTATCGAACAGGCGAAGATGCATAAGCAAACCGTTAAGGACCTGCTTGGCTACACACCTAACGTTTTCGAAAACACCGAATTGCTGTATAATAACACTATCGCCAAGACAGTTGAATCGTTAGGATACAAGGGCATTTACACTGAAGGGGTCGAGAAAATCCTCGGCGAAAAATCGCCCAACTATCTTTACACTCCCAAAGGCGCAAAAAAAATCCGTGTATTGCTTAGGAACTACAAGCTTACTGACGACATCGGCTTTCGATTTTCAGCGAGATGGTGGCCCGAGTGGCCGTTAACGGCCGACAAATACGCCGGTTGGCTAGCGAGTGCGCCAGGTCAATGTATCAACATCTTCCCCGACTACGAAACTTTCGGCGAGCATCATTGGCCTGAAACCGGCATACACAGTTTCCTGCAACATCTTCCGGATGAAATACTAAAGTTTGACAGCTTACAGATGTCAACACCATCCGAAGTTATAGCCAGTAACGCACCTGCAGGTGAAATCGACGTGCCTGAAGCTCAAGGGACGGTTTCATGGGCAGACGTGCAGAGAGACCAATCTGGCTGGTTAGGCAACGTGATGCAGTGGGCGTACTATACAGCGCTGCGTCGTTTGGAGCCGTTCATCAAAGAAGCCGACGACCCTGAATGGCTCAGGCTGTGGCGTGATTTCCAAACAAGCGACCATCTTTACTACATGTTCACCGCAGGCGGAGGACCTGGTGAAGTGCATTCCTATTTCAGCCCATACGAGTCACCTATGGACGCCTTCGCCGTGGCGCAAACCTTGCTAAATGATTTTGAATCAAGATTAAGACTATCAATCTTAACGGCAAACGAACCCTTCTTATTCAACACGGGAGTTGGAAAAGAATATTACACGGGAACAATGGCTTGGAGCCTAAAAGGATTCATTAAAGCTCTCTGCCAAGTCGACTCGAAAGCTGTCGAGTTTCATATCCAAAACGGCGACTTTGAAAGCTGGGTAAGAAATTCTCTTAAAGACCAGAAACTGGCGTCTCAGATTAAACGGCTTCAGGCTTCAAAAGAAAAAGGAGAAAAACTACGAGAAACACTGCTGAATTTCGCGAAGAAACGTTATGCGATATTAAACGAGCAAATTCAGGACGCAACCAAGCTGTTTTAGGAACTAACGCGTTTATAAGGAAAGTCCCCTAATAAATAACTTGGTACGGTGCATTATCGATGAGAGACGAGCTTCCCTTTCCTGACAAAGTCTTGCAGACACTTCATAACCTATGTGCGACTGCGGCTGATTTGGCGAGAAGAGGCGAAGAAGTAGCAAGGCTCCTCCAGAAAGACCCAAGTGAAATAGAAAACATCTTGGATCGCTACAAGTCTGAAGGCTTCGCTGAAAGCTTCATTGATAACGAAGGAAAGAAACGGTACTATCTCAATGGAAGAGGAATAATTAAAGTCTGCTCGCTTTTTACGTAGTGGAAACATGCGTGTCATCATTTTTTCTTGGGAGTATCCGCCCCGGGTCGTAGGTAAACTTGCAGAGTACGTGAAAGCGTTGTCAACCCAGCTTGTAGGCAACGGCGTAGAAGTGAACGTGGTAACTTACGACGACTCAACGACAGGAACCGCCAAAGAATCGACGGGTGTGCAAACAATTCGAGTGTCAAATCCCGTTCGAACCCACATTGGAGTATTAACTTGGGTTCTAACGCTTAACCAAGAAGTTGAACGAGCAGCAGCCAACCTTTATTATCAAACCAAAAAACAAATTGACTTAATGGATGTCTTCGATTGGCATTTTATTTCTGCGGCAGTGACCCTGAAGAATGGGTTAGGTATACCTTTTGTTTATTCCGTTGAAAGCCTAGAAGACCATCGTTCTCAAGGTCTAAGCACACCCTACAACATGGCGATTAAGAGCATTGAGTGGTTGGGTTTTTATGAGGCGGAAAAAATCAGTGTTAAATCAGAATGGATGCGCGACGAAATAGTTCGAATCTACAAGGTTCCTCAGGAAAAAATAGTTGTAGTTTCAGCCGGATCAAATTCTTGGATAAAAGAAATTCTAGACCTCTATAGTATCGTCTCAGGAGTTTTGAAGGCCAGATGAAAGATGACTTGACTGTTATGATGCTAAGCTGGGAGTTTCCGCCTAGGGTTATCGGAGGAATTTCACCTCACGTTTTCTTCTTGTCAAAGAGCCTTGCCAAGCAGGGTGTAAAAGTTTACGTTGTAACATGCGATTTTCCTGATGCGCCGGCACATGAAGTGATTGACGGCGTAGAAGTCTACCGTATCGACTCGTACAAGAACCCGTCGCCCGACTTCGCTACATGGGTCTACTTGATGAACCTTAACATGCAAAAAGAAACAGCGGCGCTGACGAGAAAAATCGGGAACAAAATCGATCTGCTACACTGCCACGATTGGCTTGTCGCTAACGCGGGAATAGGACTCAAACATGTTTTTCGAAAGCCTCTTTTGGTAACGATGCATTCCACTGAAATCGGAAGAAGAGATGGGTTGCACAATGACACTGAGAAAATGATTCATGAAACTGAAGCGTGGCTGACTTATGAAGCGTGGAAGGTTGTTTGCTGCAGCGACTACATGATTTCACATGTCAAATGGGCTTTCGGACTGCCCAACGACAAGCTAGTCATGGTTCCAAATGGCGTAAACACCAGTATCTACAATACGGCTCCAGAGGATTTGAAGGACTTCAGAAACAAGTTCGCGTTGCCTGAAGAAAAAATAGTTCTTTTCGTAGGCAGGCTAGTGTACGAAAAAGGCATCCACATATTAATCAACGCTGTTCCTAAGGTCCTGGAAAAAGTCAACGCCAAATTCATAATTGTCGGCAGCGGCTACATGAAGGAGCAGCTCCTCAACATTGTGCGCAGCATGAATCTTGAACACAAAGTTCTATTCGAGGGATTTCTTGACGAACAAACCCTGCTTAAACTCCAACAGTGCGCAGACGTGTCCGTCGTGCCATCACTGTTTGAACCATTTGGGATTGTAGCGTTGGAAGCTATGGCTGCAAAGAGCCCCGTCGTCGCATCAGATACGGGCGGCCTATCCGAAATCATCCAGCATGATGTAACAGGAGTTAAAGTTTACCCAAACAACCCTGATTCATTAGCATGGGGAATAAGTAAAGTCTTATTGGACGATAGCTACAGGCATCGCATCGGAGAGAACGCTTACAAGAAAGTATTGGAAATATACGATTGGGAAAAAATCGCGCAGCAAACCAGACGAATATACGAGGGCGTTTTAGGCGAGTATTCGAACAGCTTTTGGGCGTAAATCCCAACGCTATTTGCCTATGACCCTTACGTTTTCAACTTGAATCCAGGGGGAAATCAGTTGCCCCATCTGACGTTCGTTGCTGCCAACTAAGCTGATGTTTTTGAGAACTTCAAAGATGTTGCCTGCTAGCATGACGCCTCTGCTACAGTGGGTTATTTCGCCTTTCTTGATCTTCCAAGCAGGGGTTGCCACCACCGAGAATTCGCCGCTTACGGGGTTACTACTGTGTGCACCTTGCAGATAATACACCATTAAGCCGTCATCGGTTTCACTTAGCATTTCGTTTGCTGTCTTGTCCCCTGGCAGTATATGGAAGTTTGTTGTGTCGATGCTTGGGGTTGACAGGTATCCTGCGCGTCCCGCGTTTCCGGTGCTTTGTTTTCCTTCCTTTTTCGCTGAGTAACTGTCATAAAGGAAACTGCGCAAAATGCCCTTCTCGATGACTGCTGTTTTCTGATGTGGCACGCCTTCACCGTCAAAAGCCCACGTTCGTAGGCCGCCTGCGAACAATCCGTCATCGCAAACTGTTAATTTATCGGAAGCTACTTTTTCGCCGATTTTCCCCTTAAACGCAGACTGATTTCGCTGCACGCTATCCGCTCTCACTGCGTTAATCAACGTGTAGGCGAGAAGGTCCTGCAGCGCAAACTGAGTGAGAATTAGAGTAGTGCTTTTGGTTTCTACTGACTTAGTTTCTAATGCAGAAAGTGCCAGTTTCGCCGCTTCTTTGCCGACCCAAACTGGATCAACCTCATAGCTTCTTGATGCATTGAATTCGAAGCAAACGGGCGTGACAGAGATGCCTTCTTTTGCCACGGTGGCTATGCTGCATTCTATAACTGTGCCCTTGTCAAAACCCGAGATTCCGCTTGAGTTGGCGACAGCGTTAGAAATGTAAGCGCTGCCTATACCCCCCTCGATGGGGAACACTCTTTTGTCAACTTGCCCAGCAGCCTCAAGCATTGTTGCAGCGACTTTGACGAGTTCCCCTGACTCTAGTTCAGCAACTCGTTCATCAAAGGTTTTTTCAGGTGAAGCGTAAGTTTCATTTCCTGGCAGTCCTTTCCAGTCTGGGTCAGGTTTGCTTGCTCTTGCCGCGCTTAAGGCCCTTGAGATTACGTCTTCGACAGCGGTTGGGTCGTTGATGACGTTTGTGTAAGCAAAACCCATCGCTTTTTCCGCGACCACGCGGATGCCTAATCCTCGGTCAATGATCCTATTAGCCTTGCTAATCTGGCCCAGTTCGATGCCGATGTTTGTTGCTTGTCCTTCGTAAACGTAAGCCTCCGCTTCAGAAGCTCCCTTCTTTAGTGCTTGACTCACTGTGTTTTCCGCTAAATCTAACATTACTTCTTTTTTAAGCACTGCCACCGACCATGATCTCCTTTATGCTGATATGTGGTCCTCCATCACATATGAACGCTGTCTGACCTTTGCCGCATCTGCCAGGATCCAAGAGAAAATCTTTGCCGACCCCGTTGACTTTATTAAGGGTTTCAAGTGTGTTGCCGCTTATTGAGGCGTCGCGTACCGGCGCGCCTATTTCGCCGTTTACTATTTCGTAGCCTTCTTGGATGCCGACTTGGAATGTTCCGTCAAGATTTGCTTGTCCACCCCTAAAACTCTTAAAGTAGAAGCCTTGCTTCACGTTTTCTACCAATTCTTCAAAGGAGTGATCCCTTGGCTCCATGTATGTGCAACGCATCCGGATTATCGGTTCCACTCGGAAATCTTCGGCTCTCGCGTTGCCCGTGGGTTGAGCGTTGAATTTTTGGGCGGTTTCGCGGTTATGCATCAAGCCTGCGACGACACCGTCTTTTATGAGCAGTGTTTTCTGGGTTTGAACGCCTTCGTCATCGTATTTGAATGCGCCAAAAGAGCCTACGATGGTACCGTCATCATAAAAAGTGACCAAGTCAGAGCCGATTTTCTTTCCTAAGTTGTCTGCTAAGACGCCGCCTGAAAGAGCCAGATCCGCTTCAGCCAAATGCCCAAACGCCTCATGGACAAAAACTCCGACAACATTGGGACCCAGTACAACAGGAAACGTTCCTCCCTTCAAAGATTTAGCGCCTAACTGTTCAATCGCGCGTTTGGCTACTTTTTCGCCCAAATCTTCAGGAGAAACTTCATCGAAGACTTCGTAACCCGCCGTGGAACCTAATTCTTCCCGGCTAAACGTGAATATGCCCTCATTGAGGGCTGAACCTGCGATTCTTGCCCAAACATATAATTTGTCCTGCTCGATGCTCGAGCCGTCACTGTTCGCAAAATAGCTGGTGCCCATCAAATCAAGATAATCAATTGTGAAACTCTTTATCCGTTTATCGTAGCCCAAACCTGTCTTGTTCACGGTCATAGCTGTTTTGATTTTGTCCTCCATCGAAATATCCGCTGGGTTCTTTTTCGGCTTAGATCTCACACGGTCAGTAACAACTTTGGTGTCGGAAAGCTTGATTGGCTTTTTCAGGTGTGAACTCGCCATTTTTGCCATTTTGCAAGCATCTGAAACTGCGCCCTCCAAAATCGTTTGGTCCAGAGAGCCGACGGAAGCAAACCCCCATGTACCATTAACTAGCACGCGCAAGGCAACGCCGCTTTCGATACCCTGCTTGGCCGCTTCAACCCGCTCTTCCTTGAGAGTTAGCATTGTTTTAACCATTTTTTGTGCTCGGGCTTCGGCGTATTGTGCTCCGAACTTTTGAGTGGCGATGCGGTTAATTTTGGTAAGAAGGTCTTTCAAAGTTATCTGCCTTTACAAAGTTGAATATTAATTAAAACAATTTTGTAGGAATTAAACCGTTTTGTTGCATGCTTTCCTCAGCGAAGGATGGCTTATGTTTTAACAAAAATCGTTCATGTTTAACTGCTTGACGGTTGCAACTGGAGGTTTAGACTTTTTTTTAGGTGTGTCAACATCTAGGACCAGTTGTCCGTAGACTCCGTCATACCCTGGGGTAACTTTTGCTTCACCATTTCTCACCTTAACGATTTCCTGGGCAATAGGGGCATCAACCACTTTAACTAAAGCTTCTAGCGGGACATCAATCAGCGTTGTGTATTCGTCGCCAAATTTTTCTATTAGCAAGTTATAGTTTTTCCAAACCGCTTGTGTTGATGGGGATTCAGAGCCTATTACTGCCGCAATTATTTCGGAAAGTGGTAGCAAACGTATAAAGCCTGGGGCACTCGCACGTTTGAAATCTGCTGGTCTGTCTGCGAGTTCTTCAATTCTTTGCTCCACGCCTTTTGTTAGTTTTCGTCGGCATACTGGGCAGATGTTGCCGAACTTTATGGCTTCAGACGGTGAGAGGGAAACTTTGCAGTTGCGGTGTCCTGTCCAATGGTACTTGCCGTAGGCGGGGTCAACTTCAATGGTGTACTTGAACCGTGCTGGGTCATTTTTTATTATAGAGTCTGTGACCTGTTGGTAGGTGAAGTTTTGAAGTTCGAAGACGTTGGCTTCTCTTCCAATGCGCCAAGGCCAAAAACTGTGGCAGTCACTGTTCGAAACCAAAGCGTACGTGTCTAACTCGCTTAAGCGCCAATTCATCGGGGGGTCGCTGCTTAATCCAGTTTCCAAGGCATGTATATGGCGTGTCATGTCTTGGTAACAGTCTTCCATCGTGTCAAACCCGCTGAACGCACCGAAGATGCTGAACCACGGGGTCCAAGCATGCGCGGGAAAAACCATGTTTTCAGCTGAAACAGCCATTATCTCCTCCACAAGCTGAGGCGGTGAAACATTCAGTATTGGTCTGCCGTCTGATGCCAAATCACCGAACCGTTTTAGCCGGTCGTTGATTTGAGTGGCTGTCTCCATGCTCGGGGTCAAGATGACGTGGTGGACTTTTTTGTTTTCGTTTTTGACGTCGAATATTGTGCAGACTTCGGTTGTAAGCATGAACCGAACAGGCGAATCAGCTTTGCCTGCCAGCTTGAATAGACCAGTGTTCTGTTCGGGGGTCAAGGTTTCGTTAATCTCTTTTAGCCACAGCGGATGGGTAAAGTCGCCTGTGCCCACTAAGTTTAAGCCTTTGATTCTTGAGTAACGTGCGATCTCCGGGATGCTCATCTGATCGCTTGTTGCCCTGCTGAATCGACCGTGAATATGCAAATCAGCTATAACTCTCAATGTTAGCGCCCAATCCCTAACGTGAACTTTAACCATTTTAAGGCTTCGCTAAATCAACACAAAAAATACAAAACTAGATCGGCTTGCTGTTCAACGTGTTTGTCCATGTCTCGAGAGCTTCGACCAGCTGCTTGATAAGTGTTCTTGTTTTTTCATCCGTGATTTTGCCTTCCGCGTCGACGCAGTCAGCAGCGTTGGAAAGCATTACTTCGGGCTTGTTTACAGGATACATGTTGACGAAGACAAACGTTTGGCGCAGGTGGTATTGTGCTCTGGCGCCTCCGAATCTTCCCGTTGACGCGCTCATTATAGCGACTGGCTTATTCGCCAGTGAGTTATCTCGGTAAGGTCTCGAAGCCCAGTCAATCGCGTTCTTCAAAACGCCTGGAATCGAGTAGTTGTATTCTGGGGTGGCGATTAGAAGTGCGTCGGCGCTTCTGATTTTCTCTTTAAATTCCGCAACTTTGGCTGGCGGGTTATTTTCGTTGTCCTGGTTAAAAGGCGGGATGCCTTCCAAATCGAAAACTTCGATCGTAACGTTTTCAGCTGCAACTTCAATTGCCGCTCGAACCAACGCTTTGTTATAGGAGCCTCTTCTTAAACTGCCCGCGAAAGCCAAAATTTTGAATCGTTTTTGCGCAGAAAGTCACCGCAAGAGATGTTAAAGGAACAAGCCTCAAACGGGATTTAAAGCTTTTCAGTTGGCGCTTTCCTATGCGGGTCCTGATTGTTTTGAGTGTAATCTTTGGTATCAACAAAACACCAAGAAGCGGCATAAGCGAAATGGCTCCTTGTCATTCAAGCTTCAAAAACTTTTTTGGTATCCGAAGGCCTCTAATAAAGCAGGTTGGCAATAAACATAATAACATCTTAACATCTACCTCAACAAGGAAGTACCATAATGCCAACAAAAGTTTTGCTCCAAACAAATATGGGCGATATAACAATAGAACTCAGAACTGATATGCCAATAACCACTGGTAACTTCAAAAATCTGGTTCAAAAAGGAACATACAACAACACGATCTTCCATCGAGTCATCAAAGGATTCATGATTCAAGGCGGCGACCCAACAGGAACCGGATACGGCGACCCATCAATACCTGACATCAAAGATGAATTCACTCCCAACAACCGCAACGATAGAGGTACAATAGCAATGGCAAATGCAGGTCCAAACACGGGCAGCAGCCAATTCTTCATCAACGTCGTAAACAACAATTTCTTAGACCTCAAACATCCAGCATTCGGCAAAGTCATATCGGGCATGGATTTGGTTGACAAAATTGCAGAGGTAAAAACAGACTCAAACGATAAGCCTCTACAAAACGTGAAGATAATTAACGCTTCGGTCTTACCCTAAGCGCTCAACGCTTTTTACAAAAAAGAAACATGCAGAGATTAAAAAGGATTTTTGGTTAAAAATAAAAAGTTGGAGAATTATTTTTTCTTCTCTTATTTATCTTTCGGCTTAGAGCCAATCTCTACCAGTTGAATGTTAATCTGGTACCTCTTTTCGCCCACTTGCATCTTTCCAGTCGCATGAAAGCCCTTGCTTCCAGTGCTGAAGTTCTTCTGATTCAAAATAAACTGCATTTTCTCTCCGCACAGCTGTACTGTAGCCATATTCGGTGGTTGCTCACTCATGTTCAAAGTCACCTTTGTCTGTCTCTATTCTCACTGTTCCTTTTCACCTTTTCGCTCCCTATTCAACTCGGAACACGAGGGGTCTTATTTTCTTTATTCCATCATCACATGCTTTGTTCTGCTGTTTGTCCTGGTTCGAGTGTTACTTCTAAAATGTGACCGGCAACTGGTGATTCGTCAATTTGGAGGAGGCGAATTGTCAAAAGCGGTACAACTATTCGTCCGTCTTTTAGCATTTTTGTGTAGAAGAACTGCCAGCCGCTTTGAGTTTCTAGGTCGTTTACGCCGACGTTTAACAGTTGGTTTGTTTCTGCTTTGAATTCCCAGCGAATCAACTGTGGAACTTGTATTCTGTTGCCTTTTTGAAGCTTGGTCTTGAAGTTGATCTTTTCAGTTAGGGGCATTTTTTTCTCCGTTTTGATTATCCAGTTGAAGACATGACTTTTATTGATGTTAATAAAGGGGAAATGATGCTTATTGACTTTTTGTGACGTTTAATGACGGCATGTGACGTTTAGCGACGTTATATGACTTTCTATGACTTTATATGACGGATAGCGACGTTTTATGACGCAACCTGCAAATGATTTAAGCTTCTCCAACAAAAAGCAACCCAAACCACAAAGAATATTTTTTTAACTCCATTCTCCCATTCCAAACGCAACTCAGAAGCTTACTTTTCGAATTATCGGCTCATTGATTCATCCTTTTAATTTTAGGATTGTCTAACAATGTCTGCAAGTGTCTAATAATGTCTAAAAGTGTCTATAAATGTCTAATTAAGTCTCAACCTGCAACTGATGCACGACCTAAATCAAGAAAGCAACCCAAAACATAAACAAAAAAAATTGGCTTTTCTACACTGCCAAACGCACACACATTCTGTTTCTGAACAAAGTTGAAAAAAGCTAACTTGTGGTAGATTTGAAATGGGTTTTTGGTGCGGTCGCCGGGATTTGAACCCGGGATCATTAGCTTGGAAGGCTAATGTCCTAAACCAGACTAGACGACGACCGCCCTCAATATTGCTTGTATTCCCATTATCTATGCTTGATTTAAGGATATTGCCATCATCTTTTGTTTGGTTTTGAACACTCAGAAGATTGTCCTGACTTATTCAAACTTGAGATTAAATTGAGGGACAAAATCTTTAAGCAATATCCATTAAACAAAACTAAGGCTAATTCAAATTATTTGTTTGATAGGCGCTCAAGTAATGAGTTCAGAAAAAATATATGCACATTGGAGAAGAAAGCAAGTACAAAAAGTTAGGAGAAGAGCTAAGAATCGATCTTTTAGATTCAGATTAATAAGAGGTAACGGCCTTGCCCAAATTCTTATTCGAGCCAACAAGGGAAATCATGCCACAGAAAGGCTAAGAAAGAAAGCCCATAGAAGAAAACATAAACCTTTTTTCCCCTCGCCAGCCGTGTAGCAAAGAAACTTCACTAGTGGCAAAGACCTATTTTAGTAATCTAAGCTGTAGAACATTGTCGGTCAAAAATGGCGATGTCGATTAATAGGAAAACGTGCACTTTCTGGGCTCTTTGCAGAAACAACGAAATGTTGCATTGTTCCCGTTGGAACCATCGGTCCTAGATGGAATAGTATATCTTTGTGGTTTGATGGTTAGTACAGTGGATTGGTCGCGACTATGGGTATGGGAAAGGGTACAAGTAAAGTTCCAAGTAGCCGAATTAAAGTCCTGACTAAAGACGCGAAGCAAATGGTTAATGGACCTTATTACTGCCCAAAATGCCGCAAAGAACTATTGCAGATCTTGGCAGACCTTAAGAATAAGAAAGTGTATGCTTGCTGCAAATGCGGACTTGAATGGCCGCTTGTTTACGCGCCTGTTTTTCAGCCGGTAGATTACTACAACAAGTTCAGGGATGCTTGGAAAAAGCAAAGCTACGGAATAATCAAACAAAAATAGCTTTTGCAGGGCATTAAACAACTCGAAGGATAGCACAAAGTGGATTTGTGGAAGAACAGACTAGCTAATAAGCGAGATTCAACGTAAAATTATTGGGACAAGCCATTGAGCGAAGAAAAACTCGAATTCACTCGCAGACTATCCATTCTGGGCAACCTTGCGCTTGTTGCATGGGTTTTCACCGCATTTTTTGGCGTTCTTTTCTTCACAATAATCTACAGCTGGCTCTACCTGATTCTGGACGCAGTCGTAATCTACGTCATTTTGCGCAGGCTTGGCTGCAGTAGCTGCTACAGATGCAAAGCTTGCACAAGCGGCTTCGGAAGGCTGGCGGGAGCTTTCTTCGGAAGAGGCTTTGTAAAAAAGGAAAGCGTTGGGAACCGAATTGGGTTTGTAGGTTTCGTTTATTTCTTGTTGCTTCCGCTTCCAGTGGCTCTACTGGTTTTGTCTATGCTTCAAGCCTTCACAGTTCCGAAGGTTTTGATCCTTGTTTGCCTTTTAGCGTTAGGTACCTACAGCTTTTCAACTTGGTACACTCGTTCAACAGTTCGTAGTTGAAAGTCATTTGGGAATAGTTTTAAAAATGCTTGACTCGTTCATGTAACGGATGTTGATAAGTGAATGAGTAGATCCCTGCTTCGCATTAAGCCTATGAGTCTCTTAATTATTTTTGCTTTAGCTTTTTTTCTCATTTTCCCAGTCATTCAGCCTTTTGCAGCGGTTAGCGCTCAAACGCAAACCGAATATTACAGTCGCGATTTTAGCTGGAACTACGGCGGAGAAACTTGGACTTGGAACCTTACAATCCCTATGAGTCTATGTCAAGCGTACGTTTCGGTTCCTGACTCGGTGAGATCACATATTCAACTTTCAGGCTTCGGATACTTCACAACCACCGAAGATCCTTACCTGCAAAGCTTAGTGACCAGGCTAAACGAAACTGCTGTCCAGGAAGGATACAGCGCTGTTCAGGAAGTGAACTTTGCCTTAGCCTTTGTGCAAAGCATACCTTACGCTACTGACTTAAACAGCACAGGCTATCAAGATTACCCAAGATTCCCAGTTGAAACCTTGTACGACAACATCGGCGACTGCAAAAGCCACTCAATTCTTTTTGCAACGTTAGTGCTCATGCTGGGGTTTGATGCGGTTTACATTAATCCTCCGGACCATCTCGCGGTAGGAGTGCTAGGAAACAACCTTGGTGGCACCTACTGGACATACAACAACCAAAACTACTATTACTGCGAAACAACCGGCGAAGGATTCACAGTCGGCCAATTACCATCACAATTTGACGGCGTAGGCGCCTACGTCTACCCGATAGATACAACCCAACAATATATTGTAAACTACCAGTCCCTATCACTCATCGCGCCGAACCCATCCTACTCGCCTTACAACCCTAACACGCCACAAGCAACACCGGACGTTGCACCAAACCAAACCATGCAGCCCTTGCCCACCGTCGCCGGACCAACAATCCAACCTGTTGAACCCATTTCCCTGAATCTAATTTCAGACAACCCCATATTATTCGTATTGATCATAGCTGCAATCGGCATCTCCATAGCCGTGGTCATTAAGCCAATAAAAATCGGGGCAAAAACGACTCAACAGCAAATGGTTCCTGTTGAGCCAACTATCCCGAAGGCAGAGGAGGGTGTTTCGGCTAAAAGCAAGTTTTGCATTTACTGCGGTTCAACCAACAAGTCATTCGCGGTTTACTGCGAGACATGCGGAAAAAAAATCGCCGAAGCATAAACACATTTCACTGAGTATGAGAATCGGAAGTTGTTTCATTTTTCGATGCTGCGTCTAAGGTTTCCTTTGCGAATTTGTCGATTCTCCTGAAGGCGTACGCGGCTACTGCGATTTCCAAAACTATGACGACCGAAAGGAAAATGGCAAGTGATTTGGTCAGGTTGATAAAAGTTTGAGCTACTGAAACATCGACGTTGCCTTTGACCGAGGCTAACCAGCTCCAAAAAGAGACCTTACCTGACCTCAAAAAAACGGTTAAATCAAGAGATATCCACAGACATAAGCCAGCGAGAACTGCGGATAGGGCACAGCCGATTATGGTTATGTTTTTCCAATCTGAGCTAATGTGAGATGAAGCTGTAACTTGGGTATGCGAGTTGACAGGGACAAAAGTGACGTCTACGGTTTTTTTGGCTGTTTCGGGCAACATTCCCCAAAGCGACCCTTGCTTAACTAAGAAGTGTTTGGGTTCGTCTTCAGAAACTATTTTGCAGCCTTTCGAAACAAAAGAGGCTTTGATTTCTGCATATGATTTTTCGATTTCTGTGTTGAAAGTACTTCTGAGCAAACGATGCACCATTCAGATTGGGAATTAAGTTGCTTCTATAAACCTAAAAAGTTTGTCTAATGTCGAGGTCTGCCTTTAAGCCCTCTAATTTGACGCGGCTCTGTTCGCTGTCTCTCCATGTTTTTGATTCTGGCGTATAGCTTGGACACTTTGGTTTTAGAAGGAACTTTAGACCTTGGAACATGAACTGGCACAGGCGTGAACGGCTTGTGTATTTCAAGTTTTTTCTGTCGGGTTTTCTTAAATGGAATGTTAGCAACTTTTTTGAATATGGCGTAGCCTTCTTTGAAGTTTACTTCCTGCACTTCCCAACCAGCCTTCAACCAAGCCTTGGTGTGGGCGTTAGATGATGTGTTGCTCCACCACGCCGCATCTCGGTAAGCGCTCATCGGTAGGTTGCTGCCGATTAACCCATCGATTCTTGCAAAAGGCAACTTCACTTGACTCGTGAAGGCGGCTCTGAACTTTAGGTGGCGCTCAAGCCCCTCGTACTTGGAGACGGTCCGCGGCGAAACGATTCTTCTGGCACAGTGGAGGCACAGCATTGCGGTTGGGTCGCCTGTTGCAACATCGGGCACCATGCAGTCGCGGCAATACAGTTTCTGGCAGCGGTGACACTTACGCATGTAAGTTACTCTTAGAACTCTGCCGCAGATGCCACATTCATCCTTCAAGACGAATCAACCTTTCATTTAGCGAAAGAAAAGTCGCTTAAAGAATACTTGATTCTTAAACATATTAATTTTCAGTTGCAACTGCAATGTTTACGCTTGACAAAGCTTTCCCATTGCCTCTTTTTGAAGCCAACTGGCGAAACGAACGTGTGGTGTTTTTAACTTCATCCCGACGAAACAAATAAAAAAGAAAAATTTGGCAGGCTAAAGCCTTACCCTTTAACCACCGCGATAGGTACAAGCCGCGCCACTTTCGTTGCTATCCCCACCTTGTCGCTGACGTCAGCTACTATGTCCACGTTTTTGTAGGCGGGGTCGGCTTCTTCAGCTAAAACTGAGGCGCTCGCTGCGCGAACTACTATTCCGCGCTTTTCCAAACCGGATTTTATATCTGCGCCCCAATACTGCCTCTTCGCCGCTGATCGACTCATCATCCTACCCGCTCCATGCGCGGTTGAACCAAACGTCAAATCCATGGCTTTCTGAGAACCCACCAGCACCCATGAGCTTGTGCCCATGCTGCCTGGAATTAGGACAGGTTGCCCTTCGCTACGGTAGTCAGCGGGAACATCCGGGTGCCCTGCTGGGAAAGCGCGTGTGGCTCCTTTGCGATGAACCCAAACCTTCTTTTCAACTCCGTCGATGTTGTGGGTCTCTACTTTTGCAATATTGTGTGCAACGTCGTAAACGAGTTTCAACCCGTACTTCTCTGGGTTTTCATGGAAGACTTGTTGGAAGCTTTGGCGAACCCAATGCATGATCGCGTGGCGGTTGCAGAAGGCATAGTTAACAGCACAGGCCATCGCTTGAACGTAGTCTTGGGCTTCACTGCTGCTCCCAGGGGCACAGGCTAATTCGCGGTCCGGCAAAGAGATCTTATATTTTGCTACCGCATGCTCCATTACTCTGAGGTAGTCAGAGCAGACTTGGTGTCCGTAGCCTCTCGATCCACAATGAATCATGATGGTGACTTGTCCTTCTTCGGTTATTCCGAATGCCTTTGCGGTTTTCGGGTTGAGAATTTTGTCTACCTTTTGGATTTCCAAAAAGTGGTTGCCTGAACCCAAGGTGCCGATCTGCGTTAAACCTCGACTTTTCGCTGTTTGGGAGACTTTGTCGGGGTTTGCATTAGGCATTTGTCCGCTCTCTTCACAGTGGTCAGCGTCTTCAGGCCACCCGAAGCCCCGTTTGATAAGCCAATGAACCCCTTCAACCGCTAAACGATCCAATTCGATGCTGGAAATTGAAAGGTCTTTTCGGCGACTTCCAAGCCCGGAAGGCACATTGCGGAAAATAGCTTCAGCCAAAGGCGCCAGTTTAGGTCGAATCTCCTCTTCTGTGAGCGTAGTCGCCAAGAGCCGTACGCCACAGTTTATGTCGTAGCCGACGCCGCCTGGGCTGATGACTCCGTTTTCGTAGTCTGTTGCTGCGACTCCTCCTATTGGGAACCCGTAGCCTTCATGTCCATCAGGCAGCGTTATCGCATGCTTGTAGATTCCAGGCAGCTGAGTTACGTTTGAGCATTGCCAAAGGGTTCTGTCAGTCTTCATTTTCTCCAAAAGTGTTTCGTTGGCAAAAACTATACCGGGAACACGCATCCCAGCCTTGTATTTTGGAATTCGCCAAGAATAATCACTTATTTTTTCCAGCGGAACTTGTTCTGGCGCATACCTGCTTTCGCTTTCACCCAAAACTATTCACCAGACTCAACAGGGGCACTGCTCAAATAAAACAGTTGTGACCAAAGACCATCGATCAGTGGATGAGAGTTTGATCTAGCAAGAACTTAAAACATTAAGAATTCATTATTAGCTTTGAGCTCAACGAGGATCAAAACGATGGCTGAAATAACTGATGAGTACATGAAAAAGATGCTAACTAAATCGAAAACTTACTGTATCGTAATTTTGAAAGAAGGACCAAACAGCAGCGTTGCAGGCGCCAAAGGGGTCGTTTGGGAACACGGGCGAAGGAATTTTGTTCTCCGAAGGGAAGGGGTCATGCCGATTGTTTGCCGGGTTTCTGATGACAGCTACGTTTCAGGCGTCGCGATTTTTGATGCGTCAATTGACGAGACGAAAAAAATTATGGATGAGGACCCGAGTGTTAAAGCAGGAATTTTCGTCTATGAAATTCATCCTTGCATGAGTTTCCCAGGCGACTGCTTGACCTGATTTAAGGGTCGGCTATTCTTGAAGTGCTTTTGCATAATCGACAAATCCCCTGACAGTGTTCCCGAGTGCAGTCACTGAGTAAACTGGGTGTGCAATTAGGTAGCTGGCAAGTCGATTCATAATTTTATCTTCCCGCACTATACTTTCACATATCTGCTCAAAGCTTTGCTTTTTTTTCACGCCTTCTTCCGCGATTTTTCCCCAGAGCTGAAGCTGCGCTCTGTAATCTTGCAGCCGTTGAACGGCAGAAGTGGCTTTGCCGAAGTGACTGTAGTAGAGGACGACGGGTTTTATGCTGATTAGTTTGTCTAAAGAAGCCAATGCCACATCTAACCGGAAAGGCGGAGGCGTCGTTGGAATTACAGCATCAAACTCGGGAAAGTAAGTGCCTGCGGCATCTCCAGGAAACACCCCACCGTTTAAAGTTTCCAAAAAGCTAAGGCTGTGTGAAGCATGACCCAGCGTCTCAAAAACCTCCAGTTTGCCATCGCCATCCAAATCAAATGAGCCTTCTGAAACGGGTATTAGGCGTTCTTTGGGAACTGGTTCCGGCTTGCCGAAGATTTCGCTTACATACCCCAAAACCTGCTGAGCCGATTCCCAGAGCCTTGTTGGGTCAGCCAGATGCGGCATGCCTCTTGGATGCACGAGTACTTTTGCGTTTGGAAGAACTTTTAGCAGTGTGCCTGCGCCGCCGCCGTGGTCCAAGTGAACATGGGTGACCCCGATATATTCAACGTCATCAAAGTTCACTTTTAGGTCTTTTAGTCCCTCGATAAGCTTGGGCACTGAAGAGGTGGGACCTGACTCGATAAGGGTGACTTTTGTGCCTTTGAAAACATAGCTACATATGAGGTTTTTGAATCCGCCTGTCTCTAAGTCAATTTGGTACAGGTTTTTCCCAATCATTCTAGTGTTCATTATCCTCACCTTGTACCGTTTGTTAGTCGCCGTGTTAGCATAAACTTTTCTGTGAAAGCTAGAACCCAAAAAACTTATTACACAAATGCTCTTTATGCAAGAGTCTAACTGAGGGGCAAAGAGAATATTGAACGCTGTTATGTTTGGGCCGCCAGGCGCAGGAAAAGGCACCTATGCAAGTAGGCTCCATGAAAAACTTGGCATTGAAACAATCGCGACAGGCGACATTTTCCGCGAATTAATCAAGAAAGACACGGAACTGGGCAGGAAAGTTAAGGCTTACATGGAAAAAGGGCTTTTGGTTCCGGATGAAATAGTGACAGAGGTGCTAAAAGAACGTTTAAGCCAGATTCCAAAAGGAAAAGGCTTCATTCTGGATGGGTACCCACGCACATTTGAACAAGCTAAAGCCTTAGAAGCCGTAACCAAAATTGACGTTATTCTGATGCTTGACGTTCCCGACTGGATAATCATAGAACGCCTCTCTAGTCGCAGGATATGCCGCAATTGCGGAACCGTCTTCAACACTCGCTTCCTCAAGCCGAAGATTGAAGCAGTCTGCGACAAATGCGACGGCCCACTGTATCAACGTTCAGACGACAATCCTGAAGTCATAAAGAAAAGGCTTCAGGTCTACAAGGAGCAGGCAAAGCCTCTGCTGGAGTACTTTGAGAAGAAGAAAGTGCCCTTTGTAATCTCCAAAACCACTAATCTTGATCAGCCGCCAGAACCAGTTGTTGATAACATGATTGAGGAACTGAAAAAACGAAAATTCGTCTAAATATCCAAAATAAACTCTAAAACAGCGCTGTCCTTTTCTCTGATAATCATCATTCTATGGTAAGTCACAGCTTTAACGCCGACTTTCTGAGGGTGCTTCCGAGCGTCATATTTTTCCCCCCAAATTTTTGCTTTAAACGCGAAGTTTTCTTCGGTTTCTTTCCAGTCGGTTATTTCAAATTTTGAATAAAACATCCCTTCGGTTTCGAACTTTACAAGCAGGATTTCCAGCCAATTGTAAAGCAGCGCATATTGGTCTTCCGCTTCCACCTCAAGGTTTTCCTGCTTGGTTTGAGCTATTTTGTCAGTGTCAGTCATAACCTCAAACATTGCAAGTGCAGAGTTCGCGTAAGCTTCATCCATCGTTTTCCCGAAAGCTCGAATGTAGACGTCAGCAGTGTGTTCTAAGAACTCGAATTTTCCGGCGAATTTTTGAGGAGCATCCATTTTAGCGCGTCACTATCTAATCAATGGTGTTGAAGAGCTAAAAACACTTTCGATGAAAGCCTATGGGCTTAAAAGTATCGCGAGGTCCTTTGTATGGCGGCAACGGTGAGTTTCGCCGAGTTTTCAATGTCCTTCAAGCTTAGCATCCCAACGGGACTGTGGATGTAACGTGTTCCAATCGATATGTTGCCGCTTGGGATTCCCTGCCTTGTTAGGGAAATGCGTGCAGCATCCGTTGAACCCATCAATCCTGTTTCAATTTGGAAAGGAATTTTTTCTTCGCCCGCCGAATCCAAAAGCCAACGCAGAACCTTCGGGTGAGTAATCAAACCCGAATCTGAAATTGTTACTGCAGGACCATTTCCCATTTTGACGCTTGCGTCATATTCTCTTACCCCTGGGACATCGCCTGCTATCGTTACATCGAGAGCTATAGCCACATCAGGGTCAATATTGAAAGCTGCCGCGCCGGCGCCCCGCAAACCTACTTCTTCTTGAACAGTTCCAACAGCATAGACAGTATAATCGGTCTTTCCCAACAGCTTAAGCGTTTCAACCATCGCGGCGCAGCCTGCTCGGTTATCGAAAGCTTTGCCTATTGCAACATCTCTACCTAACGGTACATATTTTATGTTAAAACCAACTGGATCGCCCACTGCAACTCCCATCACTAAAGCATCATCGCGGTTTTCTGCTCCAACATCAATGAAGAGCTCGTCCGATGCGATAATTTTTTTGCGTTCTTCCTCTTTTTGGATGTGGGGCGGTTTTGAGCCGATTATGCCTGGGAAAGAGCCTCTTTTAGAAAAGACTGTAACCATTTGAGCGGGTAAGATGCGGTCATCAATTCCGCCCATCTTGGCGAACTGTAAAAAGCCATCTTTAGTGATTGTCTTCACCATTAACCCGATTTCATCCATGTGAGCGGCAAGCATTATTTTAGTCGACTTTTCTTTCCCTTTCTTGATGCCCACCACGTTTTCAAGTTTATCAACAACTATTTCGTCAACATAAGGTGTCATGAGCCTAATCATTAACTCACGAACCTCGCTTTCTCTGCCCGTGACACCGCAAGCGTTCGAAAGCTTCTCTAAATTTTCATGTAAAGACAAATGCATGATCCTCGTTCAAAGTTTATCTGAATACACCTTTGAGGGTGATGTTATTAAAAAATTACGGTTGACAGCTCCCTCCTATATGGCTCTTAGAACAAAATGCCTCTTTCTCGATTTCAACCAACTTTTTCATAACAAATCAAGCTTGACCTTTACTTGACCTTTTAGCGCGGGTTCTCAATCACCCGTTCTTCAACCCAAAAACCATAGATCGGCAAAATCAATTCAGTCGTTTTCCCAAAAATATCGAATATGACAACTTTTAAATGCTCAACAAACATAAAATTCCTACTAAATAAGGGGTAAATTCAAATTGTCAGAAATGCAACAACAACCGACTCCGAGAAAGATTGGAATTTTCAAGTGTGGAAACATAGGGACGTCACCTTGTCTCGAGCTTCTATTGGATGAGTTAGCTGACAGAAAAGATATCAAGGTTCGGACTGTAACGACGGGTTCAAAGATGGGAGCCGACGATGTCGAAGAAGCCCTGCCTAAAATCTTTGAATTTAATCCTGAAGTCATGGTTATAATTTCGCCTAACACCGCGTTGCCTGGGCCCTCTAAAGCACGGGAAGCAGTGGCAAGCAGGAAGTTGCCTGGAATTGTTATAACTGATTCTCCCGGCAAACGTGTTAAAGGAGACATTGAAAAACAGGGTCTAGGCTACATTATAATCACAGGTGACCCGCTTATCGGGGCAAGAAAAGAGTTTTTAGACCCAATTGAAATGGCAATTTTTAACTCAAACATAAACAAAGTCCTTGCAATAACAGGCGTCTACAGGATTGTGTACCAGGAGATTGACAAAGTCATCTACGCAATCGAAGCCGGATTGCCTCCGATACTGCCCAAGCTGGTTATCGACATTACAACCATTAGAGATCAAAACTTCTTTAACAACCCCTACGCGAAAGCTAAAGCAATCGCAGCCTACGGAATGGCTGAGAAAGTCGCCGACATAAATACCTTAGCATGCTTCATGGAGAAAGAACACGAAAAATACATTCCACTGGTGGCCTCCGCCCACGAGGTAGCTCAAGCAGCCGCTAGGCTAGCTGAAGAAGCGCGGGAAATCGAGAAGTACACTGATGAACTGTTGAGGAAGCCTCACGCGAAGGACGGGAAGCTGAAATATAAGACTAAGCTGATGGCACAACCGATTTTTGATGAGGAGAGCTATAGCCAAAACAATCCCTAAACTTTTCCCAACTTTTCTTTTCTTAAAATCCTTTCAAGTGTCCATATCCAAGGCGGGTACGGATGATGTACTGCCACAGTATTCGAAAATCAAATCAGAAAGGTCTCCGGCCGAGGAGGTGTGTTCTTTCTTGTGTGTACAAGCCGACCGGTCGGGTCGATGCATATACAATTTGCATATACACTTTGCATATACAGGTGAACAAGCGTACTCCTAAAAAATTAAGACTTTAGATTTAATCCTCAACTCTATGAAAGCTTCAAACATGCTGTATATGTGGTATATGCAGATATATTCGAAGTTGGCTATGTGTATATACCATATATAACTTTACATAGCGTATTTCGGCTAAGTATATATCCGCGGTTGCTCTCTTCTGAAAGGCAGAGGTTAACAAACATGGAAACTCTCGAACTAAAACCTTTAGAAAAGAAGAAATTCAACGTCTTACTGCTGGAAAAAGAGTACAACGAACAATTCTGGGTAACCGAGCCGCCAGCAAACTCGAACTCACTCAAAGCATTGCAAAAGCCGTCAATAGGGTTCTACAAATTTCTCGAAAACCTAGTTAGCAAAGTCAACGTTGACTTCGTCACTGATGAACTGGGCAACCATTCCAAATTAGACTTCGACGGAAGCATTAGCACTGACATTTTACATAAAAGCAACATTCCATACTTCGCTGTAGAAATGGACGCAACCGCGAAAGACTACATCGGAGACGTTATCGCTAAGAAAATAAACTCACTAAATGACTTGTTAAAAGCTTTGGACAATCTGCCAAAGCAAAAAACCGATTCAATGGAAAAAGAATACTTGATCGCTCTCGGCCAAAGTCTCCAATTCGAGATAGAAGAGCATCAAAAAGAAGTAAACTTCTCGATTAGAGAGAGCTGGCTGGCAATGGGTATTCTGAATCACGCAAGAGAAATCAAAGGCAAAGAAGAAATTACCTGTCTTCATATCTGCAGTCCCGAGCACATGACCGGCATAAAGCAGATACTTGAATCAATGAATGCAAAAGTTGAGACTGCGAAGCTCTCAAAGAAAGTTATCGCGGCAAGCACAGAAGTACCTTCCTCTCACGAGATGGAAAACTGGTTGGAGTCAATCCAAATCCAAGTTAAACCAACAATGGGCAAAAGCGCAGAAGAAGCACCATACCTGCTATTCTACATCGACACAGACGTTAAAGCAAGTCCATTCGACATCTGCATGGCGTACGACGTCGGCTACGACGCAGTCATACCCTACGAAAACGTAAATCCGGAAGACGCAAAAAACATCACTCAAGATGCCTTGCTTTCCAGAGGACCCAAAGGAGTTAAACACACAGCTTTCATGATCGGCGGAAAAAACGCTGAACGAAGCGAAGAAGTCTTTCAAGCAGTAAAAGACTCAATGTTCCCACCATTCAAAACAAGCATAATAATTGACCCAGCAGGCGCCTACACCACCGCAGCAGCAATGGTTGCAAAAGCAGAAAACGCATTGGTCACATACAAACTTGGCGAGCTAAAAGACAAAACATGCGCCATCATGGGAACCGGTGCAGTCGGCCAAATCGCAGCAGTCCTTCTCGCTAAAATGGGCTGCAAAGTTATGATTGCCAGCCTAAACCCGAAACGCGCTGACGGAAAAGAGCATGCAGAAAGCATTGGGAAGCTACTTGCCAAAGACCACGGAGTTCAAGTACAAGGCGTATTCGCTCCGACACCAGCTTCAAAAATCGAGATCATACAGAAGGCTGATGTAATCATGTGCGCTGGAGTCAAAGGCGTCCGCATCATCGACAAAGAAATGCTCAAAGACATAAAACACATGAAGCTCCTACTTGACATAAACGCGGTTCCACCCTTCGGCGTAGAAGGAATCGAGCTCAAAGATGACATGAAAGAAATGCTACCTGGCATATTCGTAATCGGCGCTCTAACCGTAGGCGACTTGAAACACAAAGTGGAGAAAGAAATGCTGCGAGATGCACGAAGCAACGGAAAAGAAGTCTATAACTTTAACGTAGCATTACCAATGGCAAGAAAAATGTTGGAAAAAGATCTACTACCTTCGAAGCTGGCAATGACGCTGAATTATCAATCGACGAAGAAACCCGCATAGGGTATCTTCTTTTTTATGTCTTTTTTATGTAGGAACTTTGAACGCGTGGTTCACGGTAACTTCCGCGATGTTTGCTGCGTAGAAAGCAATTCTTTTTATGTCCTCTCGGATCGAACATACCGCGCAAATCAACTCGGGTTTCTTGTTGCTTATGAAAGTTGTGCTTGCTATTTCTTGATCTAGTTTTTCAATTCTCTTGGTTTGTTTCATTATTTCAACTGAAAAGTCAGGGTCGTGTTGGAAGAAAGCGTTGACGGCTTTAATGTATAAATCGACTACCTCCGTTCCTTCATCGACTATAAGCTCCAACAAGTTGGAGGGTATTTTTTCTCCTGTTCCATCTATCATGATGATGTGTTTGGCTATATCTGCCACGTAGTCTGCAGCATGTTCGATGAGCACGGAGAGGTATTGGTAGTCCATGCAGTCAAGGGGGTCCAAACGCAGTTCGTTTGCTAGAACTGGACTTTGAGCTGCGTTTCGTAGTATTCTGAGGATGAGGAAGTGGAATTGATCGACGTCGTCATCAAGTGAAAAAACAGATTTTGCAAGTGTGACGTCGTTGTTCTTCAGAGCTGTGAAAACATCCTCGCACATGGAGTAGGATATCAGATGCATTCTTTGCACTGCTTGGTCAAGTGAAGCTTTTGATTCGTCAGTTAGCGTTTGAAGGTAAACTCCTCTTGAATCCGACTCCATTATTCTCATGTAAAGCCTACCTGCGATGTACCGTATAGCTTTCCTTTGGGGAACAGAGAGGATTTTTTCTGCTATGAGCGTGATTCCCGAATACCCGTTCAAGAATGACCCAATGATTTTTTGCGTTATTAATGTTTCATCATCGTTGTGTCCTATCTTAATAGTTGTCTCTTTGGGCTGCGACTTTTTCTCAGCCCCTGGATAAACAACTAATGATCGGTCGCGTTGGATTGCATACGAAACGACATCTCCCTTGTTTAGTTCGTTTAGTGTCATCCAGTTTTTTGGAAGAGAAATCACCATTGAGGATCTGCCTAACGACATTATTCTGCGTTCCATAGTCATGCCACCAACATACTTACAACTCTTTCATGAGTTAATACGTCACCTATTTAATATATACTGTATTATCAAGCCGAATTTTTCCTGCCTTTTCACTATTGCGTCATCCAGTCATGGCAGCCCGATGCAACCTGCCTTAGAACTAAAACAAAGTTTTGGAAAGAAGTTAGAAAGCCTTGCTTATTCTTTCGCAGGCTTCAATTATGCGTTCTTTCGGCTGCGTAAAAGTTATCCTCACGTAGCCCTCGCCGAATTTCCCAAAGCCAATTCCCGGCGTCACAGCTACTCCAGCATCAAGCAGTTTAGTTGCGAACTTCATTGAGTCGCCTTTGCAGTTTGCCCAGACATAGAATGTCGCTTTGGGTTTTTCGCATTTGTAACCGATTTTGCAGAGGGTTTCAATCAATAGGTCGCGGCGTTCCTGGAGAATTTGATTGTTTTTTCTTAGGAATTCTGGTGGTTCTTTGTCCTTGTACGATGCTAAGGCCTTGACCGCGACTTTTTGCGTGTAGACTGGTGGTCCCGAATCTGTCTGTGATTTGACTTTGGCTAAGCCGCCCACAAGGCGCTTATTTCCCACAGCGAAGCCGATGCGGTCGCCCGTCACGTTAAAGGTTTTCGAGAGCGAATGGAACTCGACGGCAACGTCCATGGAACCATCAACTTCCAGGATGCTGGGTGCCTTGTATTCGTCATAGGTTATTTCTGAGTAAGCGTTGTCGTAGCAGAGAATTATGTTGTTGTCTTTCGCGAAGTCCACGGCTTTCTTCAAGAATTTCTTGTCGACAGTGGCTGCAGTGGGGTTGTTAGGGTAGTTAAGGAACATCATCTTTACGCCCTTGGCATCGATAGATTCGAAGTCAGGCTGGAAACTGTTCTTCTCCAGAAGAGGCATCGGAACCGCTATACCGTCGCAGAGGATTGTGCTCCCGTTAGCGTAGACTGGGTAACCTGGGTCAGGGACCAAAACGCGATCTCCTGGATTTATAAATGCTCGGGCTATGTTTGCTAACCCTTCTTTTGAGCCTAAAAGAGCCACCACTTGATCTTGTGTTAAATCAACATTAAACCGCTCCGTGTACCAGCTTGCGACTGCTTCCCGGAAGTCTGGTTCGCCTTGGCTGAACGAGTAGTTGTGGTTCTTAGGGTTAGTTACCTCTTGCTTGAACGTTTCAATAATGAATTGTGGCGGCGGCAAGTCGGGATCGCCAATGCTTAGGGAAATCAAGTCGACTCCTTGCGCCTTCTTTTCTTTGATGTTTTTTTCAATTTCAGCAAATAAGTATGGCGGTAACCGTTTAATTCTTTCAGCGAAGTCAAACGTCATGTCTATGCCTCGTCAAACAGGGTTCCTTCAAAGACTTTCTTTGCTTCTCCGCTCAAGAAAAGCTTTCCCGCATCTACTTCAACTTTCAGACAGCCACCTATCAAGTGAACTGTAACTTTATTCCCAACTTTTCCAAGCCTGTTTGCGGCAGCTACAGAGGCGCAGGTTCCCGTCCCGCAAGCGAAGGTTTCTCCGCAGCCACGTTCCCAAACCCGAATTTTCAGCTGGCTTGTGCTCAAGACTTGGACGAAGTCGACGTTGGTTCTTTTTGGAAAAACCTTGTTATTTTCAATGATTGATCCGATTTCTTCAACTGGGAAATTGTCCACGTTGTCGACGAATATGACGCAGTGTGGGTTGCCAATTGAAAGGCACGTGACCTTGAAGACTTCTCCATCAACTTCAAAGTTTTCATTTACGCAGATTCCTTCCCCGACCATGGGCAGAGAGTTTCTTTCCCAATTAGGTTTGCCCATATCAACCTTGACAGCCTCCACAACGTTTCCTTTTACTGTTAGCATGACAAGTTTGACGCCTGAGAGAGTTTCAACAGAGAACTCTTCTTTTTTGACTAGGCCTGTTTCGAAGCAGTATTTGGCAAAGCATCTTATTCCGTTGCCGCACATCTCAGCTTCGGATCCGTCAGCGTTGAAAATCCTCATCTTGGCGTCAGCCGATTTAGACTCTGAACGCAAGAGTAGCCCGTCTGCACCAATTGAAAAGCGGCGTTCACAAAGATGCTTTGCTAAATCCGAAGCTTGGAGGCCGTTGATGTCGTTGTCCCTGCTGTCGATTACAATATAGTCGTTACCTAAGCCATGCATCTTCCAGAACCGCATCAAGAGGATTCTTCCACGCGTTGGTTAGCGGTCAAGTTGTCAAGCTGCTCCCGTTCCCTAATGACAGTTGGTTTGCCTTGCCTAATCATGACTTCGGCGGCTCTAGGTCTCGCGTTATATTGCGAGCTCATGCTGAAACCGTAAGCGCCTGCGTTCAAAACAGCAAGTACATCTCCTTCTTCGATCACGGGCAGCTCACGATTTTTGGCTAGAGCGTCCCCCGATTCGCAAATTGGACCCACTACGTCGTAAGTTTCTTTGTTCGTTGCTCCCAGCTTGTTGGCGACGACTATCGAATGGTAGGAGCCGTACATTGTCGGGCGGATGAGCGTGTTGAAGCCAGCATCTACGCCGACGAACTTCTTGGACGGCGTTACCTTCACGGTGTTGACGGTGGTTAGAAGAATGCTTGCGTCACAGACAAGATACCTTCCGGGCTCCACGCACAAGTAAGGTTTGCCCAAACCGTACTCAGCCACTTTGCTTTTGAAGGGCCCGACCACTTTGCTGGAGAAGGCTGCCCAATCGAAATCTTTGTCTTCGGGGCTGTATGGAACCCCAAAGCCGCCACCTATGTCGATGAAATCGAAGCTCACACCTACTTCGTCATGAACTCGCTTGGCGATGCTTAGCAGCTTTTCGACTGTCTGCACATAAGGTTCTACATCTAGGATGCCTGAGCCAATATGCATGTGGATGCCGAAGCGTTCCACTCTTGCTCTCTTTGCAAGAGCGTAAGCCTGAATTGCTTCTTCTTCCCAGAGCCCGAATTTAGAGTCTGGGCCTGCCGTTATGCAATGCTCATGATGTCCAGCGCCGATTTCTGGGTTGATTCGAATCGACAGAACCTGCGGAACCCCAATTTTAAGCAGTCTCTCAATTTCGGAGAGCGAATCAATGTTTACTGTGATGTTTGCATCTGCCAGCATTTTTAGCTCGTCGTTTCGGACGCTGGTTCCTGTGAACATGATGCGGTCTGGGGTGTACCCGCTAACCAAGCCCATGAAAACTTCGCCTGGGCTTACAGTGTCTAGGTATGCGCCTTGCGACTGCAAAACTTTGAGAACGGTGAGGTTCGAGTTGGCTTTTGCTGCGTAGTAAACCCGTAGGTACTTGTAGCTGCTAGTTAAGGCGTCAAAAACCCGATTATAGTTGTCTCTGATCCGTTTCTCGCTTACAACATAAAGTGGAGTATCATATTTCTGAGCTAGCTCCTTAACGGATACCCCATCAAAGAATAAGCTGCCTTTACGGTCTTCTAAGGGTTCGCGAAACTTTTTTGCCTTAACCATCTATTTCACCCACTTTTATCTGCGTTACTCCGAAGCCTACGCTAATCCTTTAGCGACGTAGAGTTCAGCGCTTAAAATCCCTGCTCCTGCACCACCCCGAACCGTGTTATGGCCGAGGCACATGTACTTGAAGGTCATTATTGGATCCTTTCGTATCCGGCCGACCACAACACTCATCCCGCAGCCAGTGTCACGGTCAAAACGCGGTTGAGGTCTGTTCTTTTCGTGGCGAACCACAATAGGCTGCTTAGGCGCGGAGGGCAACTTGAGTTTTTGGGGTTCGCCTTTGAAGTTTGCGAACGCAGCTTCAATTTCCTCTACTGACGGGTCACATTCTGTTTTGATGAATACCGATTCTAAATGTCCGTCTTTCACATTGACTCGGTTGCAGCTTGCGCTAAGCTTGAAGTCAGCGTTCTGAACTGCTTTGCCGTCGAATGTGCCCAGAATTTTGAGGGCTTCGGCTTCCATTTTTTCTTCTTCGCCTGAAATGAACGGAACTACATTGTCAATTATGTCGAGTGAAGCCACCCCTGGGTATCCTGCGCCGCTGAGCGCTTGCATGGTTGAAACTATGATTTGATTTAAGCCAAATTGCACCAGGGGCTTTAGGGTGACTGCTAGCTGTATAGTGCTGCAGTTAGGATCTGTCGATATGAAGCCTTTCCAGCCTCGCATCTTCTGCTGCACCTTTATCAACTCGACGTGTTCGGGGTTGATTTCTGGGATGAGCAATGGCACATCTTTCTCCATTCTATGTGCACTTGCCTTGCTGAAAACAGGGAAAAGCGCCGCAAACTCTGACTCAACTGGACCAGCTAAATCACCTGGCAACGAAGAAAATATTAAGTCCACATCGCCTGCCTTCTCGACGGATTCAACGTCGGCGTTTACCACCGGCATCTCTGCGATATCTTTAGGCAGGTTCGATTCCATAACCCATGTACAAGCTTCGCCGTATTTTTTGCCTGCTGACCGCTCTGAAGCGGCAAGTACTTCAATTTGGAACCACGGGTGTCCCTGAAGTAGCTGAATGAACCTTTGTCCTACGGCTCCCGTTGCACCTAAGACTGCTACTTTACGCTTAGACGACATTTTTTATTGCTTCCTTTGCTCTTTTGATTTCTTTTTCTTCGATAAAAACATTAATGGTTGCCTTGCTCGTTGTAACCTCTATAATGTTGATTCCCGCCTGACTTAAGGCATTAGCTATTTTTGCGATGCCGCCTGGCGAATCAATGAAGTCAGGGTCGCTGATTTGGATCATAGCGACGTTTTCTCTGTGGCTTACAGCTTTGAAGTCTTTTATGCTGTGCAGTTGGTTTAGAATTTGAGCAACATCGCCGTCTGTGGTGAAGACCGTTACCGATTTTCTTCCTGAACTGACCCCATAAACTGGTTTTTCCCTGAGCACCGAAAAGACTTCTCGGATGTTTTGCGTGTTAACTTCGCAAACAATGCTTACGGCAATTAACCCCTGTTGCGTCAAAGTTTCTGCGGAGTTAATGTTGAAGAAGCCGGTGATTTCTGTGCCGCCCTTGGATAGGTTGCTCGAGCTAAAGTCTACTACCCTGAGGGTCTGGTTGGGCAGTTTATATTTTAGACCTCCTGCCTTGACGATTTTTGCTCCGCCTTGGGCTAAATCGAACATTTCGTGTATCTCTAGCTTTTCCAGTGGTCTTGCGTTTGGGACTATTTTGGGATCTGCTGATAGAACTCCACTTGTTTCCTTTACAAGGATGATTTGGTCAGCGGATATGCATCGAGCAAGAAGCATTGCCGTTGTGTCGCTTCCCCCTCTTCCCAGAGTGGTCACTTTGCCTTGCGAGTCTTTTCCAAGAAAACCGCACACCACCGGAATAATCTTACCTAAAAGTGGCGTCAGAAACTTTGCTGTCAAAGATGCCGTTTTCTCTAAGTCGGGTGTTGCGTTACGGAAGTTTTGGTCAGTAACGATAGGCCAGTTATCATTTGTTGGGTCGAACACTTCAGCTTCTAGTCCTTGAGCCCTGAGAGCTGCACAGAAAATACGGGCGCTTGTCCTCTCTCCCGTAGATATTATCTCTGCCCAATCAGCGTCACCTACCCCGATCCAACTGGCTGCTTCGGTAAGACTGTCCGTCGTTTTACCCATGGCAGAAACAACAACAACAACTTCGCCAAAGTGTGAATCCGCCAGAAGCTTGGCTGCACGCTGGATTTTTTCCCCAGACGATAAATCGGCGCCTCCGAACTTAACAACGACCCGAACCAAGATTCCCGCCTTTAAGATAAACCTAGCACGTCAGCCATGCTGTAGACCCTTGGCTCGTTCTGCCTGCTTAGCCATTCAGCCGCGTAAACAGCACCTTGCGCAAAAACGTTGCGTGAAAACGCTGTATGCTCTATTAGCAGCATCTCGTAGGGTCCAGCAACTACTAAGTCGTGGATTCCTGGGACTCCCCCTACACGCAACGCCGTGATTTCGAGTTCTCCAGGTTGGCGTGGGCTAATTCCTTCGCGCCCAGAAACAACTTTGGTGTAGCCCCGGGTGTTAGCGACTATTTCGCCAAGTTTTCTGGCTGTTCCACTTGGAGCATCTTTCTTGCCGATGTGATGTATTTCATTTATGCTGAAGTCGTACCCCTCTGGAAAAACCTTCAGAGACTCTGCCAACTTGAAGAGTATATTGACGCCTACAGAGTAGTTTGGTGAGAAGACAGCTGGAGTTTGGCCTGACATTGTAGCAACGATTTCCTTATTCTGTTCTGGGGTGAACCCTGTTGTTCCTAAGATTATGCGTTTTCGAAGATTAACCACGATAGGAATATTTATCATTTCGGCGGCTGGCGACGTGAAACTGATGTAGGTGTCTGCGTTTTGAACCGCTTCTTTGAGCCTGTCTGGTCCCATAATTTTTGTGGTTGAATTGTGGAAGCCCAGTTCTCTTAGGGTTTTGCCAATGCAAGGGTTATTGGGCGCTTCAATTGCTCCTACGATCTGGTGACCTTTGGTTGCCGCTTCGGCCATAATAGCGTTGCCCATTCTGCCTGCCACGCCAGCTATACATAACTTAAGCATAGAAGAGGCCTTCCAAGTAGCGTTCATTATACAATCGGTCTTTCAAGTCCACGTTAAAGTAGTCTGCGATAGGTTGGAGAATTTCAGGGTTTTTCTCGTAGACTTTTCTTGCGTGGGTGAGGACCACTTCTAAGCCATTGCGGGTCATTTTTCCTAGAGGCTGCCTGCATGGACCTGAGGGCATCCCTAATATGTTCATCAACGTTTTGTAGGCCAGCGGGTTTCGTGCTTTGCTAGATACGGCGCCGTAAGGTGTCTGTTCCTGTGTCTTCACTGTAACTATGCTGAACAGCGGCTGGAGCGCTTGTGCAATCACGCTGGCAGCTTCCTCGTTTCCATCCAGCAAATAGTGAACCATGTCGACGACCGAGCTTGGGGCGACGTTAGAGACAACTGAAATGACTCCGCTAGCCGAAATGTCTGGCGAAATCATCATGGTATAGGTTTTGTCGTCATCGCCGGATAAAATATCGAAGTCTTCGCCACAGAACTGTCTCGTCAACTCAGCGTTTTTCAAATCGCAAGTTGCTTCTTTTACACAACTGACGTTTGGGTATTGATGGTGGAGAACAGCAAGGTCCTGCGGGAGGAGTTGCGTTCCCGTTCTTCCCGGGATAATGTATGGAATAATCTGGATTTCTGGAAACTGCTTTGCGATCGGCTCAACATATTCCCTTCGAATCTCCAATGAGCTTGGACCGTTATAATATGGATCTACAAGTAGGACGCATTTGACGCCTGTTCGCTGAGCATGTTCTGTGCCTTCGATGGCTTCTTGAGTTGAGTTGCTTCCCGTCCCAGCGATGGTTAAGACTCTTTGGCTTGCGAACTCGTGTATTTTTTCGATTACTTTGTTGTGTTCGCTCCATTCTAAGGTTGGGCTTTCGCCGGTTGTTCCGACTGCAAGGATTCCTTTTGCGCCTTGATCTATTTGGAAATCTACTAGTTGACGTAATCCTTCGTAATCGACTTGACGATTAGACGTCATAGGAGTTATTAAGGCAGTATAACAACCGCTAAATTTTACCATTCCGAATTCCTCATTTTGGCTGAAACAATCACGCATTGATTATATTTAAATATTACGTTTTCATTATATTTTTTACTAAAAT